>Ga0209376_1000151_pt1 | contig 74300 bp, 67 predicted proteins | sample GraSoiAngelo_134_FD_185891 | JGI IMG/M metagenome (GOLD analysis project Ga0209376, IMG submission 185891) | Grasslands soil microbial communities from the Angelo Coastal Reserve, California, USA - 14_0929_05_30cm (SPAdes) (version 2) | ecosystem: Environmental > Terrestrial > Soil > Grasslands ... | reverse complement strand
CTTCCAAGTAACTTCAGCCCAGGGTGGAAGTCAGATTTCGCTCGGTGCTGATGACAGGCCTTCTGTCTTGACGAGTGTGTAGCCGAGCGCGGCCGCGCGGCGCGTGAGCGTGGACACGACGCGCGCGCGGTAGCGCTGCTCGTAGTAGTCCTGGCCTTGGTCGACGTATTCCGTGCCGAATCTGAGCATGCGGTAGATCAGGCGTGCGAGTTTATGGGCGCTGGCGGTGATGGCTTTGGGGGTGCCGAGGCGGGCCTTGAGCCGGCGGAAGAAGGCCCCGAGCGCCGACTTGCTCTGGTAGAGGGATCGCGCCGCCAGGCGGAGCGCGGCCGCCGCGCGGTTGGCGGAGGGCGTGGTGCGGCCACTGAGCTTCTTGCCGCCAGAGACCTTGGTGCCGGGCGCGAGGCTCAGCCAGGAGGCGAAGTGCTTTTCGGTCGGCCAGCGGCTCATGTCGAGGCCCGTCTCCGCCACCACTTTGAGGGCCGTGTGCGCATCGATGCCATCAATCCGGGTGAGATCGACGCCGGTGAGGCGATAGAGGTGGGTGCGGACATCGAAGGTGGGGGCCGTCCGGCTCGGCTTGGTGGTGCGCGGGCGGGTCGGCAGCGTCTCGCCCCCGTGCTTCGCGTCGAAGCGCCCGAGGTACGCCTCGATCTCGCGATCACAGGCCGCCAGCTGCTGCTGGTAGAAGTCGAGGAGCTCCACCGCCTGCCGCAAGGCGAAGAGGTGCTCCGGGCGCCAACTGCCCTCGAGCGAACGGGCGATGGTGGCCTCGTCGTGCTGGCAGCGGCGGTCCCGCAGCCCGGCGAGCGCGCGCGGGTCCCGCTGCCCGTCCAGGATGGCGCGGATGATCCGCATGCCGGTCACTCCGGTCACGTCGCTGACCACCCGCGTGAGCTTGACGTTCATCTGCTCGAGGGCCTTCTGGACGTGCTGGATGTGGTGGGACGCGTAGGTGACGAGCATCGCACGCTGCCGGAGGTAGCTGCGCAGGGCACAGATCTGGTCGTCCGGCCGGAACGCCGCGGACAGCAGCCCGAACGTGTGGAGCTGCTGAATCCATTGGCAGTCGAGGACGTCGCTCTTGCGGCCCGGAACGTTCTTGAGTTGCCGGGGATCGACGAGCCGCACCTCGAAGCCGCGCTCGGCCAGCAGGTCGAACAGCGGGATCCAGTAGACGCCGGTGGACTCCATCGCGATGGTCTCGATCCCACACCGGCGCAGCCACTCCGCCAAGGTATAGAGGTCCGCGGTGAACGCGCCGAACTCCCGCACGTCGCGTCCCTCGGGATCCCGCCCGGGCGGGATGGCCACGTAGTGGCCGCCGGCGCCGACATCGATCCCCGCGGCATTCAGGTGCACGTGGCGCAGCTCGGGCGGCAGCCTCGCCGGGCGTACACGACGGGCGCGGTGTGAACGAGCGTGCGGCATAAGTCCTCCCTCCTCGCAGGGTCTTCGAGGACCTGCCGGGCGCGGAGGCACGCGCTGGGCATTCTTCCAAACGGGATCACGCCTGCCGAGCAGGCGGTCACCAATGAGATCGTCGCACGCCTCCGAGACCACGCTTTGTCACGGGCACCACGCACCAATGGCCTATCGGCCTTCTCGACCCGACACGTCCCCCGCTACCTCTACCCCGTCCCACCATTCCACCGAAAGCTACTTCCCGTGATCCCGCCGCAAGGCGGCGTACCCGCGCTTTGTCGGAGCTATGCCCTCGCAGCGGTTGATGGCGCGCTCCAGTTCGCGCTCGGCTTGCGCTGATCCCGATTCGCGACAAACCGCCCGTACCGGCGGAGGCGGTCGGGTCACTACGGGCTCGCCCAGCAAGAAGTGTCGCGGCCTGCGGCTTCAGGTCGCTACGACCGTCAGGCGAAACGACCCGGGATCGGCGGTGGGGCCGACTCCGGCGCGCGCGATGAGCTGGTCTTCGGCCGGGATGTGGCGCTTGAGCTCGGGCATCACCTCGGCAGCGAAGAGCCGCACGCTGTTCTCGGCGATCTCATAAGGCATGCCACCGTAGCTGAAGACGCCATTGAACGCCTCGGCGCCGGTGCGCTTCTGGATGTCGAGCACCTTCTCGTAGCACTGCTCGGGCGTGCCGTAGACCTGGAGGCCCAGGAAGAACTCGGTCATCATGTCGACACCGCCCGGCGTCGACACCCGCTCCTGCACTTCCTTGTACGCCTCGTAGCCGCGCATCTTCGTCAGGTGGTCGCCGACCAGCTCGTAGTGCTTGACGACGGAGCGCCAGTAGGCGCCGATGTACCGGCGGCCGAGCTCCTCCGCCCGGCCCGCGTTCTCGTCGCAGAAGGTCCAGCCCCCGACGATGGGGGGCGGCGCATCGGTGCCGTTCACCTCGCTGTACACCCGGCGATAGTCGTTCAGCTCCTTCGCCACCATGTCCCACGGCTTCTGCGGGATGATCAGGAGACCGATACCGAGCTTGGCCATGATGACCGAGGACTCGGGCGAGACCGCTGCCGCGTACGTGCGCCCGCGAAACGACTTGAACGGCCGCGGGCGGAGCTCGCGTCGCTTCTGCTTCACGAACCTGCCGTCGAACTCGCACGCGCCGCGCTCGAGTCCCTGCAGGATCATCTGCGCCGCCTCCGTGAAGATCGCGCGGCTGTCCTCCTGGTTCACGCCGAACCCTTCGAACTCCACGCGTCCGAGCCCGCGACCGAGGCCGAGGATCAGGCGCCCGTTCGACATGTGGTCGAGCATCGTGACCTGCTCGGCCACGCGCAAGGGGTTGTGCCAGGGCAGCACCACCACCATCGAGCCGAGCTGGATGCGTTCCGTGCGCCCGGCGAAATACGTCAGGTAGAGCAGGACGTCGGGACACATCGTGTAGTCGGTGAAGTGATGCTCGACGCCCCACAGCGAGTCGAACCCGAGAGGCTCGGCGAGGTCGCCGAGGCGAAGCTCGTTCCGGTAGACGTTGCGATCGGTTCGTCCCTCGCCTTCGCCCTGAAAGATGACGCCCATTCCGACGTGCATTTGAACCCCTCTTGCAGCGGTGTCCGGCCCCGCTTCGACCTCTGGTCTTCGCCTGTACCATAGACGCGGCCTCCAGTGTGAGGGGGTGTCCCCGATGGGCGCGGCTCCGGGGGATATCGAGAGAGTTCCGGAGGCTCCGACAGCCGGGACGACGCCGGGGCCTGAGCCCTGTTACACGCTCGCTACGACGGCGCGTGACGGACTCCCAGCTCGTTGGCGATCGCATCGAGGCTTCCGTCGGCCGTCCATACGCATGCCCCTGCGACTACGACCGAGGCGAGCAGGTGGGCGTCGATCCATCCAATCCCACGCCCTTGCAGTTTCCGGCCGCGTACGAATTCGACGACTTCCCGGTGAGGAATGGACGGGACCTGCGGCAGTGCGTCGTAGCTCGCGAGCAGCGCGGAACGGCTGCGGCGTGCCCCGATGAGCAGCTCTCCGAACACCAGCTCGTGCGCGAGCACCTCCTCGCGGTCGAGGAGAGCATCGAGCGCACTCGCGAACGGCTCGCGCCCGGCGAGGAATCGAATCCACACCGAGGTGTCGACGAGGACGATCACGCCACTCGCGGTTTCCTACGACGCGTCGGGCGAGAACTCTCACGACGCCGCGGGGCGTCACGCGCGGCTGGCTCCGTCCCGCGGAGCGCGCGCAAACGCTGATGCGCGGCGTGACGGATCAATGCCTCGAGCCCCCGGCGAACGGTCTCGGTGTCGGTCGCCGCTCCACAGGCGAGCTTGGCTTGCGCGAGCAAGTGACCGTCGATGTGCATGGTCTTCTTCATATGGATTATTATGCCGTATCAAGATGGCAGAAACAACCATACTCGGCTTCGGCCTCCACAAGTACGGTAATTGCCCGACACCGACAGTCGGCCTCGTGGGCGTAGGCGTCACGCGGCGATCTGTTCTATATGCGGCTCCGAAGAGGGGTTCCGGGTTCCGGGGCAGGGCGCCGGCGGGTGAGAAGGGTCAGCGTCGGATAACGGGGATTTCCGTTACCTTCGGGCCTTTGTCGGAGCTATGCTCCCCCCTCGAATCAGGGTCTCGGGAGCAGGCCATCTAGCTAGCCGGTTTCACGACGCCCCTCAAGCGCTCTTTGGTCTCTTCTGAGAGCCGACGGGGCGAGCGGTAGCTCGCACCGACGCGTTCAGTGCCACGGCGGCGCGAATGAGCGCCTTCAACGCCTTTTCATCAATCTTGTCGCCCTCATGGAAATCGATGGCACGCCTGGTGTTGCCTTCGAGGCTGGAGTTGAAGAGGCCTGAAGGGTCCTCCAACGAGGCGCCCTTGGCAAAGGTCATCTTCACGACAGTCTTGTACGTCTCACCGGTGCAGATCATTCCGGCGTGCGACCACACCGGAACCCCTCTCCACTTCCACTCCTCGATCACTTCGGGGTCGGCCTGCTTGATGAGCATTCGGACCCGAGCGAGCGTCTCGCCCCGCCAATCACTCAGCTCCTTGATTCTCGCATCTATCAGCTGAGAGGGGGAGTCTAATCCTTTTCCTTCCTTCGAGCCGCTCTTCCTCTTCTTCATGGTTGTTGTCGCTGGCAGCCGGCGGCGGCCCCTACCATGGGCCCTCGAGCCACCGCTCGACCATCGGCAGCCGATCGCTGCCCCAAAAAGGCTCGCCGTCGACGAAGATCCAAGGCGAGCCGAACACGCCGCGGGCGACCGCCTGCTCGCCTTGCTGGCGCGCGATGATCTTCACCTCGGGATCGGCGATACCCGCCAGGATCATATCCCGGTCGATCCCTAGGAGGGGCGCCACGGCGGCGATGGCGTTGGGATCGTCGGTATCGAGGCCGTTCTGGAAATAGCCGATGATGATGTGCTTTGCCAAGGCGGCGGCGGCCTGCGCATCCTTTCGCTCGAGATGATAAAAGGCGCGGATCGCCGGCAACCCCGTCCTTGGATGACTTTCCGGCAGGCTGAACGGGACGCCCCTGAGCCTTGCGAGGCGCTGCCAGTCGCGGCGCGCATAGTCGCGCTTGAGCGGCGTGCGGCTCAGCCCTTGCGCGCCCGTTACTTTGAACGCGGCGCCGAGCGTAAAAGGCCGCCACGCGACTGTCCGGCCGTGGCGCTCGGCCAGCGCCTCGATTTCGAGCGCAGCGAAATAGGCATAGCCCGAAGCAAAGTCGAACCAGAACTCGATTGGCGCCCCGCCGCGCTGCCGCGTTTCGCTCATTTTCCGTCGCCTCGCGACGTCATCATCATCGTGACGGTCGCCAATCCGCAGGGCTGCGCGTGTCCCGCGCCGTCGATTACGGGCGCCGGAAGTTCACACGAGTCGACCTTCCCCGAGCCGACGAATCTCAACTCGTGCATGACACTTCCTGATACAAATGAGCGGGAAATTTCCGTTTTGACCCTCACCTTCAGCGCACGTATAGGACAACTCCGTGTCGTAGGGCAAGTTTTGGAAGCTTTTGTCGTCGCCGAGGCTCCGGTCTACCGGCGAAGCGGTCATTCCATCATCCACCGCTAGGAGGCGCTGAGCTTCATCGGCTTCCCGCTCGTGCGCTACATCGACATTCAGGACAGCGAGGAGGTGCTGCGCGCGCTGCGGCTCACGGCCGACGACATCCCCATCGACATCGTCTTGCACACGCCGGGCGGCCTGGCGCTCGCCGCCGAGCAGATCGCGCTCGCGGCGGACGAGATCGTCATGGACCCCGACGCCGTGCTCGGCTCGCTCGACCCGCAGCTCGGCCAGCACCCCGCCGCCTCGATCGTGCGCGCGGTCGAGTGGAAGACCGAGCGCCACCAGGAGGTCGACGACGAGACGGTCATCCTGGCCGACGTGGCGCGCAAGGATCGTGCAGATGCGCGAGTGCGTGCGCAGCGTCCTGACGCCGCGCCTCGGCTCCGAGAAGGCCGAGGAGTTGGCGACCATCTTCAGGCGCGGCGAGTGGACGTACGACCACCCGCTCGAGGTCGAGGCGCTGCGGCGGCTCCGCTCCCGTACCGCAGCCCGGGGGCCGCCTCGCCCGGCGTGCTCCGCGCACGTCGCGACACCCTTTTTTCTGCGAGCTCCGTAACGTACCTCGGTCGGGTCGGCTCCCCGATCGGGTCGCCAGGACCTCGCGCCGAGCCATGATGGACGGGCGCCGCCCCCGCAGCGTAGGGCTGACTGCGGTCACCTTCCCGCGCCTCTGGCTCCTCGCCGCGGGCTGCGACGCGGACGGCTCGTGCCGTCCTCGTCGGCCTCGGTGAGCACGCCGGTGGCCGAGGGAGGACCGATGGCGCGCGCCCGAACAGAAAGGATGCGACCGATGACGAAGCGTTCGTTCCTGCTCGTCGCCGTGACCTGCTTGGCGCCGCTTGCTCGGGTCCACGCCGTCAGCGACGGCAACTACGACAATGCGACGCAGGGCTGCACCGGAGGCGCCTTCAACTCGGACACCCCGGACAGCACCGAGCCGCACTGCTACGCGGCGACCGGGCAGATCTCCGACGGGACCCACAACTACGTGACGGTGGGCATCCCGATGACCGCGGACGGGCAGAGCCCGAGCTCGCTCGAGCTCTGCGTCGACCTCGGCACCGGCACTCGCCAGTGCGCGCTGCTCGACCAGAACGGCGTGACGCCGGAGGCCGCCACCGCCGGCACGCCGGCCAACCCGGCCAGCGGGCTGCGCTTCTACTTCGGCGCGAACGACAACCTCGACAACGGCGAGCACGACTCTTCGGCGCAGGTCGACAACGGGCCCTCCGACGGCGGGGCGCTCCAGCTCAACGCGAACCCGACCACCGTCGCGCAGTGGGTCGCGGCGCTGCAGTCCCAGAACACCGGATACCTGCTCACGCACCCCCTTCCGGCGGGCGACGCGGGCCTCGGGTTCTGCGCTGACGGCATCTGCTTCAGCGCCCAGACCCAGCAGCGCACCGTCTATCAGGGTGGGGACAACCACGACTCCCGCGACGCGTACAACTACGACGGGATGCAGTGGGATCCGGAGACCTGCGCGGGCCCGACCGACTCGAAGACGGACTGCGGCGGCCACTCGATGAGCTGGTGGGACAAGCAGCAGGGCACCGTCTACGCGGAGCCCGGGATCCAGATCTACGAGGACCCCGACCCGCAGGGCTCGCCGATCGGGCCCTATCCGCTCCCGGCCTTCTACGTCGGAACGTGCGGCGTCGTGATCGGCGGCGGGGAGATGCAGATGCCGGCCTCGCCATACACGAGCCCGGCCGGGCAGTTCGTCGTCACGACCGGTTGCTCGTCCGGGTGACGGCGCACGAGCGCGCGGGCACGAGCGACGCACGTGCCCCGTCGGGTCGCGTCCGCGGGTGCTCACGCGGCGCCCAGCGTGACGGAAACGCGGTGCAGCGCGCCGTCGGCCGCGAGCGCTACCCGTGCCGCCCCGCTCTCGACGGATGCGGGGTGGCCATCAACCGTCGCGGACGTGACCGCCACGGCGTTGCGGGTGGGATTCTCAACCTCGACCTCGTAGCGCGTCTTCCCGTCCGGTAATCGGAGCTTCACCTTGAAACGCGACCAGGTGTCGGGGATGCACGGTGCGACACGCAGCGTGTCGCCGCCCTCGAGCGTCACGCCGAGCACGGACTCGAGCGCCACCCGGAACATCCAGCCGGCCGAGCCCGTGTACCATGTCCACCCCCCGCGCCCCACGTGCGGCGGGACGCCGTAGATGTCGGCGGCGACGACGTAAGGCTCCACCCGATAGACGTCGACGGCGTCCCGCGTGCGCGCATGGTGCGCGGGGCTCAGCATCTCGAGCAACGCCGCGGCGCGATCGCGCCGGCCGAGCTCGGCCATCGCGCGCACCACCCAGAACGCGGCGTGGGTGTACTGGCCGCCGTTCTCGCGGATGCCGGGGACGTAGCCCTTGATGTAGCCCGGGTCGTGGGCCGTGCGGTCGAAGGGCGGCGTGAGGAGACGGATGAGGCCCGCGTCCCGGGAGACGAGCTCGCGCTCGACCGCGTCCATGGCGCGGGCCGCGCGCTCGCGCGGGGCAGCGCCTGAGATGACCGCCCACGCCTGGGCGAGCGCGTCGATCCGGCACTCGTCGTTCGTCGCCGAGCCGAGCGGCGTCCCATCGTCGTAGTACGCGCGCCGGTACCAGGCGCCGTCCCAGCCCGCCTTCTCGAGCGCGGCCCGGACGTCGGTCCGGTAGGCTCGGTAGCGTCCCGCGCGCTCCTGATCCCCGCGCCGCTCGCAGAGGAGGATGAACTCGCCGAGGACGAAGTACAGGAAAAACCCGAGCCACACGCTCTCGCCGCGCCCTTCCCGTCCGACGCGGTTCATGCCGTCGTTCCAGTCGCCGGTGCCCATGAGCGGCAGGCCGTGCGGCCCGCGCGTGAGCGAGCGGTCGAGTGCGCGACAGCAGTGCGCGTACACGTCGGCCGTCTCCTCCGACGGTGCCGGCAGCAGGTAGGCTTCGTCCTCGCCAGGCTGGAGCGCGCGTGCCGTGACGAAGCCGACCCGCTCGTCGAGCACGCTCCCGTCGCCGGTCGTCCGCACGTAGAAGGCGGTGACGTAGGGCAGCCAGAGGAGATCGTCGGAGAATCGCGTGCGGGTGCCCCGGCCGCTCGGTGGGTGCCACCAGTGGAGCACGTCGCCCTCGACGAACTGGTGCGCCGCGTGCAGGAGGATCTGCGCCCGCGTGAGCTCAGGCCGCACGTAGACGAGGGCGGCGGCATCCTGGAGCTGGTCGCGGAAGCCGAAGGCGCCGCCCGACTGGTAGAAGGCCGAGCGGCCCCAGAGCCGGCAGCCGAGAGTCTGATACCCGAGCCAGCCGTTCACCATGAGATCGATGGCAGGCGAGGGCGTCTCCACCTGGACCGCCGAAACCGTCTCCCGCCAGAACGCCCGTACCTCGTCGAACGCCTCGTCCAGCGCAGCCGCACCCCGGTACCGCGCGATGAGCGCGCGTGCTGCGCCCAGGTTCGTCGTCTCGCCGAGAAGAAACGCGCACTCGACCGTGACGCCGGGCGCCAGCGGCAGCGTGACCTGCAGCGCGGCGCACGGATCGAGGCCGGCTCCCGTCCGGCCGTCGAGCCCCGCGGCGTCCGTGAGCGCCGCGGGGTCGGCCGGCGTCCCGTTCCGGCCGATGAAGGCGGTGCGGTCACCGGTGACCCGAACCGCCCCTTCCGTAACGGCCGCGGCGAAGACGACCCCGTCGGCGAATTCACCGTTTGCCGGGTTTCGCGCCAGCACTGCGCCCGAGTCGGGGTCGAATTCGGTGACGACGCTCCGCGCCGGGAGGACGCCGAGCACGAGCCGCGCGTAGGAGAAGACTGACAGCCGGCGCGCCCGCGGACCGGTGTTCCTGAGCCGCAGCCGGACGACCTTCACGGGGTCGTGCCGTGGCGCGAACAGGCACACCTCCTGCTCGAGTTCGCGGCTCGAGTGCCGCCAGAGCGAGCAGCCGAAGCCGTGCCTCACCTCGAAGGGCGCAAGCGGGGCGACGGGGCCCGGCAGCGGCGACCAGAAGACGCCCGCGTCCTCGTCGCGCACGTACAGCGCCTCGCCGTGCGGGTCGGCGATCGGGTCGTTGTACCAGGGCGTCAGGCGGTTCTGCTGGCTGTTCCGGCTCCACGTCGTGCCGGCGCCGGACTCGCTCACCAGAAAGCCGAAGCGCTCGTTGGCGACGACGTTGACCCAGGGCATGGGCGGCCGCTCGCCGTCGACGCGGACGACGTACTCGCGGCCGTCGGGCGTGAAGCCCCCGTAGCCATTGTCGAAGAGGAGGGGCGTCTTCTCGCGCCGCTCGCCCTCGGGCTCGGCACGAGCGGGGCGGAACGTGCGCGTCGTCCTCGGGCTGCCGCCAGCGGGCGGCGAGGTCACTGGCGACAGATCGATCTCGATACCCTTGGCGCGCCAGAACGCGTGCGCCTTCCGCAGCGTCTCGGCGTCGGGACGGGACGTGGGGCAGCCGTAGAGGATGGCGCCGGCCAGCTCGTGGAAGTGCTCCGCCTCGGATTCGGCGAGACCGAGCCTGTCGAGCAACGCGCGCGCGCGTGCCTCCGCTCCCGCGAGCACGGCCTCGGCCGCCTCGGCATGACGCCGTGCGGGCGCGACCGCCGCGTCGCGGGTCTCGGCCGCGCCGAGCAGCACGACGAGCCGCGTGCTCTCGCCCGGCGCGAGCACGACGGTGCGTCTCAGGCAGAGCACCGGATCGAGCACGCTGCCGGTGGTGCCCGAAAGCGGCGCACGAGAGACGAGCCCCAGCGGTTGTGCCGGGCTCCGGCCGCGCCCGACGAACCGCGCCCGGTCGGTCTCGTACTCGAGCGCGCCCTCGCCGCCGAGCGCGTGCAGCATCCACGGCGTCCGCTCGCCATGACTGCGCGGCCGGCGGCGCGCCAGGAGCACGCCATCCGCGTACTCCGTTTCGACGAACAACTTCGAGAAGGCCGGGTGCGACGCGTGGGCGGCGGCCTCGTTCAGCACTACCTCGGCGTAGGTGGTGACCTCGATGCGGCGCTGCCGGCTCGAATGATTCGCCAGGTGCACGAGCCGGACCTCGACGTCGGCGTCCGGCGCGACGGCGGCCTCGAGACGCGCCTCGATCTCGTCGTCGAGCCGCGCGATCGTCACGACACCCGGGCGATGGCGGGCCTCGTACCGCTCGGCGGGCCGCCGGACGGGCTGATGGCCGAGCGACCAGAAGGTCCCGCGGTCGAGATCGCGCACGTAAAGGAAGAATCCGTCGGCGTCTTCCGTCCGGTCGGCGGTCCAGGCGGTGAGCGCCAGGCCGTTCCATGCCGAGTAGCCGGTCCCGGCGCCGGTCAGCAGGACGATGTAGCGGCCGTTCGAGAGGAGACGCGCGTGCGGCGCCGGGTCGTCGAGAGAGCCTAGATCGCTCATGTCGAGCCCGGCTCGTACCCGAGCACGACGTCGGCCGGGCATTCGGTGATGACGGCGCCGTCAGCGGTGAAGGTGTCGACGGACTTGCCGTTCACCTTGACGGAGCGGAGCGGCCGCCCGAGCGGCGAGCTCACGACGATCTTCCCGGGCGGCACGGCGAGGTCGCCGCTCAGCCGGAAGCGGACCGCGTCGGGCCCCTCTGCGCGCAGCGTGTAGTTGAGCACCCCGTAGTGGGTCGGGAGGCGCTTCACGACGACACCGGGCTCCTCGCGCACCCACGCGGCCGGCACGCCGGCGGCCAGCACGAGCGTGCCGTCCGACTCGCGCTCGTAGGCGAACAGGCTCCGGACGGATCGGATGTAGCCTGCCCCCACCCATGTGTGGGGCATGTCGCCGATGAACCTCGGCGCCGTCGGGTCACGCCAGGCGATCTCGGCCCACTCGTTCCAGCCGACGGGCCGGCGGTCGGCGAGGAACCAGTCGAGGAGCGCGAGGGCGCGCTCGCGCTGGCCGAGCCGGACGAATGTCCCGACGTTGCGGATCTCGTACGGCGTGTAGGCGTCCGAGTCGGACGCCCCGTCCTTGCGCTTCTCGAACTCCTCCCAGTAGCGGTCGAAGGTGCGCGACAGGGCCGGCTCGGGCAGGTTCCCGAGCTCCCCGCCCGGCACGATCGCGATCGCCGTCGACGTCGGGTCGAAGTCGCCGAGCTCGACCGACCCGGGGATGTAGTCGATCCCGTGATCGGCGACGGTGCGCGCGATGGACGTGTACAGCGACTCGCGGAAGGCATCGCGGAGCGCCGCGAACTTCGTCGCGTGGTCCTCATCGCCAACGACGATGGCCAGGGCCGCCGCGTCCTTCAACCCCCGGAGCGCGAAGAAGTCGTCCCAGTAGGAATGCACGGGATGCGCCGCGTACCCTTCGTGGCTGATCGACTCGGGCAGGAGGCCGTACAACGCCTGCTTGTCCGGCGCCCGGAACTCCTCGGTCATGCGCCGCTTGCGGAGCGACGACAGGTAGTCGACGGCGCGCACCACGCGCGGCCACATGTCGGCGAGGAAGCCGACGTCGTGGGTGAAGCGGTAGTACTCGGCGATCCCGAAGATGAACGCCCCCGGGCTGTCGTTCTCGACCACCGGGTCCGCCCCGCGGCGGTCCACGCAGCACGGCACCTTGCCGTCGGCCGTCTGATAGCGGGCGTACCACTCGAGGAAGTGGCGCACCTCCTCCACCGTTCCGAGCTGCAGGAGCGCCACCGAGGTGAGGGCCCCGTCGCGGATCCACGAGCGCGCGTAGTTCCGGGAGCCGGGCCGGAGCGCCGGGCCGTCGCGGTTGATGAGGATGTAGGCGAGCGTCGTCTTCAGCGTGCGCACGATCTTCTCGGCGCTCGGCGGCAGGGCGATCTCGACGCGGTCGAGCACGTTCTGCCAGTGCCGCCGGGCCTCTTCGTGCCGCTCGGCGACCCACGCCGCACTCCCGTCGGACCCGAGACCCGCGGCCGCAACGCGCGCGTCGTGCCAGGGCACGGCAAGGTCGACCTCGGCGTGCGCCCGTGGCTCGAGGTAGAAGTTGTACTGCAGCGCGCCCGACGCGAAGCCGAAGGGGTCCGAGACGTCGGTCTGGGGCGGCACCTTGCCGCGCACGAGGAACTGCGTGACGGAGCCTTCCTCGAAGGTGCCGGCGCCGAAGTGGTCGGTCGGCGTGATCGACACGACCGCCTTGTCCCGGTTGACCCACACCGTGCGCCCGTCGAAGCGCATCTCCTGGATGTGCGTCACGCCCCCGGTCATGTTGAGCGACTGCCAGGGCGGGCTCACCTGGAACGGACGGATGGCGAGGAAGAGCTGCACGGGCTCGCCGTCGTCGCCGTGGTTCTCGACCCGGTAGCGCGCGAGCAGGGTCGACCGTCCCGCCTCCCCGGTCGCGAAGGCGGTGACGCGGAGGCCGAGGCGGTTGTGCCGCCACGTGACGGACGGAATCGGCAGGTAGCCGTCCTCCAGCGACTGCTCGGTGCGCGCGGCGCTCCAGGTGACGAGCCCGCCGTCGGTGTAGAGGAAGGGCTCGATCGAGAACGCCCCCTTCTCGACCTCGAGCATGCCCTCCTCGTTGAGGATCGCCTGCTTGTCGTCGCCCTCGACGCCGACCTCCGTCCAGTAGGTCTGCTTCCCGTAGAGGTACTTGGGGTACGTGCCGGCCGGCGCATCCCGCGCGATCGCCCCGAAGAACTGGTTCGCGGAAGCGGAGAACTCGAAGGGCTTGACGGCGAGCGCGACGATGCCGTAGCCGCGCCCGCGGCTGCTGCGCTGCATGGCGAGGCGGATGAAGCGCGACTCGGCGTCGGGCATGTAGATGTAGTCCCGGCCGCCGTGACCGGTCGCCGTCCGGTAGGCCGTCGTCCACGCCGAGCCGTCGCTCGACACCTGCACTTCGAAGGCCACCGCGTAGTCGTCGGCGTCCCAGTCGATGACGAGCCCGCCGTACTCCCGGTTCCTGCCGAAGTCGATCATCGCCCACTGCTCGCGCGGGAGCGGCGCGCTCTTCCAGGCGGTGGCGCCGTCCTGGTCGAGCATGAGCGGCGGCTCGTGGCCGGGAAGGAAGGTCGAGGCCTGGGCCGCGGGCGCCACCCCGTCCTGCCCAGCCGGCTCGCGCGTCTCGAAGCCGAGGTCGCCGATCCAGATCGAGCCGCTGCCGCCCTCCCCCGCCGAGATCGCGAGCTCGATGGCGCCCACCTGCTTCGGCTCCCCGCCGCCCGCGGGACCCCACGCGAAGTCCAGGCGCGACTTGCGGATGGTCATCCGCTGCCACTCCCGCGGAAAGACGTAGTCGCGCTGGTTGCGCCACCAGACGTTCTTGCCGCGCGGGTCGACGAGCTTGAACTCGAAATTGTTGGGCCGCGTCTCGCCCCGCAGCCGGAACGAGAACGCGTAGTTCTCGGGGAGCGCGAGCGAGAAGCTCTTGCGCACGATCACCCAGCCGCCGCCGATGTTGAGGTCGAACCCGATCCGCATGCCCGTGCCCGTCTCGTCCGACTCGCGGGCGATCCAGACGTGCGTGCCCTCCGACGCGATGGCGGTCCAGCCCGCGAGGTCGGCGAAGTCGTCGAGGACGACGCGCTCGGCGAACGCCGCGCGGGCGCCGATCACGTGCCAACCCACCAGGACGGCGAGGAGATGCCACGTTCTCGCGGCGCGCACGCTACTCCTTCACCCCACCACTCATCACGCCGGCCACATAATACCTCTGCAGGAACACGAAGAGCAGCATGACGGGGAGGACGGTCAGCACCGCACCCGCCATCATCAGCTCCGTGTCCTGCACGTGCTCGCCCGCGAGGTTCGCGAGCGCGACGGGGAGGGTGTAGAGGCGGTCGTCCGCCAGCACGATGAGCGGCCACATGAAGTCGTTCCACGTGCCCATGAAGGTGAACACGGCGAGCGTGACCAGCACGGGCGCGCAGAGGAAGAGCACGAGCGAGCGGTAGATGCGGAACTCCCCTGCCCCGTCGACGCGGGCCGCGTCGAGCACGCTGTCCGGGATCGCCAGCGCGTACTGCCGGACGAGGAAGATCCCGAAGACGCTTGCCATGCCGGGAACGATCACGCCCCAGTACGTGTCGATCACGCCGAGGGCCCGGAGCATCAGGAAGAGCGGCAGCATGGCCACCTGCGCGGGGATCACCAGCGCCCCGAGCAGGAGACGAAAGAGACGGTCGCGGCCGGCGAAGCGGAGCTTCGCGAAGGCGTAGCCCGCCATCGAGTTGAGAAACAGCGAGACGGCCGTGACCGCGGTGGCGAGCCCCGCGCTGTTGAGGAGCGAGCGCGTCAGGTGCAGCCGCGCGAAGAGCGCCCGGTAGTGCTCGAGCGTCACGGCGCTCGGCACCAGCCGCGGCGGGACGGCGCTCGCCTCGCCGGCCGGCATGAGCGACGCCGCGAGCATCCAGAGGAGCGGCAGCAGGGTGAGCGCGGCGCCGAAGGCGAGCACGCCGTGGAGCGCCACCGCCTGGACCGTTCGCCTCATCGCGCCCCCGGCTGGAGCCGCCGGAGCCCGCGCTCGGCCAGCGTGAGCGAGAGGATGATCGCGAAGAGCACGAAGGCGACGGCGGCGCCGTAACCCATGTTCCACCAGCGGAAGCCCTCCTCGTACATGAGGAGGACGACGCTGAGCGTGCTGTTCGCCGGTCCGCCCTGGGTCATGACGTAGGGCTCGGCGAACAGCTGGAAGTAGCCGATCATGGTGACGACGGCGACGAACAGGAACGTCGGCGCGAGCATCGGCAGCGTGACCCGGCGGAACTGCTGCCAGGCGCTCGCGCCGTCCAGCCGCGCCGCCTCGTAGAGCCGCTCGGGAATGCTCTGCAGGCCGGCGATGAAGATCACCATGTTGAAGCCGAAGTTCTTCCACACGGCGAGCAGGATGATGGCGGGCATGGCCCAGCGCGGGTCGCCGAGCCAGTCGATCGGGTGGATGCCCGCGAGCCCGAGCAGCAGATTCAGCAGACCGTGGCGCGGATGATAGAGGTAGCGCCAGACGACGGCCACCGCGACCAGCGTGGTCACGACGGGCAGGAAGAAGACCGTCCGGAAGAATCCCTTCCAGCGCGCGAGCTTCGCCTCGAGGAGCAGCGCCGCACCCAGCGACACCCCGACGGAGAGCGGCCCGCCCACGACGACGAAGTAGGCGGTGTTGCCGAGCGCGGTCCAGAAGCGCGGCTCGCCGAGCAGGCGCGCGTAGTTCCCGAGGGCGACGAAGCGCAGACGGTCGGGGCGCGCCACGGCGTAGACGTCGAAGTCCGTGAAGCTCAAGAGCAGGGAGGCCGCCACCGGCACGAAGAAGAACGCGCCGATCGCGAGCAGCGCCGGCCCGACGAACCCCCAGGCTGGGTTGATGCGCCCGCGCCCCATTCACCGCCCCGCCGCCCGCATGAGCCAGCGCCGCTTCTCCAACACATTATCCACGTCACGATCGAGGCCAGCCAGCGCCTGGTCGATCGTCATGGTCCCGCGGATCGCCGCCTCCGCATACTGCGAGATCTTGGCCGCAATCCGCTCCCATTCCGGGATCTTGGGGGTCGATTGCACGGATTGCAACTGAATCCAGAAAGCGTGCGCACGCCGATCGCGCGGGAGTCCCTCGTCGGCCCACGCCGCCTTGCGCGCCGGGAGGTCGCCCGTGAGCCGGTAGAAGCGCACCTGCTGTGCCGGCTGGGAGAGGAACTCCACGAGCTTCCACGCCGCGTCCTTGCGGTCCGAGCCGCGGGAGACCGCGAGGCTCGCGCCGCCCGCGAGCGAGACACCCGGGTAGCCGTCGCCGGGCGCGGGCAGCGGCGCCGTCGTCCAGCGGTCGGCGAGGTCGGCAGGGAGCCGCCGGGCGAACTCGCCGATGTTCCACGGGCCGCTGATGTAGAGCGAGAAGTAGCCGCGGGCGAAGTCCTGATAGAGGTTTGCGAGCGCGGTGTCGCCGGCACGCGGCGCGAGACCGCGGCGGAAGAGGTCGAGATAGAACTCGAAGGCGGCGCGGACGGGTGGGCTCTGGAAGTCACCGTAGCGGGCGCCGTCGCGGAGGAGGCTCGCGCCCCGTTGCAGCGCCAGGATGACGGGTGGCTGCCACTCGCGGAGCGGCAGCAGGATGGCGTAGCGCTCCGGACCGACGCGCTCCTTCACGCGCAGCATGGCGTCGGTCCACGCCGTCCACGTCCGCGGCGGCTCGGGATAGCCGGCCTCCGCGAGGAGGTCGCTCCGGTAGAAGAGCACCCGGGTGTCGACGTACCACGGGACCGCCCAGGTGGCGCCGTCGACCACGTTGGTGTCGACGATGCCCGGGAAGTAATCGTCGCGATCGATGGCCGGCCAGCGCGCGAGCCGCTCGTCGAGGGGCTCGAGGGCCCCGAGGGCGACGAGCTCGGGCAGCCAGGTGTTGCCGGCCTGGAAGACGTCGGGCATCGCGCCGCCGACGTCGGCCGTCAAGAGCTTCTCGTGCGCCGCGCCCCACGGAATCTGCTGGACGCGGACGTGGATGTCCGGGTGGCGGCGCTCGAACTCGAGCACGAGCTGCTGCACCTCCTCCCCCTCGCGCCCCATCGCCCAGAAGCGGACGGCGCCCGTATCGGTCGCGTCGATACGGCACCCGAGCGCCGCCGCGAGCCCGAGGAGGAGCAACGCCCGCGCCGGGCGACGCCACGCGCTCAAGGCGACTGCGCGACCTGGCCCGGACGGCCCCAGCGTGCGGCCCGCTCGCGCTCGGGGATCTCCCAGACCGCCGCGTGCAGCGCGTCGGTCGCGTCGGGATCTTGGAGCAGGATGCGGCGCTCCCGCGCGGCGAGGACCTCCGGCCCCTCCGCGAGCGCCCGGTCGAGGAGCGCGCGGCGGGCCACGCGGATCGTCGCCCGCAGCGCGCGACGCGGGCCGAGCAGCGCGCGATGGAGCGCGTTCACGTAGGGGTCGACGGCGGCACGCACGAAGCCGTCGTGCTCGCGCTCGGGCAGGCGCGCCGCCCGCTGCCGGGCGGCGGTGAGGAACGCGCCGAGATCGCCCAGCTCGGCGGGCGGCGCGCTCTCCTCGGGGATCAGGAAGAGCCCCCACCGGCGCGTGCGCTCCCCAAAGCTCACGCGGCTGGTGTACGCCGACAGCGGGACCGCGAGGATCAGCGCGCCGATGATCGGCGTCACCCACCAGAAGTAGTACGGGTTCAGCCAGAAGAGGGTCGCGCCCCAGGCGCTGGCCCACAGGGAGTCGAGGCCGTGCTGACGGATGGCTTCCCGCCAGCCCGTCTCGTCGTCTCCCCGCTCCTGCGAGCGCCAGGCGACGGTGCGTCCGAGCAGGTTCAGCAGCACGAACCGGCTGTGGAACACCATGCGGATCGGCGCCAGCAGGCTCGAGAGGAGTATCTCGAGCAGCACGCTCACCGTGAGCCGCACGACGCCGCCGTAGGCGCGGGCGTGGCGACGTTTGAGGGCGATCAGGAGGATGCTGAGCGCCTTCGGGAAGAAGAGCAGCATGCCGATCACGGCGAGCAGCGAGTACGCCCACTCGGGCCGCCAGACGGGCCACTCCGGGAACAGGCTCGGCCCGTGCGGGAAGTACTCCGGCTCGCGGATGGCGAACTGGATGGCCTCGACCGTGCTCAGGCTCAAGAACGTGAACCAGAGCAGCGCCGACACGTAGGAGAGGGCGCCGTTCAGGAAGAGCGCGCGGTGGGCGCCGAACAGGCCCTCGGTGAACAGGAGCCGCAGGTGCTGCAGGTTGCCCTGGCACCAGCGGCGGTCGCGGCGCATCTCCTCGAGCAGCGTCGGCGGGACCTCCTCGTAGCTGCCCCCGAGGTCGTAGGCGAGCCAGAGGGTCCAGCCGGCGCGGCCCATGAGCGCCGCCTCGACGAAGTCGTGGCTCAGGATCTCGCCGCCGAGCGGCTCGCGGCCCGGGAGCCGCGGCAGCGCGCAGTGATCCATGAAGGGCTGCACGCGGATGATCGTGTTGTGGCCCCAGTACTGCCCGTCGCCGAGCTGCCAGAAGTGCAGGCCGGCCGCGAACATGGGCCCGTAGACGCGGCTCGCGAACTGCTGCACGCGCGCGAACAGCGAGCGGCGGCTCACCGCCGTCGGCGCGGTCTGGATCATGCCGACGTCGGCGTGGCGCTCCATGAGCTCGACCAGACGCACGAGCGTCTCGCCCGCCATCACGCTGTCGGCGTCGAGCATGATCATGTAGCGGTAGCGCATCCCCCAGCGGCGGCAGAAGTCGGCGACGTTGCCGCTCTTGCGCTCCAGGCGGACCTTCCGCCGCCGATAGAAGATCCGGTCGAAGCCGTCGACCGCGCGACACCACTCGAACCAGGCCTCCTCCTCCTTGACCGCCGCGCCCGCCTCCGCGGTGTCGCTCAGGACGAAGAAGTGGAAGAGGTGGAGCGCGCCGGCGCGCTCGAGGGATCGATGGATCGCGCGCAGGCCGGCGAACACCCGGTCGACCGGCTCGGCGCAGATCGGCATCACGATGGCCGTGCGAAGTCCGGGATCGAGCGCGGCGGCCGGCTCACCCGGGGACTGGCCGAGGCTCGTGATGGCGAAGCGGTCGCGGCGCCGGACGAGCGTCAGGAACCCGAGGAGCGCCGTCCAGAAGCCGATCGAGATCCAGCCGAAGAGCGCGCCGAAGAAGGCGACGATGGCGAGCTCGAGCCACGTGGTGCCGTGGTTGGGCAGCACGTTCACCATGAAGCCGCTGGCGACGGTGGTGGGGATGAGGACGAGCGCGAGGAGCAGGAGGCGGCGCCGGTGCGCGGCATGCGTCCACGGCAGGCGGCGGCGCAGCTGGCGGAGCGGCCGGCCGTACAGCGCGTGGTCGGCCGGGGCGGCGGCGGGGGCACGCCGGCGGCTGAAGAACCCGCGGAGAAAACGGGGGTCCATCGGCTCCGACACCATGGATCGGCGCGCGAGCGGGGGCGCCGAGCACAGGACACCGTCGCGCATCGGGCTCGTCGAGGGCCTGCCCGCCGTCTCGCTCCGCGGCGCGCGGCCCGCGAGCGCCCGCTCCAGACGCCAGGCGCGGAATTCGTCGGCATCGCCGGTGGCCCGCCCCTCGCCCACCAGCGCGCGGACCGCGTCGAGCGTCGCGGCCACCGCGTCGCCCGTCCCCTCGACGGCTCGCTCCACGGCGCGGGCCGCGAGCGCCTCGCGCTCGCCCTCGGGCATGCCGAGCGCCTCGAGATAGGCGACCGCGCGTGTGTGGGCCGCCTTCCAGTCCTGGAGGAGCCGCGCCGCGGACACCGCGAAGCGCCGCGCGGCCGCCGCGCCGTCCCCCCGGGCCGCCACACCGCGCGCCTCGACAGCATGTGAACGAACGTCGTTGCTCACGGCAGGACCGCGTAGGACCACGTTTCCGTCCGCGCCTCGCCGCCTTCGTCCAGGAACGCGCGCAGCTCGAGCGGCTCGCGCTTCTTCGGCCGCACCTGGAACGAGAGCCGCCAGCCGCGGCAGAACGGGTCGTTGACCACTTGCTGGTCGATCAGCTCGCCGGCGTCGTCACCGCCGACCACCGTCACGACGCCGCGCAGCACCCGGTCGGCCGGAATGACGCCGAGCTTGCCGCCGGCGAAATCGACCACGAAGCGCTGGGCATCCTTGGCGGTGCCGTTGTCCCGGCGCGTCGCCACGGCGCGACCACCGGGCGGCCGGGTCGGGTCGTCGCCGTACCAGTAGAGCGTGTATGCGAACGGCAGCGGCTCGCCGGGCTTCGGCGCCTTCTCGGGTACCCAGTACGTGACGACGTTGTCGTTGGTGTCCGCGTTCGTCGGGATCTCCACGACCTCGACCCGACCCGCACCCCAGTCCTGGCGGGGGACCACCCAGGCGCTCGGGCGACGCTGCGCCTGCGTCTCGAGGTCCTGGTAATGCTCGAAGTCGCGGTCCCGCTGCAGGAGGCCGAAGCCCTTCACGCCGTCCGCCTGGAGCGAGCTCACGTGCAGCGTGCGCGGGTTGTCGAGCGGGCGCCACAGCCACTCCCCGCTGGCGAAGTTCACCAGCACCCCGTCCGAGTCGTGCGTCTCGGGACGGAAGTCGCTGAAGGTGCGGACGCTGTTCTCGCCGTGGAAGAACATGCTGTTGAGCGGCGCGATCCCGAGCTTGCGGACCTCCTTGCGCAGGAACACCCGGCAATCCACGCTGACGGCGGTCTGCTCGCCCGGGCCGACGACGAAGCGATAGGCGCCGGTGAGGCTCGGACTGTCGAGCAGCGCGTAGAGCGTCATCTCCTTGGCGTTCGCCGTCGGGGTCACCAGCCAGAACTCCTTGAACCACGGGAACTCCTCGCCGTGCGACTCGGCGGTGTCGACGGCGATGCCGCGCGCCGAGAGCCCGAACACCTGCTCCTTGCCGACCGCACGGAAATAGCTCGCGCCGAGGAAGACGATGACCTCGTCGTAGTAATCGCGCGCCTTGATCGGGTAATGGATGCGAAATCCCGCGTAGCCAAGACCCTGCGGCACCTTGCTGGCAAAGTCGTTCTTGCCGTAATCGAACGAGCTCGGCGAGAACGGCACCGAGTGGACGCCGTCGGCCTTGACGACGTTCACCTTCACCGTCCGGTCGTAGTACAGGCCGGGATGAAAGAACTGCACCCGAAAGGGTGACCGGCGATCGCGCCACAGCGCGCGCTCGGGACGGAAGCGGATGTCGCGCCACTGGTCGTAGGTGATCTTGAGAAGCCAATCGGGCACCTGACCCTTGGGATCCCGGTAGGGCTCCTCGGCGAGCTTCCGCGCCCGGCCGGCGACTTCCTCGAGGCCGAAGGCGGCGGCCGCACCGCGCGGGAGCCCCGCGACGCCGAGGACCACCAGCGCCCCCACGCCGAAGTCGCGCGCCACCCGCCCGCGAGCCGCTCGAAAGCCCGTCTTCACCGCCTGGGCGGACCCTGCCGGCACCATCCGACTCCTCTCCAGCACAACGCAAGGTTGCGGGCTAGTCTCACAACGACGGGAGCGGGGTCAATTGCGGGTTCCGAATGCGTAGATCATCACGGCGCCGCCGATACAAGCCTATATCCCGGCCTCGCCGCAGGGTCGAATGCCATCGGCGGATTCTCACCGGCACGCGTACCGATGTGGCGTTCGCCCTCGCGCTTCGCCGTCGGCAAGCTTTCAACTATCGGGTCGCGCACAGCATCGGGAGCGTGCGACGCGACCCTCACCCGTTGCGGTGAGAATCCAGCCTTCCGGTCGATTGCACCGCCGGGCCGCTGCCGACTATCCTGTGCCTGGACTTCCCTGCCGCACGACGCGGGAGTCCTCCAAATGATCGACGACGCCGTCAACCAGCTCGAACGCCTGGACGAGGAGCTCGAGACGCTCCTCACCTCCTTCGACACCAGCTACGCCTGGAACTACGGCAGCGTGAAGGACGGCCTCCGCGACCTCTACGAGAAGGCGAAGCGCGAGCAGTGGAACGGCACGACGCAGCTCGCCTGGGACACCGACGTCGATCCCGAGCGCGGAATCCTTCCCGACCTCATCCAACCGCTGGCCGGCTACCCGCCCTACGAGCGGCTGACCGTCCGTGAGAAGGCGCGGCTTCGCCACGCGCAGGTCGCGCTCCAGCTCTCGCAGTTCCTGCACGGCGAGCAAGGCGCGCTGATCGTCGCTTCCCAGCTCGTCGGCGCGGTCCCCTGGATCGATGCCAAGTACTACGCCGGCACGCAGACCATGGACGAGGCGCGGCACGTGGAGGTGTTCAGCCGCTATCTCCGCGAGAAGCTCGAGTGGCAGTGGCCGGTGAACGAGAGCCTGAAGGAGCTGCTCGACGCGACCATCAAGGACGGCCGCTGGGACCTCAAGTACCTGGGCATGCAGATCATCATCGAGGGCCTCGCCATGGCCGCCTTCGGCAACCTCCTCCAGATCACGCAGGAGCCGCTTCTCAAGGAGCTCATTCGCTACGTGATGAAAGACGAATCGCGCCACGTGGCCTTCGGCGTGCTCTCGCTGTCGGACCACTACCGCGACATGGCGTCCGGCGAGCTCGCCGACCGCGAGGAATTCGTCATCTACGCGTGCGAGCTCATGCGCGACCGCCTGGTCGGCGATCAGATCTCCAGCGTCATGGGCTGGAACCGAGAAGAGGTGAGGCAGGTGGTCCTCGCCTCGGCCCCGGCGCAGACGTTCCGGCGCCTGCTGTTCGCGCGCGTCGTGCCGAACCTCGGGCGGCTCGGGCTGCTGACGCCGCGCGTGCGCGAGGCGTTCACCCGCCTCGGCATCCTCGAGTTCGAGCACGCCGATCCCGAGGCGCAGGACCGGGCGCTCGGCCTCGCCTGAACGCACCGCCCGCCGGCGAGGCTGGCCGCAGCCCGCGCAGCAGGGTACACGGATCCCATGGCCGACGATCTCGGAGAGACGATGAACAAGGCGCTCGGAGGCTGGGACGACGCGATGGGGCTCCGCTTCGTGAGCGCCACCCGCGACGAGGTGGTCGCCGAGTACGTCGTCGACCGCCGGCACCTCCAGGGCTACGGGATCGTGCACGGCGGCATGCACTGCGGCGCCATCGAGACGGTCTGCTCGACGGGCGCCGCCCTCGACGCGATGGCGCGCGGGCTGGCGGTGGTCGGGGTCGAGAACAGCACCAGCTTCGTACGAGCCGTGCGCGAGGGGCGCGTGCGGGTCACGGCGAGGCCGATCACCCGCGGCCGCCGCTCGCAGCTCTGGGAGGCGGTGGCGCGCGACGAGCAGGGGCGGGTCGTCTCCTGCGGGCGCGTGCGGCTGCTCTGTCTGGAGCCGGGCAGCGACCTCGGCGGGCAGCCGGCGCCGTCCCGGCCGCCGGTCTGAAACGCCTCAGGGCGCGACCGTGACGATCACGGTCGGGCGCCCTGCGCCCGCCTCGCGCGAGTCGTCACGAGCCGCAGCAAGCTCACGGACCGAGCTCGGGATGCCGGCGGATCCACTCCGCCACCGCGCTGTCCCACACGCTGCGGTCCTTCGTCACCGTGAAGCAGTCCGGCAGCACGGCCGGGTACTCTCCGGGCCCGAGCCAGACCATGACGTTGTTCGCGCACGCCGCGAGCTTGCCCGGCGGGATCCCCATCCGATCGGCGGAGAACTGGCCTTGCTCTTCCGCCATGAAGACGTCGTTGAAGAGCGCCAGCATCGGCGAGCGGCTGTTCGGATCGCCCCAGTCGATCCACTTGAAGAAGCCCTTGTGGCCGAGGTCGCCGCCCTCGGGCGGGCCCGGCATCGGCTGCAGCCGGACGAGCGTGTTCTGGATGGTCCAGAGGTTCGTGTGGCCGTCGATCGTCGTGTCGAGGTTGCGCGCGCTGAAGGCCGAGAAGCACCCGTCGAAGAGCGAATCGTCGACCACGCCGCCGTTCAGGTGGTCGTTCTCGACACAGTCGTCGCGAATGTACGAGAGCCACACGTCCTTGATGAGGAAGCCGCCTGCCCCGCCGCGTGGCCGGATCCCGTCGCCGACGTCGTCCACGCGGATGCCGTCGACGGTGAATGAACCGTTCTCGAACATGAAGCCCGCGTTGTTCGGACTGTGCATCTCGGACCAGGTGGCGTCGAGGCGATTCGCCCCGATGATCCGCCCGCCGGCCCAGCAGTCGCCGGGCGCCGAGATCGGGCCCAGGTTGATCGGGTAGACGTTGGTCGCACAGGGGTTGCTCGGGTCGGGCTGCGAGCAGTGGACGAAGGTCGCGTCGCGCGCGTCGATCACCGTGCCGGGCCCGAGCGCGCGCGAGTAGTAGGAGTCGGCGAGCGTCCCGCCGACCACGATGCCCGCCCCCGACGCGAGGCACGCGAACGTGTCGTCGGCGCCCGGACAGCGGCAGTTCCCCTGACACCGCCCGGGACACGCAGCGTCGTCGGCGCCGTCGCAGCTCTCGAGCGGCGGCTCGGCGACGCCGTTGCCGCAGACGGTCGTGATGGTGACCGAGGCGGACGTGGTCGTCGTGGTGACCGGCGGCTGCGTGCTGGTCGTCGTCACGGGCGGCGGGGTGGTGGTCGAGGTGCTCGTCGGAGCCTCGTCGACGAGCACCTCGACCGCCGGCGGGCCCGACTTGCCCTCCCGTGAGCTGTAGATCACGTCGTCGAAGGTCGGGCTCTCGCTCGAGAGCGCAAAGCAGTAGACGTCCCTTCCGGGCTCGAGCGCCGCCGTGAAGTCGAACGCGACGACCTGGCGGCGCTGGACAGCGCCCACCGAAGCGAGGCCGAGCGGGTCGACCGCGGGGCGGGTGTTCCACGTGAGCGTCTCTTCGTTCCACCCGCAGCCCGCGGCATGGAGATTGCCCCCGGAGTCGCTCCCGGCGCGGCCGTTGACGTCCACCTGGAGGCGCAGGCGGGCGGCGACCACCGGTCCGCCCGTGGCACCACCCAGGCTGACGCGGAGGAACGTCTGCGCCTGGCTGCCGGGCGTGTCCACCGCCCGCAACACCCGGTCGGCGCCCGCGTTCGCATCGGGGCTCGCCTGGTCGACCCAGGTGTCCGCCTCCACGACGCCCGGCCGCTGGACGAGTGTGGCGGCGCCGACCGCCGGGAGCACGAGCTGCGCGCCGGCGAGCAGGGCCACGGCGCGAGCCAGGGACGACGCCGAGGAGGAGACCAAGGGGCGCAGCGACTCACTCGTGAAGGAAGGGGCCGGCCAGGATCACGGCTGCACCTCGAATTGCCCCATCATCCGCATGTCCTCGTGCTCGATGTTGTGGCAGTGGAACGCGAAGCGGCCCGTCGCCGGCCTCGGCACTGCATTGAAGGCCGTCGGGAACGGCAGGAGGATCTTCGCGTCTCCCCGGTCGCCGCCGACGACGATCGTGTCCTTCCGTCCCCGCTCGAGGGGCGGCGGGGCGGCCCCGTTCCGCGAGAGGATGAAGAACTCGGTCAGGTGGATGTGCACGGGGTGGACCCACCCGCCGCCTGCTTCGATGTTCCAGATCTCGGCGCTGGAGCGCCTCGGCTTGGCGTTCACGCGGTTCTCGTCGAAGAACTGGCCGTTGATCACCCAGGCGCCATCCGAACGCTCGAAGCGGAACGTGCGCTGCACCGTGACCTGCGGGAGCAGCTGCTGCGGGCCCGTGACCACCGGGCGAAGCGTGTCCGGCACGCGAGACGGGTCCGCCGCGTCTCTGTTCACGATGAACTTGAGGAGCGGCGTACCCGGCGAGACGAGGTTGCCCGGCTTGCGGCCGTCGGTCTGCTCGAGACGGTTCACCAGGAAGACCTCACTGTTGAGCGAGCATCCCGAGAAGTCCACGACCACGTCGACCCGCTCCGCCGGACCGATGCGGACGCTCCGCACCTTCACGGGATGCTCCAGGAGATGGTCGTCGGTGGCGATCGCGGTGAATGGTTGCCCGTTGCTCAAGAAGAACTCGTAGAAGCGGGCGCTCGAGCCGTTCAGGAAGCGGAAACGGTATTTCCGCCGCGCGACTTTGAAGAACGGCTGGATGACGCCGTTCACGAGAAACTTGTCGCCGAGGAACCCGTTGTGGTCGAAGCTGTCGTAGACGAGAAAGCCGTTCGGATCGAACCGCCTGTCCTGGAAGACCAGGGGAACATCGAATTCCCTGAACATTCCACCGCTCGGAAGGCTGACCATCCGCCCGGGTAGTCGAAGCGCCCGCGGATTCGGATCCACCTCCCCCAACATCGAATCCACCTCGTCGAAGTTTAGGAAGAAGCCCGCGAGGCCGCGATAGACGTTCTGGGCGGTGATATCGATGGCGTGGTCGTGGTACCAGAGCGTCGCGTGCTCGTTCTGTGGATCGAGGTCATCCGCCTCGTTCGGGTAAAAATAATCCCGCGATTGACCGCTGCAGAACGTGTCGAGCGGATAGCCGTCGTCCTCCGGGAACTGCCAGCCTCCGTGCCGGTGTATCGCGCTGATCGGCTCGCCAATCCCGACCGGATCGTTCTCCGGAAGATCGTTCACGAAGCGAACGAGGAACGGCGTCCCGCTGCGCGCCATGAACGTCGGACCCGGCATCATCCCGTCGTAGCCCCAGATCACGTTCGCCGGCAGCTGCGGATGAAACGAATGGGGCGCCGCGCGTTCGTGGATCAGGAAGAACTGCGTGTTCGTCGGCACCACGCGTGGCCCATGGACATGGAAGGCGGTGGTCCCGTCTACGTTCACGCAATCTCCGGGATCGGCTCGCGTGGGAAACGGCGCGACCGGTTGCGCGATGGGTGCAATCGGCAGTTCGACGAGGAACGCCGTCGTGGGCGGGCTCGGCGGCAGCCCGTCAGCGAAGGCCCGGCGACGCGGCGCCGGTCCGAGCACGCCGTACGCCCCGCTGATGAGTCCCAGCTTCAGAAGATCCCGTCGACTGAACATCTGTCGTTCTTCCTCTCGAATTGAGGGAAAAGGTTACGCGGTCATTGTAAAGCCAAAGAACGCACCCTGTGTCCGTTGTCAAGCAAAAGTTGCAGCGTCAGACGGCCAGAGATGTGTCTAAGGCAGGCCGCAATCGAGTACGCGGATCACGGTTAAAGCCGCGGCTATAATGAACTCGCAAAGCGCAAGAGTGGGTTAATTGCCCCACTGTGACAGGCGAATGTGCGTCATTTCCCCCACCTCACCAAAACGATGCGGGCGCAATGGGTCGAAATACCGCGGACATTCCGCAGTTGCGATAAGGATCTCCCTTGACAACGTTGCGGGAATTGGAGTTGATATGCGCGGTGTTTGTATTGCTATTTGAACTGCGAAACGGATTCGCGCACGAAGGAGATTCGCGATGTTGACCCGCCGACAGATGCTGAAAGCTGGCCTTGCAGGCGGTGGCTATGCCCTGCTGGGAGGGGGCTACGTCTTGCTCGGCCCTGGTCGAAGTCGCCGGGTCTTTGCGGACCAGCTTCCATCGAGCCCGCCGACGACGCCCTTCCTCGAAGAGCTTCCCATCGCACCCATCGCGCAGCCCGTCGCGCGCTTTGCCACCCGTCCCGATCCGACGAACTGCGTGAACGTGGACGGGACCACGGCCATCCACGTCAGTGGGCCGCGCGTGGTGCCGACGAACGCCCAGTTCTTCCTGATCCACGAGCGGCAGGCGCTTCACTCGTTTCATCCGCGGCTGCCTCCGAGCTCCGTCTGGGGCTACAACGGCATGGTCCCCGGTCCGACCTTCCTCGGCCGCAGCGGGACGCCCGTCCTCGTCCGGTTCGTCAACGACCTGCCGACGAACGACCCGGTCGGGATCGGGGAACCCATCAGCGCCGTGCATCGCCACGGGGGCTTCCAGGCGCCCGAGGACGACGGCTACCCGCTCGACACCTTCTGCACCGGGCAGTCGAGAGACTATTTCTATCCGCAGACCCCGGCGCCGAACGTCTTCGGACTCCCGAACCCCGAGCAGAACGAAGAGTCGACGATGTGGTACCACGACCACGCGATCGACATCACCGGGCCGAACGTCTACCGGGGGTTGGCGGGCTTCTTCCTCAATTTCGACGAGGTCGACTCCTTTCTTGGTGAGGAGGACCCGAACCCGCGGGCGCTGCGCCTCCCGGGCCGGATGCGAGGCCAGGTGAGGGAATTCGACATCCCGATCGTCATCCAGGACAAGCTGTTCGATCAGGATGGCCGCCTCGTGTTCGACACCTTCGACCACAACGGCTTCCTCGGCGACAAGTTCGTCTTGAACGGCAAGATCCAGCCCTTCCTCAGGGTGAAACGGCGCAAGTATCGATTCCGTTTCCTGAACGGCTCGAACGCGCGCTTCTACCAGCTCTTCCTGCGCAACGGCGGGCCGTTCGACTTCGTCATCGCCGCCGACGACCACCTCTTCCCGCGCCCCCTGCTGAACCAGAAGAGCATCATTCTCGGTCCAGCGGAGCGGGCGGAGGTCGTCATCGATTTCAGCCGCTTCCCGAGCAACACCGAGGTCATCCTGGAGAACCGGCTGGAGCAGGACGACGGCCGCAAGCCGGACAGCCTCGTCTCGACGGGCACCCCGCTCCTCAAGTTCATCGTGAACGGGGACGTCGCCGACCCGAGCCGCGTGCCCGACACGCTCCGCCCGATCCTGATTGGTCCGGCCCAGATCCTCCCCTTCGTCACCGTGAAACGGACGTTCGACTTCGAGCGCTCAGACGGCGCCTGGCAAATCAACGGGGAGTTCTTCGACGAGAACCGCATCAACGCCAAGCCGAAGGTCAACACGGCGGAGATCTGGACCATCAAATCGGGCGGTGGCTGGACCCACCCCGTCCACATCCACCTGAGCTCGTTCTTCGTCCTCTCGCGCAACGGCTCGTCGCCGCTGCCGCTCGAGCGGGCGCGCAAGGACACGATCGACGTGGGGGCGTTCTTCACCCAGGAGGTGAAGATCCTGGCGATGTTCCCGCGCTACACAGGCAGCTACGTCTTCCACTGCCACAACATCGAGCACGAGGACATGCGGATGATGGCGCAGTTCGAAAACCAGCCATGACCCCACCCCGCACGGCCCTGGCCCTCGCCCTTATCATCGCGCTCGGCGCGGCGGGTTGCTCGGAACGCCCGGCGGCCCCGCCCCAACGGCCGCCGGCGGCGCGCGCCGCCCCGGCGCCGCCCGATCCGGTGGCCACCATCCGCGACCGCCACCTCCCGAACATCGAGCTCGTGACCCACGAGGGCCGGCGCGTCCACTTCTACGACGACCTCGTGCGGGGCAAGGTCGTGGCCATCAACTTCATGTTCGCGACCTGTCGCGTCGCCTGTCCGCTCGCTACCGAGCACCTGGTCGAGGTGCAGAAGTCCCTCGGCGACCGCGCCGGTCGCGACGTGACCCTGCTGTCCATCTCGCTCGACCCCGAGCGCGACACGCCCGAGGTGCTCCGCGGATACGCCGAGGCGCACGGCGTGGGTCCGGGGTGGTACTTCCTCACCGGCAAGCGCGACGACATCGAGATGCTCCGGCGAAAGCTCGGCGCCTACGAGCTGGACCCGGTCATCGACGCGGACCCGAAGCAGCACACCGGCATCGTCATCCTCGGGAACGAGCCCGCCGGGCGCTGGAAGGCGATCTCGGTCCTCTCGAAGCCGGTGCGCATCCGGCAGGCGATCGAGCGGACCATCCTGCCCGCCACCCAGTGGCCGACCGGCGAGGCGGTGGTCAAGGAAAGCCCGCGCGAGGAGACCGAGGTGGGCAAGGAGCTGGTCCAGCCCGGCGACCTGGCAGACCTACCCGTCCGCGACTGACGGCGCCCCGCGGTGTCCGGCCAACGCTCGCAGTAGGGTGCGTTTGCGGCTACATTTATGGGATGACGACCACCGCCGAACGCCAGTCCCGCGAGGTTGCCGAGGCCGCACGGGAACGCGAATGGAAAGGCGCCAGCTTCCTGCGCGAGATGTTCCTCGGCCGCTTCCGTCTCGATCTCGTCCATCCCTACCCGGTCGAGGAGCCGGACCGGCCGGCCTTCCGCGACTTCTACGCGGGCATGCGGCGCCTCCTCGAGGAGAAGGTCGACCCGGTGGCGATCGACGAGACCGGCGAGTACCCCGAGGAGGTCATCCGCGGGCTCGCCGAGCTCGGCGCGTTCGGCATGAAGATCCCTCGGGAGTACGGCGGCCTCGGCCTCACCCATCCCGAGTACGTCCGCGTGATGGAGCTCGTCGGGAGCTACGACGGCAACGTCGCGGCGCTCCTCTCGGCGCACCAGGCGATCGGCGTCCCGCAGCCGGTCCGGCTCTTCGGCACCGAGGAGCAGAAGCGGCGCTTCCTCCCCCGCTGCGCGCGCGGCGCGATCTCGGCCTTCGCGCTCACCGAGCCCGCGGTCGGCTCCGACCCGGCGCGGCTGTCGACGGTCGCCGAGCCGACGCCCGACGGGCGCTTCTACATCCTCAATGGCCAGAAGCTCTGGTGCACGAACGGCACGCTCGCCGAGCTGATCGTCGTCATGGCGCGCAACCCGAAGACCAACCGCATCAACGCCTTCGTGGTCGAGATGGACTGGGAAGGCGTCAAGGTCGAGCATCGGAGCCGCTTCATGGGGCTCAAGGCGCTCGCCAACGGCGTGATCAGCTTCGAGGACGTGAAGGTGCCCCGCGAGAACCTGATCGGCCGGGAGGGCGACGGCCTCCGCGTGGCGCTCGTGACCCTCAACACGGGGCGGCTCACGCTGCCGGCGACCACGGCGGGGATCGCCAAGGCGGGCCTCGAGCTCTGCCGCAAGTGGGGCAACGCCCGGGTGCAGTGGGGCGTGCCGATCGGCAAGCACGAGGCCGTGGCCGTCAAGGTCGCCGACCTCGCCACCAGCGCCTTCGCCATGGAATCCGTCGCCTACCTCGTTGCCCACTTCGCCGACCGGCCCGATTCCGACATCCGCCTCGAGGCGGCGGCGGCGAAGGAGTGGAACACCGTGCGCGCCTGGCACCTGCTGGACGACATCCTCCAGGTGCGCGGCGGCCGCGGCTACGAGACCGAGCGCTCCCTCGCCGGGCGCGGCGAGCCGCCGATCGGCGTCGAACGCATGATGCGCGACTCACGCATCAACCTGATCTTCGAGGGCTCGAGCGAGATCATGCACCTCTTCATGGCGCGCGAGGCGGTGGACACGCACCTCCAGGTGGCGGGCGCCTTCGTCGACCCGCGGGCGAGCGGCCGCGACCGCCTGCGCGCGGTGCCGCGCATCCTCCGCTTCTACGCCTGGTGGTACCCGACCCGCTGGCTCGGCTGGGGCGCCTGGCCGCGCTACGCCTCCTTCGGGAAGCTCGCACGCCACCTGCGCTTCGCCGACCGCGCCAGCCGCCGGCTGGCGCGCGCCGTCTTCCACGGCATGGTGGTGTATCAGGCCGGGCTCGAACGGAAGCAGGCATTTCTCTTCCGCGCCGTCGACATCGCCATGGAGCTCTTCGCGCTGACCGCCGCCGTGACCCGCGCCCACCGGATGGCCGAGACCGGCCACCCCGAGGCGGCGGGCGCCGCGAGCCTGGCCGACGTCTTCGCCCGCGGCGCGCGCCGTCGGGTCCAGCAGCTCTTCCGGGAGATGTGGCGCAACGACGACGCGCGGAGGTACGGCGTCGCCCGGCAAGTCTTCGAGGGGAAGCACGTCTGGTTCGAGCAGGGGGTCATGCCGCTCGGCTTCTCCGCCGAGGACCTCCAGCCGCCGTCGGTGACGGAGCTCCTCCAGGCCCGGCGCGTTCGCCGCGCGAGCGCGTAGGCTCGGAGATCACTCGACCGCTCCTCGCGGTCCTTTCGAAGGCCCGTGCCGCCTGCGGCCCGTATTCGGCCGCCTTGCGGACGGGAGCGCCGTGGTGCTACCATGGTGACACCACTCGGGAAAGAGCACCGATGAGCACGACGACGACCCTCAAGCTGCCGTCCGAGCTCAAGCGCCGGATCGCGCGGTTGGTCGACGGCACCGAACGGTCGGCGCACGCCTTCATGCTGGAGGCGATCGCGCATCAGATCGAACACGAGGAGCGCCTGCGCGCGTTCGTGGCGGAGGCGGCGGCGGCCGACCGCAAGATCGACCGGACCGGCGAGGTGTACGCGGCCGGCGAGGTCCATGCGTGGCTCGATCGGCTCGCGCGGCGCAAGGCCGGCGCTCGCCGGCCGGCGCGGCCCCGGCCGTGCCGGACGTAGTCTACTCCGCGACGGCCATCGCCAACCTCGAGCGCGCGTTCGAGTTCCTCGCCGGGCACGACCCCGCGGTCGCGCGCCGGGCTGCCACCGCGATCCGGAGCGCGGTCGAAGCTTTGGCCGAGCACCCGCTCGTCGGGCGGCGAGTGCAGGGCGAGCTGCGAGAGCTCGTGATCTCGTTCGGCCGAACGGGATACGTCGCGCTCTACCGCTTCGTCCCCGCACGCAACCAGGTTCGTATCCTCGCGATCCGACACCAGCGGGAGCTTGGCTACCCGCGGTGAGGGCCCGCCGGAATCCCAACGGAGCAGCACGGGGGCGACGCTGCCGATCGCTCCGGACCGGCGTGCTGGAGTGTCATGCGGCTTTCCCCTATAAGAATTGCTGGATGCGGGGAGGTCGGGGATGTACGAGCGCTTCTTCGGGCTCGGCGACGCGCCGTTCCGGCTGACGCCGGATCCGCGTTACCTCTTCCTCTCCTCCAAGCACGCCGAGGCGCTGGCCCACCTCCGGCTCGGCCTCAAGGAGTCGAGCGGCTTCGTCTGCATCACCGGCGACGTGGGGACGGGGAAGACGACGCTCCTGCGCGCCTTCCTGGCCGAGCTCGGACCCGAGGTGACGGCCGCCTACATCATCAGCCCGGCGCTCTCCACCCTCGAGCTCTTGCAGCGCATCAACCGCGAGTTCGGCCTGCCCGGGACGAGCACGAGCCAGATGGAGCTGGTCGATACGCTCAACGCGCACCTGCTCGCGCAGCACCAGGCCGGTCGCGTCTCGGTGGTCGTGGTCGACGAGGCGCAGGCGTTCTCGATGGATCTGCTCGAGCAGCTCCGTCTGCTCTCGAACCTGGAGACCGCGACCGAGAAGCTCCTCCGCGTCGTGCTCGTCGGCCAGCCGCAGCTGCGCACGCTGCTCCTCGACCCCGCCATGGCGCAGCTGAACCAGCGCATCACACTCCGCTGGCACATGGGGCCGCTCCGCTATCGCGAGACGGTGGCCTACGTGCGCCACCGCCTCGCCGTCGCCAGCGACGGGAAAGCGGCGCGGCTCTTCACCGTCCCCGCGCTCCGCTTGACGCACAGCCTCGCCGACGGCGTACCGCGCCTCATCAACATGATCGCACACCGGGCGACGCTCGCGGCGTTCGTCGCGCGCCAGCCGCGAGTGACCCGGCGCTCCGTCGTGCGCGCGTACCGGGAGATCAAGGCCGTGCCGCTGCCGGGCACGCTCTCGGTCGTGCGGCGCGCCGCCTGGGGGGCCGCAGGGGTGGCGGTCGGCGTCGGCGTGGTGACGCTCGGCGTGCCGCTCGGTTGGTTCACCGATATCCGGCGGCCGCCCGCCCTCCGTCCGGCCGAGGTGGTGGCGAAGACCGCTCCCGTCGCGCCTTCGGCCGAGGCGCCGCCGGCGGAGCCTGCCCCTGCCGTGGCCGAGCCCGCGCCCGCCGCTCCTGCGGCAACCGCCGCGCCCGAGCCTGTGCCCGCCGTGCCACTGCGGTCGCCGGTCGCCGAGCTCGAGCGCCGCCTGACGGCCCTCGATGCCCAGGCGAGTGGCAGGGCCGCCGCCGAGGCCGTCCTTGCCGCTTGGCACACCCGTTCGCTGGCCGACGACGAGACGCACGTCCCTGACGACCTCGAGCGAGTCGCGTGGCGACGCGGCCTCGAGGACATGCGGCTCACCGGCAACCGCACCGTGCTCGGCATCCTGGACCTCCCCGCGCTACTCGAGCTCCGTGTCCCGGGCGCGAGCGGACCCTGCTACGCAGCGCTCACCGGTCTGGACGAGCACCGAGCGACGCTCACGATCGGAGCCACCACGACCACGATCGACGCCGGCCTCCTCGACCTCTTCTGGTTCGGCGAGGCACACGTCCTGTGGCGAGACTTCGAGGGGCTCGGGATGACGTTCGGCCTCGGCGCACGCGGGGCCCACGTTGCCCGCCTGCAGGCGTTGCTCCGACGAGCCGGCCTGTTTGCTGGTGAGTCGACGGGCGAATTCGACCCGGCTACCGTGGCTGCCGTCCTCGACTTCCAACGCTCGCGCCTCCTCGTCCCCGACGCTCGGGTGGGGCGGCTGACGCGCATCGTGCTCTACGCGGCCGCCGGCGGCTATCCACGGCCACGGCTTGCGGGAGGTACATCGTGAGCACGATCCTGCAGGCGCTCCGGGAGCTCGAGGGCAAGATCGCGCCGGCGGACGCCGCTGCCTGGACGGACGAGGACCGCAGGTGGTGGTGGGCGCTGGCGGCGGTGGCCGCTGTGACGATTCTGGTCGCGCTCGCAGGTGCGGTGTTCTTCTTCATGCGCCACGACGCGCCGGCGCCGCCCGTCGCGCAGGTCGTCCCGCAGGCGCCCGCCGCCGCGCCGGTCGCGGGGGCCGTCCCGCAGGCGCCGACACCTCCGGCCGCCGCGACGGCCGCCCCGCAGCGGCCGGTGGCGGCGCCCGTCGCGAGGGCCGTCCCGCAGCGCGCCGTGACCGCACCCGCGCCGGTGGAGCCGCCGCGCGGCAGGATGGCAACAAGCCCGCCGCCGGCGGCACCCGTTGCGCCCGCGCGTCCGGCAGCACCCGCGCCGAGCGTCGCCCGTCCGGAGCCGCCGCTGCGGTCCGCGGGGGAGCCTCGCATCCAGGTGAGCGGGATCCGATACTCGTCGTCCCCGACCGAGCGGGCCGTCACCCTCGAGGTCGACGGGGGCAGCCCCGTCACGCTGCACCAGGGCGAGTCCGCCGGCGAGCTCGAGGTCCAGCTGATCCTGCCCGACGGGGTGTACGTCCGTCGCGGGGGCCACGTCTGGATGGTCAGCGCGGACCACTGAGCGGCTCGTCCGTCCGGTAGCGGCGCAGCCGCGGCAGCCTTGCCGCGACGATCGCGACGACCGCGAGGCAGCCGAGTCCCCCGCTGACGACGGAGAACGTGGCGCTCGTGAGCGCGGCGACGAAGCCGGACTCCGCCGCGCCGAGCTGGTTCGACGCGCCGATGAAGATCATGTTGACGGCGCTCACGCGGCCGCGGAGCGCGTCGGGCGTCGAGAGCTGGATCGCCGTGTTGCGCAGGACGACGCTCACCTGATCGGCCATGCCGGCCGCCGCGTAGGCGACGACCGAGAGCGGGAACCAGCGCGAGAGCCCGAAGGCGATCGTCGCGATCCCGTACAGGGCGACGGCGACGAGCAGCGCCGGCCCGGCCCGCGTGATCGGACGGCGCGCGACCAACGCCGCCGAGGCGACGAGCGCGCCCAGCTCGAAGGACGACGCCAGCAGGCCATACCCCCGTGCGCCGACGTGCAGGATCGCGGTGGCGTAGATCGGCAGCAGGGCGGAGGCCCCGCCGAAGATCACGGCGAACATGTCGACGGTCATGCAGCCCAAGATCACCTCGCTGCGCCAGACGAAGGCCAGGCCGTCACGAATCGCCTGCAGCCGGATCCGGACGCGGGCTCCTTCGGGCGCCGGCGAGCGGAAGAGCGTGAGCGCGGCGAGCGACACCGCGGTGAGCGCCGCATCGAGCGCGTAGGCCATGCCCACGCCCGCCGCGCCGATCAGCAGCCCGGCCACGGCAGGACCGGTGGCGAAGGCGAGCGCCTGATTGGTGGCGGCGAGCGTCACGGCCCGCGGGAACGCGTCGCGGCCGACCAGCCCCGGCAGGAGCGAGGCGCGCGCCGGGTTGTCGAACGCGGCCGCGGCGGCAACGAGCAGGATCATCCCGTAGAGCAGGGGGAGGCTCGCGGCACCGCCGCGCGTGGCCAGCCAGAGCGCCATCGAGCAGCCGAGCGACACGAGCTGCGCGATCATCATGATCCGGCGCCGGTCGTGGGCGTCGGCCAGGGCACCGGCGACGAGCGTCAGCGGCAGCACGGGCAGGAACTGCACGATGCCGATCAGCCCGAGGTGAAAGGCGGAACGCGAGAGCGCGTAGACGTGCCACGCCACCGCGGCGCGCAGCAGCATCGAGGCGGTGGCCGTGCAGAACCGGCTCGCCAGGTAGAGCCAGAAGTCGCGCGGGAACCTCGTGGGGCCGAGCGACGCCTCGATCACTCGCTCCCCCCGGCCGCCATCGCACCGATACGTCAACCATGGCCCGCAGGACGCTTCAACATCAGGCTTGATCGCCGGCGGTTCCGCTGCGAGGAGGAGCCATGCGCGTCCTCGTCACGGGCGGCACGGGGACCCTCGGCCGCCCGGCGGCCCGGCGTCTCCTCGAGCGGGGACACGAGGTCCGCGTCCTCACCCGCCAGCTCTCGCCCGCGTTGCCCGGCGGCGCGGCGGCCGTGCGTGGCGACCTGTCGACCGGCGCGGGTGTCGCGCAAGCGGTGGAGCGTGCGGACGCTGTCCTCCACGCGGCCTCGAACACCGGCCTCGGTCTCGGCCGGGGCGACGTCGAAGCGACGCGGCGCCTGCTCGATGCGGCGCTAGGCGCAGGCGTCGCGCACCTGCTCTACGTGTCGATCGTCGGCATCGACCGGATCCCGCTCGGCTATTACCGGCGAAAGCTCGCCTGCGAGCAGCTCGTCGCGGCGAGCGGCATCGGCCACACGATCCTCCGCGCCACGCAGTTCCACGAGCTGCTTTCGGCTGCCCTCCTCGCCGTCGAGCGGTGGCCCATCGTGCCGCTGCCGGTATCGTGGCGCTTCCAGCCCGTTGCGGCGGAGGAAGCGGCGGCGCGCGCGGTCGAGCTCGTCGTATCCGGCCCGCACGGCCGCGCACCGGACGTTGGCGGGCCCGAGGTTATGACCCTCGACGAGATGACACACATCTGGCGGTCGCGCCGCGGCCGCCCCCGCCGGATCGTCCGCATCGCGCTGCCAGGACGGGTAGCGCGCGGGTTCCGCCTCGGGCTGAACACGTGCCCGGCGAATGCCTCGGGCGGTCCGCGGTGGGTCGAGCACGTGGCGAGGATCTCGGGGTGAATCTGACGTGACGTCCCGCGTCCCCAAGATCGTCGCTATTGTTGAGATGCACGTGATCGTTTTGCACGGTGAACTGAATGATCCGAAAGTCCGCGCGAGAAGACGCGACGAGCGCGCCGCGAACGAGTGGGAACACGCGGGCAGCGCGGAGGCAGCGGACGGCTTCCACGGACCGCAGCGTGACGTGGACCGGGTGCGCAGCGACGTGGGGCGGCCGCTGCCGGTGCGGCACGCTCGCCCTGCGGCCCGGCATGCGCTTGCGCCCCGCGCCGGGCCGGCGCCCACCCCGAGTACGAGGGGTGGGCAGGCAGAGCTGGACCGGTTCAGGACCTTGGCCATGAGTGAGTCACCTCCGCGTTGCCGTCACAATATCTCTTCGGCCAGGAGTCGCAGCACGCCCGGGTCGCGCGTCATCGCGACGAGCGTCGTGACCGGCGTCTTCCGCCAGGCGTCGAGGCGCTCGCGGATGCGGGCCGGGGGCCCGCAGAGCGCGATCTCGTCGGCCAGCTCGTCGGGCACCGCCGCGATCGCATCGCCCCGCCGGCCCTCGAGGAAGAGCTGCTGCACCCGATCGGCCGCCGCCGCGTATCCCATCCGAGCTACCTGCTCCTTCGAGAAGTTCTTCGTCCGGTGCCCCATGCCGCCGATGTAGAAGGCGAGCGTCGTCTTCACCGGGAAGAGGCACTGCGCCACGTCGTCGCCGACCACGACCTGCACGGGGCAGGCGATCTGGAACCCGGCGCGGAAGCCCTCGAGGAGCTCGCCGTAGACCTCCCGCATGCGGTAGGGCGACATGTAGAGCGGCAGCCAGCCGTCGGCGATCTCCTTCGCGAGCGCGATGTTCCTGGGCCCCATCGCCCCGAGGTAGATCGGTACGTCGGGCCGGAGCGGTTGCCCGATCAGCTTGAGCGGCTTCCCGAGTCCGCTGCCGCCGAAGTACGGCAGCTGGTAGTGGCGCCCCTGGAAGACGACTGGCCCCTCGCGCCGGAGCATCGTGCGGACGAGCGTGACGAACTCGCGCGTCCGCTCGAGCGGGCGCGGGAACGGCTGCCCGTACCAGCCCTCGACCACCTGCGGCCCCGACACGCCGAGTCCGAGGACGAGCCGCCCGCCCGAGAGGTGGTCGATCGTCATCGCCGTCATGGCGACGCATGCGGGCGTGCGCGCCGAGATCTGCATCACGGCCGTGCCGAGCTTGATCCGCCGGGTGCGCGCCCCGATCCAGCAGAGCGGCGCGACGGCGTCCGAGCCGTAGGCCTCCGCGGTCCACACCGAGTCGTAGCCCAGGCGCTCGGCCTCGAGGACGATGTCGATCGGGTCCTCGGGGCCGGCCATCCAGTAGCCGAGCATGAGGCCGAGTTTCATATCCGCGTCTCACTACCACGCCCGCGCGGTTCGGCATATGCGGGCCCCGACTTGCCATCGCCCGCTCACCCGCGATACAGTTTTGGCAAATGCGTCAGACAATAACCGTTCGCCTCAGCCAAGAGCTCGCCGCCTGGCTCGAGGACGTTGCGGCGAAGACCGGCGTCTCGCAGGGCAAGATCATCCGCGACCAGCTCGAAAAGGCCAAGGCAAAGGGGTCCGGTCAGCCATTCATGCGCCTCGCAGGCGCAGTACGGGGTCCTAGGAACCTCTCGAGTCGGAAGGGGTTCTCCCGGTCTTGAAAGGGATCGCGGACACCGGCTTCCTGGTCGCCTTCGCGAATCGCGGCGACCGGCATCACGAGTGGGCCGTCAGGGTCGCGGAGCGCGTGACGGAACCCCTCCTAACGTGTGAGGCCGTCCTCGCCGAGGCATCTTTCCACCTGCACAGCGTGCCGCTGGTGCTGGCCATGTTGCGCGAGGGACTCATCGCCCTCGCCTTCGATTGCAAGGACCACCTGCCGCAGCTCGCTGCGCTTGCGGATCGCTACGCCGATCGCCACCCGGATCTGGCGGACCTGTGCCTGATCCGGATGAGCGAACTTCATCCCCGCCACAGCATCATTACCGTGGACCGGAAGGACTTTCGCGTCTATCGCCGCAACAAGCGAGAAACAATCCCGCTCGTGTGCCCGCCGGACGCCTGATCACCGGCGCCCGACACTCGCCGTGCAGCCCCTCCCGATCGACGCCCTCCTCCCCGACGCCGTGGCGAGCCTCCGCCGCTCGCCCCGCCTCGTCCTCCGCGCCGCCCCCGGCGCCGGCAAGACGACGCGCGTGCCCGCGGCGCTCCTCGATGCGGGCCTCGCCGGCAATCGGCACGTCCTCGTCCTCGAGCCACGGCGGATCGCGGCGCGCGCGGCGGCGGCGTACGTCGCCCGCGAGCGCGGCGGTGCGCTCGGCGAGGAGGTGGGCTACCGCGTGCGCTTCGAGGAGCGCGGCGGCCCCCGGACCCGGCTGTGGTTCGTGACCGAGGGCGTCTTCGGCCGCCTGCTCGCGGCCGATCCCTTCCTCGAGCGTGTCGGCGTCGTCGTCCTCGACGAGTTCCACGAGCGGCACCTGCAGGGCGACGTCGCGCTCGCCGTGGTGCGAGAGGTCCAGGAGACCGTGCGCCCGGACCTCCGCCTCGCCGTCATGTCGGCGACGCTCGAGACCGACGCGCTGGCGCGCGCGCTGGGCGACGCCGCCGTCCTGACCGCCGAAGGCCGGGCCTTCCCGGTGGCGATCGAGTACGACGAGGAGGCGGCCGCCGAGGTGCACCTCGCGACGCGCGTCGCCCGGGCGCTCCGGCGGATCCTCGACGATCCCGGGGACGTGCTGGTCTTCCTCCCGGGCGCGGCCGAGATCCGTCGCGCCGCCGAGGCGATCGGGCCGCTCGCGGCCGCACGCGGGCTCGACGTCGTCACCCTGCACGGCGATCAGCCGCTCGACGCGCAGGAGCGGGCGCTTCGCCCCGGGCCGCACCGGCGCGTCATCCTCGCCACCAACGTCGCCGAGACCGCGCTCACCGTCGAGGGCGTCACCGCCGTGATCGACTCGGGGCTCGCGCGCGTCGCCCGCCTCGAGCCGCGCCACGGGATCAACGTGCTCCGCGTGCAGCCGATCAGCCGCGCCGCCGCCGACCAGCGCGCGGGTCGGGCGGGCCGGCTCGCGCCCGGCCGCTGTCTCCGCCTCTGGTCGCGGGCCGAGCATGCCGGCAGGCGCGCCGCGGAGACGCCGGAGGTGCTGCGCCTCGACCTCACCCGCATCGTGCTCGAGCTGCACGCCTGGGCGCTCGCCGACGCGCGCCGCCTCCGCTGGCTCGATCCTCCACCGCCGCACGCGCTCGAGCGTGCCGAGCGCCTCCTCGCGCAGCTCGGCGCGCTCGAGCCGGCGACCGGGGCACTCACGCCGATCGGCCGCCGCATGCTCGAGCTGCCCGCCGAGCCGCGCCTCGCGCGCCTCCTGGTCGAGGCCGAGCGGACCGGCTCGGCCGCGGAGGGCGCGCTCCTCGCGGCGCTCGCCAGCGAGCGCGACATCCTGGCCGCGGGCCGGAGCTTCGGCCCATCGACGACGGCCGACTTTCCGCCCGGGCCGTCCGACCTGGAGCTCCGGGCCCGGCTCTTCGAGGATGCCGCACGGCACCGCTTCGCGGCCGAAGCCTGCCGCGCCCTCGGTCTCGACCCGGGCGCCGCGCGCGCCGTCGAGCGGGCGCGGCGCCAGCTCGCGCGCCTGCTCGGACGCGGGCCGGCGGCATCCCCGGATCCCGACGCGCTGCGCCGCGCCACGCTCGCCGGGTTCCCCGATCGCGTCGCGCGGCGGCGGGCGCCCGGCTCGCCGCGCGCCGTCATGGTGGGCGGCACGGGCGTCGTGCTCGGCCGCGAGAGCGTCGTCCGCGAGGCCGAGCTCTTCGTCGCCGTCGACCTCGAGCGCGGCGGCGGGCCGGAGGCGCGCGTCCGGGTCGCCTGCGCGATCGAGCGCGACTGGCTCGGGCCTGCCGTGCACGAGGTACGCGAGCTGGCGTTCGACCCCGAGCGCGGCCGCGTGGTCGAGCGCGCCCGCAGGTGCTACCACGACCTCGTGCTCGCCGAGACCGTGCGCACGGACGTCGACCGGAGCGCCGCGGGGGCCGTGCTGGCGGCGGTGGCCCGCGCCGATCCTGCGGCGACGGGCGCCGTCGGCGACCCCGAGCGCGAGCTCGTCGCTCGCCTCCGCTTCCTCGCGCGCTGGCTCCCCGAGCTCGGCTGGCCGGCGGATCCGGAGACGCTGCTCTCCGAGGCCATCGCCTCGGTCGCGAGCGGGTGCGTGAGCTTCGCCGAGCTCGCCGCCCGCGACGTCGGCGGTGCGCTGCTCGGCCTCCTGGCGCCCGTGCAGCGCGCCGCGCTCGACCGTGAGGCACCCGCTCGCTACCGGCTGCCGAGCGGCCGGCTCGCGCCGGTGCGCTACCCGCGCGACCGGCCGCCGGTGGTCGCGGCGCGCATCCAGGAGCTCTTCGGTCTCGCGGCCACGCCGCGCGTCGCGGCGGGCCGCGTGCCACTCGTCCTCGAGCTGCTCGCCCCGAATGCCCGTCCGGTCCAGATCACCGACGACCTCGTCAGCTTCTGGCACACGACGTATCCCGAGGTCCGGAGGGTGCTGCGCGGGCGGTACCCGAAGCACGCCTGGCCCGACGATCCTTCGGCCGCCGCGCCGCGCCGGCCGCGCTGAGGGCCGCGGGATCGGCGGAGGCCCGCATCCCCGGCATGGCAGTCGCGCCGCCCCGTCCGTCGTACTGGCTCACCCGCTTCCTCATCTTGCGACTCCTCGGCCTCGTCTACTTCGTCGCGTTCCTGTCGCTCGCGCAGCAGGTCCTGCCGCTCATCGGAACTGACGGCCTGCTCCCCGTGGGGCTCTTCCTCGAGCGCGTCCAGACGCACTTCGGCTCACGCCTCGCCGGCTTCCTCCAGATTCCGAGCGTCTTCTGGGTCAACGCCTCCGATCGCGTGCTGGTCGTCGCAGCCTGGGCCGGCACCGCCCTCTCGCTCGTCGTGCTCCTCGGCTTCGCCAACGCGCCCCTGCTGGCAGTCCTCTGGGCCCTCTACCTCTCCTTCGTCCACATCGGGCAGGACTGGTACGGCTACGGGTGGGAGATCCAGCTCCTCGAGACCGGCTTCCTCGCCGTCTTCCTCTGCCCCCTGCTCGACGGGCGCCCCTTCCCGCGCCGCCCGCCGCCGACGCCGGTCGTGTGGTGTCTTCGCTGGCTCGTCTTCCGCATCATGCTCGGCGCGGGGCTCATCAAGCTGCGCGGCGACCCGTGCTGGCGGAACTTCACCTGCCTCTACTACCACTACGAGACCCAGCCCCTTCCGAACCCGCTCAGCTGGCGGCTCCACTTCATGCCGCACTGGTTCCACCAGCTCGGGGTGCTCTTCAACCACCTCGCCGAGCTGGCCGCGCCGTGGTTCGCCTTCGGCCCGCGCGCGGCGCGCCACGCGGCCGGCACCGTCCTCCTCGCCCTCCAGATCTTCCTCATCCTGAGCGGCAACCTCTCGTTCCTCAACTGGCTGACGATCGTCCCGATCCTCGCCTGCTTCGACGACTCGCTCCTCGGCCGCCTCCTCCCGCGGCGGCTGGCCGCGCGCGCCGAGCGGGGGGCCCGCGAAGCAGAGCCCTCGCGCGCGCAGCAGGTCGCCGTCGCGGGGCTCGTCGCGGTCGTGGCCCTGCTCAGCATCGCGCCGGTCGAGAACCTCCTCTCCCGCCGCCAGGCGATGAACACGTCGTTCAACCGCCTCGACCTCGTCAACACCTACGGCGCCTTCGGGACGGTCGGGCGCGAGCGCCGCGAGATCGTCTTCGAGGGCACGCGCGACGAGGTGCTCGGCGACCAGACCCGCTGGCTCCCTTACGAGTTCAAGTGCAAGCCCGGCGATCCCGAGCGTCGGCCCTGCATCATCGCCCCGTACCAGTATCGGATTGACTGGCAGATCTGGTTCGCGGCCATGTCGACGGCGGACCGCTACCCGTGGACCCTCCACCTGCTGTGGAAGCTGCTGCACAACGACCCCGGTGCGCTCTCCCTGCTGGCGACGAACCCCTTCCCCGACGCCCCGCCGCGCTGGGTGCGCGCCCGGCTCTTCCGCTACGAGTTCGCGCCCCCCGGCGACCCGAGCGGCGCCTGGTGGAAGCGGACGCCCCTCGGTCTCTGGATCGTGCCCCTGTCCGCCGACGACCCACGCCTCCGGCGCTTCCTCGCCATGTACGGCTGGAGTTAGCAGCGTGCCGCAGCGGCACGTCGCGTGACACCGGTGGCACACGTGCCATCGTATTTTGGGGGCGCACGGACGGCATCGAAGTTGCTCCCGTCGGCCCGCGGATGAAGACCGCGACCACGAAGGCCGGCCTCCGCCGTGACGAGCGCGGGCAGGGCCTCGCCGAGTACGCCATCACCATCGGCGTCATCACGCTGGCCGTCATCGCCGCCGTGCAGCTCGTGGGCACGTACATCACCCCGATCTGGAACAGCGCGGCGAGCAACATCCAGTCCGCGGCGGGCTGAAGCGGCGAACGGCACAGCGCTTGCGTCGCGGCGCCCAGGCGCGGCCGCACGCAGGGGTGTAACTTCTTCGCCCGCCGCGTCGGGGAGCACAGCGCTGTGGCTCGGCCGGGCCAGACGTAGCTCAGCGGCGCCCTCCCGTTGTAGGGTCCTCGCCCGAGGGACGGCTCATGACACGACATCCGATCCGCTTCGGCATCCAGACCGCGCAGCAGGGCATCGAATGGGGCCAGATGCGCGACCTCTGGCAAAAGGCCGACGCGTGGGGCTACGACTCGCTCTGGGGCTTCGATCACTTCTATCCCGTCTTCGTCGACCCCGAGGGTCCCTGCTTCGAGGGCTGGACCGTGCTCTCCGCTCTCGCGCAGGCGACCAGTCGAGCCCGCATCGGGCTCCTCGTCTCCGGCAACTCGTACCGCCACCCGTGCGTGACGGCCAAGATGGCGGCGACGCTCGATCACGTGAGCGGCGGGCGGCTGAACCTCGGCATCGGCGCGGGATGGTTCGAGCTCGAGCACCGGAGCTTCGGCATCGAGTTCAAGAGCACCGCGGCGCGCCTGCAAGCGCTCGACGAGGCGTGCCGGATCATCCTCGGCATGCTCACCGAGAGCCGGACGACCGTCCACGGCAAGCACTACACGGTGAACGACGCGATCGGCCTCCCGAAGCCCGTGCAGCGGCCGCACCCGCCGCTCATGATCGGCGGCAAGGGCCGGCGGGTGCTGCTGCGCATCGTCGCCCGCTACGCCGACATGTGGAACATCGGCGCCGGCGCCGAGGAGATGCGGGATCTGATCGACGTCCTGCGCCGCCACGGGGACGCCGTGGGGCGCGACACCGACGCCATCGAGAAGACCGTCCTCCTCCCGCTCTGCTATCGCGCGGCGCCGCCGCGGGAGGAGTTCGTGTGCCGGCTCATGGCGTCGATGCGCCAGACGACGCCCGAGCTGGTCCGCCGCCAGATCATGATCGGCGACAAGCAGGAGTGTCTCGACACGGTTGCGCGCTACGTCGAGGCCGGCGTCACGCACTTCATCTTCATGGTCTTCGCGCCGTACTTCATGGACGAGATCCAGGGGTTCGCCGAGGAGGTCGTCCCCGCCGCGCGGCGCGCCTGAAGCGCGTCACGCCTCGCCGAGCAGCCGCGCCGCGTTTACGCCGAGCCACTTCTCCATCACCGCCGGCTTGACGGGCAGCGCCCGGAACTCGGCGACGATCTCGGCCGGCGGCCGGCCGAGGAGGAACCACCCCGTGCCGAACAGCACCTTGTCCGCGATGGTCGTCTGACCGAAGCGGAGGAGCGGCTCCCATCCCGTCCCGGACTCGGCCAGGTACTTCGGGCGATGGGCGGCGAGCTCGAGGTAGACGTTCGGGTACTTCCAGGCGAGCAGCACGGCCTCGAGCACCCACGGATAGCCCGCATGGCTCATCACGATCTTCAGCTCGGGAAAGTCCCGCGCGACGAGGTCGAGGTGGCGCGGATGGCCGAGGTCGTTGACGGCGGTCGTCGTCCAGTTGGCCGAGGTATGGATGCTGAGCGGGACGCCGAGCTCGACGCACTTCGCGTAGAACGGATAGCAGTGGCGGTCGTCCGCCGGGAGTCCGATCATGAAAGGCCGGAGGCTGAGGCCGCGAAAGCCGCGCTCGCGCACCCAGGTCTCGAACTCGGCCACCGCGGCCTTGCCGCGCAGCACGTCGGCACCCGCGAACGGGATCACGCGGTCGGGGCGACGGGCGGCGAGCGTCGCGACGAGCTCGTTCGCGATGAACGTCTTGCCGCAGCTCGACCGCTCGTCGAAGCCCGTGATCAGCGTGCGCGCGATGCCCGCGGTGTCCAGCGCGGCGAGAACGTCCTCGAGGGGCGTGGCGATCGCCCCCGCCCGCGCGCGGAAGGCCTCCTGCGTTGGCTCCGTCTTGTAGAACACTCGCAGGTAGCCGAGCATCGCGTCGGGGAAGTTGTCGACCGTGTAGCGCATGACTTCCGGGACGGGGAGGATCGGCGCCCACATGTCGATGACGGGGGCTGGCATGCGACCCTCTTAGCCCGGCCGAAGCGGTCGGAGAAGTGGGCGGGCTGCCCCCGACGGGCGCGGTCGACATCCACGGGTGCGAGACCGTGGGTAATCCCCACGCTGCCTGCGGGAAGGTCCCGATTTACGCTGCTGCCTCACGCGCCGTAGGGTTCTCCTTGCCTGGATACCAAGCACCCACCGTGCGGCAGTCCACATCGCAAGAACATGCGCGATGCGATGAAGGACCGGTCCGCCAAGCCAGGCAGTGGAGGGCCCCCCATGAAGATTGCACTCGGTTCCCGCCCGGCCGAGCGCCTGCGCAGCGCCGCGCCGCTCGTGGTCGCCGCGGTCCTCGGGTTGGCCGGCGCCGCGATGGCCGACGGCTTCAAGATCTCCGAGAAGCTGACCGCGACGCCGGCGGCCCCGGGGGCGCGCGGCCGTGCGGTGGTCGTCGTGCAAGACGCCGGCCGCACGGTGAGGGTGGCAGCGCGGGGTCTCCAGCGGAGCACCACCCATGACGTCATCCTGGACCGCGTCAAGATCGGCACGCTGACGACCTCAGGCCGCGGTAACGGCCGCGCCCGGTTCGCCTCGCGCCCGCACCTCCACGACCAGTACCTCGGCACGGATCCGCGCGGCAAAACGATCATCCTACGCCGCGCGGACGCGGCCGCCGTCCTGGTCGCCCACATCCCCGGCTCCGACGACCTCATCCGCTGCTGCCTGCCCGGGGACGAGGGCACGGAGTGCGAGCACCGGGCGGTGGACGAGTGTGCAGCACGAGGCGGCGTCGACATGGGCCCCGGGTCCTGCCTGCCGAACCCGTGCAGCGGCTCGGCGCGAGGCGCGGGGGTGATCTGCTGCGTCCCCGACGACCGCGGTATGCAGTGCGAATCCCGGACCGAAGCGGAGTGCGCCGCCAGGGGCGGCACCGCCGTGAGCCCGACCAGGTGCACGACCCACCCCTGTGCGCCGCTGCCGCCGGCCGGACCGGAGATCCAGTGCTGCATGCCCGAGAACGACGGCGGAGCGGAGTGCGAGATCCGAACGGCCGACGAGTGCGCGGCGCGAGGCGGCACGGACGCGGGCGCGGGGACCTGTGAGCCGGACCCGTGCGGCGGGTCCGGCGAAGGATCGGCCTCGGGTGACGACTCGGGAGGATCCGGCGGGTCCGGAGGTTCTGGCAGGCGTTGAGGAAGTCATGGCGCGTCTCCCGCAGCGTCCCAGAGTCGTCATCGTCGGGGCCGGCTTCGGCGGCCTATCCGCGGCGCGAGGTCTCGCCCGCACGCCGGTCGACGTCACGCTGATCGATCGGCGCAACTTTCACCTGTTCCAGCCACTCCTGTACCAGGTCGCCACCGCCGGGCTCAATCCGTCCGACGTCGCCTGGCCGGTGCGCAGCATTCTGCGCCGCCAGGCAAACGTCCGCGTGCTGCTCGGCGAAGTGGCCGGCGTCGACGTGGCCGGCCGCGAAGTGCTGATCGATGACGGTCGCCGTCTGCCCTACGACTGGCTGGTGATCGCCACTGGCACAACGCACACCTATTTCGGCAACGACCAGTGGGCGGCGATCGCGCCGGGGCTCAAGCGCATCGACGACGCGACGCTGATCCGCCGCCGCATCCTGATGGCCTTCGAGCGCGCCGAGAACGCCGAAGACGAAGCCGAGCGGAAGCGCCTGATGACGTTCGTGATCGTCGGCGCTGGCCCGACGGGTGTCGAGCTTGCCGGCGCGATCGCCGAGCTGGCGCGCAAGGCGCTGGCCGCCGATTTCCGCGCGATCGACCCACGCAAGGCGCGCATCGTACTGATCGAAGGCGCCGACCGCGTGCTCGGCACGTTTCCGCCGGAGCTTTCGGGGTTCGCGAAAGCGGCGCTGGAGCGCATGGGCGTCGAAGTCCGGCTCGGCAGGAGACTCACCGCCTGCGACGCCGGCGGCGTCATCGCGTCCGGCGAGCGGCTGCCGGCCGGCACGATCCTGTGGGCCGCAGGCGTCGCCGCCTCGCCAGCAGCGAAATGGCTCGGCGCGCCAGCCGATCGCGCCGGCCGGGTGCAGGTGCGGCCCGATCTCACCGTACCGCGGCATCCCGACGTCTTCGTCATCGGCGATACGGCCGCGCTGGTGCAGGACGGCAAGCCGCTGCCCGGGATCGCCCCGGCGGCGAAGCAGGGCGGCATCTACGCTGCCAAAGTGATCCGCGCCACGGTGCTCGGCCGTCCGAAACCGCCGCCGTTCCGCTACCGGCACTACGGTGCCTTGGCGACGATTGGCCGCAACTCCGCCGTGATCGACTTCGGGCGCATACGCATGAAAGGTCGGCTGGCTTGGTTGATCTGGAGCATGACGCACATCTATTTCCTGATCGGCGGGCGCAACCGTCTGCTGGTCACGTTGCAGTGGTTGTTCGACTACATCACGTTCAGCCGCGGCGCGCGGTTGATCGCCGGCTCCGATCCCGCCTCAGAGCAGCGCTCCGCTCGGGGCAGCCACCGCTTCGCGGGCTGCAGTCCGGCCGCCAGCGGCGCTGGGGGCGCCCATGTCGATCACAGTCAGACATGGAGCACCGTGCCGGACGCCGCCCGCGGCACATCCCCGGTGCCGGGGTCTCTTCTCTCTTCCCCTCGAGAGCCATCGGCATACTGAGCTGTTAGGCTGCCCTGGTCTCTAGAGGACTGCCGCCGCTGCGGCAGCCAGCCCTGCCGCTCGCATCTGTCGGTTCTTTTGATCGCCCTCACTCGTGCTGTGTGTTTTCCCGGGGGAAGCCCAGGGCGCGGTACAGGTAATTCCCGATTTACGGTCATTCTCGGCGCATTCTATGGAGACTGCCTATGGAAACCGCACAGCTTGCGCTCAAGCATCACAGTGCAGGGGCCGGCAGGAAAGGTAACGCCATGAGCAGTATGACGCTGAAGCGATTCGTTGCCCCGTCCGTTGCATCACTCGCGATCGTCTTCCTGCTCGGAGCCGGCACGGCGGGTGCGGAGGTGCCGCTCGGCGCCCTCGGCACCGTGCCGGTCCCGAAGCCCGACCTCACCGGCTTCGTGCGCGACGAGGCGGCCGCGGTCGCGCTCGGCAAGGCACTCTTCTGGGACATGCAGCTCGGCAGCGACGGCGTCCAGTCCTGCGGCGCCTGCCACTTCCACGGCGGCGCCGACAACCGGCTGAAGAACCAGGTCAACCCCGGCACCATCCATGCCGCGACGACGTTCGAGGTCGCCAAGCCGAACGCCACCCTGACGGCGGCCAACTTCCCGCTGCACAAGCTGGCGAACCCGGAGGACCGGTTCTCCAGGGTGCTCTTCGACGCCGACGACGTGATCTCCTCGCAGAGCGTCACCCTGGCGAAGTTCAACGACATCATCCCCGGCCAGGCCGAGGAGAACTGCACGGTCACGCCCGATCCGATCTTCAACGTGGGCGGCGTGAACGTCCGCCGCGTCCAGCCGCGCAACGTGCCGACGATGATCAACGCGATCTTCACCTTCCGGAACTTCTGGGATGGGCGCGGCAATGCCATCTTCAACGGCGTCGACGGCACCGGGCCGAGGAACCCGAACGCCCGCGTGCTCCAGGTGCAGGCGGATGGGAGCGTCGTGCCGGTTGCGGTCGCGATCTCTCCCGCGAGCCTCGCCTCGCAGGCGGTCCCCGTGCTCGGGAGCAACTTCGCCCTGGCCTGCACCGGCCGGACGGTCAACAAGGTCGGCAAGAAGATGCTGAGCCTCACGCCACTCGCCAAGCAGTGGGTCGATCCCACCGACAGCGTGCTCGGCCCGCTCGCCAAGAGCCGCACGACGCCCGGCGCGCGCGGCCTGACGCAGTCGTATGTGACGCTGGTCCAGACTGCCTTCGACCCCAAGTGGTGGAACTCGGACAAGGTCGTGACGTTCCCGGGGGGCGTCCGCACCATCTCCGCTCCCACCGGCGCGCCGCTCACCACCAGCGAGTTCACGGTGATGGAGCAGAACTTCTCGCTCTTCTTCGGGCTGGCGATCCAGCTCTACGAGGCCACCCTCGTCTCCGACGACAGCCTCTTCGATCGCGTCCAGCTGGGGCGCGCCACCCTGACCGCGGCGCAGGACGACGGGCTCACCACCTTCAAAGGGAGCTGTGAGGGCACCCAGTGCCACTCGGGCCCGACGTTCACCTCGGCGAGCACGAACAACTTCGGCGCCGGCGTGGAGCCGATCGAGCAGCGGCAGACGGCGGCCGGGGCGAACGCCTTCCACGACGGCGGCTTCTTCAACATCGGCGTGCGGCCGACCGCCGAGGATCTCGGCGTGGGCGGCGCGAACCCCGCCGGTGTCCCGCTCTCCTTCGCCCGGCGTGATTTCCTCGGGCTCGGCATCCCGGAGATCGCGGCCATCCAGAATCCGCTGCCACCGATCGGCCCGGCCGACGTGCTCGCCGTCGACGGCGCGTTCAAGGCGCCGTCCCTCCGCAACGTCGAGCTGAGCGCTCCCTACATGCACAACGGCGGCATGCTCACCCTCGACCAGGTGGTGGAGTTCTACACCCGGGGCGGCGATTTCCACGAGGCCAACGCTGCCAACGCCGACGCCGCCGTCGACGGCGTCGGCCGCCTCGTCGGGAAGCCGGATCGCAGGGCGAACGTCGTCGCCTTCCTGAAGACGCTGACCGACGACCGGGTACGCTTCGAGAGCGCGCCCTTCGACCACCCGCAGCTCTTCATCCCGAACGGCCACCCCGGCGACGCCGCGGCCGTCGTCAACGACGGGACGGGCAAGGCCACCGACGCGCTGGTGGAAGTGCCCGCGTCGGGCGCCGCCGGCTCCTGTGTCGGCGTCGACGGGACGCCGCACTTCGCCTGCCCCGTGTGCGGCGACAAGAAGGTGAACCAGGCGAGCGAGCAGTGCGACGGGGCCGACAGCGCGCGCTGCCCCGGCCGCTGCCGCGCCGACTGCACCTGCCCCGCGGCGCCAACCCCCCCGGCCCCACGCTGCGGCGACGACCTCATCAACCAGGCGAGCGAGGAGTGCGACGGCGCCGCTGATGCCGCGTGCACCGGCCGGTGCCGTGTCGACTGCACCTGCGCCCCGGCGCCACCCTCCCCGGCGCCACGCTGCGGCGACAACGCCATCAACCAGCCGAGCGAGCAGTGCGACGGGACCGACAGCGCCCGCTGCCCCGGCGCCTGCCGGGCGGACTGCACCTGTCCGCCGCCGCCCCCGTCGCCCTCGGGGGCTCCCGTCGGGACCGTCGAGGCGGATACTCTCGTGAACAAGGCGAGTCCCGCCAAGAACAACGGGACGAGCGCCCGGCTCGAGGTCGACGCCAGCCCGGCCAAGCACGCGTTCTTCCGCGTCCGTGTGAGCGGCGTCGGAGCACGCCAGGTCACGTCGGCGCGTCTGCGGCTGCAAGTGTCGAACGTGCCGAATTCCCAGAGCGTCGCGGGTGGGCGCATCCACGCGATCACCGGCTGCGCGTGGGACGAGCGTACCGTGACCGCGAAGACGCAGCCCGCGATCGACGGGCCGGTGCTCGCCACCGTGGGCGCCGTGGCCCGCGGCCAGGTGGTCGACTTCGACGTGACCAGCGCCATTCAAGGCGACGGCGTGTACTGCTTCGCGCTCGACAGTCTCTCTTCCGACTGCGTGCGCTACAACTCTCGCGAGGCGGCGGCGGGCAAGCCAGAGCTCATCATCGGCGTGGGGGGGCAGGCACCGGGGACGAGCACTCCCCCGCCCCCGACGACCACCCCCCCACCCGCCGCGGCGCCGGTCGGCACGGTCGTGGCCGACACCTCGGTCCAGAACGACCTCCCGGCGACCAATTTCGGCGGCAAGGCGCTGCTGTCGGTGGACGGCGGGGGCGCGACGGGCTCGGGGGGCGTACAGCGCACCCTCCTCCGCGTCAGCGTGAGCGGCGTCGGCGCGCGCCTCGTCACCGGCGCTCACCTGAAGCTCCAGGTGGCGAACGTGACGAATGCGGGGAGCGTGAGGGGTGGCAGCATCCACGCGCTCACCAGCTGCGCCTGGGACGAGAAGACCGTCACCTGGGCCACGCAGCCGGCGATCGACGGGCCGGCGCTGGCGACGCTCGGGGCGGTGGCCGCGGGTCAGGTCGTGGACTTCGACGTCAGCGCGGCCGTCCACGGCGACGGCGTCTACTGTTTCGCCATCGACACGAGCTCCACCGACGGCGTGGACTACAACGCCCGCGAGGGGACCGGGCAGCATCCCGCCCTCGTGGTCCAGGTCGCGGCTGTCCCCTAGCTGCGGGATGACGGTCCGGCGGAGCGGGACCTGAAGAGCTGGAGCGCGCGGGCTCAGTTGCCCTTGGCGGTGTAACGGTCGCTGCGGTTGCGCACGATGAAGTCGTGCGCGGCACCCCAGCAGGCACCCGTCCCGTCGCTCCGGCGGAGCTGCACGGCGACCCCCAAGGACAGGGGCAATGCCGGCAGCCGGAGATTCGGGCCCTCGCCGCGCACGACGATGCGTGCCCGTCCCGCGTTGCCGCCCTTCAGGACCGCGCTCGCGAGGCCGTCGGGCTTGCGGCGCGGGCTATGGAAGGTGAAGCCCTTGGGGGTGGCGTGCCACGACGTCATCCATGGCGTCGGCCCGGACGGAAAGCGCCGCGCCCGAACCACCACCGCTCCCCGTGATGCGGGTCTGCCACCCCGAGGCGACACTCGGCAACAACACGAGGACGCCGAGCAGAAGCCGCATCTAGCGATCAGACGCTCGCGACCGCCCGCCTCCGCTCGCGGCGAGCCCGTACAGCCGCGCCGCGTTCTCGCCGAGCAGCCGCGCGCCACTCGCGGCGGGCAGCGCCGCCGCGAGCTCGTGCAGCTCCTCCATGTACCCCGCGTCGTGGTCGCTGTGCGGGTAGTCGGTGGCCCACAGGAAGCGGTCGTCGCCGACGTAGGCGATGATCGGCGGCAAGGCTCGCTCGTCGGGATCGGCCGAGATCCAGCACTGCCGCCGCACGTACGTGCTCGGCAGCTCGCGGAACGGCAGCGTGACGCGCAGCGCCCCGCGCGCCAGGGCGTCCATGCGGTCGACCCAGAAGCCGAGCCAGCCCGCGCCCGACTCGAGGACGACCAGCTTGAGGCGCGGGAAGCGGTCGAAGGTGCCGTAGAGGAAGAACGTCGAGAACGCCTGCTGCACGGCCTGTGGAAAGAGGAGCTCGAGGTACCAGATGCCGGCCGGCACGTCCTCGGGCCAGCTGAGGCCCGTGAACCGTTGGTGCAGGCTCCGGGCGGGCGGGTCGATGCCGGTGTGAATCGCGATCGGCACGTCGAGGTCCTGCGCTTCCGCCCAGAGCGGATCGTGGGCGGGATGGCCGTGGGGCAGGCCGCTCAGCGTGAAGGGCAGCACGAAGCCGCCGCGCGCCCCGGCGCCGACCGCGCGCCGGAGCTCACGGGCCGCCTCGTGCGGGTCGCCGAGCGAGAGGTGCGCGATCGGCACGAGCCGCCCGCTGCTCCCGGCCGCGAACTCCTCGATCCACCGGTTGTAGGCGCGGCAGTGGGCGAGGGCGTAGGCCGGATCGGCGACCTCGGCCTCCCACTGGAGCCCGAGGCTCGGGTAGAGGATCGCGGCGTCGATCCCGTCGCGTTCGAGGAGGGCCAGGCGCGCGGCCGGGTCGACGGCCGCTGCCGGCGCGCTCTCGGCGTAGCGTCCGGCGAGACACGCGTGGGCCAGCTCCTCCATCGTCTTCCCCATGCCGCCGAAGCCGCCGAGCATCTCGGGCGTCGTGAGCCGCGCCGGCCGTCCGTCGATCTCGAGCCGGTCGCGCCCGTCGGCGCCGCGGCGCACGCGGATCGCGCGCGCCCGATATGCCGGGTCGATGTAGCGCTGCCAGACGTCGGGCGGCTCGAGGACGTGACCGTCTGCGTCGATGACGAGCTCCTTCATGTCCGTGGGCTCCATAGCGTGGCCGCCACGGCTAGGCCAGATGCCTCTTCCCCTGCCGAGCCCCGATCCCTACTGTGTGCCCGCATGCCGGCCGACCCGCTCGTTCGCTTTCGCCGCTGGTTCGACGAGGCGCGCCGCGCCCGCGTGCCGCTGCCGGAGGCGATGGCGCTCGCGACGGCCGACGCGGCGGGGAGGCCCTCCGTCCGCTTCGTCCTCTTGAAGGGAGCCGACGAGCGCGGCTTCGTCTTCTTCACCGACGCACGCAGCCGCAAGGGCCGTGAGCTGCGGGAGAACCCGCGAGCGTCGGTTGCCATCTACTGGGACGCGGTCGGGAAGCAGGTGCGGATCGAGGGGCGAACCGAGGGCGTGGCACCGGCCGAGGTCGATCGCTACTGGAAGACTCGCCCCCGGCAGAGCCGCCTCGCCGCGCTCTCCTCCACGCAGAGCGCGCGGCTCGCCGGACGCGCCTCGCTCATGGCCCGCTGGCGGAAGCTCCACCGGCGCTATCCCGGCGACGAGGTGCCGCGTCCGTCGTACTGGACGGGTTTCCGCCTCGTGCCGGAGACGATCGAGTTCTGGCGCCACCGCGAGCACCGGCTGCACGACCGGGAGCTCTTCGTGCGCACCCGGCGCGGCTGGAGCCGCACGCTGCTGCAGCCTTGAGACTCCGTGGATTTGCCCCCATGCTCTGCCCGTGGTTGACATGCGAATCGGGTCTGTCAGAAGGGTCGGCGGCGCGCGCGTTCGACGCGCGTCCGGAGGAGCGATGAAGCGCACACTGGTTGCTGCAGCCCTGACCGCGATCGTGCTCGGCGTGAGCGCCGTGGGTTTCTCGGAGGACGAGCAGCGTCCGCCGGCTGCCGCCCCGGAGGCGGCCGCACCGGCCGCGGGCGCGAAGGAAGCCGAGCAAGGAGGATGCATGCCCGGAGGCGGCTGCTGCGGGGCCGCGGCGTGCAAGCAGGCCGCGGGCGCCGCGAGCGAGGGCACGAACGGCCAGATGCCTGCGGCCGGCGGCTGTCCCTGCGGCAAGGCGAAGAAGACGCAATAGGCCGCATGCGGCTCAAGAAGGCGCTCGCCACGCTCATCGAGCAGGAGCGCGTCTGCCGCGTGGCCACCGCCAACCCTTCCGGCATTCCACACGTCGTGCCGGTGTGCCACGTCCTCGCCGACGGCAAGCTCTATTTCGGCTCGGCGGCCGACGCGAAGAAGGTCGTCAACCTGAAGGCCAACCCCCGTGCGGCGGTCACCGTCGACCTCTATTCCGATGCCTGGGCGCATCTGAAAGGCGTCATGGTGCAGGGAACCGTCCGGCTGCTCGAGCGCGGTCCGCGCTTTCGCAAGGCGCGCACGCTCCTGTACAGGAAGTACCCGCATTATCCGGACGAGGCGGCGCTCGAGGAGTCGGCATCGGTGATCGTCGAGGTCAGCCCGACGCGCGTCTTTTCCTGGGGCCTCGAGTAGCGCGTCGCGCTCTCCCCCGCTCCCGGAGCATCGCGAGCGGTGGTATGAGATGGGCAGAGAGGAGGGAGCAACGATGCCGATCCTCGGGAAGCTCAAGGAGTTCCTGGACGCCAACCGCGTGGCGTACGAGGTTCGCACTCACGTCCCGGCGTTCACGGCCCAGGAGATCGCCGCGGCGCAGCACGTGCCCGGCCGCGAGATGGCGAAGGTCGTCATCCTCCGCTTCGGCAGCGAGTTCCTGATGGCCGTCCTGCCGGCGCCCTACCTGGTGGACGTGCAGGCGCTCGCCAAGGCGGCCGGCAAGCCGGATCTCAAGCTCGCGGCCGAGAGCGACTTCGCGGCGCTCTTCCCGCAGTGCGAGCGCGGCGCCATGCCGCCCTTCGGCAACCTCTACGGGCTGCCGGTCTGGGTGGAGGGGTCGCTCGCCCGTGACAAGGAGATCTGGTTCAACGCCGGCACGCACGACCAGACCGTGCACATGGCGTACGCCGACTTCGTCCGGGTGGTGCAACCGAAGGTCGCGACGTTCGGCCGCCGTTCCGAGCAGGCCGCCTGACGGCGCGGCCCTGAGCGACCGGCGCTTCGGCCTGAAGCGTCATCGCTTCGTCGTGCCCTTCCTCTTGCCCTTCGCGGGCATCGTCGAGACGTGGCTCCGGGCACGCTCGATCCACCGGCAAGCCTGGCCGTCATCGGCGAGGAGCCGCTCGGGAAGGATGATCCAGCCCTTCATCGCGCGTCCCGGCATGGGCTCGAAGTCCTTGGCTCCGAGCCGCTTCGCCGCGGCGAGATCCTCGTCGCCGAGGCGCAGGACGAAGCGATCCTCGTGCAGGCCGGCGAACATGTTGCCGCCGACGAAGGCGGCCGGGTAGCCGAACATCGTTCGCCGTTCGACGGCGCGCGTGGCCGGCACGAGGCGGTCGAAGGCGCTTACCAGCTCCGGCGGCGACTTCTTCCAGGCCATCTCACTTGCAGCTGAGCGTGCTGCCCGTCGAGTTGAAGCGGCAGCTCGGCGCGGGCGGCGGGCCGGGGAACGTGGCCGCCCCGCACTGTCCCGCGAGCGAGTCGAGGGCGAAGGCGGCGGTCACGGGGATGTTGGAGCGCGGGACGGGGTAGGACCCGTTCCGCCCCGTGACGCTGAAGTCCACCTGGCCGGGCACGGAGCTCGAGGCTCTCACCGTCACCCGCACGATGCCCCGGATGCCGCCGAGCCCGTTCGTGTAGGTCCACTTCGTGTGCGACGCATTCATCTTCCAGCCCGTCTGCGTGGCGTAGTCGTAGCCGCCGCCCGGGATGGTGGCGTCGAGCACGCGCCCGCCCGTCGAGTCGTCGAGGAGGATACGGACACCCTTCATCGTCGGGTCGAGTGGCGGCGAGAACGGGAACGGCAGGTCGAGCCGGCCGCGGAACCGCAGGCGGTCGTCACCGCCGGGCGTCGCGAGCTTGGCCACCGTCACCTTCGCCGTCGTCACGGCGACGCCGTTCGTGCACGGGTCGCAGGCGTCGCCGACCCCATCGCCGTCGGCGTCCTGCTGATCGGGGTTCGGATCGGCGGGACAGTTGTCGCTCGCGTCGCACACGCCGTCCCCGTCGGCGTCCGGGCACGGCGGCAGGGTCGTGGTCGTGGTGCTGGTCGTCGTGGTGGACGCCGTCGTGGTGGTGGTCGTGGTCGAGCTGGTCGTTGTGGTCGAGGTGCTGGGCGGGAGCGTCGTCGACGTCGTGGTGGTGGTCGTCGGCGGCGCATGGGTCGTCGTGGTGGTGCTCGTGGTGGTCGTCGTGCTGGTGGTGCTCGTGGCGGTGGTCGTGGTCGTGGAGGTCGTGCTCGACGTGGTCGAGGTCGGGCCCGTCGTGCTCGTCGACGTGGTCGTGGTGGTGGTAGTGGTGGTGGTGGTCGAGGTGGTCGTGGTGCTCGTCGACGTGGTGGTGGTCGAGGTCGTCGTCGTGGTGCTGCTCGTGGTCGTCGTGGTCGTGGGGGGCAGCTTGGTGATCGAGAAGGAGTCGAAGATGTTGTTGCCGTTGTCGATCGCCTCGAGCGTGAGCGTCGCGTCGAGCGAGATCCGGACCGCCACGTAGTGGAACCTCGCGAAGCTGCACCACGGCTCGCTCGACGTGCCGGAGCAGCCGCTGGCGAGCCAGTAGCAGGCGCTGCCGTTGACCGTGGGCACGCCGTTGGTGAGCGCGGCGGCGCTGTCCAGCGACTTCCCGCCGCCACCCGTCATCACGTAGTAGGTGCCGAGGCCGTCGCTGCCTCCCGAGCCGTCGACGTGAAAGTCGTCGACGTAGCTCGACCGCTCGTAGAGGTGGTCGTGGCCGTCGAAAACGATGTCGACGCCGTACTGCTCGAAGAGCGGCCCCCAGCTGGTGCGGACCGCGATGTTGCTGCCGTTGGAGAAGAAGCCGCTCGCGCACGAGTACGGCGTGTGATGGAAGAAGACGAACTTCCACTTGCGCGTCGTGGTGGCGAGATCGGTCTCGAGCCAGCTGCGTTGCGTGGCGTCGCAGCAGCTGTTGCTGTCGAGCACGGTGAAGTGCGCGTCGCCGTGGTCGAAGGAGTAGAAGCGCTCGGGCTGCGTGCCATTGCGCGGCTCGAGGAACGTCTTGATCTCGGCGGAATTGGCCCAGCTGGAGTTGCCGACGGCGTAGAGGTCGTGGTTGCCGAGCGCCGGGAAGAAGGGAATGCGGCGGAACGGGTTCCGGTAGTAGGGCAGCGCGTTGCTGTCCCATTCGGTCTGGGTGCCGAACTCGTAGGCGTTGTCGCCGACGGTCACCGTGATCTGCGGATCGGCCGCGTCCTGGAGGTTCGCGACCTGCTGCTCCTCCGTCGTGCCGCCGCCCCAATCGCCGATCACCGTGAAGAACAGGTCGGTCGGGTCGAGCGGCTGCCTGAGGGTCGTGAAGGAGGGGCCGCTCGGGCCCGTGTCCTGCACGACGACGCCGTTCGTCCGGAGGCGGTAGTAGTAGCGCGTGCCGGGGAAGAGCCCGCTGAGCGGCACGATGTGACAGGTGCCGACCGAGCCCACCTCGCAGCTCCCGGCCTGCGGGACCGTCGCGGTGAACCCGAGGGCAGGCGTCGGCCCGTACTCGACCGTGCTGTCGCCGGCCGCGTCGGTCCACCACTCGATCGTCATCGTACTGGTCAGCGCGTCGGGGTTCTGGATGAGGGGCCCGCGCGTGACCGTCAACGCCCGCGCCGGCGGCGCCGCGAGGGCGGCGGCGAGCAGCACGAGGCCCGTGAGGCGCCCGGGAGCCCGTGCGCGGCGGCGACCGGGCTGGGCGCCGTCCGGCGTCGGCGGAGTCACGCGCGGACCATATAATTGATGGCCGGCCGCGTGGAAAGGAAAAAAGGTGCATCGGGCGTCAGAGCTGGCCGGCGGCGAAGGCCCGCTCGGGGGACTCTGCGACCATGTGGCCCAGCCGGAAAGGCTCCCTGAACTGCCATCTGAGCCCGGGACGGCCGAACAGTCGGACGATCTCCAGCATCTGCGCCGCCAGGTGGAGCGCGCCGAGCCGGTAGAGACCTCGCATCAGCGCGCGCCCCGTCGGTCCGAGACGCGCCGCGATGAGGCCAAGCGCGCGGGCCAGGAGCCGCGGCGGCCCGGCGCGAACCGGCAGGCCGAAGATCGCGGCCACATCGGCCAGGATGCGGGTGTGGTACGTCTCTTGGAGGTGCACGTGGAGGCGCACCGGATCGCAACGCCAGGCGCGCGAAGAACTCGTCGCGCCGGGAGAGGTGAGACGGAGCGCTCTTCTCAGGCGCCGCGGAGCCGGCTGATCACTCCGAGGCCCACGCCGACGAGCGCCCACGCGAGCAGCAGCCGGCCGAGCCCGATCAGCTCCGGCATCGCTCAGCGGCCTCCAGCCGACAGCCAGCTGACGGCGTAGGCGACGCCGGCCGTCGCGCCGAGCGTGACGAAGACGGCTGTGGCGGAGGCCGCAAAGGCCATCCACACCTCCGCTCTCGCCACCGCGCGGCGCATCCACGCTCCATCCGCTGTCCGCAACGCCCGGGGAGCCTTGGGGTCGACGCTCATGCCTGCTATGCAAAGCGGTCGCCATACCGGAGCCAGGGTCCAGCATCGTCATTTGGGCGCTGCCGTGCTCAAACGTGAGGCAAACCGCCGCACACGGAGAAGGCACGCGAGACCGAATGCTCCGGCCTCGGGCCCGAGCGCGAGCGTTGCAGCGATCGTCCGCGGCAGCTCGTCGCGATTCCGCGGTGTCACCTCCAGGATCTGCACGTCCGCTCGCCGCCGCACCTCCGCGATGAAGCCGCCGCCTTGGCCCGCGATCGTCCCGAGGACCGGAATCCGCGAGCCGAGTGCCTGCCGCACGGCGTCGCAGAAGCCGCGCGACAGGCACTCCATCTTGCCGATCTCGTCGACGACGATGAGCCGCACCCCGGGGCCCGGCGCGAGCGCCGGGACACCGACGGCCTCGAGCCCGTCGAGCCGCACGCCATAGCGCCCGACCCGCGGTCCGTCGCCGCCAACGTCCGCCAGGACGGCCGTCCGGCCGTCGAGCGCCTGGATGGTGAAGCCGCGGCGCGCACCTCGCGCCCGCACCTCGCGAGTGAAGAAGCCGGTCGCCGCGCCTCGCGGCAGCGACGCGACGACCCGTTCCACCACCGTCGTCTTCCCGCTTCCCGGCCGTCCGGTGACGAGCAGGTTCACCGGCCGTCTCAGTTCCGCGACAGCCCGGCGAGCACGCCCTGGATCTCGCCGAGGAACGCCTTCACGGGATCGGCCCCGGCGAGACCGGGGAAGCGGACCTTGCGCAGGTAGTCGAGGGCGCCGGCGTAGTGCTCGAAGCGGGTCGCGAGCTCGCCGTAGAGGAGGCGATCACCGCGCGCGATCCCCTCGCTCAGCGCGGCCACGCGCGCGTACGCGTGCGCCCCCTCGGCGAGGTAGTAGCCGAGGAATCCGCCGCGCTCGACGAAGGGCCGGAACAGCCCGCTCATGAAGAGCGCGAAGTCGCCGACGTAGCGATGGAAGGCACGCTCGCCCTCGCGGCCTTGCGCGGGCGGCGCGAGGCCGAGCATCTCGACGACGCTGGTGAGCCGCCTGCCGCTCGGCTCGCGGAGACGGTAGAGGCGCTCGGTACGGGCGAACTCGGCGAGGACGTCGGCCAGGTAAGCGGCGATGGTGGTGTCGCCGACCGCGAGCTCGGCGCACGTGCGGCGGGTGAGGGGCAGGAAGAAGGCGAGGAGCGCGGCCCGGTCGCGGGCCACTCACTCCCCCTTCGCCGCCCGGCGCGTCGCGCGGCCGCCGGAGCGTGCCGTCTCTTTCGTCCGGGCGGCGTTCGCCTTCCAGGTGCCCTTGGCCGCCGCGGCGCCGCCCTTGAAGAAGTCTCGCGTGGTTCGTCCGAACGTGACCGCGCCGTCGCGGGCGGTGCGGCCGCCGGTCTTCGCCGCCTCCTTGGCGGTGCGCTTGACCCGGGTCTTCGCGGGCGTCTCGCCCCACGCCGCCGAGCCCGCGAGGAACACCATGAGGAGAACGATGGGCCGCCAGCCACGCATCTTCCTTCCCGTTACGCGCCGGACGGGCACATGGCAAGGACGGCTTGCTCCCGCGGCGAGCCGCATGGTACGCGCGACGCCGCGCATGCCGCCGCGGCAGCCGTCCTTCGAGCACTTCGACCCGAGCATCGCCGAGGGCTTCCTGCGCGCGAGCCGCGCCGCCACCGGCCTCCCCGCCTACCTGGGCATCCGGATCGTCGAGCTGGCGCCCGGCCGCCTCGTCGCCGCCATGGACGTCCGCGAGGAGCTGCTCACGCCGTTCGGCGCCCTGCACGGCGGCGTGATGGCCGGTCTCGTGGACCATGCGCTCGGCTGCGTCCTCTACCCGCTCATGGAGCGCGGTCAGTGGGCGGCGACCACCGAGTTCAAGCTGAACTACCTGGCGCCGGTGCGCGCCGGCACGGTGGTGGCCGAATCGACGGTCGTCGCGCTCGGCCGGCGCACCGCCGTCGTCCGCGTCGAGGTGACGAACGGCGACCAGCTCGCCTGCGTAGCGCAGGGTACGCTCCTGGTCTCCGATCCACCCAAGAAGCCGGCATGAGCTTCACGCTCGCCCTCTCCGAGGAGGAGCGGCTCGTCCAGGAGACGGCGCGCCGCTTCGCCGAGGACCGCCTGCTGCCGCGCGTGCGCTCCCACGAGCGGGCGCGCGGTGTGGCGCCCGAGCTCGTCCGGGAGTTCGCGGCGCTCGGTCTCGGCGGGGTCGAGGTCGGCGCCTTCGTGCGGGCGATCGTCCTCGAAGAGCTGGCGGCCGTCGATCCCGGGGCGGCCGTGGCGCTCGACGGCGCCGGACCGGCGATTCCCTTCCTCGGCCGCACCACGGCGGACCCCGGGTTCCGCGCCGTCGTGGTCGACGACGTCGAGGAGCATTTCCGGCTTCGCGACGGCCGCCTCGACGGCCAGCACCCCTGGGTGCCCGCCGACCGGATCGACGTCGCGGTGATCCTGCACGGCGACCGCGCGTACCTCGTGCGTGAGGGCTGGCGACTCGACGCCGTGCAGCCGTGCGGCCTCGAGGCGGCGGGCGCCTCGCGGCTCGCGCTCGCGAACGCGCCGGTGGCCGCCATCGACGACGCCGCACGCGCCCGGGCCCATCTGCGGACCTGGGTGGCCGCGCTCCTCGTCGGGGCCGCGCGCGGCGCGCACCGCTACGCGATGCGCTACGCCCTGGAGCGGACCGCCTTCGGGCGGCCGATCGCGCACCACCAGGCGCTCGCCTTCCTGATCGCCGACCTCGCGACCGCGGTCGACGCCGCCCGGCTCGCCGTGTGGCGCGCCGCCGCCGGGCTCGACCGCGGCGAATCGGCCGAGTGGGAAGCGGCCTGCGCACTCGCCGAGGCCGCCGAGCAGGCGCTCCTCGTCGGCCCGAGCGCCGTGCAGATCCTCGGCGGCCACGGCTTCATGAAGGACCACCCGGTCGAGAAGTGGATGCGCGACATCCGGACGCTGGCGGGGCTCGCCGGCGGGCGCGACGCAGCGGAAGTCGCCGCGGCGGCGCTGGCCCCCGAGCACGAGGCGGGCCTCCGATGATCGACCTCGCAATCGGCGCGGAGCTCGAGGCCGAGCTCGACGGCGTCCGCCGGCTCGGGCGCGAGTTCCTCCGCCCGCTCGGCATCGAGGCGGACCGGAACGCCGCCCCCGTGCCGCCCGATCATCCATTCTTCGCCATGGTGTGGCGCATGGGGCTCGGGCAGCCGCTCGGCGTGCAAGAGCGGCCCGGGTCGCGCGGGGGGGCCCGGCGCGGCGTCGTCCTCGCCGAGGAGATGTCGTACTGGGACCGCGGCATGTCGGTGGCGATGCCGGGCCTCGGTCTCGGCGGCCCGCCGCTCTTCACCATGGGGACGCCCGAGCAGAAGGAACGGTTCCTGGCGCCCTTCCGGGACCGCGAGCGGCCGCACTGGGCCGCCTTCGCGATGACCGAGCCCGGCGCGGGGAGCGACGTGGCCGCGATCGAGACGACGGCGGTGCGCGACGGCGACACGTGGGTCCTCCGCGGCGCCAAGACCTTCATCTCGAACGCGATGCGCGCCGACTGGATCGTCGTATGGGCCACCGTCGACCGCGCGGCGGGGCGCGCCGGCCACCGGGCGTTCATCGTCGAGCGCGGCACGCCCGGGCTCGAGGACATGCGCCACGAGCACAAGATGGGGCTCATCGCCTACGAGAGCTCGTCGTTCACGCTGCGCGACTGCCCGGTGCCGGCCGCGAACCTCCTCGGCGGCGAGCGCCACTACGCCGAGCGCGCCGGCTTCAAGGGTGCGATGAAGAGCTTCAACGCGACCCGCCCCGCCATCGCGGCGATGGCGATCGGCATCGCGCGCGCCGCCTACGACGCCGCCCGCGACTTCGCGCGGTCGCACTACGCCCTCGACCGCCCGATCCCGCGCTATCAGCGCGTGCGCGAGAAGCTCGCGCGCATGGCGCGCAAGCTCGAGGTCGGCCGCCTCCTCTGCTGGCGGGCGGCGTACCTCGCCGACGTCGAGCAGCCGAACGAGGTGGAGGCGTCGATGGCGAAGGCGTTCGCGGCCACCAGCGCCCAGGAGGCGACGGGCCTCGCGGTCGAGGTCCTGGGCGACGCCGGGGTCACGGCCGACGGCTACGTCGAGAAGCTCTACCGCGACGTCAAGGCGATGGACATCGTCGAGGGCACGGGCCAGATCCAGCGCATCGTCATCGCGCGGCGGCTGGTCGGCCTGCCGAACGCGTGAAGGTCTCGCTCTTCTACCTGCCCTCGGCCGGGAGCCGCGCCGACATCGAGCGCGGCCGCGCGGGCCTCCGTGGCGACCTCTACCAGCGCATGCTCGCCGAGCTGGCCGAGCAGGCGAAGCTCGCCGATGCGCTCGGCTACGACTCGATCAGCTTCACCGAGCACCACTTCCACGTCGAGGGCTTCGAGCTCTCGAACAGCCCCGTGCTGCTCGACCTCTTCGTCGGCCTGCAGACGAAGCGCATCCGCGTGGGCCAGCTCGGCATCGTCCTCCCGGCGCACAACCCGATCCGCGTCGCCGAGGAGATCGCGATGCTCGACCACATGACGGGCGGGCGCGCCAACGCGGGCTTCGCCCGCGGCTACCAGCGGCGCTGGGTGGACGTGATGGCGCAGCAGACGCACGGCATCCACGGCGCCCTCCCCCACCAGCACGACGCGGTCGACGCCGCCAACCGGGCGGCCTTCGAGGAGTGCTTCCGCATCATCAAGCAGGCGTGGACCGAGGACCTGCTCTCCTATCAGGGCCGCTACTGGCGCATCCCGCCCGGCGCGACGCCGTGGGACCTGGAGTCGACGCGGCGGTACGGCGCCGGGGTGGTCGACGGCGTCGTGCGCGCCGTCGGCGTGGTGCCGAAGCCGCTCCAGAAGCCGCACCCGCCGCTCTTCCAGCCGTTCGCCTCCTCGGAGCGAAGCATCCGCTGGTGCGCCGAGGAGGGCGTGACGGCGATCCTGCCGCCGCTCCACCCCTCGCTCGAGGACCGGCTCGTCCGCCTCTACGCCGAGGTCTCGGGACGTCCGCTCGGGGAAGGCGTGGGCGTGCTGCGCGACGTCATCGTCGCACCCACCGACGACGAGGCGCTGGCGCTCTGGGGCGACAGCGGCGCCTTCTGCGGGCGCGAGTGGTTCGAGCCGTTCGGCTTCTCGAAGGGGCTCGTCGACCCGGCGACGGGCGAGGTGCCGAACCTGTTCGAGCAGGGCCTCGCCCTCGTCGGCTCGGTCGACACGGTGACGCGCCAGCTCGAGCGGCTGCGGGCGCGGCTCCCGGTCCGCTGGCTCTTCGCGTGGACCTACAACGCGCTCATCCCGCACGCCGAGCTCATGCGGTCGATCGAGCTGTTCGCGACCCGCGTGCTGCCGCGAGTGGGTGTCCAGTCGCCTACGTGAGCGCCCGCAACGCCACCTGGACGATGAGTCCGATCGACGCGAGAAGCCCCACCACGTAGGACACGGTGCGCCACGGCTGGAGGGCGGCGACGTACGCGACGCTGTGGATGTAGCGGGCGACCGTGAAGACCCCGAAGTAGATGACCGCGCCCGTGCGGCCGGCGCCGAGCAGGACGTAGAGGAACCCGAGGATCAGGAACGGAAGGATGTTCGCCATCGCGTTGGCGTGCGCGCGAAGCACGCGTGCCACCTCGGGCGGATCACGCTCGACCGTCGACCGGCCCGAGAGGAGACGGGCGTCCTCCGGGTTGATCAGGGTCCGCGTGCGGTTGCGCGTGAGACCGCTGTAGAGCCACAGGCCGTAGAGGTTCAGGCAGAGCAGCGCCGCCGACACCGCATAGGGGACGAAGGCGGGCATGTGCGTGAGCTCGCTCATGGTCGGCGGTTGGCCGCGTATCAGGCACACGCGGCGCCTTCAAGCACCCCGGAGAGTGCCCGGCGGTACGGTTCAGCTGGCGGGCGCGCGCACACTGACCAGCCACGCCAGGAACAGCATCGCGAAGATGAGATCGCCCGTCCCCAGGACAGGCAGGCGTATGGGCACCGTTCCCACCGCCCAGCACCCCACCAGCAGCCCGAAGAAGGACAGCTTCCCTGCTGCCGCCAGCGTGATGAAGAGACGCTCGGCGCGTCCCGCGATCGCGGCCCACAGATACCCGAGCCCGAAGATCAGGATGAACATTCCGACGGTCAGCAGGTAGAGCCCGTGACCGGCTTCGGGGAACCCCAAGAGAGCGCGCAGGCGTTCGGCGGCGGGGATGAACGCGGCGGCGGCCAGGATGTTCATGCCAGCGGTGGCGAACAATGCGCGTCGCATCCATGGGGGGAGGGGGATCATGTCGGTTCACGGAGTGATGGCCGCAATCTCGATGATGGTCCCATCACAGCGCTCGGGCCCGAGGACGAGCTGCGCGACGGCCACCGGCAGAGAGAAACGCCGTGGGCCGGCACTGCCAGGGTTGATGAAGAGAACGCCCTTGCGCTTCTCGACGCACGGACGGTGGGAGTGACCGGAAAGGACTGCCGCAAAGCCCGCCGCAGCCGGCTCGAGGCTGAGCTGGGCGAGGTCATGGATGACGTAGAGGGTGTGGATCCCGACCTCGATGACCTCATCGACGGGCAGCGTGGAGGCCCACGGACCCTTGTCGTTGTTTCCTCGGACCGCCCGGACCGGCGCGATGGCTCCAAGCGCATCCAGGACAACGGGCGCGCCGATATCTCCGCAATGGACGATGAGATCCGACCCGCGAAGCCGCTCCAGGGCCTCCGGCCGGATCAGCCCGTGCGTGTCAGAGATCACGCCGACCTTCCCGAGCGATCGGGTCCCTGCGGCTGACATGGCGTCCTCGCAGCGCGAGCGGGCGCGCCGAGCAGGCACCGCATATCACGAGCCGACCCAATCGCAGAAGGGCGGGAAGGAACCACCTCGCGTCGATCAGGACGGCTGCCCGGCGTGAGCTGAAGCGCCATGTGGGGCGGCGCGCTCGCGAAGGATGAACCCGAGCCAGGCATACCAGATGGGCGCGAGCAGAAAGCCGCCGACTCCGATGGAAAGGACCAGAAGCCAATGAACGAGGAAGGTATAGCCGAGGACCCCGGCGAAATAGGTGAGCCCCGTCGCGTAACCCAGCACGCAAAGGGGGCTCGGTAGGAGCCTGGCCTGGTGACCGAGCCAGCTCACCGTGACCACCCAGACGCCGATGGCTCCGTAAGTGAAAACGCCGTCGGGGACGTCCAGAGCCAGGCCAGCCACCACCTGAACCGCCTGCTGAAAGGCGCGATCAGCGTGCGGGTATTGCGGAATGATCCTGCGGTCGAATGCGACTTCCATGAGGTGGCTCCTGGCGAGGACAGCGAAGCCGCAGAAGGCGGCCGCGGCCGACCAGAGAACGGCTCCCCGGTTTCGGGACCAGACGACCAATGAGATCGCGGGAACCGCGCCAAGACCAAAGAAGCCTGCCGCCACCCATGACCAATGAAAGCCGAGGTGAGCGAGTGGGTCCTGGCATAGAACCATCCAGAATTGATGAGGTGCGACGTCGGGCCTTCCCTGCAGCTCCGGGGGCATCAACACGGCGCAAACGCTCGAGGCGAGATACGACAGGGCCACCCCGAACGATGCGATGCTGCCGGCCTTGGCGATCGTGGGGTCATGCTGCATGTGAAGCCGCGCCGGCTCGATCATGGCTGTACCGAGGAACCGAGGTAGAAGAGGGCTGCGCGAACCGCAATGAACCAGACCGCCAGGGTGGAGACCGCATAAAGGTAGAATCGCACCATGACGATATTGATCGTGCAATGGACTGCACTGTGAAGCACGCGAAACGCAACAAAGACCCACGCGGCGCTCACGTACGCCGCATCGACATGATTCGTGACGAACAGATACAGCGTGAGCGCGTAGAAGAGCACCGGGATCTCGAACAGGTTCTTCAGGTTGTCCGAAGGATTGGACACTTCGGGAGGCGAGAGCTGGGCGAGCGCCCCGGGGACGGCCAGGGCCTTCGGGCTGAGCTTGCTGCTCGTGATGAAGCGGATGCGCCGGATGTACATGTACACCCACACCAGGAGCGTCAGGAACATCGTCGCGAAGAAGGGACCGAAGATCGCGGTCTGCGGCATCGTGCTCTCCTCCTTGGGAGTGCCTCGCGCCTCGCCGATTGCTGCTGTCTGGATGCCGGCGTCGGGGTGCTGCCGAGGTCACGTCACGGACGCGGGTCCTTGCCGGCCCGATGGAGCCTCTCGCGCCTCGGCGCCCATCACGATCCGTAGGGTTGCTGGCAGTTCATCCCCCCGCGGGACGGCAAGATGCAGGCGCTGATCGTCCCGACCCGATCGACGTTCGAGTCCTGCATGATGGTGACCGTCACGGGCGGCTGGAACGGCTCGTGGATGTCGAGCGCGAGAAGGCGCAGCTTGACGCCGTAGTAGTCGGGGTGGGCGGGCAGCTGGGCCTTCTCGACCGGTTTGGTGATGCAGAGGGCGCCCCGGACGCCGGGGTGGCATTCCTCCGGCGCCCACCGGATCGTGACGTCGAGGTTGGCCGCGTCCGTGACGTGGACCGACAGTCCGGACGTGACGCTAAGCGCGTCCGGCGGCACGGTCACGAACTTGCCGAGCACCACGATGCCACCGCGGCGGACGTCGCTCTCGACGCCCCGGAGCCGGGCGAGTCGGATGGTCATCGGTGTGGCACACCGGCCGCCGCGGCAGGTGCCGGTCGTGTTGCAGGTCGTGCCGTCGGGCTTCGGCGGGTTCGAGCAGAGGCCGGTGGTGAGGTCGCAGCTGCCGGCATCGTGACATTCGTCCGGCGCCGGACACGTGGCCATGATGGTACAGGTGCTCGTGCAGCAGTCGCCCGCCACGTCGGGCCCCGGGTCGCATTCCTCGCCCGGGTCGAGGACGCCGTCGCCACAGCTCGCGTAGGCGATGCGCGGGCCGAGCACGAACGCCGCGACGAGCGACAACAGCACGATGAAAACACGGTGACGCGTCATGTCGATTCCCCCCGTATGTCTTTCCCTAGTGCAGCGTAATTTTCCTGCCCAGGGTCATCGGCGGGGTGCCGAGCGAATTCGCGCCGCCGCGGCTTGACTCAGTTCCAATTTAGAACCTATGATCGCCCGCCCAATGCGGTGGCAGGACATCGGCGACATGACCTGCTCGGTGGCGCGCGCCCTCTCCGTCGTGGGCGACCGCTGGACCTTGCTCGTCCTGCGCGACGCGTTCCTCGGCGTGCGGCGGTTCGAGGACTTCCATACCGACCTCGGCACCACGCGCCATCGCCTGGCAGACCGGCTCCGCAAGCTCGTGGACCACGGCGTCCTCGAGCGGGTGCCCTACGCGGACCGGCCGCGCCGGTTCGAGTACCGGCTGACGGAGAAGGGGCGCGACCTCTATCCCGTCGTCGTCTCGCTCACCCGCTGGGGCGACCGCTGGATGGCGGGCCGCGACGGGCCGCCGGTCGAGCTGGTGCACCGCGGGTGCGGGCGCCGGATCATGCCGACGCTCGCCTGCCCGGAGTGCGGCGAGCCGGTCGGCGCACGCGACATGCAGGTGCGGCCGGGACCCGCGCTCCGCAAGGAATGGAAGGCGCGACCGCAGCGCCCCAGAGAGGAGCTCCGATGATCGCAGCCCAGCCCGTCGATCCCTCCGTCTCCCGGACGCCGCTCCCGCTCGACGCCGCCGACCTCCCGACCATCTGCGTGCTCTGCAGCCAGAACTGCGGGGTGCGGGTGGACGTGGCCGGCGGCCGGATCGTCGCGGTCCGCGCCGACGAGAGGAACCCGATCACCACCGGCTACATCTGCAACAAGGGCTTCAGCATCCCGAGCTACGTGCGCCACGCCGAGCGCCTCGCGCATCCCCTCAAGCGCCGCCCCGACGGCGGCTTCGAGCGCACTGGCTGGGACGTCGCCATCGCCGAGATCGCGGCCCGGCTCACCGACATCCGCGCGCGCCACTCGCCGCGCGCGATCGGCCTGGTCGGCATCGGCGGCCAGGGGAACCACATGGATGCCCCCTACGGCCTCGGCTTCCTGCGTGCGCTCGGCTCCCGCCGCTGGTTCAACGCCTTCGCGCAGGAGAAGACCCAGCACTGCCTGATGGATCAGTGGATGTTCGACGCCTCGCCGGCCACCTACCTCCACGCCGACCAGCGGAACGCGCGCTTCCTCCTCGTCCTCGGCACCAACCCGCGCATCTCGAACCGCGGCCACAACGCCACCGAGAGCTTCAAGGGCTTCGTCGAGGATCCCCGGCACACGCTCGTGGTCGTCGACCCGCGCGAGACCGAGACCACACGCGGCGCGCACCGCCATCTGCGCGTCAGGCCGGGCACGGACGCCTACCTGCTCCTCGGCCTCGCGGCGACGATCGTCCGGCGCGGGCTGGTCGACGAGGCGTTCGTCGGCGAGCGGACGCGGGACTTCGCGCGCCTGGCCGAGGCGCTCGCCGCGGTGGACGTCGACGAGATGGCGCGGCGCTGCGGCCTCGAGCCGGCGGCCATCGTCGAGACCGCCACCGCCTTCGCCGAGGCCGAGTCGGCCGCCATCTTCTACGACCTCGGCGTCGAGCAGACCCCCTTCTCGACGCTCATCTCCTACCTGATCCGCGTGCTCCTCTCGCTGACGGGGAACGTCGGGCGGCCGGGCGGCAACGTCTTCTTCGAGACCATCCTGGTTCCCGAGCCCTGGCGCCCGCGGGAGCCCGAGCGGGCGCTCGCGTCGGGCATCCCGGCCATCGCCGCGCTCGGCAACTTCGCGATGTTCTCCCCGACGCTCGTCCCCGAGGAGGTCCTGCTCGACCATCCGGAGCGCCTGCGGGCGCTCATCGTCGAGGGCTCGAACCCCTTCCTCTCGTACTCGGACACCGCGCGCTGGCGCGAGGCCCGCGAGCGGCTCGAGCTGCTCGTCGTGATCGAGCCGGCCATGACCGAGACGGCGCGGGCGGCGGACTACGTGCTGCCCACCCCGGTCGGCTACGAGAAGTGGGAGTTCGCGAATTTCCCGAAGGGCTACCCCGAGATCTTCGTCCAGGTCCGACCGCCCGTGGTGCCGGGCCCGACCGAGGCGCTCCCCGAGCCCGAGATCTACGCGCGCCTCGCCGAGGCGATGGGGATCTTCGGCCCGGCGCCGGCGGCGCTCCACGACCTCGCGGCGGGCGCGCTCGAGCCAGTGGGCGCGATGCGCTTCCTCGCCGCGGCGCAGGAGCTGACGGCCACCGACGGGATCGCCAAGGAACGGCTCCTCTTCTGGACCTACCGCACCCTCGGGCCCCAGCTACGGAGCCCCGCGCTCGCCGCGATCTGGCTGCAGTGTCAGCTGAACGCCATGCTCCGCCTGCCGAGCGTGCTGCGCACCCTCGGGCCCGACTGGCAGGCGCGGAGTCCCTTCGAGGTCGCGGCCGAGCTCTTCCGCCGCATCCTCGATCACCCCGAAGGGGTCGAGATCGCGCGCATCGCCGAGGACACCAACCTCGAGGATCACCTGGGCTTCGAGGACGGTCGCATCCGCCTGGCTCCCGAGCCGATGCTCGGGGAGATCGGGCGCGCCGTCGCCTCACCGCCGGCGCACGATGCAAGCTTCCCGTTCGTGCTCGCGGCCGGGCTCCGCACGCGCTGGACGGCCAACACCATCCAGCGCGATCCGGCGTGGCGGAAGGGCCGCGGGCCGCACTGCGCCCTCAACCTCTCGCCCGCTGATGCGCGGGATCTCGGGCTGCGTGACGGCGACCGCGTGCACGTCGCCACGCGACGCGGCGCCGTCACCCTGCCGGCTCAGATCGACCCGAAGCTCCTTCCCGGCCACGTCTGGATGCCGAACGGCTTCGGCATGGTGCACGACGGCATGCTCGACGGCGCGAACCAGAACGAGCTCACGGACACCGCCGACCGCGATCCCTTCACCGGCATCCCGCACCATCGCCACGTCCGCTGCCGCCTCGAGCGGGCCGCCGGTGCGTGATCCTCAACGTCACTCTCGGCTCGACGAGCGGCGCCGGGCTGCTCCTCCCTTGATCCGGCGGCGCCGGGGTGCGCGCAACCTCGAGGCGTCACGGGCCTTCGTCAGCACGCCGATCAGCTCCAGCAGCGCATCGACATCGACCGGTTTCCGAAGGCAGGCTGCGACCCGCAGCGGCGCGACCTTCTCCTGGAGGTCGCCGCCGCACGAGAAGACGATCACCGGGATCGACGCGATCTCGGGGTCCTGCATCTGCTGGACCCGGAACTCGAAGCCGTCCATCACCGGCAGCATCAGGTCGAGCAGAATCAAGGAGGCCGAGGCCTCGCGGAGCCGGGCGAGGGCCTCGCGACCCTCGCCGGCGCACACCACGTCGTAGCCCGCGTCCTCCAGCGTTAAACGCAGCGCGTCACGCACGTCCGGGTCGTCCTCGACCAGGAGGATGGGCCGCGCGTGCACGTGTCTCGCCATGGGTACACTCATCCGGCATCTTTCTAAAGCCGGTGCCCGCCTGGTGCCGCAATCCCCGGCATATGGGGGGATCGAGAAGGAAATGAGGGAACAACGCGTTCCTCGGGGGGGCAGAGGTGCCTCGTTCTTCCGGGCAGCATGCGAACGAAGGTCGCCGTCCCGATGGCCGTCCTGAAGCCGACCTCGCGGCGCCTGCCCGCGCTCGACTGGCTGCGCGGGCTGGTGATGGTCCTGATGACGGTCGACCACGCGTCGGGGACTTTCAACGCCGGGCGCCTGATGACCGACGGGCTCGCGCTCTACCGGCCTGGCACACCCCTCCCCGCGTCCCAGTTCCTGACCCGCTGGATCACCCATCTGTGTGCGCCGACCTTCGTCTTCCTGGCCGGATCCGCCCTGGCGCTCAGCGTGCAGAAGCGCGAGGCCGCGGGAGAGTCTCCGCGCGCCATCGACCGCTTCATCCTCGCCCGCGGCCTTCTCATCGTGGCGCTCGATCCGCTCTGGATGTCCCCGGTCTTCACCCCGGGGCAGGTGCTCCTCCAGGTGCTCTATGCGATCGGCGGGAGCCTGATCGCCATGGTCGCGCTGCGCCGCCTCGGCGGGCGCTGGCTCGCCGGCGTCGGGCTCGGGCTCGTCTTCGGCGGCGAGGCGCTCACCGGCCTCGCCCTCGCCGCCAGCGGCGGCGAGCCGTCCTTGCCGGTCGCCCTCCTGCTCACCGGCGGACGGTTCGGGCCCCTGCTCGTCGCCTATCCGCTCATGCCGTGGCTCGCCATCATGATGCTCGGCTGGGCCTTCGGACGGTATCTCCCGACGGCACCCCGCGTCGTCGCCGAGCATCGCCTGCTCGCAGCGGGGCTCACCGCGCTCGCGCTGTTCGTCGTGGTGCGCGGCCTGAACGGCTACGGGAACATGCGCCTCCTGCGCGAGGACGGCTCGCTCGTCCAGTGGCTCCACGTGAGCAAGTATCCGCCGAGCCTGTCCTTCACCGCGCTCGAGCTGGGGCTCGCGGCGGTCTGCCTGGCGACGTTCCTCGGCATCGATCGCCGCGTGCCGGCCGCGGCCCATCTCCTGCGGCCGCTCGCCGTCCTCGGGCAGACGGCGCTCTTCTTCTACCTGCTCCACGTCCACGTGCTCACGCTCGGCGCGCATCTCCTCGGCGCGGCGCACCGGGGCGGGCTCGGCGCCACCTACGCGGCGTCGTGCGTCGCCGTCGTCCTCCTCTATCCGCTCTGCGCGTGGTACCGGGGCTACAAGCAGGCGCGACCGGACGGCTGGCCGCGATACGTCTGAGAGCCCCTCAGGGCGGCTCGTTCGCCTCGAGGACGCGCAGGAGGTTGCCGCCCAGGATCTTCTCGACGTCCGCCGGCGCGTAGCCGCGCTTCGCGAGCGCGGCCGTGATGGCGGGAAGCTTGGAGACGTCCTCCAGGCCGGCGGGCGTCGCCGGGACGCCGTCGAAGTCGCTGCCGAGGCAGACGTGATCGACGCCGGCCACCCGCGCCATGTGGTCGATGTGATCGATGAGCTTCGCGAGCGGCACGGGCGGCAGGTGCGCCACCTCCTCGCGCACCGTCCGCCAGAGCTCCTTCGGCCCGAGCCCGCGCGCTCGCGTGCGCGCCCAGATCGCCTGCTCGGCCTTGAAGAAGTCCTCGTCCAGGAAGCCGGAGCCGTAGTTCACGCACACCGCCCCGCCGTTGCGCGCCACCGCCTTCAGCATCGCGTCGGTCATGTTGCGCGGCACGTTGGCCAGCGCCCGGGAGGACGAGTGGGAGGCGAGGATCGGCTTTCGCGCGTAGCGGACGGCGTCCCAGAAGAGCGGGTCGGAGACGTGCGAGACGTCGACCATCATGCCGAGGCGATGCATCTCGTCGATGATCTCGCGGCCAGCGTCGGTGAGGCCCTGCCCGTCGCTGTCGTCGCCGGACGAGCCGCCGAGCGGGCTCGCGATCGACCAGGTGAGGGTCATGTAGCGCGCCCCGCGCTCGTAGAAGGTGCGCAGATGCTGGAGGAGCGCCGGGCGGTCGCCCGGCAGCAGCGCGTGGCCGCCTTCGACCCCGAAGAGGGCGGAGATGACGCCGCGCCTGGCGTTCCGCCGGACGTCGGCGGCCGTCCTCGCCCAGGCGATCGTCTTGGCATTCGCCCCGATCATCGCGTGGACCGCGTCGAACTGTCTCAGCGCTTCCGCGTAGAAGGCGTCCGGCTTCGCCTGCCACGGCCCGACGAAGATCGAGAAGAACTGCGCGTCGAGACCTCCGGCCTTCATCTTCGGGAGGTCGACGTGCATGTCCGGCTGCTTGTGGCTGAAGTCGATGCCGTCGTAGGTGATGCGCTGCGTGCAGTCCGAGTGCGCGTCGATCACGATGGCGCGGTCGTGCAGCTTGCGGTCCGAGACGGCGAGCAGGGACAGGAGAAGCCACGCAGGCGCGCCCATCCCCACCATGGTGACAAAGGTGTCGAGGCCATGCTAGCGCGGGCCAGGAAAGGAGCCATCTCATGCTGAAGCTGCACTACCATCCCCTGTCCACCTATTCGCGCCGCGTCCGCATCGCGCTCATCGAGAAGGGGCTCGCGGCCGACCTCATCGAGCTCGACATGGCAAAGGGGGCGCATCGCGAGCCCGCCTACCTGGCGCTCAACCCGTACGGGCGCGTGCCGACGCTCGAGGAGGACGGCTTCGTCCTCTACGAGTCGACGGCCATCCTCGAGTACCTCGAGGCGACCCATCCGAGCCCGCCGCTGGTGCCGGCCGACGCCCGGGGACGCGCGCTCGTCGCCATGCACGTGAAGCTCTGCGACATCCAGCTGGCCCGGCAGACCGGCATCATCATCTTCCCGAAGCGGTTCCTGCCGAAGGAGCGCTGGGACGCGGCGGCGATGGCGCAGGCGAAGAAGGAGATCGAGAAGCACCTCGGCATCCTCGAGACCCAGCTCCGCGGCAAGGACTACCTGGTGGGTGACCGCTACAGCCTGGTCGAGGTCTGCTACACGCCCTTCGTCGAGTTCCTGCCGCTGATGGAGGTCACGCCACCGCCCGCCGTCGCGCGCTGGGTGGCCCGCATGCTCGAGCGTCCGAGCGCGAGGGAGACGAAGCCGTCGATGTGACCGCGGTACCGGTCAGCGCGTGTAGCTACGGTGGTATTTTCTGCGCGCAAATGACCGAGCTGCCGGGCAGAGAGCTCTCGCGGCAGCGTGGCATCGGTCCGTCCGGTTGGAGGAACGTTACCTCGCCACATTGCGCCTCGGATGCTCCCACTCGCCACCGGACCAGGAGCGGCGCCCCGCGTACGTAGTTGCCGCCGTGCCCCCGTCCCCGCACGCGCACTCGACCGGACTCGCGGGCCGATTCGTCGCTTACGACGACGCGGTCG
>Ga0209376_1000150_pt1 | contig 74321 bp, 66 predicted proteins | sample GraSoiAngelo_134_FD_185891 | JGI IMG/M metagenome (GOLD analysis project Ga0209376, IMG submission 185891) | Grasslands soil microbial communities from the Angelo Coastal Reserve, California, USA - 14_0929_05_30cm (SPAdes) (version 2) | ecosystem: Environmental > Terrestrial > Soil > Grasslands ... | reverse complement strand
GGGGGGGGGGGGGGGGGGGGGGGGGGGGGGGGGGGGGGGGGGGGGGGGGGGGGGGGGGGGGGGGGGGGGGGGGGGGCCGGGAGCGGGGGCGGGGACGGGGCGGCGCAGGCGTTGGGGATCTCTTGAGAAACGGAATCGTTGGCAACCGGGGCAGTGGCGGCAGGGTGGGAAGACCGCCGTTCAGCCACGCGTAAAAGCCTCCCCCTCCACCGATCAGCAGGATGCCCAACACGAGACCCCAGCGACCCCATCGTCTCCGTCTGGCGCGCCGCCCCCTGCCTCGCCCTTCGGGGGCACGCACCGGCGGCGTGGGCTGCTCCTCGACTGCTGGCTCGGACACCTGTTCCATCGATTGCTCCCGGTCCCCCTCCCCCTCTCCCTCCCTCTGCTCGAAGACGGACGCGAGCTCGGGAGCAGGAGGCAGCGGCTCGGGTGGCGGCTCACGCCGTCGTGGCGGAGTGGGCGGCGGGGGCGGGGGCGGGGGCGGGGGGGGCGCCGCACGTGGCGCCGGACGCGCGCTGCGTGGCGGCGCCGACGCGAAGTCTTCGGCCGACGTCAGGAACACGAGCTCGTCAGATTTCGGCGCCTGCGTCTGGGGCGGAGGCGGATGCGGCTCCGGCTCAGCGGGCTCCGGCTCTGCGGGCTCAGGTTCTGGAGCTTCCGGCGGCGCCCGCTGCTCGGGTGGCGACGGCTCCGGTGGCGCCCCCTCTGGTTCCGCCTGCTTCGGTTGCGTCCGAAACGGTCGATCGGCGACCGGGTTGTAGGCGCGATAGTTCTTCCACGCCACGAACGAGCGCTTCTTGCCGCCTGGGCGGAACGATTCTTCGCTCAACAGCTCGTAAAATGGCAACACCGTCGTGGCCCAGGCCTCGTCCGCGCCGGCCCGAAAAAGACCGGCGACGGGTTGGCCGTCAGGGTCGCTCCCCAGCACGAGGGCGACCTGCCACGGCTCCGCGAAGTAGTGCTCGTGTGTTTCGATGTCGTGCGCCGTCATCGAGACCGGCAGCGGCGCATGGGTGTGGTACCAACCGATCAGGTGACCTTTTGTTTCCTCCACCTGCGCTACGATCCGATCCCAGAGTCGGGTCACAACGTCGGTGGTGCGGTCGCCGTAGATCGGCTGGCTCAAGCGCAGCGCCGCATCGATGATGAGATACGAAACGTTGCTGTCGGGGCACTCGCACAGATCGCCGACGAGAAAACCTAGGATCCCCTGCCCCGACGGGGGCGCCGTGGCGAGGTGCTCGCGGACGGCCGCGAGGGCGGATTGCGCGAGGAAGACGGGGAACGGGATGTTGCCCGGCCGCCCCCCTCCTCGTCCCCCTCCCCCGGTGCCGGGCGTGGCGGTGGGACTCCACAGGATGGACTGGGCGAGCGGGATTGCCTTCCGGAGCGGAGCGTCCGCGCTCATCGCCTCAAAATAACGAGCGGCGCGGCGGACCGCTCATTCCGCCAGCACGCGCGCGATCACGCCGGCGGCTTGCTCGACATCGTGTCGGCTCACATCCAGGTGCGTCACGGCTCGCAGCCGCCGCGCGCCGAACGGCACGACCAGTACGCCCGCCTGCGCGAGCCGCGGGATCACGCTGTCCGCCGTGTCGCCCTCGCGCAGGAGATCGAGCATGACGATGTTGGATTCGGGTTCGGACGCTCGGACGGCGGCACAATCGGAGAGGCGCTCTGCCAGGAGCTTCGCGTTCTCATGGTCCTCAGGGAGGCGGCCGAGATTGCAGTCCAGGGCGTAGAGCGCCGCGGCGGCGAGAATTCCCGACTGCCGCATCCCCCCGCCCAGCCGCTTGCGGATCTCCCAGGCGAGCTCGCGGCGGGGCGCGGCGAAGGCGAGGCACGACCCGACGGGACAGCCGAGTCCCTTCGAGAAACTCACCATCACCGTGGCCGCGCCCCGCGTGAGCTGGGCGAGGGGGACGCCGAGTGCGGCGGCGGCGTTCCACAGCCGAGCGCCGTCCAGGTGGACGGGCAGCTGCGCCTGCCGCGCGGCGGCGACGATCCCGGCCATGATGGCCGGAGCCATCACCGTGCCCCCCGCGGCGTTGTGGGTGTTCTCGGCGGCGACGGCACCGACGCGCGGCACGTGGGGGGACGCGGGGCGCAGCGCCCCGCGCACCAGGTCCCCCGTCAACCGGCCATCGGGCGTCGCTACCGGCCGGATCTGCACGCCCCAGTTCGCCGCGACGCCGGCGAGCTCGTAGTGCACCAGATGAGCGTTCGCTTCGACCACGAGCTCCGTCCCGGGCCGCGTGAGCAGGGCGATCCCGGTCTGATTCGCCTGCGTCCCCGAGGGGAAGAACAGCGCGTCGTCCTGGCCGAGCAGCTCGGCGACGCGCCGCTCGAGGCGGCGGGTGGTCGGGTCGCCGTCCAGGACGTCGTCGCCGACGTCGGCATCGGCCATGGCACGGCGCATCGCGGGCGACGGCCGCGTCACCGTGTCGCTCCGGAGGTCGATCGGGCGGGGCGCGGTCACCCCAGCTGCACGCGCTGCGAGCGTCGCATGCGCATCAGGTCGTACGTCTCGGCCACTTCGCCGCCCAGGAGGAAGATGTAGGCGGTGTAGTACACCCACAGCAGGAACAGGGCGAGGGCCACGACGTTGGCGTCGGAAGCGAGGCGATCGAGCGTCGCGAACCGTATCACGTAGAGCGCGTACAGCCGTTTCGCCACCTCGAACCCGAGTGAGCAGAAGACCGCGGCGACCAGTGCGGTGCGCCAGTGAATCCGCCGGCTGGGGAGCAGCTTGAAGACGCCGAAGAACAACAGCACGCCGGCGGCGAACGCGGCGGTCTCGAGGCCGAAGCGCCACAGCCAGTCGAGAGCAAAGCTCGACGTGCTCATGAGCGCCGCGTTGCCCGCCTCCCAGGCGGCGACGAGCCCGCTCAGGACGAGCAGCGCGCCGGTGCCGAGCACCATGGCGAGGTCGAGCAGCTTCGCGACCGGCCACGGCCGCTGCTCGTCGGTGTCGAACACCTCGTTGAGCGCCGCCCGCACGCCGCCGAACAGGCGGGACGAGAACCACACGAACAGCGGCAGGCCGAACGCGGTCAGCCGGCCGCGGTGGCGCACGACGCCGCTCAGCGCGCTCTCGACGGCCTGGAACGCCCGGTCCGTGCCTCCGCCCGGAGTGGTGGGGAGGAAGCGCGCCAGCAGCTCGTGCAGATCGACCTGCTGGGTGGTGACTTGGTGCTGGACGAGAGAGCCCACGACCGCGAGCAGCAGGGCGACGAAGGGAATGACGGTGAGCAGCAGGTCGAACGACAAGGCGCTCGCGAGAAACGGGATGTTGTCCTCGTAGGCCGCCTCGAGCGTGCGGCGGACGACGCCGGTCACCGACCGATGCCAGCCGGCTTCGGCCCTCACGCGACCGGCTCGTCCTCCTCCGCGGCGCGGGGGAGCGCCTTGGCGCCGCGACGGCTGCGCTTCGCCTCGGTGAGACGGCGCTCGAGCGCTTCGCGGGCGGTGGGGGAGGGGGCGTCCGCATCATCGTCGGTTTCGAGCAGCTGCCCGAGCTCGTCCACCTTCTCGCTCGCCAGGTCCCGCAGGCCGCGCAGCCTGCCCGCCAGCTTGCCGCGGGTCGCCTCGCCCTCGGGCGCGAACAGGAAGCCCACGACCGCCCCGATCCCGAGACCGAGCAGGAAGGAGCCGAACCCGGCGCCGCGCTCGCTCACTCTCCCGCCTCCAGATCGTCCGGGGCGGCGACCGCGACGGCGCGCGGCTGGGCGTGGGAGTGCAGCGGCGGCCGCACGAAGCGGTCGACGATGGCGCGCGTATGGGTGACGCGCAGCTGCTCGAACAGAAAGGCGAACGTCTTCTCCAAGTCGGCCGCCACGGCCTCGCGCACGGCGGCGGGAAGATCCCACAGCCGCCGCTTGAACGGCCCGATCGCCTTCTTGCGGGCCTTGTAAGTGAACTGCTGCTCGGTGTCGCCCTTCTTCCACTCGTCCTTGCACTCGGCTTTGACCCATTCGTTGATCTCGGCGCGCAGCTCGGATGGCAACTTGGGATGGTCGAACACGATGTTCTGGAAGTTTGTGGCCAGATGGATCTCGATCGCCTCGCACGCCGGGAAGTGACCGAACGCCTCCGCGGGCAGGGTGGACGCACCGTGCTGCACCGCACCGCCCAGGCCGTACGTGCCGCGCGCGTCCCGCGACAGCGCTTTCAGCGCGTCGAGATCGAGCTGTACCTTCGCGATCGAGCCGTCCGCCAGCACGACGCCACCGTGGCTCGTCCCGGTCTGGACCGAGATCTTGCTGATGCCCGCGTAGGGACCGAGCCGCTTCAGGGTACGGGTGTATCCGTCCATGAACGCCTTGAGCTCGTGCACGTCGGAGTTCTTGCCGCCCACCTCGCCGATCTCCGCGCCCACCGACACCGTCACGCCCTCCGGCTCGCGGTCGCGGATGAACTTGGTGAACTCGGCCGCCCGCTCATAATTCACGCGTTGCTGCTCGTCGAGCGTCTGCTGTGAGAGGTCCACGAGCGTCGACGTGTCGACGTCGATATTGTAGAAGCCGGCGTGCAGCTCTTCTTCGATCAGCGTGCGCAGGGCCTGGAGCTCGGTCTCGGGATCGGCTGCGTACTTCTTCGCGTTGACCTGGACGTGGTCGCCCTGAATGAAGAGCGGTCCGGTGAAGCCCTCGCGCAGCGCCGCCGCGGTCATCACGGCCACGTACTCGGCCGGCCGCTGCTCCGTGTAGCCGATCTCGCTGCGGGCGATCTCGCAGATCAAGGCGCCGACGTCGAGGCGCCGCGCCGCCCGGAAGACCGCGCGGGCGGTGTCGTAGGCCAGCATCCGCACGTTCATCGCCGGGGTGGTGAACGGCGGAACTTCTCCGCGCCCCCGCGCCAGATACAGCTCATGGATCGAGGCGGGGCGCACGCCGGCCTGCTGCCCGATCTCCCAGATCAGCCAGCGGGCCTGCTCCCGCTCGGGCCCGGAGCCGAACACGGCCTGCCGCACCAAATCGTCCAGCGCGGCGCTCTGGCGCACGGCGGGATTCTGGAACCGCCGCAGCGTCGCTTCGTGTGCCTTCGCCATGAGACGTCCTCCCGCCGTCGAATCTAGACCGCGCCCAGGTCGATGACCAGCCCGTCGTACGCGGGGGCGATGCCGTCGGGCAAACCCGCCGCGAGCTCTGCGTGCGAGGCTTGGTGAGTGAGGTGCGTGAGGAACGTGCGTCGCGCGCCGATCTGCCGCGCCGCTGCGACAGCCTCGGGGATCGACAAATGCAGCGGGTGCGGGCGCGGCAGCAGCGCGTTGAGCACCAAGACCTCGAGTCCCGCGAGCTGAGCCCGGGCCGTCTCGGGAATCTCCTTCGCGTCGGTGAGGTAGGCGACCGGTCCGACGCGGTATCCCAGGACGGTGCGGTCGCCGTGGGGCAGCGCCAGCGCGCGTACCCGCAGGCCGGCGATCTCGGTCTCCGCGTCCGGGGCGAGGGGATGGGCGGTGAGCTCGGGCTTGCTCGTCCCCGGCTGGGCGGGCGCGCCATCGAAGATGTACGCGAAGCGTCGGCCCAGCTCTGCCAGCGTGCCCGCCGCGCCGTACACCGGGAGGCGGCCGCGCTGCCGCACCGAGAAGGCGCGCAGGTCGTCGATGCCGTGCACGTGGTCGGCATGGGCGTGCGTAAAGAGCACGCCGTCGAGGGACGTCACGCCCGCGGCCACGAGCTGGAGTCGGAGTTCGGGGGGGGTGTCGATCAGCAGCCGCCGGCCGCCCGACTCGATCAGCGCGGCGGTACGGGTGCGCTTATCCCGCGGGTCGGTGGAGGTGCAGGTGCGGCAGGAGCATCCGATCTGCGGCACGCCGTAGGAAGTGCCCGTCCCGAGGAACACGAGCCGCACGTCAGACGACCTCGACCTTGAGCAGGTTGGTGGCGCCCGACACCTCCCACGGCACGCCCGCCGTCATCACGATGCGGTCTCCGGCCCGCGCGTAGCCGCGCTTGAGCAAGAGGTCGCGCACCACCTCGAGCATCGCATCGTAGCTCGGGACGTGGTCCACCAGGACCGCGGCGACCCCCCACACGAGCGCGAGCTGGCGGTAGGTGGCGGGCTCCGTGGTCACCGCGAGGATGGGGATCGGCGGCCGGAGCGCGGCGACCTTGCGGGCGGTGAAGCCGCCCTTGGTGAGGGTGACGATCAGCGGTGTCTTGAGCATCCGCGCGACGGCGCTCGTGCCGATGGCGATCGCATCTTCCACCGACACCTCCTGGCCCGCCGGCACGCGGCGCTCGTCCCGCGCCACGGCGAGCGGATGGCGCTCCATCTCCCGGATGATCCGGTCCATGGCGCGGACGGCCTCGAGGGGATACTCCCCGACCGCGGTCTCGGCCGACAGCATGACGGCGTCGGTGCCGTCCAGGATCGCGTTCGCCACGTCGGAGGCCTCGGCGCGGGTGGGGCGCGGGTGATGAACCATCGACTCGAGCATCTGCGTCGCCGTGATCACCGGCTTGCCGTGGCGGTTCGCCTCGCGAATGAGCCGCTTCTGCACCACGGGCACCTCTTCGAACGGCAATTCCACGCCGAGGTCGCCCCGCGCCACCATCACCGCATCGGAGGCCCGGAGGATGCCGTCCAAGTCCTCGAGCGCCGCCGCCTTCTCGATCTTGGCGACGAGCTTGATCCCCGGCGGCACGAGCCGCCGCAGCTCGGCCAGGTCGTCCGCCCGCCGCACGAACGACAGCGCGACATAGTCGACGCCCCACCCCACGGCGTGGCCGACATCCTCCCGGTCCTTGTCCGTGAGGGCGGGCGCGCTGACGTGGAGCCCCGGCAGGTTCATCCCCTTGTGCGACGTCAGCGTGCCGCCGTCCACCACGCGACCTTCCACCCGCGGCTCGGCGATGCGCGTCACGTCGACCGAGAGCAATCCGTCGTCGAGGAGCACGCGCGCACCCGCCCGCGCGTCCTTGGCGAGGTCTTGATAGGTGGTGGGCAGCTCGTCCCCGCGCGCAACGTCTTCAGGCGCGAACACGACCTTCTCGCCGGCGCGGAGCACGCGCGGTTGGGCGAGCTCGCCGACGCGGATGCGCGGGCCCTGGAGATCGACGAGGATCGCGACCGGGACACCCGCCGCGTCGGCCGCCCGCCGTGTCGCCGCGATCCACCCGGCCCGCACCTCCGGCGTGCCGTGGGAGGCGTTCACCCGGATCACGTTGGCGCCCGCGTCGATCAGGCCGGCGATGCGCTCGGGCGTCGCCGTCGCGGGCCCGAGCGTGACGACGATCTTCGTGCGGCGGATCACTGCGTCGCTCCTTGCGTGAGTGCGGCGACCAGCGCCGGCAGGACCACACCGGCCCGGCCGCGGCAAACGATGTGCGCGGCGTCGGACAGCTCGGTCGGGTCGGGGTTCGCCTCGATGACGGTCGCACCCGCCTCGCGCGCTATAAGAGGAAGCTGCGCGGCCGGCTGCACCAGCCCCGACGTCCCCACCACCAGCATCGCCCGGCACGACGCCGCCAGCGCCCATGCCTCCGCCGTCACCCGCTCCGGAAGCATCTCGCCGAACCACACCACGTCGGGCCGTACCGGTGAGCCGCACCGCTCGCAGCGCGGCGGCTCGCACTCCGTATCCGCCGCGGGCTCGGGGGCTCGGTCGGCCGGAAACGGGTGGCGGGCGTCGAGACACGAGAACCGCTCCAGCGACCCGTGCAGCTCGAGCACCCGGCGGCTGCCGGCCCGCGTATGCAGGCCGTCCACGTTCTGCGTCACGATGGCGAGCTCGGGCACGAGGCCCTCCAGCGCAACGAGCGCGTGATACCCCGCGTGGGGGAGGGCGGCGCGCACCAGGCGGCGTCGCCAGGCATACCATCCGAACACCCGCGCCGGGTGGCGCCGAAACGCCGCCTCGGTGGCCAGCTCCTCAGGATCGTACCGCGCCCACAGACCAACGCCCGCGTCTCGGAAGGTAGGGATACCGCTGTCCTGCGACATGCCCGCGCCGGTCGCGACCACGACGCGCGGGGCCGCGCGCAGGGCGCGCGCCGCGGCCTGGATGGCGGCGCCGTCAGTGTTCAACATGGGGACACCGCATCTACCGGACGACGCCAATCTGCCGCTCCTCGAGCCGGCGCCTGAATCCCTCGAGCACATGCACGGCCCGCGCGATGCCCGATGCCGGCAGCCCTTCGATCGCCCGGGCGGCGAGCCGCCGCTCGAGCTGGCCCACTCGCAGCAGCACCTCGAGGCCCTGGCGGGTGAGCGTCACCCGCACGCCCCGATCGTCCTCAGGGTCCGGCGTGGTCTCGACGAGCCCCTTCAGCTCGAGCCGCTGGATGAACGTCGTGGCGGCGGCGCGCGACACGCCCAGGGCGGCGGCGACGTCCTTGGGCCGGGCGCCGTCGGGACCGCTCCCGTCCACGGCATTGAGTGCCGCGTGGGCGCGGTGCGACAGCCCGTAGGCGCGGAATGCCCGATCGCCGGCGCGCTGCACCGCCGCCTGCGTGGCGGCGACGGCGTCGGTCAGCTGCAGGGCCAGCTCGGAGCGATCGCTCATGCCACCCCGTTAAGTTTATTAATATGTTGACTATTAACATACTAACCACTTCCCACGTGCCGCAAGCCGCGGTTTTCCCTAGATTTGCAGCCGATGATCGAGGTGCAGGGACTCACGAAGTCGTACGGCAGCGTCGCCGCCGTCCGCGACCTGTCGTTCAGCGTGGCGCCCGGTGAAGTGCTCGGCCTCGTCGGCCCCAACGGCGCCGGCAAGACCACGACGCTGCGCAGCCTCGCGGGCATCGTCCGCCCGGCCGGGGGAACGATCCGGGTCGGCGGACACGACATGGAGCGCGATCCGGTCGCCGCCAAGCGCGTGCTCGCGTTCATGCCCGACGAGCCACATCTGTTCGACTACCTCACAGTGGAAGAGCATCTGCGGTTCACCGCCCGTCTCTACCAGGTGGCGGACGTGGAGCGACGCCTCCCTGCCCTGCTGCAGGAGCTCGAGCTCTCCGAAAAAGCCAAGGCGCTGCCCGGCGAGCTGTCGCGCGGCATGAAGCAGAAGCTGGTGATCGGGTGCGGCCTGCTGCACGATCCCAGCGCGCTGCTGTTCGACGAGCCGCTCACCGGACTCGATCCGGCCGGGATCCGCCGCATGAAACAAACCATCCGGGAGCGCGCGCGGCAGGGGGCCGCGGTCGTCCTGAGCTCCCACCTGCTGCACCTCGTCGAGGAGATCTGCACGCGCGTCCTCATCCTGCATCGCGGACGCAAGGTGGCGCTGGGAACGATCGAGGAGATGCTGACCGAGCGGCCCGACCTGCGGGGGCGGAGCCTCGAGGACATTTTCCTGACGCTCACCGGGACATGATCGGGGCGGCGCTCTACTTGGTTGGCCGGTCCCTGCTCAACGCGACGCGGCGTCGCGTGGCGCGGCTGCGCCAGCCGAAGTACCTGATCGGGCTCGTGGTCGGTGGGTTGTACTTCTACTGGTTCTTTTTCCGGCCGCGCCGGGGAGCGGGGCTCGGGGCGATCGCCTCCCCCGGCGGTGAGATCGTGGCCGTGGGGCTCGTGGGCGCGCTCGTGCTCCTCAAGTGGCTGTTCGGCAGCGCCGAGACGCCGTTCACGTTCAGTCTCGCCGAGACGCAGTACCTGTTCACCGCTCCGCTCACGCGGCGTCAGGTGATCGACTTCAAGCTGGTGCGGTCCCAGCTCCCGCTATTCATTTCGGCGGTCCTGTCGGCGTTGGTCTTCTCGAGCGGCCAGGTAACCGGGCTGCGGGTGTTCCGCGTGGTGGGACTGTGGCTGGTGTACAGTACGCTGCAGCTGCACTACGCCGGGGCGTCCCTGGTGTGGGCGAGTCTGACGCAACACGGCGTAACGGGGTTGCGACGTCGGCTCGGCGCGCTGCTCGGACTGGCCAGCCTCTCGGCCCTCGTCTGGTGGAGCCTGCGCCGTGCGCTCCCCGGCATCGTGGCGGCCTTCCAGGACGGCTCCACGCAGGGCTACGCGGCGTTGACGAGTGTCATGCATTCCGGCGCGCTCGCGGTGCTGTTGTGGCCGCTCGAGGCGCTCGTGGCACCGCTCCTCGCCACGAGCCCCGCGCTATTCGCGAGCCGGCTTCCGGCCGCGCTGCTCGTGCTCGCCGTTCATTACGTCTGGGTCGTCCGCTCGACGCTCGCCTTCGAGGAGGCCGCGGTGGAGCACGCGGCCAAGGTGGCCCGGCGGATCGAGGCCGCGCGCCAGGCACGGTGGGGGGAGCGAACCCTGCGAGCCCGGCAAGCGACGGGCCTGATCCGCCTGCGGTTGGCAGCGACCGGCGCACCGGCCGGTGCCATCCTCTGGAAGAACGCCGTCGGAGCGACTCGCGACTTGAGCCAGCGCGCGCTCGTGCTGGTCGTCGTGCTGGTGATCGGCGGCGCGATGGCCTTCGCGAACGGGCCGCTGCGCGCGCTCGATCTGGTGGCGGTGATGCTGTTGGCGCTCGGCGCCGTAGCCTTGGTGCTCGGGCCGGTCGCGGCGCGGTGCGACCTGCGCCAAGACCTCGAGATGCTGGACGTGCTCAAGGGCTACCCCGTGCACGGACGCGAGATGGTCGGTGGCGAGGTGGCGGCTCCGGTGATGCTGATCGGCCTCGTCGTCTGGAGCTGCTTGTTGGGGGCGTTCGCGGCTACGGCCGCCCGACCGGGCCCCGAGCTGCCCCCGCTGGGCGACCGCCTGGCGCTGCTGCTCGCCGCGTTACCGGCGACGGCCGCCGTGCTGCTCGTGCTGGTCTTGGTGCAGAACGCTGCGGTCTTGCTCTTCCCGGCTTGGATCGGCGTGGGGCGGGATCGCGCGGTGGGACTCGAGGCGACCGGCCAGCGGATTCTCATGACGGCGGGGAGCATGATCGCGCTGATCGTCGCCCTGGTGCCCGCCGTGCTCGCCGGCGGTATCACCGGCGTGGCAGCGCACGCGGCCGGGCTGTCGACGGTCTGGGCGCTGCCGCTCGGGAGCCTGGTCGGGTCGGGCGTCGTGGGGTTCGAGGGAGCGCTGGCCGTGCACTTCCTGGGTGGGGTGTTCGACCGGATCGATCCCGCTGCGGCGGGAACCGGCTAGCACGTCTCCGTCCAGTCCACGGGCGATGTCGCGCCGCAGCGCACGCACCGCAGCGACGTCGGCTTTCCGGCGAAGTCCTGACGGTAGTGGCATAACGGGCAGACCGCGTAGGTGGTGACGACCTCCATTCCTTTCTGTCCCAGCGTGGGCCGCAACACCCCCGTGCGAACGACGACGCTCCAGTGGTCGGGGGGCTCGGTGCGGAACGTCACATCCGCGCGGCTGAGACGGATCCGCTGCCGCCGCACCTCGACGACGACGTGCCCGTCCGAGGATTCCTCCACGACGGGATACCACGCACCGCGGCGGAGCACGTCCGCCACATTGTCGGCACATCGGGCCCAGCCTAGGGTGATTCGCATGTTCGGGGGATTGCGACCCCACATGATACCACGATTGGGTAAATTTGGTCATGCGTGAGCTCGGTCGGGTGGTCCGGCTGCAAGTCCAGCGCTCGTCCCTCAAGACCGGTGAGAAACCGCATCGCGTGTACGATCCCGCTCCCATTCTGACGGTCGAGCGGCTCGCGGTGTCGCCCGACGGCGCGCTGGGAGAGGCCGGCCACGACGCCTGGATGGTGGACGTCCATCACCGCATGCACCCCAGCACCAAGAACCCGGATGGTGAACACGGCATCTCGCTGGGGTTCACGTCGCACTACGACCTGATGCGCGCACGGCTGGGCGATCGGATCACGCCCGGTTGCGCGGGCGAGAACATCCTCGTGGAGGCGCGGGGCCGCGTGGGGATGGAAGACTTGACCGGGGGCGTCGGGCTCGTCACGCCCGACGGCCGGGAGGTGGTACGGCTGCAGGTCCTGCAGGTCGCGCATCCCTGCCGGCCGTTCAGCGGCTGGGCACTGGGCGGGGTGGTGGAGACCGACGTGCTGAAGGAGACGCTGCAGTTCCTGGATGACGGGACGAGAGGGTTCTATTGCGTCGGAGCGGGGACCGGGATCGTGAGCGTGGGGGATCGTGTGGTGCTGCTGTAAGAGGCGCGTTCAGCGCTCAGCCGTCAGCTGAGCTCGTCCCACGCCAAGCCCGCCATTTTTTTGCAGCGCTCGCAGCTCAACTCCCTGGAGTCCGCCTCGAACGCCTGCCGGTGCCGGCAGCTCGGGCACACGGCGTACGTCAGGGGGAAAATGCGTCCGACCCGCTGGATCTCGCGGGGCTCACACCGCACGATGCTCCAGCGCTCCGGCGGATGATAGCGGATCTCGAGGAAGCGGCGGTCGACCGGCACGTTCCGCCGGTTCACGTCGAGCACGACGATGTGGCTCGAGGAGATGCGCACCACGGCGTACCACGCACCGCGGCGCAGCAGGTGCGCGCCCGGCTTCCCGACTCGGGCCCACCCCTTCGCCTGGAGGCGCGTCGGGGTGATCGGGCGGAACGGAATCGTCACGCCAGAAAGCTACACGGCCCGGTGACCGGGGGTCGTGATCGAAGTCACACGCAACGAGCCCGCGGAATGTGACGGGTGACCGCTTCGCGTGGTGAGGAAAGCTGTGGCGCCGTCGCACGTGTGGCTCAGCGCGCCGCGCCAGCGAGGTACCCCCGGGCCACGAGCAGCTCGGCGTTCAGGATCGCGGCCCCCGCAGCGCCGCGAATCGTATTGTGGCTCAGCACGACGAAGCGGTGCCCGAGCACCCGGTCCGAGGCGATCCGCCCTATGGTGACGCTCATTCCCCGCCCGGCGTCGCGGTCCAGCCGGGGCTGCGGCCGGTCGGGCTCGTCCCGTACGAGAATAGGGCGGACGGGAGCCGTGTGCAGCCCCAAGCGTTGCGGCTCGCCTGTGAATCCGGCGAACGCCTCGCGCAGCTCCGCCAGCCCGGCAGGCCGGGCGAGCTTCACCCGCACCGCCGCCATGTGCCCGTCCACGACGTTCACCCGGTGGCACTGCGCGCTCACCGCGAACGGCGCCGGCGCGATGCGATCACCGTTCAGCCGCCCCAGGATCTTGAGGGTCTCCCGCTCGATTTTCTCCTCTTCGTTCGCGATGTAGGGGATCACGTTGTCGGTGATGTCGAGCGACGCGACGCCGGGATACCCGGCCCCGGACACCGCCTGCAGCGTCGTCGCGGCCACGGCCTCGACACCGAAGCGCGCCGCGAGCGGCGCCAGGGCGAGCGCCAGCATGACTGTCGAGCAGTTGGGGTTGGTGACGATGAAGCCGGCGCCGGCCCGCGCCTTCCCCCGCCCGTCGAGCAGCGCGAGATGCTCGGCGTTCACCTCGGGAATGAGCAGCGGTACCGACTCATCCAGGCGGTGAGCCGAGGAGTTACTCACCACGGCAAATCCGGCCCGCGCGAAGGCGGTCTCGGTCTCGCCCGCGACGTCCGCCGGAAGGCTCGAGAAGACGACGTCGCAATCGAGCGGCGGCCGTGGCGGCTGCACGACCAGCGACTGGACCGGCGTCGGGATGTCGCCGGGGAGGCGCCAGGTGCACGCGTCCCCGTACGGCCGCCCCTGGGACCGGTCCGACGCGGCCAGCGCCGTCACCACGAACTGGGGGTGCTCCTCCAGCATGGCGACGAACCGCTGTCCGACGGTGCCCGTGGCGCCGAGAATGCCGACGCGAATCTTCCCCATGCCGTCCGTCCTTTCCCGCCTTGACGCTCGCCGAACCCCGCGATAACTATGAACATACAATCGACGTCGCGTGGTGATTTGCCGCGTATTGCCGCCACGTTAAACAAGGTGCTAAAAAGCGACGCCCGCGGCGCGCACTGCCCGGGCTTTGCTGTTCTTGAGGTTCACCATGCCGCGCTCCAGACGCCCTCTCGAGATCCACAAATTCGGCGGAGCCTCGCTTGCGAACGGGGCGGCCATCGCGCACGCGGTGTCGGTCATCCGGGCGCAGCGGCCCGCGCCCCTCGTCGTCGTGGTCTCGGCGATGGCGGGCGTGACGGACGCGCTGCTCGATCTCGCCAGCGCGGCCGTCCGGGGCGACGCGGACGGCGCCCGCGCCACCCTCGACCGGCTGGCGGCGCAGCACCGCGCGGCGGTCGCCGCGCTCGTCCGCGCCGCTCCGCGGGCGGAGGAACTGCTGCAGGCGATCGAGGGCGCCTTCGCGGAGGTCGAGCCGCTCGCGGCCGGGTTGCGCGTGCTGCGCGAGCTGACGCCCCGGACCACGGACTATCTCGTCGCCAGAGGCGAGTACCTCTCGGCCCGCATCGTCGCGGCGGCCCTCGACACGGCCGGTTGCCCCGCCGCCTACGTGGACGCCGTGGAGGTGATCCATACCGATGGGACGTTCGGCAACGCCTCACCCGATCTCAGACGCACCGAGCGCAGCGCGCGCCGCGTGCTCCGCCCGCTGCTCGCCCGCGGCGTCGTCCCCGTCGTTCCCGGCTTCCTCGGCGCCGCTCCGGACGGACAGGCGGTCACGTTGGGGCGTGGCGGCTCGGACCTCACGGCCACGCTGCTCGCCCGCGCGCTGGGCGCGCGGGAGGTCTCTCTCTGGAAGGACGTGCCGGGTGTGCTCACCGCCGACCCGCGCATCGTGCCGGACGCGCGCGTCATCCCGCAGCTGCATGTGCGCGAAGCCGCCGAGCTCGCGTACTACGGCGCGAAGGTGCTGCACCCGAGGGCCCTCGTCCCGGTGCTGCGGCGCAGCGTCGCGGTGCGAATCCGGCCGTTCGCCGAACCGGCGTCACTCGGGACGGAGATCTCCCGGCGGCGCACCCTGAACGCTTACCCGGTGAAGGCGCTCTCCGCGATCCCCAAGCAGGCGCTCCTCACCGTGACCGGGAGCGGCATGCTCGGCGTGCCGGGGATCGCGGCGCGCGCCTTCGCCGCGGTGCACCACGAAGGGATCTCCGTCTCGCTCATCAGCCAGGCATCCTCCGAGCAGTCGATCTGCTTCAGCGTCCCGGAGGACCAGGCGGAGCGGGCGCGCCGTGGGCTCGATGAGGCGTTCCGGCGCGAGATCGGACGGCAGGAAATCGACCGCGTGGAAGTGCGCGCCGGCGCGGCGACGCTCGTGGTCGTCGGGCTCGGCATGGCGGGGACCCCCGGCATCGCCGCCCGCGTCTTCTCGGCGCTGGCCGAGGCGAAGATCAACGTCATCGCGATCGCCCAAGGCTCCTCGGAGCTGAACCTGTCGCTCGTGGTGGACGCCGGCGACGCGGCGCGCGCCCTGCGGGTGGTGCACGGCGCCTTCCAGCTCAGCAAGATCGGCGGAGGAATGGGCGCGCACCCGGCGCGCAGCGACGTGGTGCTACTGGGCTTCGGTCAGATCGGCCGCACCCTGGCGCCCCTGATCGCGAAGCCAAAGCACGGCGCGGTGCGGTTACGGCTCGTCGGGCTGGTCGATCGCAGCGGGTTCGTGTTCGATCCGGCCGGCCTGTCGCCGCGCGGGCTCGCGACCCTTGCCGCCGCCAAGGGGAGGGGCGCGCCGCTCGCGAAAGCCAAGGGAGCGGGCGGCCACCGCGGGTCCGCGACGGACGCCGTGACGTTCGCGACGCGCCACGCGCTCTCGAATCCGATCCTGGTGGACGTCACCGCGGCCGACACGACCGAGACGCTCAGGACGGCGTTGGCGGCCGGCATGCACGTCGTGCTCGCCAACAAGCGGCCCATCACGGTAAGCCGGAGGCGCTACGACGATCTACGCGCCACCGCAGCGGCGCACGGGCGCCAGCTGCTGCACGAGGCGACGGTCGGCGCCGGATTGCCGATCATGGACACCTATGCAAAGCTGGTGGGGTCGGGCGACCGGGTGCAGCGGATCGAGGGGTGTCCATCGGGCACGTTGGGCTATCTGTTCGGGGAGCTGGGACGCGGCCGCCGCTTCTCGCAGGCGCTGCGCGGCGCGATCGCCAAGGGATACCCGGAGCCCGACCCGCGTGAGGACCTCTCCGGCATGGACGTGGCCCGGAAGGCGCTGATTCTCGGACGACTGCTGGGTTTTCCCGGTGAGCTCAAGGACATCGCGGTGGAGTCGCTGGTGCCGCCGGGGGCCGAGCGCCTGACGCCGGAGGAGTTCCTCGCCCGGCTCGAGGAGTACGACGCGCCGTGGACGCGGCGCCTGTCGCAGGCACGCCGGCGGGGTGGCGCGCTGCGCTATCGCGCCATCGTGACCCGGCGCCGGATTCGCGTCGGCCTGGTCGTGGTCGATGCCTCGAGTCCGATGGCGTCGCTTAACGGGACCGACAACCAGTTCATCTTCACCACGACGCGGTATCGCAAGAATCCACTGGTGATCACCGGACCGGGGGCGGGGCCTGCCGTGACCGCCGGCGGAATCCTGAACGATGTGCTGAAGCTCGCCGGCGCGTGAGCGGGACGCGGCAGCGGTGCGCCAGCTGCGGCCACGAGCTCGCCGAGACCGACGCGCAGGTGCGCTGCCCCGCGTGCCACGGCCTGCTGGAGATCCTCCACGCCCGTCCCGCCGTGACCGGCGCGGCGCTGCGGGCCCGGTTCGACGGTCGCCGCGTGGAAAACGCCGCGCGGGACTCAGGGGTGTGGCGCTTCCTCGAGGCGGTGCTGCCGACGGCCGCGCGCGAGATCGTGAGCTATCCCGAAGGGAACACGCCGCTCCTCGAGTGTCCCGCGCTCGCCCGGTGGACCGGGCTTCCCCGACTCCTGCTCAAGCACGAGGGTCTCAATCCCACCGGATCGTTCAAGGACCGGGGGATGACCGTGGCGGTGACGCAGGCCCGCCGCGTCGGCGCGACGGCGCTGGCGTGCGCGTCGACGGGCAACACCGGGGCCTCGCTCGCCGCGTACGCCGGTCTGGCCGGGCTGCCGGCACTCGTCATGGTGCCGCAGGGCCAGGTGGCGCTCGGTAAGCTGGCCCAGACGATCGCCTACGGCGCGCGCACGCTGCTCGTGCGCGGCAACTTCGACGCGTGTCTCGACCTCGCCGAGCAGGCACGTGTCCGGCTCGGGCTGTACCTGCTCAACTCGATCAATCCGTTCCGCATCGAGGGACAGAAGACGATCGTGCTCGAGCTGTTGCAGCAGCTCGACTGGGCAGCGCCGGACTGGATCGTGCTGCCAGCGGGCAACCTCGGCAACACGGCGGCCTTCGGCAAGGCGCTCACCGAGGCGCGCGATTGGGGACTGATCACCGACACGCCGCGGCTCGCGGCGGTGCAGGCTGCGGGGGCGGCTCCCTTCGCGGCGAGCTTTCGGGAGCAGTTCGCGCGGCGCCACCGCGTCGAGCCGCGCACCGTGGCCAGCGCGATCAACATCGGCAACCCGGCGTCGTACGACCGGGCGGTGCGGGCGATTCGAGAGACGAACGGCGTCGTCACGGCGGTCACGGACGCGGAGATCCTCGAAGCCAAGGCGGTGGTGGACGGGGCGGGCGTGGGGTGCGAGCCGGCGAGCGCGGCCAGCGTGGCCGGCGCGCGCCAGCTCCTGCGCGACGGCGTGATCGGCCGGGAGCAGCGCGTCGTGGCCGTGCTCACCGGACACCTCCTCAAGGATCCGGACAGCGTGACGCGCTACCACCAGCAGGCAGACCCCCGCCCCGCCTATGCCAACCCACCCGTCGAGATCGGGCCGACGCTGGGCGAGGTCGAGCGCGTGCTCCGTTCCCGGGACGCGCGCTGAGCTTGACACGGGTCGCATCGTCGGACGTGTTTTACAGACAACGAGGTCTCCCCCGTGGGTGATGTCACGATTCTCAAGTTCGGCGGCACGTCGGTCGCCGATGCCGCGGCGTTCACGCGCGTGGTGACCATCGTGCGCCGGCACGGGGGACCGCGGCCCGTCGTCGTGGTGTCGGCGCTCGCCGGCATGACGGACGCCCTGTTCGCCGGCGCGGCGGCCGGGGCGGAGGGTGACGTGGCCCGCGCCGGCCGCATCGTGGCCGACCAGCTCGACCGTCATGCCGGTGTCGGACGTTCGCTGTTGTCGGGGGACGCGGCCGTCTCGTTCCACGACCAGCTCGCGCAGGCCCGCCAGGAGCTCGCCGGCCTGCTCGACGGGTTAGCCGGGCGGGTGGGAGACGCCGCGGCCCTGCGGGACGAGATCGTGTCGTACGGCGAGCGTCTGTCCTCGTCCCTGCTCGCGGGGGCGCTCGCGGCCGCGGGAGTGGCGACGCGCGTGGTGGATGCGCGCCGCTGCGTCATCACCGACGAAACGCACGGTGGGGCGACGCCGCTCCCCGCCGACACGGAGTGTCGCATGCGTGCCGAGCTCGTCCCGCTGCTCGAGGCCGCGCTGGTCCCCGTGCTGGCAGGCTACATCGCGGCGACCCTGAGCGGTCGGACCACGACGCTCGGCCGGGGCGGCTCCGACTATACCGCCGCGCTGGTGGGGGCCGCGCTCGATGCCCGAGAAATCCAGATCTGGACCGACGTGAGCGGCGTCCTCACGGCCGATCCGCGGGTCGTCCCGAGCGCGCGCCCCATTCCCCGTCTCTCGTACGCCGAAGCCGCCGAGCTGGCGTATTTCGGGGCCAAGGTGCTGCACCCCAAGACGATCGAGCCGGCGACCGCCCGGCAGATTCCGGTTCGCATCTGCAATTCGCTGGCGCCGGACGACCCCGGCACGGTGGTCGCGGCCGACGCCGCCGTGTGGCCCGGCGCCGTCAAGGCCATCGCGCACAAGACCGGCCTCACGGTGCTGCAGATCGCGTCCACCCGCATGCTGGGAGCGTACGGCTTCCTGCGCGCGCTGTTCGAGGTATTCGACCGCCACCGCACTGTGGTGGACGTCGTGACCACATCGGAAGTCAGCGTCTCGCTCACCTTGGAGGACGCCCGCGCGTTGCCCGCCATCGTGAGCGAACTGCGCGCGCTGGGGGAAGTGAGCGTCGAGCCACACCGGGCGATCGTATGCGTCGTGGGCGAGGGGTTGCGCACGACGCCCGGAATCGCGGCGCGCATCTTCACCACGATCCAAGACATCAACGTCTCGCTGATCTCCCAGGGCGCATCGCGGGTCAATTTGACCTTCGTGGTGGCGGAGGATCGGGTGTACGAGGCCGTGCGCCGGCTGCACGAGGCGTGCTTCGAGCGCGAGCGCGCATCGACCGGCGGCGACGCCGCCATCGGCCGGGCGGCGTCGTGAGCGACCTCGTCGCCCTGGCGCATCGCCTCGTGAACATTCCGTCCGTGTCGGGCGAGGAGGCCGAGGCCGCCCGTTTCGTCGCGGCGCACCTCGCCGACCTGGGCTACGCAGTGGAGGTGTTCGAGGCCGCGCCGGGCCGGCCCAACGTGCTGGCGACGACCGATCACCCGCCTCGCGCCGTGCTGTCCACGCACCTCGACACCGTGCCGCCGCATCTCCCGGCGCGGGAGGAGCCCGGGTTCCTGTACGGGCGGGGCGCGTGTGACGCGAAGGGGATCATCGCGGCCCAGATCACGGCGGCCGAGCAGCTCCGGGCCGACGGGGTGGGCGAGATCGGACTGCTGTTCGTCGTGGACGAGGAGATGGGGAGCGCCGGCGCGCGGGCGGCCAACGCGCATCCGCGCGCCGGCGAGTGCCGCTGGCTGATCGACGGCGAGCCGACCGACAACAGACTTGCCGCGGGCTCCAAGGGCTCGCTCCGGCTCACCTTGCGGACCGAAGGTGTCACCGCCCACTCCGCCTACCCTGAGCAGGGGCGATCGGCGATCGATCCGTTGCTCGACGTGCTCGCGGACGTGCGCCGGACGCCCTGGCCGACCGATCCGTTCTTCGGCGACACTACGCTCAACATCGGCGTGATCGCGGGCGGCTCGCGGCCCAACGTCGTGGCGGGCGACGCGCGGGCCGATCTGCAGATCCGGCTCGTGACGGACGCCGCACCGGTGAAACAGCTGCTCGAGCGGACCGTGGACGGACGGGCCCGCGTCGAGTACCTGACCGCCGTGAACCCTGTCCGCCTCACGACCGTGCCGGGATTCGAGACGTGCGTCGTCCGGTTCACGACCGACATTCCGCACCTGGCGAACTGGGGCTCGCCCCTCCTCATCGGACCGGGGTCGATCCTGGACGCGCACACCGCGCACGAGCGGATCTCGTTCGAGGAGCTGGCGGCCGGAGCAGACGCGTATGTGCGCCTGGTGCGCGCGCTGCTGTGCCCGCAGGGTGCCACGTGAAGCTCGCGCTGTTCGGGTTCGGCCGCATGGCCCGCGCCGCTGCGGCGCACGCCGCCGGTGCGGGACATCAGATCGGCGCCGTCTTCACGTCACGCAACGCGGCCGACGTCGCCCGGCTGCTCCCGGGCCACGATGCGGCCATCGACTTCTCCGCACCGGACGCCGTGCCGGCGCACGTCGACGCGTCCGCGCAGGCGGGGGTGCCCCTCGTCGAGGGTACGACCGGATGGCAGGCCCGGGAGGCGGACGTGCGGCGCGTGATCGACGAGCGGGGGGGCGCGATCGTCTATGGCGCGAACTTCTCGATCGGCGTCAACCTGTTCTATCAGATCGTCGCGCGGTCGGCGGCGCTGTTCCACGGGCTCCCCGGCTACGACCCGTTCATCGAGGAAGCGCACCACGCGGCGAAGCGCGACGCGCCCTCGGGCACGGCGCTCGCTCTGAAGGATATCCTGCTCCGCGGGTTGGGACGGTCCGACGTACCGTTGACGAGTACCCGGGCGGGCCACATCCCAGGCACACACCGCGTGGGGTTTGATTCGCTGGGCGATCAAATCCTGCTGACGCACACCGCCCGCAGCCGCGAAACGTTCGCCGCCGGGGCCCTGCTCGCGGCCCGCTGGCTGGCGGCGGGAGGACGGCGAGGCATGTATGCCTTCGCGGACGTATTGGACGACATGCTGGCGATGGAAAGGAAGGTCGTATGACGCTGCGCGTGGAATGGCTGCGTGGATGCGGCACGGCGCTCGTGACTCCCTTCACGGCGACGGGCGAGGTGGACGAGGCGCGGTTCCGCGCTTTGCTCGAGCGCCAGATCGCGGGTGGCGTGCGCCTGCTCGTGCCCTGCGGCACGACGGGCGAGGGAGCGACGCTCGATCCGCGGGAGCACGAGCGGCTGATCGCGCTCACGGTCGACGTGGCGCGCCGGCGCGCGCGGGTGATCGCCGGCGTCGGGAGCAACGCGACCGCCGTCACGATCGAGCGGGCGCGCGCCGCCCGTGGCGCCGGCGCCGACGCGATCCTCGTGGTGGCGCCCTACTACAACAAACCGACCCAGGCCGGCCTCGTGGCCCACTTCCGGGCGGTGGCCGACGCGGTGGAGGACCTCCCCGTCGTCCTGTACAACGTGCCGGGTCGCACGGCATCCAACATCACGGCCGCCACCACGCTGACCCTCGCCGGGGAACGCGCCAACATCGTCGGCACAAAGGAAGCCTCGGCGGATCTGGCGCAGATCATGGCGATCCTGCGCGACCGGCCCCCGAACTTCTGCGTGCTCTCAGGCGACGACGCCATCACCCTGCCGCTGATCGCGCTGGGCGCCGACGGCGTCGTGTCGGTGGTCTCGAACGAAGTGCCCGACGCGATGGCGCGACTCACCGACCTCGCGCTGCGCGGCGAGTGGGGGGCGGCGCGAACCCAGCACTACCGCCTGCTGCCCCTCATGGAGGCGAACTTCATCGAGTCGAACCCGGGCCCGGTCAAGGCCGCGCTGGCCGCGCTCGGGCTCTTGGAAGAGCACTATCGCTTGCCCCTCGTGCCGGTACAGGAGCAGACGCGCGCCCGCCTGCGCGCGGCGCTCGCGGAGCTCGGCCTCCTCCAGGGCGCGGCGCATGTCGCTGCGTGAGCGCATCGAAGCGCTCACCGCGACCGAGCGCCAGAGTTACGGTGACGCCGACCGGACGCTGTTCGCCGAGTTTCGCACGGCCCTGGCCAGGGGCGAGATCCGCGCCGCGGAGCGCACGGCGACCGGCGCGTGGTGCGTCAACACGTGGGTGAAGCGCGGGATCCTGCTCGGATTCCGGATCGGCGAACTGGTCGAGATGGCGGCCGCCGCCGGCTGGCGCTTCTTCGACAAGGACACCTATCCCCTGCGGCCCACCACGCTCGCCGACCGGGTGCGCATCGTGCCCGGCGGCTCGAGCATTCGCGACGGCGCCTACGTGGCGCCCGGCGTCGTGTGCATGCCGCCGATGTACGTGAATGTCGGAGCGTACGTGGACGAAGGCGCGATGATCGACAGTCACGTGCTCGTCGGGTCGTGTGCGCAGATCGGGAAGCGCGTGCACCTGTCGGCGGCGGCGCAAATCGGGGGTGTGCTGGAGCCGGTCGGCGCCCTCCCCGTGATCGTGGAAGACGATGTGCTGGTGGGCGGGGGGTGCGGGATCTACGAGGGCACGATCGTGCGCCAGCGAGCCGTGCTCGCTGCGGGCACGATCCTCACCGGCTCGACGGCCGTGTACGACGTGGTGCGGGAGCAGACGTATCGACGGTCCGGCGAGCGACCGCTCGAGATTCCCGCCGGGGCGGTCGTCGTGCCCGGCGCGCGGGCCGTAGCCGGTCCGGCGGCCGCCCGCTGGGGTCTCTCGCTCTACACTCCGGTGATCATCAAGTACCGCGACGAGAAAACCGACGCGGCGACCCTGCTCGAGGAAGGCCTGCGATGAGGCGGTTATGACGGACGAACCGGTAGCGGTGCTGGGGCTCGGCAAGATCGGGTCGATCCTGCTCCAGGGATTGCTGAAGGCCGGCCTCTCCCCCGGCAACGCCTGCGCCACGGTCCGCCACGTCGAGCGGGCGCGCGCGCTGAGCGCGCAACTCCCCGTCGCGGTCGGCACCGACAACCGCGCCGCCGCCCGCGGGGCAACGGTCATCCTGATCGCGGTCAAGCCTCAGAACGTGGGCGAGCTGCTCGACGAGATCCGCGCCGAGGTGACGCCCGCGAAGCTCGTTGTCTCCGCCGCCGCATCGGTGCCGACCAGCTACATCGAGGGTCGTCTGGAACGAGGCGTCCCGGTGGTACGCGCCATGCCCAATACCCCGTGTCAGGTGGGTGCCGGGATGACGGGCATTTGCCGGGGGAGTCATGCCACCGACGCCCACCTCCAGGCGGCCCGCCAGCTGTTCGACACCGTGGGTCGGACCGTCGTGGTGGACGAAAAGCACATGGACGCCGTGACCGGGCTGTCCGCCAGCGGACCGGCGTTCGTTTACATCATTCTCGAGTCGCTGGCGGAAGCCGGCGTCAAGGTCGGGCTGCCCCGGGACGTGGCGACCCTGTTAGCCGCGCAAACGCTGCTCGGCGCCGCTAAGGTCGCACTCGAGACCGGCGATCACCCTGCCCTGCTCAAGGATGCCGTCACCACGCCGGCGGGCTGCACCATCGACGGGATCCTCGAGCTGGAGGAGGGGAAGCTCCGCGTGACGCTGATCAAGGCCGTGGTGAAGGCCACGCAGCGGGCGAAGGAGTTGATGTTCGAGAAGTGAGCGCGGCTCAGCCGCACTCCGAGAACCCGCATACGTGGCATTTGGCGCACCCCTCCGCGAAGGCGAGCTGCGAACCGCAGTCCGGACAGGCGCCGATGAAATCCTGCGCCTCGCCCGTGCGCTCGCTCACCGTCCCTTCCGCCGCGGCGGCGTGCGCCGACGCCGGCGCGACTGCGCCACCCAGGAGATCCTGCTGCACGCCTTGCTTCTCCTGCATCCACTTCTCGATCGCGATGCCGATGGCATCGGGCACCGACATGACCTTGTTCGGTCCCAGACCCACGACGCGATCGGACGAGATGCCCCGTAGCTGCCGGTACACTTCGCGTATCGGAATCCCCGACCGCAAGGCCAACGAGATGAGCCGCCCGATCGCCTCGACGTCCGCCATCAAGGGCGCGCCGGCCTTGCCGAGTGAAATGAACACTTCGAACGGCTGACCTTTGTCGTCTTCCGTGATGTTCACGTACATGGTGCCGAGCGGCGTCTCGACGCGCCGCGTGGCGCCCTTCAAGAGGTCGGGACGGGACCGCTTGGCCCGCCGCTGCAGGTTCTCCGCCTCCGCGTCGTGCAGCATGTCGCGGGTGCGGGCCAGCTCGGCCTCGAGCTCGGCGAGGCGGCCGAGCGCTTCAGCCAGCGCGTCTTTCCCCGATCCCGCAGCTTGCTCCTGTACCTTCTTCGCGGTCGACCCGGTCGAGAGCACCTGCATCTCGCGTGACGCGTCCCGGTACACCGTCACGCCCTTGCAGCCGAGCTTGTAGGCGTAGCGGTAGATCTTCTCGACGTACTCCTCGGTCGCGTCGTTAGCGAAGTTGCAGGTCTTGGAGATCGCCGAGTCGGTGAACTCCTGGAATGCCGCCTGCATCTGGATGTGCCACTCAGGAGTCACATCGTGCGCCGTCACGAACACCCGCTGCCACTTCGCCGGCACCTCGTCGAAGTGGATGTGGCCCGCCGCCGCAATGCGCTGCATCAGCGCGCCCGAGTACCAGCCCTCCTGCTTCGCGAGCCGGACGAAGTCCTCGTTGACGTCGGGCATCAGCACGCCGGCCTGGTTGCGCATGAAGGCGACGGCGAACAGCGGCTCGATTCCCGAGGAGCAGCCCGCGATGATGGAGATCGTTCCCGTGGGCGCGACGGTGGTGAGGTTGCAGTTGCGGAGCCGCCGCATCGGGCGGACGCGCTCGCCCTGCGGCCCGCGGGCACAGGTCGCGTCCGGACCCCAGATCGACCGCTCCCATTCCGCGAAGACCCCGCGCTGCTCCGCCAGCTTCTCCGACGCGACCTTCGACTCTTCGTCCACGAACTCCATGAGCCGGCGGCCGAGCGCGACCGCCTCGTCCGAGTTGTACGGCAACCCGAGCTGCACCAGCAGATCCGCCCAGCCCATCACGCCGAGCCCGATGCGGCGGATGCGCGTGGCGAGGACGTCGATCTCGGCGAGCGGGTAGCGGTTCGCGTCGATCACGTTATCGAGGAAGTGGGTGCAGAGGTGCACAGCCGTCCGCAGGCGGTCCCAATCGACGTCTCCGTCTCGCGCGAACAGACCGACGTTGATCGATCCCAGGTTGCACACGTCGTAGGGGAGCAGCGGCTGCTCACCGCAGGGGTTCGTCGCCTCGTAGCTCCCGAGGTGGGGCACCGGGTTGTAGTGGTTCGCGCGATCGATGAAGTACACCCCCGGCTCCCCGGTCTTCCAGGCGCCGTGCACGATCTTGCGGAACACCTCCCGGGCGTCGAGCTGGCCCACGGCCTGGCCCGTGCGCGGGTGAATCAGGTCGTAGCTCGTGCCCTCCTCGACCGCCTGCATGAACGCGTCCGAGACCGCGACCGAGATGTTGAAGTTCGTCACCTGCGTGAGGTCGTCCTTGCAGGCGATGAACTCGAGGATGTCGGGATGGTCCACCCGCAGTATCCCCATGTTGGCGCCGCGGCGGGTGCCGCCCTGCTTGACCACGTCGGTGGAGGCGTCGTACAGCTTCATGAACGACACGGGACCCGAGGCAACGCCCATCGTCGAGCGCACCACGTCGTTCTTGGGACGCAGGCGCGAAAACGAAAAGCCCGTCCCACCCCCCGACTGGTGCACCAGCGCCATGGCGCGGAGCGTGTCGTAGATGCCGCTCTGCCCGTTGGACAGGCTATCGTCCACCGGCAACACGAAGCACGCCGACAGCTGGCCCAGCGGCCGGCCGGCGTTCATGAGCGTGGGCGAGTTCGGCATCCACACCCGCGTGGCCATCAGCTCGAAGAACGTTTCGGCGAGGCCCTCGACCGCTTTGGCAGAGGCGCCGTAGCGGCCGTCCGGCTCGGCGATGGTGCGGGCGACCCGCCAGAACAGGTCTTCGGGCTGCTCGACCGGCGCCCCCTGGTCGTCCTTCACCAGGTAGCGCCGCTCCAGCACGGTGATGGCGTTGGCGCTCAGATCGAGCGTCCCTTTGCGGGTGGCGGCGGTCATGCTGGCTCGTCCCTCACGGTGTGAGCGTGTTCACAAAGCGCGTGCGATAGCGGAAATTTAACAGCGCGCCAGACAAAAACGCGGAAGGGCAAGGTAGGCCGGTCGGCCCGTCCGGGCAACACTCGTGTCAGCGCCGCCCGCACAACACTTTCACCAATTCACATCACAAACTTGCTCGCGCGAGCGGGAACCGACCGGCGCGATGCCGTTCCGCTTCCGCCACGTAGTGCTCCCAGGTGAGGCGGATCCGCTCTCGCAGCGCGTCGTCTACGCGCCGCGCCACCCGGGCAGGCACCCCCACGATCAACGACCCCGGTGGCACATGGGTTCCCTCCGGCACCACGGCGCCCGCCGCTACGACGCTTCCCGTGCCCACGTGGACGTCGTTCAGGAGAATGCTGCCCATGCCGATCAGGCAGTCGTCCTCGACCGTGCAACCGTGCAAGATCGCCCGGTGGCCCACGCCGACCCGGGCCCCGATCCGCGCGGGCTTGCCTTCGTCTACATGCACGATCGTTCCATCCTGCAGGTTCGTGGCTTCGCCCACCACGATCGGCGCCATGTCGCCCCGGAGCACGGCACCGTACCACACGCTAGCGCGGGCGGCGAGCGTCACATCCCCGAGCACCACGGCGCCCGGGGCGATGAAGGCCGTCGCGTGAATGTTGATTACTGCCTCACCGGCTCGAACCGCCACTGCACCCATGCGTCGACCGGCTCCCCGTTCTTCTGCGCGGGATTCCAACGCAGGTTCCTGGCCATGTCCATCGCCTGGTCGTTGAACGTGGCGAGGTTGGAGGGGCCGAAGACGCGCGCCTCGAGCGTCGCGCCGTCGCGCGAGACATGGATCAGGAGGATCGCCTGACGTGGAAAGATCGTCGCATCCGCCGGGACGGGGATCCGCGTCAGCGACAGGGGCACGGGCGGCGTCGTGTAGCAAATGTGGTCCTGGTTGTAGGCCGGTCCGAAGACCTCGCAGGGGCCCGAGCCGTCCTCTCCCCCGGCGACCGTGGCCGACTCCAGCTCGACCTTGACGGTCAACGGCGCCCCCGCCGTGATGACGAGGGGGCGCTCGTAGGGAGCGAACCCAGCCGCCCGCACGGCGAGCTTGTACGTGCCGGGCGGCACGTCGCCCTGGGTGCGAAAGGGCTGCCCGTTGAGGGTGATCTGGGCGCCCGCAGGCAAGCCCTGCAGCGTGAGCCGCCCGGGCGTACCAGGCGCGATCTGGCGGCGGCTCATGTCGAGCGGTGGGGACGTGGAGCGCGTGGCCGGGCTGTCCGAGGCGGCGGCCGCCCCGGTGTCACCGAGCAGGCGCTGCGCGACCGTGTCGTGGATGGCGGCGGAGTCGGGGACGGCGGCCCGCGCGAAGAAGAGCAAGCCCTTCTTGTAGGCGTACAGACCGGGGGCGCCGACCGCCACGACGACGACGAAGACCCAGAGCGCGATCCCCGCGCCGACGGAACGGTGGTGCGGCTCGACCGCGGCGGCGAGCCGCGCCCCGGTCGGCGTGCGCGGGATGGGCGTCGTGGGCGCCCCGGCGAGGCGGGCGCCCGCGAGCGACGGGATGGCGCGCGTGGGGGCGGTCGAGAGCCCGACGGCGGCGAAACCACCACCAGCCTCGAGGGCGTTGACGAGCTCGTCCGCGCTCTGGAAGCGATCGTCCGGCCCCTTCGCCATCATCTTCCGGATGATCTCGAACAGGGTCCGCTGGTCGTAGGTCTCGAGGGGTGGCAGCGGAACCTCCTCCATGATGTGCTTGTACCCGATGGAGAAAGAGTCCTCGCCGTCGAACGGCACGCTGCCGGTGAGACACTGGTAGGCGACGACGCCCAGCGAATAGATGTCGCTGCGGCCGTCGAGCGCCTGCGCGCGCGCCTGCTCGGGGCTCATGTAGTGGGGCGTGCCGATCGACATGCCCGTGCCCGTGAGCTTCCCGCCCGTCGCCGCCTTGGCGATCCCGAAATCCGTCACGACCGCCTGGCCGTGCTCGTCGAACATGATGTTATCGGGCTTGATGTCGCGGTGCACGATGCCGCTCTTGTGCGCGTAGGCGAGGGCGCGGGAGACCTGGACGAGCACCTGTCGGATCTCGGCCGGCGGCAACGAGCCTCGCGCCCCGAGGACGGAGGCGAGCGGCTTGCCCCGCAGGAACTTCATGACGAAGTAGATCACCCGGCCGGACTTGCCGACGCGGTAGATCGGGATGATGCCCGGGTGCTCGAGCTTGGCCGAGGTGCGGGCTTCGCGCTGGAACCGCTCGACGAACTCCTTGTCGAAGGCGAGCGAGAACGGCAGGACCTTGATGGCGACCTCGCGCTCGAGCTGCTTCTCCCGCGCCTTGAACACGATCGCCATGCCGCCGCGCCCGAGCTCGTCGAGGATCTCGTACTCGTCCTTGAGCTGCTCCCGCACCAGCTCGAGCTCGGTCAGCTCCTGGGGGGTCTGGATCGGAGTCGCCGCGAGATCCAAGCCGCAGGAGCGGCAGAATTTACTGGTGTCGTCGTTCTGAGTGCCGCAGCGGGAACAGTACATCAATTCTCCGAGGGTCGCGGAAACTTACGGGCGCGTCGGAGCGGGTGTCAACCGACTAGCGCGACACAATGACGAATTGGCGACGCCGCACCAACGACGCGGCCGTCGCCGGGTCGCGCACCTCGACGGCGAGGACGTAGCTCCCCTTCGACGCGTCGCGCAGGTCGACGGCACGGCGCACCCTCGTCACCGGCCCGTCGGCGGGCGCGTCGAACTCGAACAGCACCGGCGTCTGTCCCCCGCCGAACAGCCGGTGAAACAGTGAGCGCCGTCCTTCCCGCTCGAGCCGGACGACGGTGTGATACGACGACCCCGGTGCGAGCCCGTATACCTCGTAATACAGCTCCGCCGAGCCGCCCTCCGGAAACCGGCCCAGCGGGTTGAGCGGCACCGTATCCGGTCCCGGCGTCCATGCAAGGCCCGATCCCTGGCGGCCGAGCACGAGGTCGCTGGCCGCGAAGCGCGCGCCGTCGAGGCTGCCGACGGCGATCGAGTCCCGCGTCACGAGGTCGCCGGCCTCCCGACCCGGCTCCGCCACCAGCAGACGGTAGCGGTATCGCCCCGGCGGAACCGGCAGCGCGAGCTGGCCAGTGAGATACGCCCCCGAGGGCAGCGCCTGCGGCGCGGTGAACACGCGCGTCGTGTCGAGCCGGGCGACCTGGTCGTCGAGGGTGTCGCACACGACCAACCGGAAGGAGATCGGGTACAGCACCCGCATCGAGTCGGCAACGGGCGTCAGCTGGTGGCCGGGAATCGCGAACACGACATGCAGCTGCTGTCCCCCCTGCGGGGCGCGCGCGCCGACGACAAACTCCGACGTCAGTACCTCGAGCGGCGTCACGAAGACGCGGCGATAGCTGTCCGTCGTCGTGCCCACGGCGATGCTATGCTGCCCGAGCGAGCGCTCAACGGCGAGCGCACCAGCCGCGTTCGCCGAGCCGAGCGTGTTTCCTAGCCGGGCATAGAGCGGATTTACGTCTGCGCGCGAGGCGAACAGGTCGCTGGTGATGGGATCGAGACCGCGACGGCCCTGCAAGGCCAGGGCGCCGCGGAAGCCGGCGACCACCGCGTCGGCCAGGCTTTCCACCAGCTTGTAGTCCTGGACGTCGTCTCGCGCGACGAAGTGGAAGATCAGGTCACCTTCCGGACGCCGGTACAGCCACGTTTCGTTTGGCTCGAGCCGGTCGAGCACGCGCGGGTAGGTCGCCCGCTTGTCGGGGGGACCGTGACGCAGGTAGATGGCGCCACGGTCGTCGAAGGTCGTCTGGTCGGCGCGATAGCGTTCGGTGATGTCGTAATGGCGATGCCGGCTCACGAGGCGAAAATTGTGCCAGGCGTAAAACCAGCGCCGATAATGCTCCGCGAGACGTTCGCCGGGCTCGCGTGCTTCGGTCGCGTCGCGCCGCAGCCAAAAGCGCTCGAGCCACGCGGCGCGCTGGCCGGGGGACGTGAAGCCGTCGAACGGCGCCATCTCGTCGGGGCCCACGAGGGCACTCAAGTCGGCGCGGTACAGCGCCAGGGCCGCGGCGGAGCGGGCCAGGCGCGCCCCGGCGAAATAGGTGTGCCACCCCTCCCCCGGCCGCTGCGCGTAGTAATAGGTCCGCGCGAGCTCCAGCAGGCCGAGCCCTGAGTCGCCGCCGACGCTCAGGTAGGCTTGGAACCCCGCCACCGATGAATCGGCTTCGCCTACCTCGCGCTCCACGCGGCCGCGTGCGAGCTGCACGCCTGCGTTCCGGCCCGCCGTCGACGCCGCGGCGAGCCGCACCGCCTGCAGCGCGACCTCGAGTCGCGGCTGGATGCGCTGCGTGAGCGCGGTGTTCGCCAGATCGATGCTCGCCTGCGCGAAGCTCGGGTCGGCTTGCGTAGCGCGCGCCAGCGCCCGCGCCGCTTTGGACAGGTAGTCCTTCCCGAGCTGTTGCCGGAGATTCTCGATCGCGATGACGGCGTGCTCGCCCTGCGCCAGCTCCGCGAGCCCGAGACCGTACCACGCATAGGGCCAGTCGGGCCGGAGCTCCCCAGCCCATTCGAATTCTCCGGCCGCGTCGTCGTAATGCGCCTTGCTATTGGCGACTTCGCCCAGCCGATAGGCGATGAACCCGAGTCGACAATGGATGAGCGGATCGTTGCGTTGCTGCTTCGCCACTTGTATCGTCGCCGCCTCGAAACGCTTCAACGCCAGCGAGTCGGTCACCGCCGTGAGGGAGTCGCGCAGCGCCTCGATCGCGGCGCGCTCGGCGGGGGACTGGGCGGGAAGACGCGTGGCGGGCCCGACGAGGAGGGCGAGCAGAACGAGCGACCGGCGCATAGTGCTATTATATCCCACCACCCACCTGCGCGTTCTCCCGGCTGAAGCCCCTACAGGACTCCCCCCGGTGCCGCGGCTCAGAAGTCCGACGCGAGCCCCATATACACGTGCGGGCGGCGGGCCGCCCCAGAGGGCGGATCGGCGAGCGGCGCCGCGACGCCGAGCCGGACCTGCAGCAGGAAGTCGTAACTGATGGTGAAGTCGCCGGCGAGCTCCGCGCCCGCGGAGCGGAGCCGCGTGAGGCGCGGTGCCTGCCCGGCGTCCCAGGCGTCGCCCGCATCGCCGAACAGGTTGAGCCACAGCTTGTCGGCGCCGAACGGCAGGTGACCGAACGGCGCGCCGACGAGCGCGAGCGGCAGGCGATATTCGACGCTCAGGGTCGCGGCCCGCTCGCCCAGCAGCTCGCCGCCGCGGTAGCCACGCACCGGAAAATCGCGCGTCCCCCCGAGCGCCGCCTGGCCGAACGTCAAGACGTAGCTGCCCGACGACACACCCCCCGCCTTCAGCAGCTCGCGCAGCGGCCCGCCCGTCACGCCGGCGGCGAGCCGAACGGCGAGCACATGGTGCGCGAACCCGCCGAGTCCCGGGATGTGGGCGTACAGGCCGACGCGCGAGCGGGCTTCACTCGACCATCGAGTGCCTCCCAGCTCCTCGCGCCGCCGGTAGAACGCCGACCAGCTGAATCCGTCCTGGTGCGAGACGGCGAGCGGGGCCGAGACGACGTGCGTCACCGCCAGCGTCACCGATCCTCCCAGGAGATCCCGGCCGTCGCACGCCGGGCAAATCGTGGCGAGCGAGGTGTCCGGGATGGTGACGAAGCGCGTCCCCTTGAACTCCGCGGCCAGTCGCACACTGGCGAACGTGCGCCAGCGCCGCGCCACGAACGTCGCGCCGAGCGCGCCCTCCTGCGTGCGCTCGGAGAGCGTGACCGGCGCGAGCAAGTCGTCCCACTCACTCGACGCCGACACGTCGAGCGTCGGGTTGCCCAGCCCACTCCACAACCCCGCGAACCACCCGATCGCGCGGAACGGTTGCCGCGCCACGAGCCCCGCCGCGATGTAGTTGAACCGGCCGACAGCATCGCTCCCCGCCGTGGCGCCGCCCCAGAACCGCCCGCTCCGCCCCACATCGAGAAACAGCGGCAGCCAGAAATGTGGCCGCAGCGCAGGCCACGCCGCGTACCCCGTCTCGCGCGTCGCGACGGGCGGCGCCGCGGCGAACGGAGCAGGTCGATCGACCGGTACCGGCTGGCCGGCAGGTCGCTCCCTCCGCCCATCCCCTGCGGCCGCGTGCCGCAACTCCCAGCCCCCGGCCGCGAGGGTCACGTACAGCAACGAGCCATCGGGCAGCGCCGCCGGCGCCCGGGCGCCGAGCGGCTCGGCCGTGAGCGGCTCGGCGCCCGTCGGGTCCCGCCAGCGATAGACCTGCGGGAACCCCGTCGGGTCGGTGACGAAGAGCAGCTCGCTCGCGGGCGTCCACGTCGGGTCGGCGATCACGCCCGCCGACTCCCGCAGCACCCTACCGGCCTCGGGGGAATCGGCGGGCCAGCGCAACAGCGCCCAGTGGCCGTCCGCGTTGCGCGTGCCCGCCACCCAGCGCCCGTCAGGGGACGGCACGACCTCGCCCCACGTCGCACCTGCCCCGTCGGGCGCGGAGGGCACCGGCAGCGCGGGGCGATTCCCCGCCGGTACCAGCGCGATCACCGACAGGCGGCCCCCGCCCGCGCGGGGCGCCACGAGCCTCGCCCCGTGCGTCACGCGGCGCCACTCGCCGCCCGCGACGGGAAGCCACCGGTAGAGGTCGCTGTACACCCGCCAGCGTGATGTCCACTCGAGCTGTGCCACGACCAGCGTGTCGCCGAGCCAGTCGTAGCTCACCTCGGCGTTCACTCGGTGGGTGCGTAACACCCGGAATTGCCGCGCATCGAGCACTCGCAGTTCGCTCGGCCCCTTACCGTCGTCCCGGACGTACGCGAGGTACCGGCCGTCGGGCGATACCTGTGGCACGGGCTCGGTGCGGAGCGCGCGGTCGATGACGCGCGCGCCCGAGGCGGCCGCCCCTGCCTGGGGCGGGGGCCCGGTGCCCTTGGGCCATTCCGCCTCCAGCGAACGACCCGGATCGGCGCGAGCGATCTGGCGCCCCACCCGATACGGGATCAGCTGTGCGGACGTCGCCTCGACAAACCGGGGCACCACGGAGTCCCGCCCCTGCCCGGCCAGGTAATTAAAGAAGCGGCTGCCGTACGCGTAGGGCACGAGCCCGTCCGCCCAGCGGGAGAAGAAGACGGCGCTCGAGGGCGAGCGCGACGCATCGGCCGCGCGGTCCGCCGCGAGCACCTGGGTGTGCAGGCTACCCGTGACTCGCCCGCCGTTGGTGAACCGCGACTCGTAGTAGGTCGCCAGCCCCTCCGTCACCCAGCTGGGCTGGTACGTGTTGGGAAACAAGCCGGGGGCACGCCCGAACACCGCCTGCAGCCCGCTCCACAACCCACGCACCCGATCGAGGTGGAAGACGTGCGTGAGCTCGTGCGTCGTGACCAGCCGGAGCCAGCTGTCGTAGTGCTGTAACCCGGGGTCGGTCGCCGGCGGTGGCAGGAAGACGTAGATCCGGTCCGAGGGAAACACCAGCGTCGCCCCGTTGGGGGAGTCGATGTCGTCGACCAGGGTGAGGTCGACCACCTGGCGCGGCGGGTGGAGCTCGGAGGCGAGCAGCCCATAGGCGCGCTCGGCCTCCCGGGCTGCGACCTGCGCCACGTCGCGATAGACCGGGCGGAAATGAACGCGGAAGTGCGGAGTGTGCAGGGTGCGCCAGGGGCCGGAGGGGTCGACCTGTGCCTCGGCGCGCGCGGCGAACAGGAGGAGCACCAAAATGCGGACTGCGGATTGCGGATTGCGGAATATCAGTGAAAGGTCGAGCCGACGACCTAAGGACGTCGTGCCAATCCGCAATCCGCAATCCGCAATCCGCAATCTCACGGCTCCTGCGCTCGCTCTCGCAGAAACGCCTCAATGCCCCGCACCACCCCCCGCGCATACCGCCCCTGCCCCTCGTCGCTGCGCAGCATCGCCTCCTGCTCGGGGAGCATGATGAACAGACCTTCGGTGAGCGCCGCGGGCATCCACGTCGGGCGTACCAGCGCGTAGTCCCCCCGGCCCATACCGAGATCTCGCACGCCCAGCTCCGTGACCAGAGCGCGGTCCAACGCCCGGGCAAGCGGAGCGCTGCGAGGGTGGAAGTAGTAGACGCTCGTGCCGTTGTTCACGAACGGATTCAGCCCGTCGGGGAGGGCGTTGGCGTGAATCGAGACGAGCACCTCCGCGTCATGCAGCTCGGCGAAGTGCGTGCGCGGGTACAGATCCACCGGCAGCGAGTCGGTACGCGTGAGCAGCACGGTCGCGCCCGCCTGCTCGAGCAGCGCTTTCGCTTTGAGCGCGATCGCGAGCGTCGCCACCGGCTCCCACAGGCCGGTCGGGCCCGTGGCCCCGACCGGAGGATGGCCGGGGTCGAGCACGATGGTGCGCCCCTTCAGGGGTCGGTCCGGATCGATCGCCGGCGGACGCCGTATCTCGAGCAGCAGGTCCCGCCCATCGAACCGCGTGCGATATCCCCAGACCCGGCGCGCCAGCTCGAGCGTGATCGTCACCTCGTCCACGGCGGGCTGGGCGTAGCTCATGCGGGTGACGAGCGGATCGGTGCCGCCGTACTGCATCCAGTTGATATCCGACGCCACCCCGTAGAGCCGGAGGGTCAGGGTCCGTTCCTGCTCCGCAACCTGAAACGGCAGCTTCTCGGGCAACGGCACGCGCAACGTGATGGAAGCCGGGCCGGGCCGCAGTCGCACGGAGCCGACCACGCCCCCCGGCGGGGGTGTGCCAGCCGGGAGCGGCACGACGTCGGCCGCGTTCACCCACGCGACCGAGCTCTTCGAGAGCTGGAGGCGCGCCTGGTCGTTCCAGCGCCCCGAGAGCACGGCGGTGGTCCCCGTCGGGAAGAACCAATTGTAGGTCCCCCCCGGCACCGACTTTCCCACCGTCAGACTGTCGGTCGTACCCGTGTGTGCCGTGTCATCGTTGAGCACAACGATCGTGGGGAAACTCATGTCCATGAGACCAACCGTGAGCGGCCAGCGCGTGGTCGCGGTGTCCCCCGCCACCACGGCCTCGAGCGTGGCGCAGGCGCTCTTGCCGTCCGGGCAGAGGGGCGCGGCTGGAAGCCAAGCGACGTAGCGATCCGCCGCGGGCGGGAGGCGGTACGCCGTCGTCGTCGTGGCGAACGCCCGCACACCCCAGGTGGGCTCTGCGGGGAGCGTGTCGGGAACGAACGGGATCGTGGCGCCCCACGGCAGTCGCAGCCGCACGACCGCGCCGGCCGCCGCGCGCACGGCGAGCCGTATACCTTCCCCTAGCGGGAGCGCGAGCGTCCCGGAGGGGGCAAAGGTCGTGGTGTCGATCCATGCGGCACGGCTCGGCGGAGGACGGTAGCGGGGCGCGATCCGCGCCATCACGTCCTGCACCGCGGAATCGCCTCCGGATCGAACCACCAGTCGAACCGCAGCGACGGTGTCGTCAGGGAGGGGCACCCAGGCGATCCACGCTCCGTTGGCGAGCACCGGCACGGGCGTTCCGGCGACGGTCAGGCTCTCCCGTCCCACGCCGCCGCGCACCGCGCCGAACAGAAACGTCGAGTCGCGTGCTTGAATGACGTCCGTCGGTCCGGGGTACACGATGCTGATGTGGAGCGACTCCCGCGCGGGCGCCGGCGTCGCGCCCGCGCGCAGCGGCACGCCGCGGGGGCGCGCACTGGCGCACCCGGCGGCGCACAGCAGCGACAGCGCTCCACTGAGCCAACGCATAGGCGCGCAAGCTAGCATTGACCCTTTCGACGCGTCAATTTGCCCAATAGATTGGGCAGCCCGTGCTGTTGCGCCCTGTGGAGCACTTTTTCCAGTGACCGTCTGCGCCTACTGCGGCCGCGAAAACGACGCCGGCGCGCAGTTCTGTATGGACTGCGGCAAGCCCATGGGCAAAGCCTCAGGTGTCAAGGCGGCGGCGGTCGGCACGGCAGTGCCCGGGACGCGGGGGGTCGCGCCGCCGGTCGTCGCTCCGACTCGCCCCGAGGCGCTCACGTGTCCTTTCTGCGGAGGTCGCGCGAGCGGCCTCCTGCCGTTCTGCCCGCACTGCGGGCGTCGCCTCACCGCTCCCGGCTCGGGCCCGAGCTGCGGGCGCTGCGGCTCGCCGGTCGCGGCGGGGACCAGGTTCTGTCCCACGTGCGGGGCACCGCTCGTCGAGCCTGCTCCCGATCGCCGATCGCCCGCGGCGACGGGCGGTCCCCCCCCCAGCGCCCCGCCGCCCATCGTCCTCGTACTACTCGACGACAGCGGCGCCGCTGTGCAGCGCTTCGAGCGGCGCAGCCCGGACACGACCATCGGCCGCCAGGACGGCGACATCCGGTTTCCGGAAGACGTGTTCCTCTCGCCGCTGCACGCCAAGATTTCCTGGGAGCACGACGCGCTCCTGGTGCGCGACCTGGGGAGCCGCAACGGCACCTGGGTGTTCCTCGAGGCGCCCCATCGCCTGGCCGACGGCGACCTGCTGCTGATCGGCTCGCAGGTGATCCGGTTCCGGCGACTCGGCTATCCCGGGCCACACCCGCCCGATGCCGACGCCACGCGCCGCATGGGGAGCCTGATCCCGAGCGCCGACATCGCGAGCCTGACGCAGCTGCGCTCGGACGGGAGCGCGCGCGATGTGATCCAGCTTTCCCCCGGCCGGGACGTGGCGATCGGCCGCGAGCACGGCGACTGGACATTCCCGTATGATCCATCCATGAGCGCGCGCCACGCCATCATCCGGTCCGAGGACGCCGATTTCGTCGTGGTCGACGCCAACAGCCGCAACGGCGTGGCGCTCGCCGCCCGGGGCGACATCGAGCTGCGCCACGACTCGCGCGTGCTGGTCGGCGACAAGCTGCTGCGCGTCGAGATTCCGACGTGAAGACCTGCCCCCTCTGCTCGACCCAATACCCCGACGACCTCCGGTTTTGCCCGAACGACGGGCAGACGCTGCGCTCGTCGTCGCCCGGACAGGATCTCGTCGGGCAGGTGCTCGCCGACCGCTACCACGTCGTGAAGAAGCTGGGCGAGGGCGGCATGGGCCAGGTATACCTGGCCGAGCACGTGAAGATGGGACGCAAGAGCGCCATCAAGGTGTTGAACCCCTCGATGGTCTACGACCCCGACGCGGTGGCGCGCTTCAACCGCGAGGCGGCGAACGCGAGCCGCATCAGCCACCCCAGCGTGTGCGCCATCTACGATTTCGGTGAGACGCCGGAAGGCCTCATCTACCTCGCAATGGAGTTCGTCGAGGGACAGCCGCTCACCGACGTGCTGGAACGAGAGGGGGCCCTCCCGGTGGCCCGCGCCGCGGCCATACTCGTCCAGGTGGCAGACGCGCTCCAGGCGGCGCATGACTTGGGGATCGTGCATCGCGACCTGAAGCCTGACAACATCATGATCGCGCGGGCGCGCGACGGCGCCGACGTCGTGAAGGTCGTGGACTTCGGGATCGCCAAGCTGGTGGGCAGCGACGCCAGCCAGGAAGTGACGAAGACGGGGCTGGTCATCGGCACGCCCGAATTCATGAGCCCCGAGCAGCTGTCGGGGGACAAGCTCGACGGTCGGAGCGACATCTACTCGCTCGCCCTCGTGTTCTTCAAGATGTTGACCGCGCGGCTGCCGTTCGAGGCCGGCACCGTGCAGGAGACGATGATCCAGCGGCTCACCGAGGAGCCCCTGAAGCTCGGGGCTGCGCGACCCGACCTGCGCTTCCCACTTGGCCTGCAGGAGACGCTCGACGCGGCGCTGGCGCGCAGTCCGGTGGCCCGCTACCAGTCGGCAGCCAAGTTCGCAAGCGACGTGGCGAGCGTCACGGGTCTGGCTCGCCGCAGCTCCGCCACCGGGATTCCAGTGACCCGTGGGGATGCCGAAGATCGGACGCGGCTCCTCGACTCACGGGCGGTGGCGGCGCTGTCGCTCCCGCGGCGGACCCCGGTGCCCCCGGTGAAGCAGCGCTCGCTCCTGCCCGTCATCGTGGGCGCCGCCCTCGTCCTGGGCGCGGGCGGGGCCGCGATGATGGTGTTCGGCCGCGGCCGCCGAGCCGAGAGCCCGGCCCGCCTGGACACGATGCGGGCGGGCCCGCCGCCCGTTGCCGTGGACTCGACGTCCCGGGCGGCCGTGCCGCCGGCGCCGCCGTCGCGGGCCGCCGATTCGCGAACGGCGCGCCGGCCGTCCGACCGCGATGCCGGCGCGACTCACCAAGCGCCGCCGCCACCACCCACCATCGCCGTGAGCGAGATGCAGGTGCGGAGGACGCTCGAATCGACCGCCTTGGATCTCGCGGCAGGCAACCTCACGGCCAACGCCGCGCGCGACACGGCGGACTTTTATTACGCGATGACGGCGCTCCCAAAGGTGTACCGTGCGGCAGCGGCCAAGATCATTTGTGATTCGTACATGAGCGAGAACGCTCGTTCCAGAGCCCTGCAGTGGTGCCAGGCGGCCTTGGTGCTCGCCCCGGACAACACCACATACCAGAAACTCGTGAGGCTGCTGAAGGGGGATTTGTCGCCCTGATGCTCTGGCGCGCCCCCAAGCCCGTCAAGATCGAGGTCTTCGCCAAGACCGACCTCGGCAAGACGCGCGACCACAACGAGGACCGTTTCCTCGTGGCCGATCTCACCCGCGGCGAGGCGTCGTTGCAGCCGCCGGTGCGCGCGCACGACGTGGGTGAGCGGGGGACGCTGCTGATCGTCGCCGACGGCATGGGCGGCGCCGCCGCGGGCGAGCTCGCCAGCCAGATGGCCGCGGACACCATCTATGACCAGATGATCCGGCTGTGGAGAAGTGAGAAGGAAGCGACGCCGCAGCGGTTCGCATACCGGCTGAAGGAATCCGTCGAGGCCGCCAACGGGCAGATTCACTCGTACGCCAAAGCGCACCCCGAGGTGCGGGGCATGGGCACCACCACCACGGCCGTCGGCATCCTCCACGATTACGTCTACCTCACGCAGGTAGGAGATAGCCGCGCCTACCTGATCCGCCACGGCCAGGCGGTGCAGCTCACCAAGGACCAGTCGTTGATGCAGCGCCTGGTGGAGGCGGGCGAGCTCACGGAAGAGGAAGCGGCGCGCAGCGAGCGGCGCAACATCATCCTCCAAGCGCTGGGCCCGGATCCCAAGGTGAAGGTCGACCTCACGTACCAGGAAGTCCGCAAGGGGGACGTCCTGGTGCTCTGCTCGGACGGGCTCTCGGGTCAGGTCAAGAAGCAGGAGATCGCCGAGATCGTCACCCGCGAGCGGGATCTGCAGGCGGCGTGTGACCGCCTGATCGCACTCGCCAACGAGCGCGGCGGACCGGACAACATCACGGTCGTCATCGCGCGGTTCGACGGGGACGGGCTGCGCTCGGCCGCCGCCGGCGAGGAGGTGGGCCATCAGGTGTACCCGCTGATCGACACGGAGACGAGCACCGAGCCCGTACCGGTCTACCGGGGGAGCCGGCCGCCGTTGCCCACCCGCGAGGGCCGCTGGCGCGTCGTAGCCGCAGCCGTGCTCGCGGCGGCCGCCGTGGCCGTGGCGCTCTATCTCGCCACCCGGAGCCAGTGACCGCCCAGTTCCGGTTCTTGTCGGGCGCGCGCGCCGGGGAGGTCGCGACCTTCCACAAGACCTACATCGGGCTCGGACGCCATCCGCTGTCGGACGTTCGCTTCGACACCGAGCGCGATCTCGATGTGTCCTCGCGCCACGCCGCCATCGTGCGGCACGGCGCGGCGTTCAGCCTGCGCGACCTCGGCTCGAAAAACGGGACCTTCGTCAATGGCGAGCGGATCACGGGCGACGTGGTGCTGCAGGATGGCGACGTGATCGGCTTCGGGCCGCAGGGGCCCTCCGTGGAATTCCGCGTGCTCGCGGCGGAAGGCGAGCGGGATGCGGTCACCGGATCGCGGGAGCGCCGCGCCAGCGCGGCCCTGCGCCTCGTGGCGGAGCTCGCGCATCTCCGTCGCACGACCAAGGTATTGATCGGGCTGCTCGGCCTCACGCTGGCGGGGTTCGGGTGGAGCCAGTGGGAGGCCGCGCGTGACGCCCGCGCGCTCGTGGCGCTCCGGGCGCGGGCCGACAGCTTGCATCGCGAAGCCCAGCGCCTGCTCTCGCGCTTCCAATCGGAGCTCGAGAGCGTCCGGGACGCGCTCCGGGAATCACAGGCCGAAGTCGCCAGGCTGCGCAGCGAGCTCGCGGCCGCGGGCTCCGGGAGTGACGCGCCTTCTGTCGCCCGGCTGCGCGCGCAGCTCGATACCGCCGAAGCCCGCCAGCGGGGCCTGGCGGGCGCGGCGGCGGTCGACTACCGCGCGATCGCCCGCAAAAACCAGGACGCGGTCGCGATGCTCGTCGTCAAGTTCTCGGATGTCGAGGTGTTCACCGGCACCGCGTTCGCGGTCGACTCTCAAGGCACCCTGGTCACCAACAAGCACGTCCTCGTGGGCGAAGCGGGGGACCGCCGACCCGTGGCGATCGCCGTCAAGTTCTCGGGCTCGAAGCAGTGGTTCCAGGGCCGAGTCGTCGGCGTGGCCGATACGGCGGACGTCGGGGTGCTGCAGGTCGACGTGCGCGGTGGCACGCCGCGGGTTTTCGGGCTCCTCGAGCAAGCCGGTGGCCTGCAGCGGGGCGACCCCGTCGCCATCATCGGTTATCCGCTCGGTGAAGACCTGCCGATGGAGCGCCACGGCCAGAGCGCGGTGGTGGCCGACCCGACCCTGACGGTGGGCACGGTGAGCAAGGTGTTGTCGAGCGTCGTGCAGGTGGACGGCTACGGAGCGCCGGGCTCATCCGGGAGCCCGATCTTCGACCGCGGCGGCTACGTGGTCGGAGTCCTGTACGGAGGGAACCGCGAGTCGCAGGGAAAAATCATCTACGCGGTCCCCGCCCATCTCGTCCTCGAGTACCTGCACCAGCATAAATAGAAGAATCATCCCCGCCAGCGAATTACGTGCCTCGCCGCCGCTCGCTGCATGAGCGGCTGGCCGTGCCAACAGCACACGACCGGCGCCGAGCCCGGGATCTGGCGCGCGAGCCGCGGATGCCCGAACAGCACGACGAGCTGCGACGCCGGCGCGAGCCGCCGCAGCGCCGCGACAGAGCGCGCCCCGAGATCCGCTCGACCTTTCCACGATCGTGGCTCGGCGTACACCAGGACGATACGTTGCACGTTACGCGTCGCACGTTGTTCGACGGGCACTCCCGCTTCGCGCAGCGTCTGCGTGAACACATCGCGCGGTCCCACGGTGTACGGACCGCCCACGTCGTCGTCCACGATCGAGACGGCGAGCGGAGCGCGGAGCGCCGGCGGCTCGCCACGCAGCACGTGTACCGCCCGGTCGGCGACGCCATCGGCGAACGCGCCGTGGGCCGCGAGGTCGGGCAGCCCCTGATCGGCGCCCGAGTCCCACAGCGCCACCGCCTGCTCGTAGCGGGCCAGGGCTTCGTCCGCCCGGGAGGTCGGGATCTCGGACCCAACGGCCCGGTCCAGCGCCTCGACGACGCCCCGGAACTCCTCGGGATACAACAGCGCGTCGCACCCCGCGGCGACGGCGCTGACAGTGGCGGAGGGCACCGGCTGGGCCGCGCTCGCGCCCGCCATGATCAGGGCGTCGGTCACGACCAGCCCCGTGAAATTCAACGTGCCGCGCAGATAGCCGAGGATTTCGGGAGAAAAGCTCGCGGCGCGCCCCGACCGGTCCCAGGCCGGAAACGCCACGAAGGCGCTCATCACGCTGCCCACGCCCGCCCGCAGTGCGTGCTCGAACGGGGTGACGTCGACCCGCTGCAGCTCGGCGGCGGGCGTCAGGACGCGCGGCAAGGTCTCGTGCGAGTCGCGCGTCGTGCGCCCGTGGCCCGGGTAGTGCTTGGCGCAGCCCAGCACGCCATGCTCCTGCAGACCGCGGATCCACGCGGCGGCATGCTCGCCGACGCGCGTCGGGTCGGCCCCGAACGACCGCGTCTGCACGATCGGATTCCTGGGCTCGAGATCGAGATCGCACACCGGGGCGAACGCCCAGTTGATCCCCACCGACCGCGCCTCGAACCCGGTGATCACGCCGCAGGTGCGGGTCGCCTCCAGATCATCGATGTAGCCGAGCGCCGCGGGGGGCGGTAGCTCGGTGAGTCCCCCCACCTGCTGGGCGACCCCCCGCTCCACGTCGGCCCCGATCAAGAGCGGGCGCGCTGCCCGGCGCCGCAGCTCGTAGGTGAGCGCGGTGACGATCGCGCGGGTCCCGCCGAAGATGATGAAGCCGCCCACGCCGGCGGCGAGCGCGGCGTCGATCTTCGCCTGCTCGTGGTCGAAACTCTGGCGCCGCCACCGCAGGGCCGGAAAGACGAGCCGGGCCAGCGAGCCGCTCACGCCGGTGTGACGTGGCCGAGCACGCGGGCGCCGCGGGCGCCGGTGGCGGCCGGCAGGTTCCCAGGCTTCCCGGCGAGCGTGAGGAAGCCCAAGAACGCGAACGCGAGCGCCTCCTTCGCCTCGCCATCGAAGAACAGCCGATCGAACGGCAGCACGGGGCGGGGACGCACGCGCGCGGCCAGCAGCTCGACGACCACGGGATTGCGGGCCCCGCCACCCGAGATCACCAGCTCGGCCTCGCCTTCCCCAGGGGGGGTCCAGCGCTCCAGCGCGCGGGCGATCGTTTCGGCGGTGAGCGCCGTAGCCGTGGCGACGGCGTCGTTGTCGGAGCCGCCCGCCTGCCGCACGAGACCGAGCAGGCGGTCGGCGAACTCGATCCCGAAGCGCTCCCGCCCCGTACTCTTGGGGGGCGGCTCGGCGAAATAGGGATCGGCGAGCAGCGGGTCGAGCACCCGCATGAGCGGTTTGCCGCGGCGCGCGCGCGCCCCGTCCCGGTCGAACGCCGCTGCCGGGTCGATGCGGCGCGTGACGGCGTCGATCACCGCCACTCCGGGACCGGTGTCGAACGCCAGGGCGCCCGCCGCCCTGCCCCGGCGCGGCACCCAGGTGACGTTGGCGATCCCGCCGACGTTGAGCAGCAGCCGGCCCCGCTCCGGATGCCCGAACAGCATGACGTCCGCGAGCGGTACCAGTGGGGCGCCCTGCCCGCCCGCGGCCACGTCGCGCGACCGGAAGTCGCTCACCACGCGTACGCCCACGCGCTCCGCGATCACCGCGGGGTCGCCGAGCTGCAGGGTCGCGCGACCGGGCTCGTGCCAGATCGTCTGGCCATGCGAGGCGACGAACGACACGTCACTCGGCGCCGTCCCGCTGCCCGCGAGGAGCTGCAGGATCGCGCCTGCGAAGCGTTCGCCCAGCGCGACGTGCAGCAGCGCCAGATCCTTCGCGCCGCCGCGCGCGATCGTGTCGACGATCTGCCCGCGCTCCGCGGCGCCGTAGGGCTCCTGGCGAAACGCGACGAGCTGGGCGGCGAGGGGATCATCGGTGAGGCGGACCAGCGCCGTCGCGACGCCATCGAGCGACGTGCCCGACATCACCCCGACGGCGAGACAGCTCGTCACCGCGAGCGTACCCTAAAGGATTTCCTCGTCATCCTATCGGATGACATCGGTCACGGGCGGGGGGTCGCCGACCGCGCGGCGCACGAATCCGCCCGCCTGCTCGAGCAGCCGCCCGGCCTCGTCCTTGCCCACGCCCTGCTTCACCATCACAATGGCGAGCTTCACGCTCCCCGCGGCGGCCGCGATCGCGCGGCGCGCCGCGGGCCGGTCTACCCCGCCGACCTCCATGACGATGCGCTCGCCACGGTCCCGGAGCTTGTCGCTCACGGCCATCAAGTCGACCATCAGGTTGCCGTAGGCGCGCCCCAGCCGGATCATCGCGCCCGTGGAGAGGGTGTTGAGCACGAGCTTGGTGGCCGTCCCCGCCTTCATGCGGGTGGAGCCGGTGAGCACTTCGGGGCCGACTTTGGGGAGGATGAGCACGTCGCACGTCTCGGCCAGAATCTTCGGGGGATCCGAGCATGACAGCAGTCCCGTCACGGCGCCGATCGTCTGCGCACGCGTCAGGGCCGCGCGCACGAACGGCGTGGTCCCGCTCGCCGCGATCCCCAGCACGAAGTCGCGCGCGGCGACGCGCGCCTGATCCATCGCCGCCATCCCCGCGTTCACGTCGTCCTCGGCGCCTTCGCTGCTCTTCACGAGCGCCGCATAGCCGCCCGCGATCACTCCCACCACCATCTCCGGCGGCGTGCCGAACGTCGGCGGGCACTCGCTCGCGTCCAACACGCCGAGCCGGCCCGACGTGCCCGCTCCCACGTAGACCAGCCGCCCACCCTGCCGCAGGGCCTCCACCACGAGGTCGATCGCCCGCGCGATCTCGGCGCGCACGGCGCGCACCGCCGCCGGCACCATGGCGTCCTCGGCATTTATCAGGTCGACGATCTCGAGGGTCGCGGCGACGTCGATGCGCTCAGTGCGGGGGTTCCGCTGCTCGGTGAGCCGCGGGTCCAGGAAGTCCGGGGCGGTCATGATGGCATCGGGTGGCCCCCAAGTTAGACGTTGACCCGAACTCGGGTCAACGTGCTACAATTGAGCATGCGCCACGGCCTGCTTACCGCCCTCGCCCTGCTCGCCGCCTGCGGCGGCGCGCGCCCGCGGGCGACGACCCCGCTGGCGCCGGGTGGCGCCGTTGCTGCGCCGGCCGCCCCCACGGCGGCCGCTCCCACCGGCGCGCGCGCCGACGCGATCGTCACCGGCCGGCCGATCATCCCCGAGACCTGGTCCCTCGCTGGCAAGGGCGTTGCCGTGTCCCGCCCACGGGCCATGGTGGTATCCGGTCATCCGCTCGCGAGCCGGGTCGGGCTCGAGGTCCTGAAGGCGGGCGGCAACGCCGTCGACGCCGCGGTGGCGGTCGGGTTCGCGCTCGGGGTCGTGCTCCCCGAAGCGGGCAACATCGGCGGCGGGGGATTCATCGTGTTTCGCGACACGACCGGTCGCGTGCGCGCGCTGGACTACCGCGAGATGGCGCCCGGCGGGGCCACCCGCGCCATGTACGTCGATTCGACCGGCAACCCTACGGAGCAGAGCCTGACTGGGCACCTCGCGTCGGGCGTCCCGGGCAGCGTGGCCGGGATGTACGAAGCCTGGAAGAGTGCCGGACGGCTGCCCTGGGCGAAGGTTCTCGCGCCGGCGATCCGACTCGCCCGCGAGCACACGCTCGACGCCGCCCGCAGCCGGTCCATTGCGGAGGAGACGGATCGCCTGGCGCGGTTCCCGGCGTCCGCGCAGCAGTTCCTGGTGGACGGCCATGCGCCCCCGCCCGGCGCGAAGTTCCGCCAACCCGAGCTCGCGCGCACGCTGCAGCTCATCGCGGACTCGGGACCGAGCGCGTTCTACAAGGGCCAGATCGCCGATCTGATCGCCGCGGAGATGCAGCGCGGCCACGGACTCATCACCAAGGAAGACCTCAAGCGCTACCAACCGAAGTGGCGCACGCCGGTCCAGATCAGCTACCGCGGGTACACGATCTACTCCATGCCGCCCGCGAGCTCGGGCGGCGTCACGATGGGCGAGATCCTGAACATCATGGAGGGCTACGACACGCTGCCGCCGTTCGGGAGCGCCGGCTATGTCCATCTCGAGGTCGAGGCGATGCGCCGCGCCTTCATGGACCGCAACCACTGGCTCGGCGACCCGGACTTCGTCGACATGCCGCTGGAGCGGTTGCTCTCCAAGTCCTACGCCGCCGAGCTGCGCGGCCAGATCCTGCCGGACCGCGCCACGCCCACGCCGCCGCTCGCCACCTCGACGGGCGAGGGCACCGAGACCACGCACTACTCCGTCGTCGATGCCGCGGGCAACGCCGCCGCGGTCACCACCACGTTGAACGGCGGCTTCGGCAGCGCGGTCACGGTGACGGGCGCCGGCTTCCTACTGAACAACGAGATGGACGACTTCACCACCGCGCCGGGAAAGCCGAACATGTATGGCCTGATCCAGGGCGACGCCAACGCCATCGCGCCGTACAAGCGCATGCTGTCGGCGATGACGCCGTCGATCGTGCTGGGACGCGACGGCCGGCTGCTCATGGTGCTCGGGACGCCGGGCGGGCCGACCATCATCAACAGCGTGTATCAGGTCATCGTGAACGTGGTGGACCACGGCATGTCGCTCGCGGAGGCGGTCGCGGCGCCGCGCGTGCACCAGCAGGCGCTGCCGGACGTGGTCTTCTACGAGCGCGGCGGGCTCGCCCAGACGACGCTCGACGGCCTGCGCGCTATGGGCTACCAGCTACGCGAGCGGGGTCGCATGGGCGATATCGCGGCCATCGAACGCACCGCCGCCGGCTGGGTCGGTGTCGCCGATCCCAGGCGCGGCGGCGGCGCGGCAGGATACTGAAGGATCAGGCAGCCCGCTTCACCGTCAGCGGCTTGTTGAGCTTGAGCGTGATCGCTGCCCCTTTGGGGAGCACGACGTCGATGTCACGCGACGCGCGCGCCGCGGCGGCTCCGGCGGCGGCACCCACCGCGCCCCCGATCAAGGCACCTTTCGTGTTCTTGCCTAGCAGCTTACCGACCAGGGCCCCCGCGATCGCTCCCCCACCCACCTTGGCGGCGTCTCCCTTGGTCACGCCGCGACCCTGCATCACGGTGTCCTTGGACTCGACGGTCGCGTCCACGGCGTAGCTCGACCCCCGCACGGAGACGGTCTGCACGGCGAGCTCCAGCCGGCCGCTCGCATTGGGGTTCGGCGCCGGCTCGGCGGCGACGATCGTCCCCTGCACGGCGGAACCCGCGGGGATCACGACGTGCCCCACCACGTCCTTCACGTCCTGGGCAACGGTGGCCGTGAAGGCGTCACCCGCCTTGGCCTGCCGGGTGCTGATCGACTCGCTCGCCGCGAGCGGCACTCGGGTCCCGGCAGCCGCCGTCAGCGTCGTCGGCGCCGCAGGCTTGGGCGCCGGGGGCTTGGGGGCCGGCGTCTTCTTTTCGGGGGCGACCTTGGCCGGCTGGGTCGCCGGCGCCGGCACGTCCTTCATCGCGGCGGTCGACTCGGTCGGAGCTAGCGTCAGGTTGCGCGCGGTCGAGTCTGCCGTCTGGTTCGCCTGATCACTCTTGACGCACGCGGCCAACGCGACGGCGGTCAGTACTGCTATGAGATGCGAGGAGTGCTTCTGGAGCGTGATCATTATTCCTCTCTCGTGGTTTCGCTGGCAGATAATATAGGAATGCGGCTCTCGAAGTTCCCATGCTAAAGCATGGGCTCGGCACCGCACTGTGCTAAAGCACACGCGCAGTGTCCTTTAGGACAACGCCGGGCTGAGCCCGCCCTTCAGGGCGGGAAACCCACCGGTAACCGCTTCGCATGCTGGTGCCTACAGCCGGCTCCTCAAGAACTCCGGCGTCAGCCCCTGCAACCACCCCGCGAGCAGTGTGAACCGATCGGTGAGGAGCAGAATGCCCAGGAGCACGAGCAGCGCTCCCGCGATCCGGTCCACCCAACCGAGATAGCGCCGGAACCGCTGGAACCACCCAAGGAACCGCTCCAGCGCGAGCGCGGTGAGCACGAACGGAATGGCGAGCCCCAGGGCGTAGACCGCCAGGAGGGCGGTGCCGTGGATGACGCTCGCCTGGGCCGCCGCGAGCGTGAGAATCGCACCCAGGATCGGGCCGATGCAGGGAGTCCACGCCGCGCCGAACGTGACGCCCACGAACGCGGAGCCCAGGTAACCCACCGGCTTGTGGGCGAGATCCAGACGCCAGTCCCGCATAAGGAACGCCGGTCGGAGGATGCCCAGCAGATACAGTCCGAACAGCACGACAAGGGCCCCGCCGATCCGCCCGATCCACACCTGCGAGCGCAGCAGCAGCACGCCCAAGACCGACGCCGTAGCGCCAAGGGCGATGAAGATGACGGAGAAGCCGGCCACGAACCACACGGCGTGCGCGAGCGCGGTGCCGCGCCGGCGCTCGATCTCCGGGAGCGACAGCCCGGTGAGAAATCCCACGTAGCTCGGGATCAACGGCAAGACGCAGGGGGAGAGGAAGCTCAGCAGCCCGGCGACGAACGCCAGGCCGAACGACGGGATCACCCGCAGAAGCACACCGCCGAGACGACGGTCGTCCAACGACCGTCGTCACCGCACTCGGCGGTGGAGGTGACGTTCATCGTGCGCACGATCTCGCCCGAGAGGAGCCACTGCTCGCGGCGCTCGTCCCAGGCGGTGCCGGGCTCGAACGGCACCCCCAGCACGGTCGCGAGCATGGAGGCGGCGAGGTCTTCGGCATACTCCCCCGAAGTCACCTCGTTCTGGCCGTAGCTGTGGTGCTCGGAGATGTAGCCGTGATGGGTCGGGTCGGCCGGCATCGCGACCCCGATGGACGCGGCGACGAGCCGGCTCGGCTCGTTGGTGGAGGACTCGGCGATCACGGCGAAGACCACCTGTCCCGGTTGCATGAGCGACAGTCCCTCTTCCCGATCCACCAGCTCGCAGTGGGGCGGGAAGATCGAGCTCACACGGACCAGGTTGAAGTTGGCGAGGTGCGCGTCCCGCAGCGCCATCTCGAAGCTCGTGAGTTTTTCGCGGTGCCGACCGACGCCCTTGGTGAGAAAGGCCTTGGTAGGCACGAACATTCGCGATTCGATCAACGCGTCACCTCCTCTTAGCCTTCATACCACACCGCGGCCCCCACCGCCACCGGGGGCTCGCGATCGCCGGTGCGCTCGGCCGTCGCCTGCATCACCTGCGCGATGACCTCGGCTGGCGAGAGCCCCGTCTCGCTCACCTCCACGCGTGACTGCCCGCGTTCTTTCCCGCGCACGACCAGCATGTAGCGTGCCGTATAGACGCGCAACCGTCCCCCGCCCTCCGCAGACCGGCGCGCCACGACCGCGGTGCCCCACTCGCGCCCTTCCCGCTTGAGCGGCGTGAACAGGTAGATGGTCTCGATCTCGTCGGGCGGCACCTGCTTGGCGACCGCTTCGGCGAGCTTGGCCCATCCCGGCCCCCGGCCCGGCGCTACCGGAGGATGGTCGCCGGCGCCTGCGCCTGCTCCCATCGTTCCACGTAGAACCGCAGCACGTGCATGAAGTCCTGGGCGTTCGTCACGACCCCGTATGCCTGATGCGTGCCGCGATCGCGCAGCTTGTTCACGACGAACTCGGTCTGGTCGACGCAGATCGTGGTGAGCGGGCGCAACTCGTCGGGCGTGGGCGCATCGACGAACGCGGGCAGCATGTTGCCCACCGCGATCGCGTGGAGCGCCGTGGCGACGAACACGGCGAACGTGGCCTGGGCGGTGCACTGTCGCATCGCGTCCTGGGCCGCGAGCGTGTCGGTCAGGACCTCGGGGAGTGGCCCGTCGTCGCGGATCGAGCCCGCGAGGACGAACGGCACGCCGTGCGTCACCAGTGCGTGCATAATCCCGCCGGTGACGATCCCCTGCTTCACCGCCGCGCTGATGCCGCCCACGCGGCGGATCGCGTTGATGGCGCGCATGTGGAGGGCGTGGCCCCCCTCCACCCCCTCGCCCGAGCTGGACATCCCGAGCGTCGTGCCGAAGATCGCCGCCTCGAGGTCGTGGACGGCCACCGCGTTTCCCCCCAGGAACGCCTGGACGTAGCCGTTCTGGATGAACCAGACCATGTCCTCACGGGCCCGGGCGTGCACCAGCGCCGGCCCCACCACCCACAGGATCTTCCCGCCCCGCTGCCTCTCCTCACCGAGCAGCTGCGCCAGCACGGCGTAGTCCACCGGGCGCTCGCGCGACACCGCAGTCTGCATGAAGCCGAATTCGTTCGCGCTGTGGCCGCCTCCGAGGAAGCCTTCGGAATGCACCAGGATGCCCTGACTGCCGTCCTCCGCGGTGCCCACGGCCACGAGCTGGCCTTTCTTCACGCGACGCGGCTCGGTGACGACGAGGTCCGCCTTCGGTTGGAGCACGATCACGCAGTCCATGCGCGGCAGGCGCGGCCGGCGCCACGAGGCACCGGTGTGCACGTACGTGGGGAGATTCGTGGTCGAAAAAAATCCGTCGGGCAGAACCCCGTCGGCCGGCGCGGGCTCGAAGCGCGCATCCGGCGCGCCAGCGAGCGGCGGCGCGTCGAAGTTCGGGGGGCGGTACTGGAAGCCGGGCCGAGCGGTCACTGGGGGAGAAAGCTAAATGCGGAGTGCGGAATGCGGAATGCGGAATGAAGGGACGCCCTCGATCGACGGTCGCACCTCCATTCCGCACTCCGCATTCCGCCTTCCGCATTCAGAGCAGCGACACCGGATCCCGGTCCACAACGACCGCGCCTCGCCCGCCCGGACCGCGCCCCCGCCCCCACGCGCGCACCACCCGACCGATCGGCCGCGCCTCCGGCGATTTGATCAGCACGTGCCAGCGCCAACGCCCCTTGAGCCGCATGATCGGGCAGGGCGCCGGCCCCAGCACCGTGAGCGCGCCACCGAGGCGCTCCGTGTTTGCGCGCCGCAGCCACGCCGCGACACCCTCGGCCGCCGCCTGGGCAAGCCGCTCGTCCTCGTGGACCGCGACGAACCGCGCCAGCCCGACGTGCGGCGGGTAGGCAGGGTTGGGCGGCGCCCGCAACGGCAACTCGGCGGCAGCGAATCCGGCGACGGAGTGAGCGGCGGCTGCGCGAATGGCAGGGTGGTCGGGCGCTCGCGTTTGGACGAACACCCGTCCCCCCTTGGGGCCCCGGCCTGCCCGCCCCGCCACCTGCGCCACGAGCTGAAACGTGCGCTCGGCGGCGCGGAAGTCGGGAAGATGGAGACCGGTGTCGGCGTCCACCACACCCACCACCGTCACGTTGGGGAAGTCCAGCCCCTTCGCGATCATTTGGGTCCCGAGCAGGATGTCGACCTTTCCCTGGGCCATACGGTCGAGGATCCGATGATGCGCCCACTTGGTGCTGGTCGTGTCGAGATCCATGCGGGCGATCCGGGCCTCGGGGAACCGCCGGCCCACAAAGTGCTCGAGCTGCTGAGTGCCGAGCCCGCGCATCCGCTGGGTCTCCTTGCCGCACACCCGGCAGGCTGTAGGAATCGGCTCCTCGTGCCCGCAGTAGTGACAGCGCAGTACCCGCGGCGTCTGGTGCACGGTGAGGGCGATGGCGCAATGCGGGCAGTCCCGCACATCTCCGCACGCGGGGCATTGGAGGTAGGTCGCGAACCCGCGGCGGTTCAGGAGCAGGATGACTTGCTCGGCGCGGGCGAGCGCGCCCCGCACCGCGTGATCGAGCGGCTCGGTCCACGGGATCCCGCGGGCCTCGGCCACGCGGGGCGCGCTCCGCAGGTCGATCACGTCGACCGCCGGAAGTGCCCGCGCGCCGATCCGCTCGGGCAGCGCGAACGTGCACACCCGGCCCGTCCGGGCGAGCTGCAGGGTCTCGAGCGAAGGCGTGGCGCTGCCGAGGATCACCCGCGCACCCTCGAGCCGCGCCCGGGCCAGCGCCACGTCGCGGGCGTGGTAGCGCGGCACCGTCCCCTGCTTGTAGCTCGCCTCGTGCTCTTCGTCGACCACGATGGCGGCGAGCCGCTGCACCGGGGCGAACACGGCCGAGCGCGGCCCGACGGCCACCCGCCGCTCGCCGCGCCGCAGCGCGCGCCACGCGTCGGCTCGCTCACCGTCCGACAAACCGGAATGGAGCACCGCGACCTGGTCACCGAACACGCCCCGCACCCGGGCCACGGTCTGGGGAGTGAGCGCGATCTCCGGAACGAGGAGGATCGCGCCCTGCCCCGACGCGACCACGCTGCGCAGCAGGTCAAGGTAGACGAGCGTCTTGCCCGAACCCGTGACCCCGTGGATCAGCACGGGCACGTCGGGGGGCGTGGCGACGATCCCGGCCACCACCGCGCGCTGCGCCTCTGTCGGCGTGGGCGGCGGGGGCGACGAGAGACCGGCGAAGGGGTCGCGCGGGCGCGGCACGTCGCTGTAGCGCGCCAGCCGCTGCTTCACCAGGCCGTCGAGCACGGCTGGTGAGAGGCCGAGGCGGCTTACGAGGTGGCGGAGGGGCGCCGAGCCACCCAGCGCCTCGAGCGCCTCGTACCCGACGCGCCGCTTGGGCGCGCGCCGGAACGCCCGCTCGCGCTCGAGCAGCGAGGGGAGCGCTTGGGTCAGCACGATCACCCGCTCCGCCTGCTCGGGAGGCCCCGCCGGACGCCGCACGCTCCATAACGCCCCGGGGAGCAGCGCCCGCAGCGCGAGACCGAGCGGGGCGCCGTAGTAGGAGCCGATCCAGCGGCCGAGCTCGATCAGCGCGGGACTGAGGGCGGGCTCGCCGTCGGGAGCGGCGGCGATCGGCTTGGCCGAGACCTCGGGCGCGGGGACGTCGACCGCTACGACGAGACCGACGACCTGTCGTCGCTGCACCGGCACCACGACGCGCGACCCCGGCACGACGCGCTCGAGGAGGGCGGTCGGGATCTCGTAGGTGTAGGTGCGAGATACGGGCACCGGAAGGACGACCTCGGCGAACCGGGGCGCCCTCCCCGCGGTCGGCCCCTTCACCGCTTCCGCACACCCAGCCCCGGTCCGGTGGGGAGGCGGATCTTGCCGCCGTCGATCGTGGCGCCGCTGAACGGGTCGTTCGCCGTCAGCGCCGCGCCGTCCAGATCCGCGGCGTCGACGAGCGGCGTGAAATGAGCCGCCGCGGTGATGCCGAGTGAGGACTCGATCATGCATCCGACCATCACCAGCATGCTGTGCGCTCGAGCGGTCGCGATCATCCGGAGCGCCTCCCGCAGCGACCCGCACTTGGCGAGTTTGATGTTGATCCCGTCCGCCGCCGCCGCCATCCGGGGGATGTCGGCCGCGACGAGGCAGCTCTCATCCACCACGACCGGGAGAATGCCGCAACGGCGCACGGCGGCGATCCCCTCGAGGTCATCCGGGGGGAGCGGCTGCTCGACGAATTCGACTCCGTACTCCTTGAGGACGGGGAGCAGCGCGATCGCCCGCTCCCGCGTCCAGCCCGCATTCGCGTCGACTCGGATGGGCTTGTCGGTGGCGTCCCGGATCGTGCGCAGGATCTCCTCGTCGTGGTCGGTCCCGAGCTTGATTTTGAGGATCGGATAGTCGGCCGCCTCGGCCACCTTGAGGCGGATCTTCTCCGCCGTGTCGATCCCGATGGTAAAGGACGAACAGGGAGCCTTCGCCGGATCGAGGCCCCACAGCCGCCACAGCGGCTGGCCCAGCCGCTTCCCGAACAGGTCGTGGAGTGCCGCGGAGAGCGCCGCGCGGGCCGCGCCGTTCTTCGGCACGACTTGCGCGAAGCGCGCTTCCGCCGCTTCCAGCTCGAACGCGTCCTTGGGCAGATGCGGCTCGAGCCTCCGGAGGACGGCGAGGACCGTGTCCGCGGTCTCGCCGTAGTACTTCGACGGATCGGCTTCGCCCCATCCCTCCGCGCCGTCCGCGTCGGTCAGGCGCACCCACACCACGCGGTAGTCGTCTCCGCCACCGCGGGCGATGACGAAGGGGTGTTTGGTCTTGAGCGTGACGACTTCGGTGGCGAGGTGCAGGGGCATCACGTCCTCCGGCGGCGGACCGCGGTCCGGCGCCCGGGTAAAGTATCGAAGGGGCCCCCGCGTCAGGCAAGCGCGCGCACATGCGCGCGCGCGCCCGCCGCTAGCAGGTCCAGCCGGTAGCCGCCCTCCAGCACCCCGACCACCGGCGCCGGAGCGACCCGCTCGCGGAATACCGTGGTCCAGCGGGCCATGTCCTCGGGCTCGAGGGTGAAGCCACCGAGCGGATCGCCGTTGAGCGAGTCGAACCCGGCGGACACGAGGAGCAGGTCGGGCGGCCAGCCCTCGATCGCGGCGTCCACCGCGGCCAGGAGATCGCGCACGTACACCGCCCGCGGCAGCCCTGGCGGGCGAGGCACGTTGAGCACGTTGCCCAGGCCACGTTCGTCCTCGGCACCGGTGCCCGGATACCAGGGATACTGATGCATCGAAACGTAGCGGACGGACGGATCGCGCTCGACCAGCGCCTGAGTGCCGTTCCCATGGTGTACGTCCCAGTCCACGATCAGGACGCGGGGCTTGTCGAGCTGCTGCGCGTGCCGCGCAGCGACGACGACGTTGTTGATGAGACAGAATCCCATCGCGCGCGCCGGGAGGGCGTGATGTCCGGGCGGACGGGCGGCGGCGAAGGCCGAGCCCGCCACGATCGCCCGCTCCACGGCACCGATGGCTACCCCCGCCGCCGCGACGGCCGCGTTCCAGCTGTCGGCGCTCATCACCGTGTCGGCATCGAGCACCCCGCCGCCCTGACCGGCCACCCGCTCGAGGCTGTCGAGGTAGCGCGCCGAATGCACACGCTCCAGCGCCGCCCGGCTTGCCGGCCGCGCCTCGCACCACGCGACGCAGGAGGCCATGTCCGGTGCGCGCAGCGCGTCGAGCACCGCCACGATGCGCTCGGGACGCTCCGGATGGCCGGGCCCGGGGTGATGGCGTTCGCAGGCGGGGTGGAAGAGGATGGGAACGGGCATCGAGGGGGGACGAGGTCCTGGGTTGGAACGAGGACCAGCATGCAGCTCAGTTATGCAGCTGCTTGTCGCGCAACAACGCCCGAATTGAGTCCACTTCCGCCCGCATGTCGCGCCGCGCCTGTTCGAGCTCGGCGATGGCGCGACGGTAGCGGCGCCAGCTGAGCCCGACCAGCACCGCGACCAGGGCACAGGCGACGCCGCTCATGACCAACGCCGGTCGCCCGAGGCTGAGGCCCGAATACAGGAACAGCAGCGCGTCGAGCGAGAGAAAGCCGATGGCGAGTATCGCGAGTGCCCGGCTCAGCGACCTCATCGCACTGGCTGGCGCCGCGCGGGAAGGACGATGAGGGTGGAGTTGGCGGCGACCCCCAACGCGGCGAGCGTGGTCGATTCGTCTAACACCCGTGCCCCCTGGAACTTCACCACGTAGTCCTGCTCGGAGACCGTGCGCTGCTTCAGGGCCTGGGTGAGCGCCCGGCGCTTCAAGTCCGCGACCGTAGTCGTGGGGGATACGGCGAACGACACCTGATCCCACACGTCGGTCACCATGACCCGCACCGGGAGCCGCGTCTCGACCGCCGTCATGCCACTTGGACGCCGCCCTGGAGCGGCAACGTCGAGAGAAAGCGATCGACCGCCTGGTCGAAAAACAGCGTCGACGCACGCACCTGGGTCTTGCCGCCCGCATCCGCGCGGGCGCTGAACACCACCTCTTCCCCACCCTGCCCCCGCAGCACCAGGAAGCCCGGGCCTTCCTGCTCCACGAAGGCGGCGGCGCTCGGGACCCGCTCGGCGAAGAAGCGCCGCGCCGCCTCCAGCACGGCTGCCGGCGCCAGCGCTACCGTGGTCGTGTGCGTCACGGCCGGGCCAGGATCGTGATCCCAGTAGGCTGCAGCGGGACGGCGATGCTCGCCACACTCGTCTTCGTCTGGAGGTCGATCACGTTCACCGCGCCGGGATCCACCCCTTTGCTCTCCTGCGAGACGAAGGCGTACCGGCCGTCCGGGGCATACGCCACGCCGTGTGGGAACGGCTTGGTCGTCGGGATCCGCGCCACGTCCGTCAATGTAGCGGCGTCGATCAGCGAGACACTCTGGTCTTTCTTGTTCGTGGCGATCACCCACCTGCCGTCGGGCGAGGGCTCTACGTTGTACGCGCCGTGCCCCGTCGGGATCGCCTTCACCAGCTCGAGCGTCCGTGCGTCGAGCACCATCAGCTCGTCGCTGTGGTTGCAGGCGACGTACAACCGCGCGTCGTCCGGCGACACCGACACGAAGGTCGGCATGCAGGCATCGTGCACCGCCGCGCCCGCCGCTTGCGGCCCACCGTGCCCCATCTTCATGGGCATCGCCTGCGGCAGCATCCCTTCGCCGGTTCGGTGACGCCGCGTGATCGCCAGCGACGGGCGGTCGATCTCCAGCACCTCGTCCGAGTTCATGCACGTGACGTAGACCTTCGTCCCGGCGTGGTTCACCTTCACGCCGTGCGGCATGTCGCAGGCCGGAAGGTTGGTGAGTGTGATCATCTGCGGCGTGTAGACGATCGACACCACGTTCATGCGGGGATGGTCACCATGAAAATCGGAATTCGCGACGAAGGCGAGCTCGCCGTCCGGAGTGAGCGAGATCGTGGTGGGGAACATCTCGACCGGTGCCTTCCCGACCAGGGTGTCCCCGTCCACCGCCATCTTCCAGAGCGAGCCGTAGGGCGTGCCGTGAGCGATCGTTACGTACCAATACTTGCCGTCCGGTGAGACCGTGACGTTGTGCGGGCCGTCGATGTCGGCGGGCATGATGCCCACGGGCACCACCTTCACGGTCTTGAGCGCGACGCCGTCCCAGGTCAACTGGGAGACGATGTCCCCGGACTCGCTCGACACCAAGATGCGGTAGCCGGGGGTGCCGCCGGCCGCGACTCCTCCGAGCCAGATGCCCAGGACCAGCCACACGGGAAGGTGCCGGTTCACGAACAACCTCGCAAAGACGAGCGAGAAAGATAACTCCGTCATCCTGGCAAACCACCGTCAGCCGTGCCGAGTAGCTCCCGGAGGCGTTCCTCCACCTGCGAGTTGGGCACTGCCGCGGCGCCTGCGTCGCGGGCGGCGCGCAGCAGATCCGCCTGGACGTGCGAGCCGTACGCCAGGACCGGGGTCCCGCGCGCGACGAGCGCTGCGATGCGGTCCATCGACCCTGCGGGCTCGATCTCGAGGACGGCGAGGTCGCACGCGACCTCGTCACGCGTCAACTCCGCCCCGGTGGCGGCGACGACTCGCGCGAGCTTCGAGCGGAACAAGAGATCCCGCGTCCCGAGGAACACCTGCCTAGGCATCGAGCGGCGTCACGCGCACCACCATCTGGACGGGGGCCGGACGACGACGCAGCAGGTCTCGGAGCCCGTGCGCCGGCTTCACAACCACCACGGCGTCGCCGGGCGGGGGGTCCCCCAGGCCGTCCAGGATCAGGAACAACGCCGTGGTCGGCTCGACCGGCGGGACGGCGACCCGATAGGCACGGCCGTGCCAGGGAATCTCGATCTCTGTGCCGCGGGCGCCGTCCAGGGCCACGAAGACATCGTCGTCGACCTTCCACACGCCGTCCTCCACGCTTTCCCCCGACCGATAGAACAGCGGGTCGAAGGGCTGCCCCTCGTGGCGCCTGAAGTTCTCTTCGGCCGCCCAGTCGTACGCCTCGAGGCGGGAGACGTGCGCGCGCCATTCGAGGTGGTGCCGCAACTCGTGCGCGAGCGTCTCCCAAGCCTCGGTGCGCCAGTCGAAGTCGCCGAGCCGCGCCAGGGCCGCGAACGAGCCGTGATAGAGGACGATCCGGGACTGCAGATCGGCCCCGTTCCCGCTCCATTCGAGCGGGACGCATTCACCCAGAGTGTAGACGTCGCCGCGCCGCGGGTGCGGCAACGCCTTCGGGCTCACTTCGATCGCGACGATGCCGTCCGAGAACTCGGCGGGCACCTCGCGGGCCAGACGGTCGATCATCGCGCGGAAGTCACCGAGCCGCACCCCGTCACCCTGTCAAGCGCTCCGCCAGGTAAGCCACGAGGCGATCGGCCGCGACCCGATCCTGCTTCAGCGTATCGCGATCGCGTACCGTGACCGTGCCGTCCGCGGTGGACTGGCCGTCCACTGTGATCCCGAACGGCGTGCCGGCCTCGTCCTGCCGCCGGTAGCGGCGCCCGATCGAGCCGCCGTCGTCGTAAAACACGTTGTAGTGCCGCCGCAGCTCGTCGTAGATCCGGCGCGCCAGCTCGGGCATGCCGTCCTTGTTGACGAGGGGAAACACTGCGGCCTTGAGCGGCGCGATGGCCGGATGAATCCGCAACACCACGCGCTTATCGCCTTCCACTTCCTCCTCGTGATAGGCGTCCACCAGCACCACGAGCGTGGTGCGGTCGGCACCCGCCGAGGTCTCGACGACGTACGGGATGTACCGTTCGTTGCTGGCGGCGTCCAGGTACTCGAGCTTCTTGCCGGAGAACTCCTGGTGGCGCGATAGGTCGAAGTTCGTGCGGTTGTGGATCCCCTCGAACTCCTGCCACCCGAAGGGGAACTCGTACTGAATGTCGTAGGCGTCCTTCGCGTAGTGCGCCAGCTCGTCTTTGGTATGCTGATGAAAGCGCAGCTTCTCGGCGTGGAGACCCAGGCCGACGAGCCATTTCATCCGCTCGTGACGCCAGAAATCGAACCACTCCGCGTCCGTCCCGGGCTTGACGAAGAACTGCATCTCCATCTGCTCGAACTCCCGGGTCCGGAAGATGAAGTTCCCCGGCGTGATCTCGTTGCGGAACGCCTTGCCGACCTGGGCAATGCCGAACGGAATCTTCTGTCGGGACGACTGCAGCACGTTGAGATAGTTGACGTAGATCCCCTGCGCCGTCTCGGGACGCAGGTACACCACCGCCGCCGCCTCCTCGACCGGGCCCATGAAGGTCTTGAACATGAGGTTGAACATGCGCGGCGCCGTGAGCGTCCCCTGGTTCCCGCACACCGGACACCGCGTGGTCGGCTCGCCGGGCGTGCCCTTGATGCGGGGGTCGTCAGCGCGGAACCGGTTCTTGCACTGCTTGCAGTCGACCAAGGGGTCAACGAACCCCGCCAGGTGCCCGGACGCCTCCCACACCTTGGGGTGCATCAGGATGGCCGCGTCGAGCCCCTCGATGTCCTCCCGCTCGTGCACCAGCGAGCGCCACCAGCGCTCCTTGATGTTCTTCTTCAGCTCGACACCGAGCGGCCCGTAGTCCCACACTGACCCGAGGCCCCCGTAGATCTCCGACGACTGAAACACGAAACCGCGTCGCTTCGCGAGCGACACCAGTTTCTCCATCACGTTGTCGTGTGAGGACATAAGAGGTCGAAGATAGACGGAGCGCTACGGCAGGGGCAACCCGAGCGCCTGCCGCGTGGCGCGCTCCGCCAGGTCGGCGATGCCCGCTGCGTCGAGCACCCGCCCTTCGCCGTCGAGCGCATGGATCCCGATCAGGCCTTCGACTTTCCCGGCCACCACGGCGACGCGCTTCTTGGCCGCCTGCGCCCGCCGGATCACTTCGCCCGACGCCTTGCCGACGAGCGACGTCCGATCAAAGGAGCCCTCCCCGGTCACGACGAAATCCGCCTTGGCGAGGGCGGCGTCAAAGCCCACGCGATCGAGTACCCACTCGGCGCCCGGTACCAGGCGGGCCTTGGCGAAGAACGCGAGACCCGCCCCGAGACCACCCGCCGCCCCGCCGCCGGGGAGCGTCGCCAGCTCCGGCCGACCATGGCGCGCCATCAGCTCGGCGAGCCGTTCGAGGCCGCGGGACAGCAATTTGACCCCCTCGGGACCCGCCCCCTTCTGCGGCGCAAACACGGGAGCGGCACCGTCACTCCCGATCAGCGGCGTCGTCACGTCGCTGAGCGCGAGAACCTGCGCCCCGAGGCCCCAGCCACCACCCAGGTCCGCCAGCTGCGCCAGCGAGCCCCCGCCCTCCGGAAGCGCCTCTCCGTGCGCATCGAGAAACGTCCACCCGAGTCCGCGAGCCGCGCCGGTCCCGCCGTCCACCGTCGCCGAGCCACCCAACCCGACTACGACGACCTTGGCACCGCGCTCGGTCGCCTCCCAGATGAGCTCGCCCACGCCTCGGGTCGTCGCGCGCAGCGGGTCCAGCTGGTCGGGACGGAGTAACGCGATGCCGCTCGCCGTCGCGCTTTCGAAGATCGCGGTCTCGGGATCCACCCAGCCGAGCACCCCGCGCACGGGAGCACCCAACGGACCCGTGACCGAGACCGGCTCGCGGAGCGACCCGGGCGTTAGCACGGCGTCCAGCAGCCCGTCGCCGCCATCGGAGATGGGGCACTGGAGCAGAGAGGCCTCAGGGACAGCCCGGCGGATTCCGGCTGACAGTGCCTCAGCCACCTGGCGCGGGCCTAGGGTGCCTTTGAAGGCCGCTGGAGCTACGAGGATTTGGGTAGTCATGACGCGTTATGCATTGAATATCGCGTTCTGCAACACAAGAAATAGCCTCGGCGTAGGCTAAGTGGCGCAGTGATAGCACCGGCTCCTGGGGCACCGTTCTTGCCACCGGTACAGGCCGGCACATCTCTGTTCAGGGCAAACCGTCGGCGACGGCGGGGCGCAAAGCCAAGGGGTCTCAAGCTGTGAGACAGCCCGGCTGCCGGAGGATGGCACCGGCCCCACGCCCTGGTAACGGAGCGCGGGGCGTTTTGCTGGGCCCCTCGAGCACGAGTTTCGTCTCGCTCGCATCGGGTTCTAGGGCGCACGATGTCGAGCAGGCGATCACCCCCCAAGGGCAACCTTGGGGGGTTTTGCTTTGATGTGCTCGCAGATGCGCGCGCCGTGGGCGCGGCCGTTCTCGATGAAGATCTTGTTCGCGTCGAGGCCGGACGCCAGGACGCCCGCGATGTAGACCCCCCGCACGTTCGTCTCCATGGTGGTGGGGTCGTGCTGGGGCACGCCGGTCGTCTCGTCGACGTCCACGCCGCTCAGGCGCAGCAACCTCAGGTCCGCACGGTACCCCGTGAGCGCGAGCACGAAATCGGTGGACAGCGTCTCGAGCCGGTCGCCCACTTCGGACCGAATCACCACCTCGGAGCGCCGGATCTCGATGACCCGGCTGCACCAGCGAACGGCGATGCTGCCGTCCTTGACGCGGTTGGTCACGTCCGGCAGGATCCACGGCTTCACCCCGCGATCGAATTCGCCCAAGAAATGGACCAGCGTGACCCGTGCGCCGACGCGGTACAAATCGAGCGCCGCCTCGACGGCGCTGTTGCCTCCGCCGATCACGACCACGCGCTGCTGCCAATAGGGGTGCGGCTCGGTGAAGAAGTGCGATACGTGCGGCAGGTCCTCTCCCGGCACGCCGACGGGGTTGGGTGACTCGAAATAGCCGGTGGCGTGCACGACGTGGCGCGCCTGGACGGTCTCCGGCTCCGGCGTCCCCGGATGCCGGGCAGTCAGCTCGAACCCGTCGCGCCGGCGTTGCACGCCCTGCACCTCGTGGTACTGTCGCACATCCAGCTCGAAGTACTCCGCCACCTTGCGGTAGTAGGTCAAGGCCTCCCGCCGAGTCGGTTTGTCGGCGGCGGTGACGAATGGCATGCCGCCGATCTCGAGCTTGTCGGGCGTCGAGAAGAACGTCATGTACAGGGGATAGCGCATCAGGCTCGCGACCACGGGCCCCTTGTCGAACAGTGAGCAGGTGAGGCCGAAGCGCTTCGCGGCCACGCCCACCGCGAGGCCGCACGGCCCGGCGCCGATCACGGCGACGTCGAGCGTCACTTCACGTCACCTCGATGATCTGGTCGCGGCGGGTGCCGACGCTCACGTATTGGATGGGCGCGTGGGCCAGGTCCTGGAGCCGGTCGAGATAGGCCCGCGCCGCGGGCGGCAGGTCCGCGAGGCGCCGCACGTGGCTGAGCGACTTCTGCCAGCCCGGGAGCGTCTCGTAGGCCGGCTCGACTCGCGTGAGGCGCTCCACTTCGGCGGGCATGCTGTCGAACGGCTCGCCGTCGAGGCGATACCCGACGCACACGGGGATGTGGGAGAACGAGTCGAGTACGTCGAGCTTGGTGACGGCGAGGCCCGTGAGGCCGTTCACGCGCACGGCGTAGCGCACCACCACGGCGTCGAACCAGCCGCAGCGACGCGGCCGCCCGGTGGTGGCCCCGAATTCGCCGCCCAGCGTCCGGATGCGCTCGGCGAGCTTCGCCTCGGCTTCCGTCGGGAGCGGCCCGTTCCCCACGCGGGTCGTGTAGGCCTTCACCACGCCGAGCACCGCGTCGATCGCGGTCGGGCCGATCCCCGCCCCCACGGCGGCTCCGCCGGCCGTGGTGTTGGACGAGGTCACGTAGGGGTAGGTGCCGTGATCGACGTCGAGCAGCGCGCCCTGCGCTCCCTCGAGCAGCACCGATTCGCCGCGCTGCAGCGCCTCGTACACCACCCGGCCGGCATCGATGGCGATCGGCAGGAGGCGGGGGGCGAGACGGTCGAGCAGGCCCACGTGCTCGCCGGAGTCGGCGCGCTCGTGCGAGCCGAGCAGCTCGAGGAATTCGTTCGCCGCCCGGACCCGGGTGCACACGAGCTCCTTGGCGCGGTCCAAGTTTCGCAAGTCGCCCACCCGCACTCCGCGCCGGCCGTACTTGTCTTCGTAGGTGGGCCCGATGCCGCGCCCGGTCGTGCCGATCTTCTCGCGCTGCTCGCGGGCGCGGTCGAGCAGCTTGTGGTAGGGGAGGGTCAGATGGGCGCGGTCCGAGACGTAGAGCTTGTGCTCGGTGCGAATGCCGCGCGACGTCAGCGCGTCGAGCTCGGTGAAGAACGTCTCAGGATCGAGCACCACGCCGTTCCCGGCGACGCACACGGCGCCCTGGATGATCCCCGACGGAATCTGGTGCAGCACGAACTCGCCGGCCCCCGTGTCGACGGTGTGGCCGGCGTTGGCGCCGCCCTGGTAGCGCACCACGAGGTCGGCGCGCTCGGCGAGCACGTCGACGATCTTGCCCTTGCCCTCGTCGCCCCACTGGGCGCCGACGACCACGACGCAATGTGTCTTCGGTCCGAACATGGCGCTCCCAGCGCTCCAACAAAAACGCCCCGGGGGACGGGGCGCCGAAGTATCCTCCGGGGGAAGCTAGACCAGGCACCGGGTCACGTCAACGCGCTCGTTCCCACCCTGAAGGGCAGTGGCGACCGCGTGGGCGACGGCCGCGACGCCGACGAGCGTCAGTCGCTCCGCCGTATCCCCTGGTGTGTGAACCACCCGCGCCGTCTCCCAACACCCTCGCATGACGGTCACGCACTCGCGCACGCTGCGCGCCAGCACCAGCCCGTCCTCTAGAACCGGCAACAAGCGGGCGCGCCGCGCCGTCAGCGCGTGCACGACTGCGTCCACCAGCGGACCGCGTCGATGTACGAGGGCGATCGTCCGCCCGCGGTCGTCGATGCCGTCGAAGTTGATGAGCGCGGTGTTCGCGAACAGGTTGGCGCGCTCGCGCACCAGCGCTCTCGCGCCGACCAGCCCGTGCTCCTCGGCGTCGGGAAACACGACGCCCACCGTGGCATCGGCGGGCAGCGCGTCCACGGTCGCCAGCACCGTCAGGACGCCCGAGCCGTTGTCCACGGCCCCGGGAGAATCATCGGAGACGCGGCTCAGCGCCACGAACAGCGCGACGAGCGGCACCGGGAGCGCGAGCACGAGCGTCGGGCCGCCCGCCACCCTGGCGGCGAGCGCGCCGAGCACGCCGGCGACCACCACGCCCGCGAGCACCAGACGGGCGGCCATCGAGACCGGCTGCCCTTTGGAGTCGTAGTGGGCCGTGAGCCACGCCGTGACGCGGGCGCGCGGTCGGACGGCGATCAGGTTGACGGCGTCGCTCGCCGCGCGTCCCCACAGCGGCGCTCGGGGCCGCGAGCGGAAGCGCTGCTCCAGCACGACAAACCCCCGCGCCCCGAGCTCGCGCTTCAGGATCTCGCGCACGCGGGCGTGGTTCGGTGTCCCGACCAGCCGCGCAACGGAGATCTCCTCGAGCAGGGCACGCAGATCCGTCACGCGCACACAAGGTGCGCCACGCGCTCCCGGTCGGCAGGAGCGAGCGACGCGAGGGGTGCCCGCACCGGCCCGCCGTACAGTCCGACGGCGTCCATCGCGGCCTTCACGCCGGCAGGGCCGAGCCGGCCGACGATCTCCTTGTCCAAGGGGCCGAGCTGTTCCTGCAGCGCTCCGGCGCGGCCCCGGTCCCCCGCGCGGAAAGCGGCGAAGATGTCGGCACAGCGCCGGGCGGCGTAACACGCCACCGCCAGCACACCTCCGTCGCACCCGAGCTCGAGGCCGGCGAACAACAGCGAGCCCGAGCCCGCGAGCACGGTCCAGTGCGGCACCGCGTCCCGATAGGCCGCCAGGTTCTTCACGTCGCCCGAGGAGTCCTTCACGCCCCGGATGTTCGCGTGGGTCGCGAGCTGCTGCAGCAGGTCCGCGGCGAGTGCCAAGTGCGTGTACTTGGGAATGTTGTAGACGAGGACCGGGACCGGGCTCGCGTCCGCCACGGCGCGATAGTACGCGACGAGCGTGGCCGGCGAGGTCGCGTTCGCGAAGTAGGCGGGCGGGCGGACCAGCACGGCGTCCGCACCCTCGGCGGCCGCCGCGCGCGTGAGCGCCACCGCCTGCCGCGTGGACTCCTCCCCGGTGCCGGCCACGAGCCAGCGCCCCTCCGGCACTACCGTCCGCACCCAGCCGACGATCCGGCGCTGCTCTTCGGGATCGAGCAGCGCGGACTCGCCGGTCGAGCCCGCTACGACGACGCCGTCCAGGCCCGCCGCGAGCAGCTGCGCCACGTTGTGCCGCAGCTGCGCCGGCGCCACGTCTCCCGTCGCGGCGTCGAACGGCGTGGTGACGGGGGCGAGAACCCCGGCGAACAGCCGGTCGCTCACCGCTTGCGGGGCGCGCTCGCCGGGGCCGCTTCCGCCGGCTCGGGCGCGCGCGGGCGGCGCCGCAGCGTCCGCATCTGCAGCTCGAAGTCGGCCGGCTTGGTGGCGGCGGCGAGCGCCGTCTCGTAGGTGATGACCTCCTCCCCCACGAGATCCATCAGGTGCTGGTCGAACGTCTGCATGCCGTACTGCTCGCTCGCTTCCCGGATGTAGTCGTGCAGCTCGGCGGCGCGACCCGGGTCCCGGATGATGTCGCGGGCGGCCGCAGTGCAGATCAGGACTTCGACCGCCGCGGCGCGCCCGTGCCCGTCGGCCCGCGGCAACAGTCGCTGCGCCACGACGGCCTGGAGCGTCTCCGCGAGTCGCAGCCTGGCGATCTCCTGCTCCTCGGGCGGAAACATCGCCAAGACGCGGCTCACCGTCGTCACCGCATCCGGGGTGGGCAAGGTCGAGATCACGAGATGCCCCGTCTCCGCGGCCTTCATCGCGGTGTCCACCGTCTCGAGGTCCCGCATCTCCCCGATCAGGATCACATCCGGGTCCTGCCGCAACGCCGCCCGCAGGCCGGCCTGGAAGTCGTTGGTATCCACCCCGATTTCGCGCTGGGTGATCGAGGAGTTGATGTCGCGATGCAGGAACTCGATCGGGTTTTCGAGCGTGACGACGTGCTTCTGATTGGTCTGGTTGATGTGATTCAAAATCGCGGCCATCGTCGAGCTCTTCCCCGACCCGGTGATCCCGGCGACGAGGATCATCCCGCGTTCAGCCGCCGCGATCGTCGCGAGGACGGACGGCAGCTTGAGCGACTCGAACGTCGGGATGTCGAAGGGGATCACGCGCATCACGATCATGAACGACGAGCGCTGTCGCAGGATATTGACGCGGAAGCGCCCGACCCCGGGCACGCCCCACGAGCAATCGTATTCGTGCAGCTTGTCGAGCCGGCCCCGGTCCTCCTCGTTCGGCATCAGGCGCAACGCGATCGCACGGGTCTGCTCGGGCGTGAGCCGCTGCTTGGTGAGGGGCACCAGCTTGCCGTCGATCCGGGCGCGAAACACGTCACCGGCCTTGATGTGCAGGTCGGAGGCGCCGCGATCGATCGCCGCCTTGATGATCTGCTCGACGCCGCGCGGCTGCGCGTCAGCGGCGCTGCCGCGACCGCTGCGGGATTTCTCCTCCACTAGTAACCGGCCTCCAGGTCAACGACGTTGGCGAGGGGCGCCCCTGCAAGATAGCGTCGGACGTTCTCCACGATCAGTCCCGTCTCGCGCTCCCAGAAGCGCGTCGTCACGGCGGCGACATGGGGGCTCACGAGCACGCGGGGGTGACGCCACAACGGATGCCCGGCGGGCAAGGGCTCGGTGGCGAACACATCGAGCGCCGCGCCCCGGAGCCGGGAGGCCTCAAGCAGGTCGAGGAGAGACGTTTCATCTAACAGCGTCCCGCGAGAGACGTTGATGACGATCGCGTCCCTCGGGAGCCGATCCAGCACCGCCCGGTTGACGACGGCCGCCGTGTCCCGCGTGTGGGGCGCGGCGATCACGAGACAGTCGCTCTCGGCGGCGAGCCGCCCGAGGTCGCCCGGCGCCCCGACCCAGCGCACGCCCGGCGGCCCGCCGCGCTCGGGACGGCGGCGGACTCCCGCGACGCTCATCCCCAGCGCCAGCGCGCGCCGCGCGACCGCCGCGCCGATTCCCCCCAACCCGAAGATGCCGACCCGCAGCTCGGCGAACTCCCGGACGGAGATCTCGAGACCCGCGACCTCGGGTTGCGCCCAATGCTCCGCCGCCTGGAACTCCCGCATCCGGTCGAGGCCGCGGGCGAAGTACCCGATGGCGGCGATCGTCCAGTCGGCGATCGGATCGGCGTGTACCCCGGCGGAGTTCGTGAGCACAACGCCGGTCCCCCGGAGGTGCGGCACGCTGCTCCCGACGCCGGCCGTGCTGGTGTGGGCCCACTTGAGCGTGGCGCGCGCCGCCTGCGCCACGCCGGCGGAGACACCATACCCCAGGTAGATCTCGGCCCCGCGCACCGCCGTGATCGCCTCGGGCGACCCGGAGCCCCCGTCCCCGTCGGAAACCGCCGGTGCGCTGACCTCGACCACTTCCCACCCGCCGCCTACCGCGTCGCGGATCGCCTGCAGCGCCGCAGCCGGAGCCCGCCACGCGGCACGCGGCGAAGCGAGGTCGACGACGATCCGCCGTGTCACTCTCCGGTCGACACGGAGCGCACGCTGGGGTGATGCAGCAGCGCGATCATCGCCTCGTCATGGAGCCGCTTCGGCCCCCGCAGCGTAAAGTCGATCACCAGGTCGACGTTTTCGCGGCGACTGGCCTGTCGCTCGATCAGGAGCCCCGTCCGGCGCACGAGCGTCTCCAGCTCTTCCAGGGCGTTCGGATCGGGCCGCGCGTGCACCGACAGGCTGCTCTGGGTCGTCTGTCGCTGCACCACCACTTCGACGCGTCCCAGTCCCTGGAGCACGAGCAAGACGAGCAGGGTGGTGCCCGCCGCCTCCCAGTAGAAGGCGGCGCCGAGGGCGACGCCGATCGCCGCCACCACCCAGATCGTGGCCGCGCTGGTCAGGCCCACGACAGCGCCGCGGGCGTGCAGAATCGTGCCGGCGCCGATGAACCCGACGCCCGTGACGATCTGAGCGGCCACCCGCGTCGGGTCGGCGGTCCCGGCGGCCATCGTAATCGACAGCTTGGTGTAGAGCACCGAGCCGATGCAGATCAGGATATTGGTCCGCAGGCCGGCCGGCTTGCCGCCCAGCTCCCGCTCAAGGCCGATGGCGCCGCCGAACAGCGTCGCGAGCGAGAGCTGCAGGAACAGCTCCAGTCGGAACATCTCAATCATCTGCCCGAGGAAATGCTGCATCAGGCCTCCGCTCCCTCAAGCAAGCCCATGCACCGCCGCACCCGCACCATCGTCGTGCGGGCGAGCGCCCGCGCCTTCGCCGCACCCGCCCGCAGGGTGTCGCTCACCTTCCCCGGCTCCGCCCGCAGCTGCTGCGCGCGCTCGCGGAGTGGAGTGAGCGTGGCTATCATATTGTCCGCGAGCACGCGCTTGCAATCGAGGCACCCCCAGCCGGCGGTGCGGCAGTTGTGCGCCACGAGCTGCTGGGTCGGGGCCGGTGAGAAACCCTGATGGATCGTGAAAATGTTACAGATGTCCGGGTTGCCGGGGTCTTTCCGCGTCACCCGGGCGGGGTCGGTCGCCGCGGGCTTGAGCTTCTCCCAGATGGTCTCCGGCGTATCGAACAGGCCGATCGTGTTGCCGAGACTCTTCGACATTTTCACCTGGCCGTCGAGTCCGAGCACGCGCTTCGCCGTGGAGAGGAGCGCCTGCGGCTCGGGAAAGGTGAAGCCGCCGCCGTTCGCGAAGCGGGCGTTCCAGCGGCGCGCGATCTCGCGCATCAGCTCGAGATGCTGCAGCTGGTCCTCGCCCACCGGCACGAGCGTGGCGCGATACAGCAGCACGTCGGCCGCCTGGAGCACCGGGTAGTTGAGCAGCCCCGCCGGGATGCTCTCCTGGCGCTGTGCCTTGTCCTTGAATTGCGTCTGGCGCTCGAGCTCACCGAGCGGCGTCACCGTGTTGAGCAGCCAGTTGAGCTCGCTGTGCTCCGGGACGTGCGACTGCACGAACACGATGGCACGCTGTGGGTCGAGGCCGACGGCGAACAGCCCGATGGCCATCTCGATGGTTCGCTGGGCGAGGCTCGAGACCTCGTAGGATTGCGTGATGGCGTGCAGGTCGACGACGCAGAATAGACAGTCGTGCTGGTGTTGCAGCGTAACCCAATTCCGGACCGCGCCTAAGTAATTGCCGATATGCAGCTCGCCCGAGGGCTGGATGCCGGAGAAGACGCGCGCCATGGGCTGACAACCTACGCCGGGAGAGTGCGGCGCCGCAAGGTGCGAGAACTCAAAGACTTAGTCGATGTGGCGAAAACCGCAGCGGCGCGCGCCGCGACCTATCTCCGCGGCCTCACGCCGGCCGCGCCCAGCGACTGGACCGAGAAGGGGCCGCACGACTTCGTGACCGACGCCGACCGCGCGGCGGAGGCCCTGATCGCGACCACACTCACGAGCGGTGTCCCGGGGTCCACGGTCGTGGGCGAAGAGCTCTCCCCCGGCGGCCCGCGCTCGGGTGACGTGGTGTGGATCGTCGATCCGCTCGATGGCACGACCAACTTCCTGCATCGCTACCCGCAGTACGCGGTGTCGATCGGATGTGCGGTGAACGGGGCCCTGTGCGTGGGGGTGATTCACGATATTCCGCGCGACGTCGTGTATTGGGGGGCGCGCGGCGCCGGCGCCTGGCAGGGCGAACGCCGGCTCCGTGTCTCGGGGCTCACGGAAGCACGCCACGCACTCGTGGGCACTGGCTTTCCCTTCAAGGACCTTCCGCGGTTGCGGCGCTACCTGCACCAATTCGCCGCCGTCATGGGAGCCACGAGCGGCATCCGTCGCGCCGGCTCGGCCGCACTCGACCTCGTCGACGTAGCGGCCGGGCGGCTCGACGCCTTCTGGGAGCTGACCCTCGCCCCCTGGGACATCGCCGCGGGCGTGGTGCTGATTCGCGAGGCCTCGGGCGTCGTGACGACGCTCACCGGCGAAGACGACGTGCTGCGACATGGCTCGCTGGTGGCGGGCAGCCCGACTATGCATCGCTGGCTGTTGGATCTCTTGAAGAGCGCGTGAGAGGAAGCGGATGCCCGCCCCGTTAGTCGAATGCGTCCCCAACTTCTCCGAGGGCCGGAACTCCGCGACCCTCGACGCGCTCCGAGCCGCCATCACGAGCGTGCTCGGCGTGCGACTGCTCGACGTGCAGGCCGACCCGTCGCATAACCGCTCGGTGTTCACGCTGGTGGCCCGCCCCGCCGCGGCCGCGGAGGCCGCGTTTCGCGCGATGCGCGTCGCCACGGACCGCATCGACCTGACGAAGCACCAGGGCGAGCACCCGCGGATGGGGGCGACGGACGTCGTGCCGTTCGTGCCGGTGCGTGACGTGACGATGGACGAGTGCGTGGCGGTCGCGCGTCGCCTCGCCGAGCGGGCGGCGAGCGAGCTCGGGATCCCGATCTATCTCTACGCCCGCGCCGCGACCCGGCCGGAGCGGGAGCGCCTGCCCGACATCCGGAAAGGGGAGTTCGAGGGTCTGCGAGACCGGATCGGGCGGGATCCCGCTGCCGATCCGGACTTCGGGCCGAAACGCATCCATCCGACCGCCGGGGCGACCGCGATCGGGGCGCGGCCCTTCCTGGTGGCGTTCAACATCTATCTCGACACGGGGGATGTCCGAGTCGCCAAGGACATTGCGCAACAGATCCGCACGTCGAGCGGCGGGCTGCCGGCGGTTCAGGCGTCCGGGTTCGAGGTGGACGGCAAGGCCCAGGTCTCGATGAACCTGCTGGACGTCGATACGACCTCGCCCGCCACGGTATTCGCCGCCGTGGAGTCCCGAGCCCGAGCGCGGGGCATCGAGATCCAGAAGAGCGAGGTCGTCGGACTCGTCCCGGAGCGCGCAATCCTGGCCGCAGGCGCCGCCTACCTCAAGGTGCCGGACGCGGCGGATCATCTCCTGGAGGAGAAGATCCGCGCCGTCGAAGGCCCCACGCTCGATGGCTGGCTCGAGGAGCTGGCCGGGGGCGCACCGGTCCCGGGGGGCGGAAGCGCCGCCGCCCTGGCGGGCGCGCTGGCCGCCGCCCTCGTCGCTATGGTCGCCCGGCTCACGACGGGTCGCACGGCGTATGCGGCGGTCCAGGAGCGCGTGGCCGCGCTCCTGGCCGAGGCGGACGCGCTGCGGGCGCAGCTGCGCCGCTTGGTGGATGATGACGCCGCGGCGTACGCGCGGGTGAGCGACGCCTACCGGGTCCTGAAGGGAGATCCCACGCGCAAACGCGCGGTCGATCAAGCGCTGGTGGGCGCGGCGCAGACTCCGCTCCAGATCGCGCGGGGGGCCGTGCGGCTGATGGCGCTGGCGCGGGAAATCGGGGCGATCGGCAATCAGAACGCGCGCTCGGACAGCAAAGTGGCCGCCGCCCTCGCCCGCGCCGCGCTGGCGGGGGCGGTGGAGAACGTTCGCGTCAACGTGGCGGCGCTGTCGGAGCCGGGGTTGGGGAAGGCGCTGCTGGACGAGGCGGAGGCGCTGGAGCGGGACGTCAGTCCGCCGTCGTGAGGATGCGGGGCGGTCCCCCGTCGGGGAGCACCGCTACCGTGTGCTCGAAGTGGGCCGACAGCGACCCGTCCTGGGTCACGACCGTCCAGCGATCGTCGAGCGTGCGGATTTCGGGACCGCCGAGGTTCACCATCGGCTCGATCGCGATCGTCATCCCGGGCATCAGGCGCGGGCCCCGCTTCGGCTTGCCGTAGTTCGGCACCTGCGGCTCCTCGTGAAACGACGACCCGATGCCGTGCCCCACGAGCTCCCGCACCACCGAGTACCCTGCCGCCTCCGCGACTTGCTGCACCGCATGCCCGATGTCGCCCACGTGGTTGCCGGCGCGTGCCTGGGCGACCCCCGCGGCGAGCGCTTCCTGCGTCACGTGGAGCAAGCGCTCGGCATCGGCGCCGATTCTGCCAACGGCGAAGGTGGCGGCGGAGTCGGCGTGCAGCCCGTCGAGCCACACGCCCACGTCCACGCTCAGCAGGTCGCCTTCCCGCAAGATCCGCTGCGCCGATGGGATCCCGTGCACGACTTCGGCGTTGATCGAGGTGCAGAGCGTCGCGGGGAAGTCGTACAGCCCCTTGAACGACGGACGCGCGCCGGGATGCGAGCGGATGAAGTCCTCGGCGAGGCGGTCCAGCTCCTCGGTAGAGACGCCGGGGCGGATGTGGCGCCGGACGAGCGCGAGCGTCTCGGCGACGATGCGGCCGGCCGCCGCCATCGTCTCGATCTCCCGCGGCGACTTGAGGGTGATCATCGCCCGATGAAGCGCTTGATCTCGGTCGCGATCTCCTCGATCGTGCCGCTGGCGGGCACGCGATGCACGATGCCGCGCTGGGCGTAGTGCGCCACCAGGGGAGCCGTGTCCCGCTGGTAGACCTGAAGGCGCGTGCGGATGGCGTCGGGCGTATCGTCGGAGCGGTTTTCCTGTGTCGCCCGGGCGGTGAGACGCCGGATGAGCTCTTCCTCTGGCACGTCGAGCAGCAGGACTTTACTGAGGCGCTGGCCGCGCTCGCCGAGGGTGGTATCGACGAGCTCCGCCTGGGCGGCGGTACGTGGAAAGCCGTCGAAGATCGCCCCTTCCTTCGCCTCGGGCTTCGCCAGTTCCTCTTTGATGAGGCTCAGGATCACGGCGTCGGGAACGAGCTTGCCGTCGTCCATGTACTTCTTCGCTTGCACGCCGAGCGGCGTCCCGGCCTTCACGGCCTCCCGCAGGATATCGCCCGTGGTGATCTTGGGGAGGCCCAGGCGCTCCGCCACGATCTTGCCCTGGGTACCCTTGCCCGATCCCGGCGCGCCGAGGAGGAGAACGAACAAAGGGTCAGCGCCGGAACCGCACGCGGCTGGTCCCGCTTCCGCTCCCGCCGCCCCGCATGAACCCGTCGTAGTGCCGCAGCAGCAGGTGCTGCTGCACCTGCTGGACCGTGTCGAGCGCCACGCCGACCACGATCAGCAGGGCCGTGCCGCCGAACCCGAACGGCATGTTGAGGACGTTCGAGACGACGATGGGCAGCATCGCGACGACGGTGAGGAAGATGGCGCCGGGCAGCGTGATCCGCGACAGCACGTCGTCGATGTAGTCGGCCGTGGCGGCGCCGGGTTTCACACCCGGAATGAATCCGCCTTGCTTCTTGAGATTCTCCGCCAAATCCACCGGGTTGAAGATGATGGACGTGTAGAAATACGCGAAAAAGATGATCAGCACCGCGCTCGTCAGGAGGTAGAGCGGCGACGTGACGTTGAAGTACTCGGCCAGGTGCTTCAAGGTCGGGCTGCCGCTGAAGGTGGCGATGGTGCCCGGCACGATGATCAGCGATTGGGCGAAGATGATCGGCATTACGCCCGACGAGTTGATGCGCAGCGGGATGAACGTCTTCTGCCCCTCGCGGATCCGCCCTCGGCCCATCACCTTGCGAGGAATCTGGATCGGGATGCGACGCGCCGCCACCGTCACCGCGACCGTCCCCGCCACGACGAGCACCATGATGCCGAGTACGATCAGGAGCACCGGGACGGTGAGCGAGCCGGCCCGCAGTGCCTCGATGGTCCGAAGCGTCTCGGGCCAGATACGCTCCACGATCGAAAAGAAGATCAGCAGGCTCGCGCCGTTGCCGATGCCGCGCTCGGTGATCTGCTCGCCCAGCCACATGATGAATACGCCGCCGGTGGACAGGGTGAGCACCGTGGTCAGGCGAAACGCCCACCCGGGGTGCGCCACGGCGCCGGGGAGCTGCTCGGCGAACAGCGCGTACCCGTACGACTGGAACAGACACAGGAGCACGGTGAGGTAGCGCGTCCATTGGGTGAGCGTTTTCCGCCCCTCCTCGTCGCGCTGCATCTTTTCCACGACGGGAAACACGGGGGCGGCGAGCTGGAACACGATGCTCGCCGAGATGTAGGGCATGATCCCGAGCGCGAACACCGTGGCGCGCGAGAAGCCACCGCCGGCGAACAGGTCGTACAGGCTGAACAGGGTGCCCTGGCCCGCGTTCTTCAGGAAATCGGCGAGGGCCTGGACGTTCACGCCCGGCGTCGCGATGTGCGCCCCCAGACGATAGATGAGGAGGCACAGGAGCGTGAAGAGGATCTTCTCCTTCAGCTCCGGGACTTTGAACAGGTTGGGGATCTGCGGCGCCGTCACCCTAGTCAGCTCGCGATCGTGCCGCCTGCTTGCTCGATCTTCGCCCGGGCGGAGGCGGACACGGTCACGCCCTTGACGGTGAAGCTGCGCCCGACGTCTCCCATGCCGAGCAGCTTGATCGGTCGATCCGGCCGGCGCACCAGCCCCGCCCCGAACAGGGTGTCCGGCGTCACCTCGACGCCCGCGGCGAGTTTGCCCAGATGGCGGACGTTCACCACCTGCGCGGGCTGTTTGAAGGGGTTGGTGAAGCCGCGCTTGGGGATGCGGCGGATGAGCGGCATCTGACCGCCCTCGAAGCCGGGTCGCGTCTGCCCGCCCGAGCGCGCGGTCTGCCCCTTGCCTCCCCGCCCCGCGGTCTTGCCGATCCCGGAGCCCGGCCCCCGCCCCTTGCGGATGCGGGCGCGGTGCGAGCCCGCGGGGGCCCGCAGGCCGTGCAGCACGAGGCGCTCCACGGTGACAGGCTTGGCCTTGGCCTTCGCCTTCCGCCGCATCGGCGCCTTCGCCTTGGGGCGCGCTCGCCCCGTCGTCTTCGGCTTCCGCTTCGTCGGCGCCATGCCGTTACTTGCCTTCCTTCACCGGCGTCACCTCAACGAGGTGGCGCACTTGATAGAGCATCCCGCGGAGCGAGGGGTGATCCTTCTTCACCACGGCGTGCTGATGATGCTTGAGTCCGAGCGCTTCGAGCGTCCGCCGCTCGAGCGCCGGGCGGCCGATACCGGAGTGGACCTGCTCGATCCGCAGCGCGGCCGTGCCCACAGGCGGCAGCGCGCGGTCGGTGCCCCGCTTGCGCTTGCGATACTTCCGCGTGGGGGGCAGTCTAGCCACGGGTCGCCCCCTGGCGCGGCCGGTAATGGATGGCTTCCACCTCGACGCCCCGCTCCTTGGCTACGCGTCGCTGCGTGGTCAGGTGCTGCAGCGCGTCGAGCGTCGCGCGGACCATGTTGTGGGGGTTGGTCGAGCCCAGGCTCTTCGTGAGGATGTCGCGCACACCTGCGCACTCGAGCACCGCGCGCACCGGGCCTCCCGCGATCACCCCGGTGCCCGTCGCGGCGGGCTTCAACAGCACCCGGCCCGCGCCGTGGTCCCCGATGATCTCGTGCGGGATGGTGCCGCCGGTGAGCGGGACCTCCATCATCCGCCGGCGCGCGGCCTCGACCGCCTTGCGCACCGCCTCGCTTACCTCGTTAGCCTTCCCGGTCGCGACGCCGACCCGTCCCTGCCCATCGCCGACGGCCACGAGCGCGTTGAACCCGAAGCGCCGGCCGCCCTTGACGACTTTGGCGACGCGGTTGATCGAGATCACGTTCTCGATGAGACCATCCCCTTCGCGCTGCCGCTCGCCACCGTCGCGGCGCTCGCCGCCCCGCCCTGGCCCGCCCCGCCCGCGACCGCGGCCCCGCCCACCGCCACCACCCCCCCCA
>Ga0209376_1000149_pt1 | contig 74449 bp, 59 predicted proteins | sample GraSoiAngelo_134_FD_185891 | JGI IMG/M metagenome (GOLD analysis project Ga0209376, IMG submission 185891) | Grasslands soil microbial communities from the Angelo Coastal Reserve, California, USA - 14_0929_05_30cm (SPAdes) (version 2) | ecosystem: Environmental > Terrestrial > Soil > Grasslands ... | reverse complement strand
CCGATCACGACGAGGTGCTCGGCCTCGCTACGATCATGACGTGGAAGACCGCGCTCATGGACATCCCGTTCGGTGGCGCGAAGGGCGGCGTCACCGTCGACCCGAAGAAGCTCTCCAAGCTTGAGCTCGAGCGCCTGACCCGGCGGTTCACCCAACGCATCTCCATCATGCTCGGCCCCTACCGCGACATCCCGGCGCCCGACGTGAACACCAACGCGCAGGTGATGGCGTGGATCCTGGACGAGTACTCGAGCCGGCACGGCTACACCCCGGCCGCCGTGACCGGCAAGCCGGTCTCACTCGGCGGGTCGCTCGGGCGCGAGGAGGCGACCGGCCGGGGCGTGATGTACGTGATGACGGAGTACGCCCGGGACTTCGGGATCCCGCTCAAGGGGAGCCGCGTCGCGATCCAGGGGTTCGGTAACGTCGGCGGTCACCTCGCGCGGCTGCTCGCCGCGGAAGCCGGCGCCAGGATCGTCGCCGTCGCGGATGTGAACGGCGGGATCGCGAACGAGCGGGGGCTCGACGTCCCCGCGCTGCTCGCCCACAGCGCCGCCCGCCGGCCGGTCTCCGAGTTTCCCGGGGGCGAGGCGATCACCAACGCCGCCCTATGGACGATCCCGTGTGAGTGGCTCGTGCCGGCCGCGCTGGGCGGCGTGATCACGCGGGAGACCAACGCCCGCAACGTCGACTGCCGGGTGGTGGTGGAGGGCGCGAACGAGCCGACCACGCCGACGGCGGACCTGATCCTGGCGGAACGCGGCATCGCGGTGATTCCGGACTTCCTCGCGAACGCGGGCGGCGTGACCGTCAGCTATTACGAGTGGTCGCAGAACCTGCAGCAGTACCGCTGGACGCACGAGCAGGTGAATCGCGAGCTCCACGCTACGATCACCAAGGCGTACGTGGGCGTGCGGGACCTGGCGAAAGCGAAGGGTGTGACGTTCCGGACCGCCGCCTACGCCATCGCGCTGCAGCGGGTCGCCGAGGCGGAACGGCTGAGGGGGAATTAGTCGTCGGCGGGTAGGCCCGGCCTCGAATACAGCGCCTTGTACGGATCCGACCCCGGTTGCGTGAACACGCGCAGCTGAATCGCGCGGATCGTCTCGGTCAGGTTGGCACCGGAGTGCACGTAGATCTCCTCGAACAGGTTCAGGTTCATGCGATAGAGTCGCTGGGCGATCACCACGGCGTTGTTGAGCGGGGCCCGGGCGAACCAGCGCCAGTCGTACGTCTCGAGCGATTGACCGACGGCACCGGTGAGCTGGGCCCGCGCCCAGCCAAACAGGGTCGTCCGCGCGCGCTCGAGCTCTGGGCCGGACAGCGGCGCCGCGTACGCCGAGTCGAGCCGCCGCGCGAGCTCCGCCCAGAGCACGTCGAGGGTGCGCTCGTCGCGCCACCGCGCGGCGGCGCGCTTCGCGTCGGCCGTGTCCCGCCGCGAACGGAAGAAGGCTTCCGCCCCCCGGTACCCCACGAAGCTGGCGAAGCTCTCGTTAAACGGCGTCTGGCTCTTCAGGTAGAGCGTATTGTGCGCGAGTTCGTGAATCACGGTCGCCACCAGCTCCATCGTGTCGCGCCCCATGATGGTGGACAGCAGGGGATCGCTGAAGTAGCCGAGCGTCGAGAACGCGCCGGCGGGCCGGAGATAGGTGTCGTACCCCTGGCGTTCGAGGTCCGCCACGCTGCGGCGCGCCTGGGAGAAGGCGAAGAACCCCTTGTACGGTACCGTGCCCACGATGGGGTAACGCCACGTATACTCACGCAAGCGATCCCGTCGGCTGGCGGAGAGCACCAGCAGCAAGGTGTCGCGCCCCACGTCGACGTACGTCGTGTATGTGTCGCCGACCAGCAGCTTGAGAGAGTCCGCCGCGTAGGCACGCGCCGCGAGTACGAGCAGCAGCCGCTGGCGCAGCTCGGCCGTCGTCGTCGGGGCCTGGACGAGGCGCGCGATCGCCCGCCGCTTGAGGAGAATGCGCGCCTCCTCGACACCCGCCCGGGCGAGGTAGCGCGCGTCGTCGCTCGCGAGCAGCGCCAGGGCGAGCAACGCCGGCACGCCGATCAACACCCAGCGCAGCAGGCGGCGCGCCACGCGGCCCCAGCGCGGCCGCGCGCGCTCCGTCAGGGGCTCCATCGCATTCCGAACCGGTGTGTGCTGTTTCCCCCGCCCCGACCCGATGCACGGTACGCATAGTCGAGGTGCAACCGCCCGAGCTCGACGCCCGCGCCCCAGGAGAAGGGGGCGGGGTCGGTCGCCAGGGAGTGGCCGCTGTATCCGAGTCGCCCCACGATTCCTACGCCGCCGCCCCCCTCCACGCCCGCCACCAGAAGCGCCGCCCCGGCGCCCCCGGCCCCCCCGACCCCCCCGGCCCCCCCCGAGGGCCATTGGCCTTCCAGCGTGGTGAGCAGGCGATAGGCACCCTGCGGATCGACATAGTTCATGGTCAGACCCGCGCGGGTACGGCGCGTGAGACGCGCCCCACCCCCCAGATCCCCACCGATGTTCTGTACCCCCACGCCGAACGCCATCAGGTCGAAGACCGCGATCGCGACCCCGACGTCACCCGCCCAAGCGTCCACGGTCGTGCCGGCGAGCGTCTCGCGCACGTACTTGACCGAGGTGCCCAACGCAAAGAGGCTCGTGCGAAACACGAGCGACGAGAGACCCAGCAGGTCCGTGGCGCGCACCAGGGCCCCCGCCGTGTCGCGCGCAGCCGCGCCGAACCCCCAGGACAGCCGCCCCGCCCGCAGGGCCAGGGCCCCCGACGCCACGGCGCTGCCGTCGGAAACATGCGCGTAGCCGCCCTCGACTGCGAGATGGCGAATGGTAGCGATGCCCGCGGGGTTCGAAAAGACCGCGGCCGCGTCACCGACGAGCGCCGCGCCCGCCCCCCCCAAACCGGCGGCGCGGACCGATCCGGGAAGGCTCACCCAGGCGCCGCCGCCGGATTGGGCGGCGAGGGACGAAACAATAACGGCGTTGCACAAGAGCGTCGCGCAGAGACGTCGCGCAACGACGTAGGTGCCGCTCGACGCCGTCACTGTATTCGAATCACGTTCAGCCGGTTGAAGGCGACGGGGAAGTGGAACAGCGGGCCAACGAGCGAGCCACCCAGTCGCCCGCCGGAGCCGTTGCTGAACAACAAGCCGAACCCTGTCTCGCCCGCGGCCTGCTGGACGCGGAAGTACGTGCCCGACCCGGCGCGCAGCACACCGCTCAGGTTCACCGCGCTCCCGGCGCCGACGCCGGGCACCAGTGTGAAGGCAGCCGGGATAGCGCGATACGGCGGCACGCCCGTACCCGGATCTGGGCACTTGTTGCGCAGCAGCGGATAGTCCGCCCGGAACCGCCACATCTTGTATCGCAGCTCGGATGGGGCCGTAAAGCCGGGGAGATCGGAAACCCAGTTCGCCAGCGCCCAGCGCTCGAGCACCAGCGCGAACGACTGCCCCGTCTGCGTCGCCACGTTCTGCGGCCCGGTGAGGCTCGTGATGTCGAGCTTGCGGGTGAATACGGCGCGCTGTGCGAACGAGGTATCCGCCGAGTACTGGTCGATCAGGTAGCGCAGGAACAGCCAGTACGCGCCACGGTTCGCCAAGTCCCCGATGCCGGCCGTGTCCACCAAAAAGTGGCTCTGCGGCGACTGCAAGTACGTGCCTGAGTTGCTCAGGTCGCCGGCTACGTAGCTGCAAAACGTCGCGGTGTCCGCCGGGAGCACGCTGCGACCACCCAGCTCCTCCGCGTAGTGCGACAGCGACTCGTTGAGCCACAAGATCTCGGCATCCCCGTGTCGCTCCAACACGTGATGATTGTAGCTGATCATGTGCTGGAACTCGTGGATGAAGGTGACCGGCACCAGCCGCTTGACCTCCGCGACCGTGTGCGAGCAGCTCTGGAGCGTGGGCACAGGGTCCGGTACGAGCGCATAGAAGATCTCGCCGTTGTTGAACTGCGGCCCCCAGAAGGGATCGATGTCCGCGCCGTAGAAGTATCCCGCGACGACACCGGACGAGCAGTCCGCGGCCTTCACGAGCTCGTTCACCCCGTTCGTCATCAACACGATGACGACGCCGTTGTGATCGATGTCGGACTCCCGGCCGAACGCCGTGGTGTCGATCTGGTACAGCCGCGTGTCGAATACCGCCCGCAGCGCGTCCAGGTCGGACTGGGAAAGGCCGGGGGTGGGGGCGGCGGTGTCGACGTACATTGCGATGTGCTGGCCGATCTTCATCAGCGCGGCATCGACCGTATGAGAGGTCCTACATTGCACGTCGCTGCAGACCTTGAACGAGTTGATCACGCCGGAATCCGCCGGGGTGAACGGCCTCCTGGGCGGCGGCGACGCCTGCGCGGCCGCCTGCACAGCCTGCTGCCCTCCCCCCGCGCGCTGCGGCTGGGGCGGCACCGGATACGCGCGACTCCGCTCCGCCTGCCGCAGGAACAGATGGAACCGCTCGGCGGGACCGACGGCGGTAGGCGCGGCCTCGGGAGCCGCGACCAGCGACGCCATGGTGGACGGGGTGAGGTCGCTCCCCACCAGCTGGAAGCTCTGGCTGTCGTTGGGCGTGCCGGTCGCCGACTGCGGGACCAGCAGGTACTCCGTTGCGGACGCGGTCGCAGGGAACACGATGCAGCCCGACACTCGACCGGGATCTATGGATTGATAGGCGCCGATGCTCAGGGCCAGTGGGGTGCCGGACGTACAGGGGGGCAGTGGCGGGCTGATACCGTCGCTGCCGTTACACCCCACCAGAAGCCACGACAGTCCCGTCACCCAGAGCCGCTGCGCCGCCATGCGTTCCCTCCGCGTCCCTCTCCAGCACTTCCCCAGCCCGAAGCAGCGCCTGGCGGAAGCAGATTGGTCCGGCCACTTCGTGGACACCAATGATCGCTACGAGCAAGGTCTCGAGCGAGACCCCCCATTCGGGAAACGCACGCCGGGCGAGCTGGGCGAGCGCCACCGCCGTGCCCCCCTGCGATATAAGGCCAAGCCACGCCGTGCGGGCAAGGACCGGCGTCACGGCCGGATGGCGAGCGGCCCAGCGGAGGCCGTAGCGCAAGCTCACCACCCGCAGCCCCGCCAGGAGCAACGCCCAGGGCCACAGCTGGGCCAGCACGCCGAGCTGCAGGCCGGCGCCCATGAGGGCGAAGAAGATGATGTACACGACCGGCGCGGTGCGGTTCAGGTCGTGCCCCAGCCGCCCGCGCTCGACGGGCGAGAAGTTCTCGAGGTAGACCCCGGCGGCGAGGCCGATCAGGAGCGGCTCCAGACGCAACAGCCGCGCGGCCACGGCCGCGAGGAGCGCCGCGGCCACGAGCCATGCGGCTTCGGGCCCTCGCAGCAGCCGGGTGTACTGCGCCAACAGTGCTCCGATGGCGACGCCTACCGCCAACGATCCGGCGAGCTCGAGCGCGGCGACGCCTGCCACCGTCAGCTGCAGCGCCCCGGCGCTCGCCAGCGCCTTGGAACCGAGCAGCACGGCCGTGAACAGGATCGGCACCGCCACGTCCTGTGCGACCGTCACGGCGAGCAGTGAGCGCGCCAACGGCCCGCGCGCGCGCATCTCGTCGATCATGGCCAGGGTGATCGCGGGCGACGCGGCGGCGGCGAGCGTGCCGAGTACCAGAGCCACCGTGAGGCGATCAAGCCACGGCTGGTGCGCGGCGATCGGCAACCCGCGGCTCACCGACCACGCGACCAGCGTCACGACCGCGAACGGGAAGGCGATCGCGCCGGTCGCGAGCCGCGCGAACGCCGTGCGGCCGGTGCGCCACGTCTCGAGCGTGAGCTGCGTCCCGGCCGCGAGCGCGATGAGCGCGACGGCGGCGTCCGCCACGAGCTGGAGGGCGTTTGCCTCGTCACGCCGGATCAAGCCGAGCCAAGCGGGCCCCGCGGCGAAGCCGATCAGCAGCGCGCCGGTCACGCGCGGCAGGCGCACGCGCTTCGCCAGCTCACCGCCCGCCAGTGCCGCGAGCAGCAGGAACCCGAGGGCGAGCGTCGCGCGCGCTTCGACCGGGCTGCCTGCGGTGAGTCGATGCAGCAGGGCCATTATCAGACCCAGCGCGAACACGCTCGCGACCCAGCCCATGGGCCGCAAAGATATTCCCGCCGCCGGGATTTTGACAATGCACGGGAGCGCCGATAGGTTCAACGAGTGTCCTCCCCCTCCAACAATTGGATTGAGGCCGTGCGCTTCGGGACCGACGGACTCGTCCCCGTCGTGGCGCAGAGCGCGCTCGCCGGCGAGGTGCTGATGGTGGCGTACGCCGACCGCGAGGCCCTGGAACGGACGCGCGCGACCGGCCAGGCCCACTACCGCAGCCGCTCGCGCGGCGAGCTGTGGCAGAAGGGCGCGACCTCGGGCCACACGCAGACCGTGGAAGACGTCCGTGTGGACTGCGATGGCGATGCGGTGCTGTACGTCGTGCGCCAGCAGGGGCCAGCCTGCCACACCGGCGCGGCCACCTGCTTCGGCGAGTCGACCGGCGGCACCCTCACGCGTCTCGCCCGTACGGTCGCCGCGCGCGCCCGCGACAAACCGGCGGGCTCGTACACGGCGCGGCTGCTCGAGGAAGGGGTGGCCAAGGTCGCCCAGAAGGTCGGCGAGGAGGCGGTCGAGACGGTGCTCGCCGCCACCAGCGAGGACCGGGCGCGCCTCGCGAGCGAGGCCGCGGACCTGCTCTATCATCTAGTAGTGCTACTCGCAGCCAGGCAACTTCCCCTCGACCGCGTGCTCGAGGAGCTGGACGCGCGAGCGCGGTAGCGGCATGCCGTTCGTCCACCTCCACACCCACAGCGAGTACTCCCTCCTCGACGGCGCCAACCGGATCCCCGACCTGCTCGACCGGATCCGGGCGTTGGGCATGGATTCGCTGGCGCTCACCGATCACGGCAACCTGCACGGGGCCTGGCAGTTCTACACCGAGGCGAAAGCCCGCGGTGTGCGGCCCATTCTCGGCTTCGAAGCGTACCTCGCCTTCGGCAGCCGGCACAAACGGGAGAAGCCCGTGGACGTCCCGGCGGGCTACTCCCATCTCGTGCTGCTCGCCAAGAACCGCGTCGGCTACGCGAACCTCATCAAGCTCTCCTCGATCGGATTCCTCGAGGGCTTCTACCGGCGCCCCCGGATCGACCGGGAATCGCTCGAGCAGCACCGCGACGGCCTGATCGGTCTGGCCGCCTGCCTCTCGGGAGAGGTCGCGCTGTACCTGCGGCAGGGGAACTACGAGGCGGCCAAGGCGAGCGCGCAGTATTTCGCGCAACTGTTCGGCCGCGATGGCTTCTGGCTCGAGGTCCAGGACCACGGGCTGCCGGAGGAGCGGGTCGTCGCCGCGGGGGCGTACCGTCTCGGGCAGGAGCTCGGGCTGCCGGTCGTCGCGACGAACGACGCGCACTACCTGCGCAAGGACGACGCCGAGGCGCACGACGTGCTACTCGCGATCGGCACCGGCAAGGATCTGGACGATCCCAACCGATTCCGCTTCTTCGGCCAGGAGAGCTACGTCAAGTCCGAAGCCGAGATGCAGCGGCTGTTCCCGGAGCATCCGGAGGTCGTGGCCGAGACGGCGCGCGTGGCCGAGCTGTGCGAGTTCGACTTCGAGAAGCGGTACTTCCTGCCCCAGTTTCCCCGCCCGCCGGAGTTCGCCTCGGACAACGACCTGCTCGTCCACCTGGCGCGCGCCGGGGCGCGGGCGCGCTACGGCGAGCCCCTGCCGCCCGCGGTGGAGGAGCGGCTCGCCTACGAGCTGGGCGTCATCTCGCACACCGGCTACGCCGGGTACTTCCTGATCGTCTCCGACATCACGACAGCGGCGCGGGCGCGCGGCATTCCGGTGGGGCCCGGGCGCGGGTCGGCCGCCGGGTCGCTCGTGGCCTACGCGCTCGGCATCACCGACATCGATCCGCTCAAGTTCGACCTGCTGTTCGAGCGGTTCCTGAATCCCGAGCGCGTCACCATGCCGGACATCGACCTGGACTTCTGTTTCGAGCGCCGCAGCGAGGTGATCGAGTACATGCGCTCCCGCTACGGCCGCGAGTCGGTGGGCCAGATCATCACATTCGGGACCATGAAGGCGCGGGCCGCGTTCCGTGACGTGGCACGCACGCTGCGCCTCGAGATGGGAGACGTCGACCGCCTGAGCAAGCTCATCCCCTCCGGCCCCGGGTACGCCCTCACGCTGGCCGAAGCGGCCGAGAAGGTGCCGGACCTGCGGGCGGCCGCGGGCCAGGACGAGCGGGTGCGCAAGATTCTCGAGCTCGGCACCCGGATCGAGGGACTGGCGCGTCATGCGTCGGTGCACGCGGCGGGCGTCGTGATCGCCCCCGGCCCCCTCGCCGACTACGTCCCCGTGTGCCTCGCCCCGCAGGAAGCGGACGCGATCATCACCCAGTTCGACGGGGTGGGGCTCGAGCAGGTCGGGATGCTGAAGATCGACATCCTGGGCTTGAAGACCCTCACCGTGATCCACGATACGGTGGAGATGGTGCGGGCGCGACACGGCGTGACGCTCGCCATGGAGACCCTCGACCTCGCGGACCCCGAGGTGTACCGGCTGCTGCGCGCCGGCCGTACGGCGGGCGTGTTCCAATTCGAGTCTCCGCTCGCCACCGACTGCCTGCGCAACATGCAGTGCGACCGGTTCGACGACCTGGTGGCGGCCAACGCGCTGCTCCGGCCCGGGCCGCTCGACACGGGGATGCATCTCGTGTTCATCAACCGCAAGCTCGGCCGCGAGCCGGTGCGCTACCCGCACCCCGCGCTCGAAGAAATTCTCAAGCCGACGTACGGCGTGATCACCTATCAAGAGCAGGTGATGCGGATCGCGAACGTACTCGCGGGATTCTCGCTCGCGGAAGCCGACGTGCTGCGCAAGGCGGTCGGCAAGAAGGACAAGGAGCTGATCCAGCAGGAGCTGGGCCGCTTCGTCACGCGCGCGGTCGAGCGCGGGCACCCGCTGCGCGTGATCGAAGACATCGCCGCCCAGATTGAGACGTTCGGCCGGTACGGCTTCAACAAGTCGCACGCGGTCGCGTACTCGGTCCTGTCGTACCGCACGGCATGGCTCAAGACGCGGTACGCCCCTGAATTCATGTCGGCGCTGCTGTCATCCGAAATCGGCAACAGCGACAAGGTCGTGCAGTACATCAACGAGGCCCGAGAGCTCGGCCTCGAAGTGCTGCCGCCCGACGTGAACGAGTCGGGGTTCAAGTTCACCGTGGTCGGCGAGGGCCGGGTCCGGTTCGGGCTGGGCGCGATCAAGAACGTCGGCGGGAGCGCGATCGAGTCGATCATCGCGGGGCGGCAGGCCGGGGAGCCGTACCGCACGCTCGTCGACCTGTGCGAGCGCATCGACCTGCGGCTCTGCAACAAGCGGGTGATCGAGGCGCTGATCGACTCCGGCGCCTGCGATTCCCTCGGGGGCCACCGCGCGCAACTCGTCGCGGCCCTGGACCACGCATTTGCCGAGGCGCAGGCCCGCCAGGCGGAGCGGCAATCGGGTCAGCATGCGCTGTTCGGAGGGGGGCAGGACACCCCGGACCCCGGACCGCCGGCCCCACTTCCCGACCTTCCCCCCTGGAGCGAGCACGATCGCCTGGCGCGGGAGAAGGCCGTGCTGGGCTTCTTCATCTCCGGGCACCCCCTCGCCAAGTACCGCGCCGAGGTGGAGCTTTTCGGTACCCGGACGACCGCGACGCTGGGCCGCTGGAGCGACCAGAAGGTGCGGGTCGCGGCGGTGGTGACGGTCGTGAAGCGACAGATCTCGAAGAAGTCGGGCGCGGAATACGCACGCCTCGTGCTGGAGGACTTCCACGGCACGGCGGAAGCGCTGGTGTTCCCGGAGGCGTGGGCCAAGCTCAACGAGGTGATCCGTCCGGACGGCGCGTTGTTGCTCACGGGGAGCCACAGTGCGCGGGACCGGGACGAAGAGCAGGCGCCGTTCATCGTCGAGACGGCCCAGCCGCTCGACGATCTGCGGGCCAAAGGGGCGATCGGCGTGGCGCTCGTGTGGTCGCGGGCCGCGCCCCCGCCGCCCGACGCCGCCCGCGCAGTGGCGGCGCTGTGCGCCGCGCATCCGGGACCCTGTCCGGTGCTCGTCGAGGTGGGGAACGGAGGAAGTGGTGGAGGTGATGGAGGTGGTGCAGGTGGTGGAGGGGAGCCGCCGACGCGACTCCGGAGCCGCTCGCTCAGAGTCGAAGTCGGAGACGATCTGCTGGCCGCGCTCCGGGAAGTGGTGGGCGCGGAACACGTGCATCTGGTGAGGACGCCCTAACTGATGGCGACGCATACGCTGGACTTCGAGCGCCCGCTGCTGGAGCTCGAGCGCCAGATCGACGAGATGAAGCGCGTCACCGGCGACACCGCCGTGGACGTGTCCAAGGAGCTCGCCGCCCTCGAGCGAAAGCTGGCCGAGCTGCGTGGCGAGATCTACCGGAACCTGACGCCGATGCAGCGCGTCCAGGTGGCGCGCCACCCCAAGCGCCCGTACACCCTCGACTACGTCAGCACAGTCTTCACCGACTTCGTCGAGCTGCACGGCGACCGGCTGTTCCGCGACGACCCCGCGATCGTGGGCGGCTGGGCACGGCTCGACGGCATGAGCGTGATGTTGATCGGGCACCAGAAGGGGCGCGACACGAAGGAGAACCTGCACCGCAACTTTGGGATGGCGCACCCGGAGGGCTACCGCAAGGCGCTGCGGCTGATGGGCCTGGCCGAGAAGTTCGGCGCTCCCGTGATCACGCTGGTGGACACACCGGGCGCCTACCCCGGGCTTGGCGCCGAGGAGCGCGGCCAGGCCGAAGCGATCGCCCGCAACCTGGTGGAGATGGCGACGCTACGCACCCCGATCGTCACCGCCGTGATCGGTGAAGGGGGCTCCGGCGGGGCGCTCGCGGTAGGACTCGCCGATCGGGTGCTGATGTTCGAAAACTCGGTGTATTCGGTGATTTCGCCCGAAGGCTGTGCGGCGATTCTCTGGAAGGACGCCACTCAGCGGGAACGGGCGGCCGAGGCCCTGAAGATCACGGCCGAAGACCTGCTGGAGCTGGCCGTGATCGACGAGATCATTCCGGAGCCGCCCGGGGGCGCCCACGCCGACCCCGACGCCGCCGCGGGAGCCCTGGGCGACGCCCTCCGCCGCCATGTGCGCCTGCTCCGCAAGACCAAGATGGAGAAGCTGCTCAAACGTCGAGAGGAGAAGTACCTTTCGATGGGTGCTTTGAGCGAGAAGTGAGTTGACGCCGATCGTCGAAGTCCGGTTCAAGGGGAACCGCAAGGAATACTTCACCTGGCCGTCCGAGGACGCGCTCGCCCTGCACGATGCCGTGATCGTGGAGGTCGAGCGGGGCCACGACCTCGGCCGCGTGTCGGCGGTGGGTGCCGTCGCCACCAAGAAGTGCGGTGCGGCGTGCCAGGGGTGCAGCCTCGCCGCGGGCGCAGCCGCCGCCCCCACCGCCGAGCCCGCCGCTCCTGAGCGTCGCATCGTGCGGCGCGCCACACCGGACGACACGCGGGCCGCCGAGCGGCTCCACGAAGAGGAAGCCACGGTACGCCGCAGGGTGATGGAACGGGTGCAGCAGCACGCGCTCCCGATGAAGGTCTCCGATGCCGAGTGGCAGTGGGATCGGAAGAAGCTGACGATCTATTTCACGGCCGAGCAGCGCGTCGATTTTCGCGCGCTGGTGCGCGACCTCGCCGGCCTGTTCCACACCCGGATCGAGCTGCGGCAGATCGGCGCGCGCGACGAGGCGAAGCGGCTGGACGGCGTGGGCCGCTGCGGGCGCCAGTACTGCTGTTCGAGCTGGCTCCCCGAGCTGCGGCCGGTCAGCCTCGCGCTCGCCAAGGATCAACACTTGTCGCTCAATCCGTCGCAGATCTCGGGCGGGTGTGGGCGGCTGCTGTGCTGCCTGCGCTACGAGCACGACTTTTACGTGCAGACCCGCAAGCGCTTTCCCAAAGAGGGGAAGGTGCTACGCACCGGCGTGGGACCCGAGCGGGTCCTGGCCGTGGACATCTTCCGCGAGACCGTGACGCTCCGCTCTGAGGGGGGGGGCGGCGACACGCGCGTGGTATCGCTCGAAAAGCTCAAGGACGAAATCGCCCGCTCCGGCGGCGATGCCTAAGTTCTACCTCACGACCGCCATCGATTATTCGAACGGGGACCCGCACCTGGGGCACGCCCTCGAAAAGATCGGCGCCGACTGCATCGCCCGTTACCGGCGGCTGCGCGGCGACGACGTCCGCTTCCTGATGGGGATGGACGAGCACAGCCAGTCGGTGATCCAGGCCGCCGCCCGCGCCGGCGTGACGCCGCAGGCGTGGGTGGACCGCATGGCGGTGAGCTTCGCGGACTACTGGCGCCGCCTGGAATGCAGCAACGACGACTGGATCCGCACTACTGAGCCGCGGCACGCCCGGGCCGTCACCGCGCTGCTCGGGCGCATCCGTGCCCGCCACCCCGACGACCTGTTCGAGGCGGAATACGAGGGCCTGTACTGCACCGGCTGCGAGGAGTTCAAGACCGGCGCGCAGATCGTCAACGGCCACTGCATCGAGCACCCCACGCTCGACTTGATCCCCACGAAGGAGCGGAATCATTTCTTCCGCTTGAGCCGGTACCGCGACGCCGTGCTCGACCGCATCCGCTCGGGCGCGTTCGCCGTCGAGCCCGAGATCCGTCGCAACGAAGTGGTGCGGCTGCTCGAGGCCGGGCTCCAGGACATCTCCATCTCGCGGCAGCGGCAGCCGTGGGGCATTCCGTTTCCGGACGACGCGCAGCAGACCGTGTACGTCTGGTTCGACGCCTTGATCAACTACCTCTCGGCCACGGGATTCCCGGACGCGGGCTACGAGCGGCTCTGGCCCGCGGACCTCCACGTCATCGGGAAGGGGATCACACGGTTTCATTGCGTGATCTGGCCGGCGATGCTGCTCGCCGCGGAGCTCGCGCCACCCCGTGCGGTGTGGGCGCACGGCTACGTGCAATGGTCGGGGGCCAAGATGAGCAAGACCGCCGGGACGGCCGTGACCTTGGGCGAAGCGATCGATCACTACGGCCCCGACGCGCTGCGCTATTACCTGCTGCGCGAGGTCGGGTTCGCGAACGACGGGGACTTCACGTGGGAGCGGTTCGACGCGCGCTATGAGTCCGACCTCGCCAATACGTTCGGCAATCTGGTGAAGCGCTCGCTCGACATGATCCACAGCTTCCGTGGCGGTATTGTGCCCCGCGACCCCCGGACACGGGCGGCGCCGCTCGAGGACGCCGCTCGCACGGCGGTCGCGGCGTACCAGCGGGCGATGGACGGCTACGAGCTCGAGGAGGGCGCGGCGCAGTGGATGGATCTCGCGGCGCGTGCCAATCGGTACATCCAGGAGACGGTGCCGTGGGAACTCAGAAAGGCGGGCAAGGAAACAGAGCTCGATGCCGTGCTCGCCGGCCTTGCGCGGACCGTGGCTCGGCTGGCGGTGCTGTGTCAACCGTTCATTCCCGCGACAGCTGACGCCGTGTGGACACTGTTCGGGCCCCCCACACCCCTGGCACGCGTGCGCCTGGCCGACCTGGGCGAGCCGGCGGTTGAGGGTCGTCCGGTAGCGAAACCGCCCATTCTCTTTCCGAAGCCCCGCCTGGCCTCCGCATAGAGCCCGAAACCACGTGATATGGCTCACTTTGGCTCACTTTTTGCCATGTTGACGGGTCGGGAGGCGACCCGTAGCTTTGGACTCCCACCGGGAACCCGGCCCAACGCCCTGTCCGGATTCTCCCTTCGGTAGGTACATCGAGTGCTGGCGAGTACCGGCGCGTATCGCGTCGGATCACACGTGTTGACGTGAGGTCGCTACAGGGAGATGAGCAACAAGACGGAGCGACGCTGGACGGTCATGGTGGTGCCTCACGGCTCGGGAACTTCCCGCGCCGTCGAGCTGTCGCAGACCGTCGTGAAGGTCCTGGCCGGGATCGGCAGCGTGGTCGCGCTGGCGTTCCTGGTGCTGGGCGCCGCCGCCATCTCGCGCGGCGTCAACATCACGCGCAGCCGCGCGCTGGAAAACGAGAACCGCCTGCTCGCCGAGGAAGTCCAGCGGATGCGCGAGCGGCTGGTCGTACTCACCGACACCATCAACCAGTTCAGCCAGCGGGAGCAGGAGATGCGACTGCTCGCCGGGCTCACGCCGACCGACGCCGGCGTGCAGCGGGCGGGCATCGGCGGGCCGGCCGGGGCGTGGTCGGAGCGCGACAGCCTGTCCGCGGTGGGGCCGAATGGCCGGGCCGCGCTCGCGGCGCGGGTCGACATGGACGCGCTCAGCCGGCGCGCCGACATTCTGGTGCGGTCGCTGAACGAAGCATACGGCTCGCTCGCCAAGCAGCGGGAGCGGTTGGCGGCGACGCCGTCCATCATGCCGACCAGGGGATGGATCTCGAGCGCCTTCGCGTCCATGCGCGTCCACCCGATTCTGCACCTCGCCCGCCCGCACGAGGGGATCGACGTGACGGCGAAGGCGGGCGCCGAGATCGAGGCCCCAGCCGCCGGCATCGTCACCGACGTGAAGTGGGAAGAGGGCTACGGCAACATGCTCACGCTCGATCACGGCGGCGGGGTCGTGACGCGTTACGCCCATTGCTCCACGATTCTCGTCGCGCGCGGCAAGCGGGTGAAGCGGGGCGATGTGATCGCGAAGGTCGGCTCGACGGGCCTCTCCACCGGCCCGCACCTGCACTACGAAGTGTGGGTGAACGGCCACGCGGTGGACCCGATCAGGTTCGTGATGCCGGATGCGATTGTGGACTGAAGAGCTAGACGGGTAGAAAGCGGAACGGGGGACGCAAGCTCTGTGCGCCCCCCGTTTCTTTTTTACTACCCGTCTGCCCGTCTAGCCTTACGGTACCGTATCCGGCGGGCGTCGATCGACCAGGATCACGGCGCTCGGCGTCGTGAAGACCGTCGTCTGCGGCGCCGTGGTCCCGGCGACAGAGCGCGGGACGACCACCGCCGTCATCGCGGAACGCGCCACCCGGGCGCCCGGGATGGGATTCTTCGTGGCGTCGCCGTTTTCCCCCACAGGCAGAGCGACGTTCACGAGGATCGGCGTCGTCGTGCCCGCCGCCGTCACCACGACGCGCAACGACTCTGGGGTCGCCACCGCGGGATCGGCAGCCACCGTGACGTACGCGCTGGCCACGCCATACGCCACGTTGGCGACGAGCGGTGTGGCCGGCAAGGTCAGCGTGTCGGCCCGGTGCCGGATGAGATTCACGTCGACGTTGCCCATGCCGGCGCCCGCGTGGATCACGCGGAACCCGAGGTTGCCCGCCCCGGGATCGCCGGCCTTGTCGGTGAACAGGTGAACCTGGCGCGCCGGCGTCGAGCCCGCGCGGGCAAAGCCCATGTGGATGAGCGTAATGCTGTCGCTCGCCGCAAAGTCGATCACCGTGTCCTGCATGACCTGCTTCGAGACGAACGGGTCCGGGCTCGAGTTGAAGATCTGCAGGTGGCGCGCCCCCACTTCGATTCCCTGATAGAACATGTTCGCGCCGCGGAAGTTCTGATCGTACAGCCCCGCATTCGACACGATGTCCACGATGCGGAAGTCCTCCTGCATCGTGTCGGGCAGCGCGTGCACCCAGTGGATCGCCGCGTACGCGGGGATGGGCTCCGTGAAGGTTGCGTCGCGACGGCACGCGACGACCACGAACGCAAGGACGCAGAGAACGGCGGACCGGGATCGCATCATGGTGTACTCGGGTCGAGAGTGTGGTTCACAGGTGTCACTGCTGGCTTCCTCCACCCCCGCCGGGGTTGTCGGTCAAAGGCCCGCCGCCGAACCAGTGGCGCGTGACGGCGAACGACACGAATCCGGCGGCCAGCGCGCCCACCAGGACGTAGGTGCGGGACCGCGAGAAGCGCCGTTCGTACGCGTTCCCCACCCACGCCCGCTGCAGCGTGACGGTTTCCCCGCTCCAGCGAGTCTGCCGTCCCCTCAGGTCCGTGATCGCGGCCACCCGCAGAGTGAAGTCGCTGTCGGTCGAGCCGATCAGCGCCCCCTCCACCCGCGCGACGCCCGCACCCATCGTGGGGCCGGCGCCCACGCGGCCTTGATCGGAGAGCGTCAGGGCCACGCTGGCCTGGGGTGTCGGCGCGAGCGTCGGCAACGGTGTGTAGGTGTAGCACGCCGCGAGCACAGCCGGAACGAGCGCCACGCAGAACGGGCGCACTACCTGCCGCGCCTTCACCAGCCGTAGACCCCGCCCAGGAACAGTCCGTAGTTACCGGGCCCAGCGGCGTCCCGGCCCCCGGTGCCGCCCGTGCTGTAGAACGGCTCGCTGCGAGCGTCCATTTCCTGGTTCGGCACCGGCCAGTCGGTGGCGGTCCCAACCGGGAGGTCGCCCCAGCCGCGCGCGGCGAAGAACCACATCCCATACCCGGTGTACGCGGTCTCCATCCGGTACTCCCACTTCAGCGCGTCCCAGATGTTGCCGCACTTGCTCTTGGTGTAGGGCCGACTCGGAGACGCCGCGTCGGGCACGCGAGGCACACAGGAGCGGCTGGCCGGCACGTAGGTGGCATCCATCCCCGGGACTGACATGAGGGTGTCCGTTATGACGCCAGCGAGCGGCTTCATCTGCCCTTTCCCGACGCGGGAGACGTCGATCAGCGCGGCGGCGGTCGCGACCTGAGGGGGATTCGAGCGCAGGTACCCCTCCGCCGCCAGCAGGCGGATTTCGGCCGCCGTCATGACGGGGTAGGCTCCGACGCGGTCCGCGACCCGAAACGCGCGCGATCGGAAGAAGTCGTACTGCGAGATCCCGATGGCCTCGCCGGGCGAGTCGTTCCCGGGCGGGCGGTTCCGGAAGTACGGGGTCGCGGCGAACGTCCCGGGGATCGTGACCGCGTTCTGCGCGGGGCGCGTCGTGCCCTGTGGGAACCGCCGATCGGGTGTCACCACCGTGAACGTGGGCCGGAGCAGCGGCGCCGTCGCGAGCCAGGTGTCGTACCCGCCCAACGTGTCCGCCATGCCGACGTAGAATTGGGACATCTGGTGCCAGTTGGCAGAGGCGAAATGCTGCGCGACCCACGCTATATCCCACCCGATGGTGCGGTCCATGGAGATGCTGAAGTCGGCTGCACCGGTCGCCCCGAGGCCAGCGGTGGCGTCGCCGATCACCTTGCTCCAATCCACGATTCCACCAGCCGTGATGTCGGCACGCTCGGCAGGCGTGCGGGCCACGCCGGCGCGGAGCCGCGCCTTGTACGAGCGTGCCAGCTGAACGAACGTGCCCGTCGCGCCCCCGGTGAGCGCGTTCCCGTTGACCCAGGTGGCGGGAAGGGGGAACCAGTCCCCCGTCGGACCCGTGGGCGCCGGACCCGAGGCGATCGCGATGGCCGAGTCGAGGTAGGCGAGCGCCGCGGTCATGACCTGGCGGTAGCCCGACAGCGGCACGATCACGCCGGCGTCGGCCTCGGGGTTGTCGTTCTCGGTGAGGATCGAGGCCGAGTCGTACGCCAGCGCCAGATTGCCGAGCGCCACGCCCTGCGAAAAGCGCGCGAACGCGCGGGCCCGCGCATCGCGCGCCGGCGACCCCAGCGTCAGGGCCTTCAGCCGTGCCACCCCCAGCGCCGCCATGCGCTCCGCGCTGTGCCCGACGACCCAGTCGCGGTAGTTCCCCAGGTTCCCCTGGCTGCCGCGCGCATTGCTGATCGGATTGCGCGGAATGGCGCTGCGCGGGCCCATCGCGAAATTGGCCAGGGTGGACACGTTCTCCATCCCCATGACCAGAAGCTGCGGCTGCAGCGCATCGTTGATCCCGCCCGTCAGCACGGTTCCCCCCCCGAGGGTCGCCGCATGGGCGCGCGCGTACGTGTTGCTGATGAGCTGCTCGAGATCGGCCGCGTTACTGAACACGCGCCCCCGGTCCGGGTTGTTGGAATTGTCCACGACGAGCGGGTCGGTGCACGCCGTCAGACCCACCATCACCACACCGTACAATCCGAATAGAAACGTTCTCATCGATCCCCCTGGAGCGAACACGGACAGCCCGACCCCGCCGCGCTACGCAGCGCCTGCCGCCGCGGCGGGTCGGACCGAGCCTAGAAGCTGGTCGTGATCCCGATCGTAAAGGTGCGCAGGTTCGGGAACGAGAACGCGTCGACCGCGTTGACCGCTCCCGATGCCGCCTGGCCGCCATTGCCGCCACCGGCGAGCCCCGGTTGCGGCGGCAAAGCGCCGAGCCCAATCTCCGGATCGAAGCCGCGGTATCCCGTGATGGTGAACAGGTTGCGGCCCACGAGGCTCACGCCCCAGTCCCCGACGCCGCGGACCGCGCCGATGTGGTAGGACACCATCAGCTCGCGCAACTTCGCGTAGCTCGCGTCCTCGACCGTGAAATTGTTGGGGCCCAGGATGTCGTAGAAACCGCCCAACCCAGCGGCGTTGTCGGGCGGCGCTGCGCGGTAGTAGTAGCCGATCGGCTTGGCGGTTTCGACCGACTTGCCGACCTGGTCCACATCCTTCGACAGGAAGTCGAGGTGGGCCCAGTGGAAGCCCTGGTTCCACACATGCTGGCCGATCGCTGCGTCCACCAGCGCGTGCAGGCTCAAGCGCTTCCACTGCAGGTCCTGCGTGACCGCGAAGCGGAAACTCGGCAGCGCGTTCCCGAGCGCTACGTTCGGGGCATTGCGCATGTCGCCGGGGTCACCCCGCAGGATGATCGGCATCCCCCAGTTGAGCCCGACCCCCCAAGGGGACGTGATGGTGGATGTGCCGGGCTGGCTGCACACGGTCTCGGCGATCCCGGCCGAGTTGATGCAGCCGGGCACTGAGGTCTCCCACAAGTTGTGGGTAATGCCCCACCGAGGATTGTTGTCCTTGCCGACCCACACCAGCCAACCCTCGTCGTTCATTTGGAACGGACTCTTCGCACCTCCACAATCGGTATTGAACGGCGCGGGCAGCTCGCTGCAGCTGGTGAGGAACTTGCGCCCGTAGAACGTCCCGTACAGCTCCCCTTCCTTCGCCTGGAAGATCTGGTCGGTCGCCTGGACGTTGGCGGCCCCGTAGAAGTAGGGCGGCACACCGAGCTGCTGGATCCACGAGCGGTTGCGGTCATACACGAAGCTCATCGACCACGACACACTGGGGCGCTGCACCAGCGGCACATTGAGCGACAGCTCGTAGGTGATGTTCAAGAGCGTACCGGCATTCTGCCACTGGTTCGTGTACCCGGTCGACGACGAGACCGGCGCGAGCAGGATCTGGCGGTCGATCCTGGTGCGGGCGTAGGTGGCGGTCAGACCGTAGCGATTGAAGAGCTCGAGGTCGGCCCCGAGCTCGATCTCGTGGTGCACTTCGGGCTGCAGGTTGCGGTTACCGAGCGTGGTGAGCGACAACAACCCACCCGCCCCGATCGTGAACGTCTCATACTGGGCCGAGAAACTGGGCGAGCCGCCCGCGGTGCCGTAGGACCCGTGCAGCTTGAGCTCGCTGACTTGCGGGAGCGGCCACCAGGGCTCGAGCGCGACGCGCCACGCCCCGGAGACTCGGCCGAACGTCGCCCAGCGGCTGCCCGGACCGAACAGCGAGCTGCCGTCACGCCGGATCAAGGCGTCGAGGATGTAGCGGTCCTTGTACTCGAGTCCCGTGCCCGCGAACAGCCCGATCTGCCTGACGCTGGTCACGCCCGACGCCAGCGTCTTGCCAGACGCGGCGTTCACCAGCGACGTCACGCCCTTGACGGAGAGGGCGTTCCCGAAGCCGCTCGCGATCGAGCTGTCCCGCTGCTCGTAGGAGTAGCGCAAGCTCCAGCGCGCTCGCAGGTCTCGGGCGAGGTCAAGGCGGAAGTTCGCATTCACGCCGCCGTTGATCGCCTCGTTGCTGGACGATCCCCGGAAGATCGAGCCACCGTTGGTCACGGGGTCGTAGGCCGTGGTGCGGAAGCCTTTGTCATTGACCTGCGAGAAGTTCGCTCGGCGCAGATCGTACCCGACCTCGCCCTCGAGATTGAACCAGTCCACCGGGGCGTAGCGCAGCGTGAGGCCACCGATGAACCGGTTGGTGAGGTCTTGACGCGCCGTGTTCTCGAGCGAGTAGAGCGGATTCTCGTTCTGGGTGCCGCCCCCCTGGAGATTGGGGCGGATGTAGAGCCGCCCCAGTGTGTCCCGCTGCAGTATGTTGGCGACGGCGGGAACACGCGTCAGCCGGAAGAACGCCTGGCCACCGCCCTCTTGATTGAGACCGTCCTGCGTGCTGCGGGTGTATGCAGTCCGCAGACCGATGTTCCAGGCGGAGCCGATGGCCTGATCGACGTTCGCCCGGAACGAGTTGCGCACGAACCCCTGCAGGAACCGGAACGCGCCGCGCTCGGTCAGGTTCGACGCGCTGGCGTAGAAGCGCGTCGACCCGAATCTCCCCGTCATGTCGACGCTGTTTTGGAGATAGGGATGCGGCGTCACCACCTGGTTCACCGCGTTGTAGCCCGTGCTGGGCCACGGGCTGACCTGAAAGCGCCGCCGCAGCACGTCACCGGCGATGTTCGCCCCGGGATCGATCGGCAGCGACACGGTGGTGGTGGCCGAGTCCGCCGGATAGTTGTTGATCCGCGCCTCCTCCTTCAGGTAGTCGAAGGTTCGAGCGCAGAGGGGTTGCCCGCTGACAGCCTGGCAGAACTGCCGGCCGTGCTCGTCCATCGCCAGCGCCTGGAACCGCGCCAGCCCGAAGTCGCGCTCGATGTCGCTCACGCCCCCTTCGCTGCGAGCGCTGAACTGTACGCCCTCGAGCGCCCGACGCCCGGACTTGGTCGTGATGTTGATGACGCCGTTGCCGGCCCGCGCCCCGTACAGCGACGCGCCAGCGGCGCCCTTCACCACCTCGACGCTCTCGATGTCCCCGGGGTTGATGTCCGGGAGGGCGCCATTGATGATCACCCCGTCGACGATGTAGAGCGGATCCTGGCCCCGCCCTTGCGCGTTTATCGACGTCGGCCCGCGCAGCAGCACCGACGGCTGCGCGCCGGGCCGCCCACTGTAGGAAACGATGTTCGCCGGGATCTTGCCCTGAAGCGCACGCAGCGGGTCCTCGGCGGGCACGGGCATCTGTGAGGCGTCGACGCGCGTCACGCTGAACGGCACCTTTACGCGCTCGGTCGCCTCCTGCGTCCCCGTGACCACGACTGCTTCGAGCAGATTCACGTCGGTGATGAGCGTGAAGTCCTGCGTCTGCTCGCCCGCCCGCAGGGTGAGCTGGCGAGTCGCGGGCTTGTGGCCGATGGTCCGCACGCGCAGCATCACGGTCTGCCCCGTGACGCGGGCGGCCGGGATCTGCATCGCGTAGCGGCCCTCGCTGTTCGTGAAGACCCCGACGTTCAACTCCTGGATCTGCACGGTCGCGACCGGCAGCCCCTCGCCCCGGTCGTTGATCACTCGACCGTGAATCACCGCGTCTTGGGCCCCCGCCGGGCCCGCCAGAGTGACCAATCCGCACGCGAGCAGCGCCGCACCAAGCCAATCCTGACGACGTGGTAGTGTCATAGCGGAATCCTCATGTGAGCGGGGAACTGCCCCGGGGGAACGAAGCACAACGCCGGTCGCGTCCACGGGGACCCGGCCGGGATATGAGGTGAGAGATGTCGAGCCGTCTGACACGGCCTAACGCGAGCGTGACGGTCATGAGCGCTCGGACGGTTGATGACGGACCGCCTGCACTGCAGGAAATACGCCACAGCTTGCCAGGCGTCAAGAGGTTTCCGGAGGCGCCGTTGGAGATCGTCCTCCCGGGGGGACAAGGGGAGGGGCGGCGGACTGTGACACATCCGTCCCAACCCCGCGACAACCCGGCGGCGAGCACCGCTTCTTTCCAACCTCCCCATCGGCCCGTACTATCTAACTGACCACATCCAGCCGGTCGCTCGTCACATGGCACGTCGGTTCCGCTCGCCGGGCGTCTTCCAGGCCGCCACCATCGGCTTGGCGTGTGTGATGCTGCTCTCGTCCCCTCACGCGGCGGTGACCCAGCGGCGCACCGGGGCTATTGCCGGGCGGCTCGTGGACCACGAATCTCATTCCCCAATTCGAGGTGCGCACATCGCGCTCCTGGGAACGCTCCGGGGGGTCGCCTCGGACAGCGAGGGCCGGTTCGCCCGGGATAGCTTGAGCGCCGGGAACTACGTCCTCCAAGTGCGGGCGATCGGGTACGTCGGCGCATCGTGGGTGGTGCAGCTCGCCGAAGGCGAAGTGCACACGGATGTGTTCGAGCTCGAGCGGCTTCCCGTTCTGCTCGACCCGGTGGCGGTCGAGCGTCGCCCGAGCTTCGCGGAGGAGCGGCGGCGGGATTTCGAGCGGCGCCGCGCGGCTGGGCGGGGCTACTTCCTCACCGAGGAGCAGATCGCTCGAGCCGGACCCCGGACCCTCGGTGACCTGTTCCGCAGCGTCCCGGGCGTGCGGATGCAGTGCCGGGGCTCGACCGCCGGCTGCCGGTTGCGCATGGCGCGCGCGCCGCGGGAGTGCAGTCCCGATTTCGTCGTGGACGGCTTCCCGGCGACCTACTCCACCAGCCTCGACATGCCGACCATCGGGATCATCGGGATCGAGGTCTATCGGACGCTGTCCGAGACCCCGCTCGACTTCCTGCGGATCGGCAACCAGTGCGGCACGATCGTGATCTGGACGAGGTCGGGGCCGGGGTGAGAGACACTCACGGCTGCCAGCGCGGCATGAAGTCCTGCGCGTTGCCGCTGGTGAGCCGTCGCAGCCCGGTGCCGTCCGCTTTCATCATATAGATGTCGGCATCCGAGTCGAACGCGATGTACTGCCCATCGGGCGACCAGGCGGGCAGCTCGTGGTGCACAGTGGTGGACGTGAGCCTCACCACGCCGCTCCCGTTCGCGTTCATCACGTAGATCGCGAAATCACTGCCGTCGCGGTCCGAATAGAAGGCGATCTTCGTCCCGTCCGGCGACCAGGCGGGCCCGTCGTCGGCGGCGGGATGGTTCGTCACGTTCACGGCGTTCGTCCCATCGGCGTTCATCACGTAAATCTCATCGTTGCTGTCGCGGTTCGTCGCGAACGCGATCTTCGTGCCGTCGGGTGACCAGGCGGGCTGCACATCGAATCGGATACTGTGCGTCAGGCGCACGACGCTGTCCCCGTTCGCCTTCATGACGTAAATCTGCGGCGTGGTCCCATTGCGTGTCGAGGCGAACGCGATCTTCGCACCATCTGGCGACCACGCCGGCTGCCCGTCGAACGCCGTGTCGGCGGTGAGCTGGACCAGCACCGAGCCGTCAAGTGTCGTGCTGTAGATGTCGTAGTTCGAACTGCGGTCCGATTCGAAGGCGAGGTGCGTACCGTCCGGAGACCAGCTCGGCCAATCGTCCTGCGCGAGGTGATCGGTCACAAGCTGCAGACTGCCGTCGGTGTTCATGAGCCAGATGTCGGACTGGCCGAGCCGCCGGTCGCTCACGAACGCGATCCGGGCGGGGATGGGCGCGAATGGAGCGGCCGTATCGCGGCAACCGACGAGCGCGGCGCCCCCAGCCGCCAGCGAAACCGTCAACGGTAACCAAGACTTCATCGAACGAAACTAGTGCTTGACGCCTCCGGCGCGCCACACGACTATTGAGGCGAGGCCGCATGCCGGCGCGCTCGACGTTCCGATTCGTGCACCGCACGCTCTCACTCGTGGGGCCACTCGCGTCCGCGGCCTGCGGCGGCAGGATGTCCGGTGGCGCCGTTGCGCCTATTCCCAACTCCAGCTCGCTCGTCACCCAGGAAACGATCGCGGCGTCCGGCGCGAAGACGGCGTGGGACGCGCTCAAGCGCACGGTCCCGTACGTCCGGCTGCGCGAGAGCAAAGGCAGACCGGCGCGCCTGACACGGCGCGGCCCCGCGAGCATCTACCTGGACGATCAGGTCCGCTTGATGGTGGACAACGTGCGGGTGTACGACGTGCAGCTGCTGGACCAGATCCCGGCGAGCGACATCGTGACAATCGAGGTGCTGAGCGGGCTCGACGCCACGACGCGCTACGGCGGGGCTTCCACGGCCGGACTGATCATCATCCGAACCAAGACCGGTTCCCAGTAGCCTCCAATATCACGGGTTCCGGTCCGTGCATTGCTTGAACTGCGGGTTGTTCTGCTCGTCCAACGGGATGGGCAGGCTCACGGCCGTGCCGTACAGCCCGCCTTTTACGTAGCTCCCCGTTGGGTAAACGCTCTCGATGGGCCGGGCATACTGGCGTACCAGCCGCCGCAGGTCGCCGAGGCGATGGCCCGTGCTGAACATCCAAAACGCGCGCTCGCTGAACAACAGGCTCACACGCGCGGTGTCGAGCACCGGGTCGGCGAGCGACGCGAGGGTCGTCCCGCGAACCGGCCGGTAACTCGTATCGACCGGCGTCGGCAACAACGCCGCGTCGCCCCGCAGTTGGTTGAGCTTGGTCAGCCAGGTCGTCGCGTCGCCGGCCTTGAGCGCCGCCTCCGCCTCGATCAAGCGCGCCTCGACCCCCGTGGCGATCGCGACCGGGCTAAAGCGGCCCCAGATTCCCTGCAGGATCGCGGTGAGCTGGGTTGCGCTGTCGAACACGCGACCTCCGATCTTGCGGGGGATGCGGGGGTCGGTGGCCGTGGCGAAGGGGAGCCCGTTCCCACCCTCGTTGTCGCCCATCGAGTAGCGCTTGATGCTGGTGTTCAGATTCCAGATCTCGTTCTGCCCCGCGTTGGTCGAGTACGTGGCGTTGTAGCGAAATCGGGTCGTCACGTCGTCCGCCACGGCCGCGGCCGCCGCTGCGAACTGCCCGCGGTTGACGAGCGCCCGCGCTTTCACGATCGAGGCGAGCTGCCGCACCCGGATGCTGTCACTGCCCGCCCGGTTCGCCAGGGCGGAGTCCGCCGTGGCCACGGCCAGTGCAAACATCGAGTCGTCGGAGACGGGGTCCCCATATGAGAACGTGCCGTCCGGGTTAGGAAAGCTCAACGGGATGCCGTTGCAGTAGTACTCGCCGGCGAGGTTGTCGACGAATGCCGTGAGCGCGAACATCAGGCCGATGTTCGAAACCGGAGTGGGCGTATACGCGCGCAACTTGTCGATTGCCGTTCGACTCTCCACCCGCACCCGGTTGAGCGCGCGCAGCGGCCCGGCGAGGAAGGTGTTGGTCGGATCGAACAGCCGCTGGTCCATGTCGTTGCGTTGTACGAACGTGTCCCCGGAGCGCCATTCGTCGGCCAGCAGCCCGCCATAGATGAAGAGGTTGTCGGGCCCGTTGCCGCCGAGGCCGGCGGTGACCTGCTCGAGGCGGAGGATCACGCCGTTTTTCAGGGCCAGCGCGCCAGATGGGGTGTTCACGTCCGGGATGATGTCCGGGTCGGTGACCTGGAGCAGGTCATGCGTGCACCCGTGGAGCGACAGCAGCAGCAGCGCAGCGAGGCTCAACGAGCCTATCGGGTGTCGAGTCATGGGTCGATCCTCAGAACGCGACGTTCAGGCGGAACGTCCAGTAGGTGGGCGGCGGCTGGGTTTGGAAGTTGCTGACGATCCCCGTCGCCCCGCCGAAGTAGTTAGCCTCCGGATCGATCCCCGCAAACTTGGTGGTCCGCCAGAGATTTCGGCCCGCGATGGTGAAGCTCAATCGGTCCGCACGCACCGCGCGCGCGACGGCGGCGGGAAGCTGGTACGTCACCGACGCCTCCCGCAGCCGCAGGAAATCCGCCCGCTCGATGTAGCCATATTGCGTCGTCGTGCCGCTTTCGCGCAGCGCCACGACCGCCGCCTGCTGCCACAGCGGCGCCGTGGGATCAAATTCCGCGCGGCAGTTGAGCCGCGACTGACAGCGGATCCGCTCGGTGCCGTCCAGCTGATAAAACCCTGTCTTCGCGTCGAACAGACCTTCGATGCGCAGCGTGCGGTTCAGCAGATCGACCCCTGTCGTCCCGGTGATCTCCCAGCGTGGATTGGCGTAGCCCACGAACACCATGCTGTCCCCGACCTGGATCTCGTTCGCCGTGATGATCCCGTTGCCGTCGGCGTCGCTGAACGTGTAGGGGCGCTGCCACCACCCGTTGATCGGGTAGCCCTGCACCTGGCTGGTGGTGGTCCCGATGATGGGCGGGACCCCGCCCATGTCGGCGATGAAGTTGGTGTTGTAGCTGAAGTTGGCCGAAATATCCCAGACAATCGCCGGCCGGTCGATCACGACCGCGCGAATCAAGCCCTCCACACCGCGGTTCACCACGGCGCCGAGGTTCTCGAATCGGCTGGCGCTCGCGCCCACCGACGGCGCCACGGTGCGCGCGATGAGCGCGTCCTGCGTGCGCTTGTTGTAGTACGTCAGCTCAACCGTGACGCGGTTTTGAAGCAGGTTCACCTCGCCGCCGAGCTCGAACTCGCGAGCCCGCTCGGGCTTCAAATCCGGGTTGCCCACGGCGCTGAACACGATCGCGGCCGCGTCCGTGCCGTCGACATTGGCGGTCTGGGGCTGGAAGTACCGCAGTGCGTCCGTCGTTCCCGGCTGGACGCCTGAGGCTCCGAACGCCCCGCGCAGCCGTGCGCTGCTCAGCCAGGACCATCTCGGGAAGAACGGCTCGTCCGAGATGACCCAGGACACGCCGAGCTTGGGGTAGTATACGGCGCTGAAGTTTCTGCCGAACGCGCTGTTCTTGTCGGTGCGCAGGCCCGCGGTGACAAAGAGGCGACCCTTGTACCCGAATTCCTGCTCCACGAACGCGCCGAGCGTGACCGTCTTGTCGGTCGATTCATCGGCCAAGGGGGTCGACCCGGCGGTAACGGTCGTGCCCCCGGGTGCCAGGTTCTCCGCGTAGGCGCCGTTGCGGTCGAACACGTTCTTGACGTATTGAACGCCAGCCGTGCTGCGCGACGTGAGGGTTGGGCTCAGAACGAAGGACGCGGTGGCATCCGCGTTCGCCGTGTAGTCGAAGAAGATGGTGCGGTTGTCGGTCTTGAAGCCCGAAATGGCGGTGTTGCTGATGGGCGCGCACTGGTCGCGACGGCACAGGTCGGTGTCCACGCGGTTCGTGAAGTCGACCCCCCCGACCACCCGGACGCCCAACCAGCTCTGGGGCCGCCAGTTCGCGGTGCCGCTCCCGATAAAACGATCGATGTCCTGCTTCACCGTCTCCGAGAAGAACTGGTCGGGTGTGTACAGGCGGTAGCCGAACAGCGGCACGTTGGTCGGTGGGAGCAGGTTCCCCTTGAATCCCGGTCCGCCGAACCCGTTGGACAAGAGGCCCACGGTGTTGTTGTCGGTTTGGGGCAGCCGCTGAGAGCTCGAGATGAATCCGGTCTGCACGGCAAGGTCGATCTTGGGAGTGAGATTGGCCTGGACGTTGGCGCGCACGTGCGTGCCGCGGCGCGCGTTGGGGCGGTATTGCTCGTAGGGCACGGCGCTGATCCCCCGCGCGCTGACGAGGCGGTTCCAGGCAAAGGCCGGCATCCGTAAGAGCCCCCGCTCATCCTCCCACTCCCCCGACACGAAGTACCGAGTGACATCGGACCCGCCTGACACTTGCAGTCCATACTGCTGCCGGTACCCGGTGCCCAGTGGCGTGGCGTCCGGATCCTTGAACAGGTTGAACGCCGTGATGCTGTCCTGCTTGCAGTACTGCGGATCCGACGGCGCCCGCACGGTCTGCGTCAGGAAGCACTGGACGCCGTTGTTCGGCTGAGAACTCGAGTCTGGAGTGGTGGTCCTCGGGTTCGTCATCCAGCCGCGGTACGCCGTGGGGTACGTGTTGTCGTCCTTCATGACCCCCGTCTCCGCAAACGCGGTGAACCGGGCCGGTCCCGGCGTGCCGCGCTTCGTCTTGATGACGACCACGCCGTTGGTCGCGGCAGTGCCGTACAAGGTCGAGGCCGCCGGACCCTTCACCACATCGTACGACTCGATCTCATTGGGGTCGATGTCGTTGACCCGGCTCGGGTTGGTGCCGCCGATGCCGATGCTTGACGAGTTGTTGGCGCTCTCCATCCGGACGCCGTCGATGACGTAGATCGGCTCGTTGTTGAGCGACAAACTGCTGGTGCCGCGGATGCGCACCCGCGCACCGGCACCCGTGATGTTTCCCGGCAGCACCTCGACGCCCGGCACCCTCGCGCCCAGCAGGTCGTTCATGTTGGTGATGGGGCGCGTCTGCACCAGGCTGTCGGCCCGGACCGTCGAGGTGGCGTTGGGGGTCTCCTTGCGGGACTGGTCGCCCGACACCGTGGACACCACCGCGTCGAGCGTGAAGGGCGTGAGCTTGAGCGCCAGATCCACGGTCGCCGTCTCGCCCGCGGCCACACGAGCCAAACGACTCGCCGCGGCGTAGCCGATGATGGTCGCGCGGACCGTCACCTCGCCTGCGGGAACGTTGCGAACGGTGTAGCGTCCCTCCGCGTTGGTCGACGTCACGAGCGCCGTGCCCTGGATGACGACCCGGGCGCCGGCGAGCGGGTGGCCCGACGCCTGGTCGGTCACCTGCCCCGCGACGCTGCCCTGCTGCGCCCGGGCAACGCCTCCGAGCAACGCGCCGAGCGCCAGCAACGCGATGCACAGACGATTCACAGTGGTCATAGACGCGCCCTCCTCATGCGGGACCGATACGACGAGAACCCCCACCGGGGGGCGCCGCGACGGGACGGCCGCACCGGGTGAGAGCGATGATCAACATCCGCACGTGTGATGGCGCGCGGCCGGACCCGTGGCGGCGGTCGGTCTGCGCGAGTGAAACGCCGGAGACCTCGGGGCGTTTCAGATGGGGATTATTGTGCCGCGCCTTCCGCGGCGTCGCAAGAGGGCTACTTCGAGAAGTCCACCTTGGGCGCCTGCGCCGCGCCCGGTGTCTCGAGCTCGAAGTACGGCCGTGGCCCCTTGCCCAGGATCTTCGCCGTCAACACCTGCGGGAAGCGCCGGATGTAGGCGTTGTAGCGGTTCACGGCGTCGTTGTAATCCTGGCGCGCCACCGCGATGCGGTTCTCGGTCCCCTCGAGCTGATCCTGGAGCGACCGGAAATTCTCGTTCGACTTGAGCTGCGGGTAGTTCTCGGCGATCGCGAGTAGCCGCCCGAGCGGCGCGGTCAGCTGCGCATTCGCCTGCGCCATCTGCTGCAGGTCCCCGCTCTGCACCGCCCCGGCGAGCTTGGCCCGGGCCTCCGCTACCTCGGTGAATATCGTCTGCTCCTGCTTGGCATAGCCCCTCACCGTCTCGACCAGGTTGGGGATGAGATCGGCGCGCCGCTGCAGCTGCACCTTGATCTGGGCCGCGGCGGCGTTCACCTGCTCGTCGTACGTTTGAATCGTGTTGTAGCCGCAGCCGGCCAGCACAGCGAGTGCCAGGACCCACGAGCGCTTGAGCATGTTCACGTTGCCTTCCTCCCGATGAGACTGCGTCACAGCGCGTTATTAATGAGGGACTAGAAGTCCCTACTCGGCGCGTGGTGCGTCCTTAAGGACGCGCTCCGGGCCGAGCACGGACTTCAGTCCGTCATAACCAACGAAACCCGATCGACACCCGGACCGCACGAACATGGTCCACACTTACACAACGGAGCATGACGCACGCCTGCCCGACTCCGATCCACTACGTCAATCGATTCACGAATTCGGCGGTGTGCGCCACCGCTGCGAGATAGGCCAACGGGAGCGGGTCCCCGGGCGTTAGCTTGAGCTGCCCCACGCCGCGCGCGTGTGCCTCGAGCGCCGCGAGCCGCTCCGGCGCGAATCCCATCAGGGCGCCCGCCTCCCGGACCAATGCGTCCGGCGGGGCGGGAGGCGTCTTACCGGCCAGCCGCAGCGTCGCCCGCAGCATCGTGAAGAACCCGGCGGCGCTCCCTACGATCACCCGCCCCAGCTGTTTCGGATCACCCCGCAGCGCAGCGTAGGCCTGGCGCAGCCGCACCAGCTTCCCCATCAGCTCGTGCTCGAGCTGGCGGCGCAGGTGCTCGCGCTGCACCGTCACGCCGCGCCAGGGATCCCGGCCCGCCAGCAGCCGATGGGCCTCGCGGATATCCTCGTATTCGATCGGAAACGCGTCGGCCGAGGTGCGCCACTCCCGCTCCGTGAGGATGAGCGGCGCCGGGTGACCGGCGCGCCCCCACTCCCGCACCGCCGGCTCGAGACGCGCGAACAGGGCCTCGTCCACCGCGTCGCAGATGAGCAGCGTGTTCATGTCCGAGCGGCCCGGCACGTGCGTGCCGCGGGCGGCCGAGCCGTACAATACCAGCGCGACGAGCCGGTCGCCCAAGGCCGCGGCGACGGCCGCGGTAAACTGCTCTAGGGTCATGGTCGCCATGGTTAGAATCTCCCTCCCGCGCCGCCACCCGAGAAGCCACCACCGCCGCCGAAGCCGCCGAAGCCACCGCTGAAGCCGCCCCCGCCCCCGCCCCCACCCCAGCCCCCGCCTCCCCAGCCGCCACCCCGCCCGCCACCGGACCTACTGAGCGCGAGCGCGACGATCCACCACAGGATGCGCCCGCGTGTGACGAGAATCAGGAACACTACACCCGCGATCACCAGGCCCACGGGGAGCGGCACCTGGCCGGTTTCGTCGGGAGGCGGGGGGGCCGGCGCCCCGGTCAGCGTGAACCCGAATTCGCGCGCGAACGCCTGCGCGATCAGATCGACGCCCAGCGCCAGCCCCGCGCCATAGTCTTCGCGCGCGAGGTACGGCGTCATGGCGTCCCGGATCCGCCCCACCCGCGCGTCCGGGAGGAACCCCTCGGCGCCGCGGCCCGTCGCGATGAACACCTGGCCGGTGCCGGGGCGGTGGTTTTTCAAGGGGACGAGCAGCACGACGACGCCCAGGTTCTTCGCCGGATCGCCGGCCGCGCCCTTGGCCCCTACGCCCCACTGGCGCCCGATCTGGAGGGCGACGTCGCTCGCCGCGCGATTGCCGAGGTCCGAGAGCGTGACCACGGCGATCTCGCCACGGCTCTTGGCGCGCACCTCCGCGATCACGGCTTCCATGTGCGAGACCGACGCGGGGTCGAGCACGCCGGCGAAGTCGTTGACGTAGCCCGAGGGCGCGGGGATGGCGATCTGGACAAGTGCCAGAACGACGGTGGGTTGCACGGTCAAGGCTGAAAGCTAGCTTGACTGTGCGGGTCCGGTGGACGACTATGAACGCAAATGGCGGCAAACCGATACCCGCCGGCGTCCCTCGTCGTTACCGTTTCGGCCGCTGTCTCGCTGAGCGCGTGCGCGGGCCGCCAATACCGCCCCGCCGACTCGCGCGCCGGCGTCCAGGTCATCACCGCGGAGCAGATCGCGCGTTCCGGGGCCAGCACCGCCTGGGACGTGCTGAAGCGCGAGGCTCCGACGTTGACGCTACGCGACACGCGCGGTGGGCGCCCAGCCTCGGCAGGGCGGCGCGGTCGTTCGAGCATCGTGCTCCAAGACGCGCCTCTCGTGGTGCTCGACGGTGTGCGCCTCACCGACTTTCGCGCACTCGACGGCATCCCGGCGGTCACGATCCTCATGATCTCGATCTACACCGGAATCGAAGGCACGACCTACTACGGCACCAACGCCGTCAGCGGGGTCATCGTGATTCAGACCAAGGACGGCGGCGAGCCAGAATGAAGACGGGGGAGGGCTTGCAAGGGCCTCCCCCGCTCTCGACACCGCCGGCCCACCGGCTACGGATTACGATCGATGCACTGCGTGAAGTTGGGGTTGTTCTCCTCGTCCACCGGCACCGGGAAGTTGACGTCGCTGCCGTACGTCGGGACCTGAGACTTGAAGTACGGGCCCGATGGGAACACCGAATCGGCGGCGAAGCCGTACTGACGAATCAGCCGTCGCAGATCCCCGAGGCGGTGCGCCGTGAGCCAAAGCCAGTAGGCGCGTTCCCGGAACAGCAAGCGCTTGGCCCCACCCGCCCCCGTGGCCGAATCCGTGGTGAGAGCCCCGAGCGTCGACGACGGGGTGAAGTACGACGGCGGCGACGACCGCAGGGCGTTCAGCGTGGTGTACATGGGCGCGGCGTTCGTAGCCGTATCGCCGTTTTGCAATTGCGCCTCGGCCTCGATCAAGCGGGCTTCGGCGCCGGTGGCGAGGGTGATCGAGGTGCTCCGGCTCGTGTAGCGCAGCTGGTCGAATTGCAGCGTCGAACCGTCGAAGCCCTTGTTCGTGTCCGGTTTGGTAGCGGGGGGCGTCGGTGGCGTGATCACCAGTTGCCAGGGGATCCGGGGGTCCGCCGAACTGCGGTACGGGAGGCCGGGTCCGGTTCCCGAGGGTGCGAACGCCGCCGCGAAGTGGCCTTCCTGATCCGCGACCGCGTACCGTTTGAAGATCAACGTCGCGTTGAAGATGCCGTTGTTCTCCCGGGTCGTGTTCTCCGAATGCTGGATCACGTAGGAGAAGCTGGTGGGCACGGCAGAGGTAGGAACGAGCGCGGCCGCGGCGGCGAACTGGCCCTCGTCGAGCAGCGCCCGTGCCTTGCCCACGGTGGCGAAGCGGATCCGGGCGAGGCGCGTCGCGAGCTTGGGTGCGCGGATCGCGGCGCTGGCGCCGCTGGTGTCGAGCGCGGCGGCCGCCGCGAGCGCCGCGTCGAAGCGCGCGATGGCCGTGTCGAGCAGCTGCGTCGTCGTAAGCGGCGCACCGTAGGTCAGCTTCCCGTCGGCGTCGACGTGGCTCACCGGTACGCCAGAGCACCAGGTCTCAGCCAAGAAGATGTAGGTGTACCCTGCCAGCGTGATGACCTCCGGGAATCCTGTCTCCTTGGTCGTATCTGGTGACAGCGACCGGTAGCGCTCGGCGGAGAACTCGGCGGACCGGCGGGCGCGCTGCATGTTGCGAAACCAGAGACCGACGTCGGCGTTGGTCTTCTGGATCGGGCCCCGGGCGTCCACTTCGATGCGCGTCGGGAACGTCTCCGAATTGATCAACTCGTCTCCGAGCAAGCCCCCGTACATGGTCACGCCTTCGACCGTGCCCCCGGAGCCATCCGCCCCGGATCCGGTGTACGCCAGGGCGAAGTCGCCGATCGCACCGGCCCGAATCGTGGGGAGTACCGTTTTGTCATTCAGGTTGCCGGGCGGGACGATATCGGGGTCCTGCACGTTCAACGGGTCGTTGCACCCCGTGAACGACAGCGCCAGTGCGGCGAGAAGGAGAAGGTTCGATGCGTGCTTCATAGTCGGCTCCCTCGCCTCAGAAGGTTAGGTTGATCCGGGCGATGAAGTACCGCACCGGCGGTTGGGTCAGGAACTCGGCCGTGTTGAAGTTCGACTGGCCGGCGTCGTTCAGCTCGGGATCGATGCCGCTGTAGTTGGTCCAGGTCGCCAGATTACGCCCCGTGACGGTGACGCTGAGCGCGCTCGCCCCGATATGCCGTGCGATCTCGGTCGGCGCGAAGTAGGTGAGCGACAGCTCCCGCAGCTTGACGAAGCTCGCTTCCTCGAAGTACCCGGTCTCGAGACCGTAGGAGACCGCGGCGACGGCGCGCGCCTGCTCGGCGAGTGGCGCTGTCGGGTCACGCCGGCCGCGGCAGATCCCGAGCAGACAGCGGAATTGCTCCGTGCTGTTGTCGAGCCGATTGCCGAACCGCCCGTCGAGCAGCCCGTACAGCCGGAAGTGTTTGAGAAAGCCGATTTCCGTGCTGACCGTGCCCCCGTGGGTCGGGAACGGCGTGCCCTGATACGTTTCCGCCGCCGCCACGGTGACCTCGGAAGCCGTGATGATGCCGTCGTGACTCGTATCGGCGAAGGTGTAGGAGCGCCCCCAATAGCCACCCAACGGATAGCCGGGCTGATGACGCTGAGTGGCGCCGCCCAGGCCAAAGATGATCGGCGTGATCCCGGGGCCGAGATCGATGAGGCGGTTCCGGTTGCCCCAGGCGCTGGCGGTAACGCTCCAGGTGAGGTTGGGCGTGTTCAAGACCTCGGCATTGAGCGAGATCTCCACGCCCTTGTTGCTGACCTCACCCAGGTTCTCGAACCGCGTGGTGCTCACGCCCAAAGACGGCGCGAGCCTCCGTGCGATGAGCGCGTCCCGCGAGTTCTTGTCGTAGTACGTGAACTCGAAATGCAGTCGGTGCTCCCAGAGGTCGGCATCGAGGCCGGCCTCATACTCCCGCGTCTTCTCCGGCTTGAGATTGGCGTTGCCGAGGCTCGAGTCCGTGATGCCCGGAGCGTCGGTGCTGTTCGTGGCCACCGCCACGGGGCTATAGAAGGCGACGGCATCCGTGGGGCCGGGCTGGCGCCCACTCTTCCCCCATGCGGCCCGCACGCGTAGCGAGCTGAGCCATGACGAACGCGGGAAGAACGGCTCCTCGGAAATCACCCACGACCCTGACAACTTTGGGTAGGTGATGAAGTTGAAGTTCGCGCCGAAAGCCGAGTTGTCGTCGCCGCGCAGCGCGCCCGTGAAATACAGCCGATCCTGGATCCCAACTTGCTCTTCCACGTACCCACCCAGCGTCACGAACTTGTCCGTGTTCTCGTTGACCGTGGGGACCACGACCCCGGCGAGCGAGGTGGTCCCGCCTACGAGCTTGCGTCCCGAGGCGAGCGTCACCGCGAACACGTCCTTGAAGAACTGCACGCCCGCCGACGTGTTCGAGGTCACGATCGGGGACAAGCGGAACGACGACGTAGCGGTGAAGTTTGCCGTGTAGTTGAAGATCTGCGCCCGGTTGGAGTTCCGTTGCCCGTCCAGCGTGTTCTGATTCAGGGGCACCAGCCCGGGTGAGATCGTCTGCTGATCGAATCGGTTAGTGACGTCCGTCCCGGCTACCGCGCGCAGCGTCAGGAAGCTCGTCGGACGGAAGTTCGCGTTGACGCTCCCGGTGAACCGCTCGACGCCCTGAGCGACGATGATATTGAACGCCTGTGACGGGGTGAGGAATCCGTAGCCCAACCGACCGTTGTTCCCGTCCGCCGAGCCTAAGAGCCCGCTGGAAGCGATGCCCGCCGAGTTGTTGTCGTTCTGCGGGAGGCCCAGGTTGCTCGACGTGTAGCCGGTCGAGACGGCGATGTCCAGCAGCCGGCTCGCCGTGTGATGCAGGTTTGCGCGCAGGCTCGTTCGGCGCAGATCGTTCGGGTGGTAGACACCCTTTTCCCGCTCGTAGTCACCGGAGAGAAAGAAGGTAGTGACGTCGCTCCCGCCCGACGCGCTGACGCCGTACTGCTGCCGGCTGCCGGTCTGGAATGGGCTGTTGACTTCGAGCGGGTTGAAGGTCCGTAATGTGTCGATCACGCATGGCTTGGCGCCCGTCACCGATTGGGTCAGGGTGCAGGAGGCGCCGGTGTTGGTGACCGACGTATAGTTCGCCGGCCAAGCGGTGATGTCATTCAAAGCGCCGCCTTCGACGAACGCGGTCCACTTCGTCGGCCCCGGCCGGCCCCGCTTTGTGCGGATCTGTATCACGCCGTTCGCGGCGTCAGTGCCGTACAGGGCGGCCGCCGACGGTCCCTTGACGATTTCGATTGACTCGACGTCTTCCGGGCTCAAGTCGTCGAGCCGCGACGGCGTCTGCCCGCCGACGCCGATCGACGTCGCCGTCTGACCGGTCGCCCCGTTCTCCACGCGAATGCCGTCCACGACGATAATCGGCTCGTTGGAGAGCGACAGGCTGCTCGAGCCGCGGATACGAATTCGGCTGCCCGTCCCCGTCGTGCCGCCCGACGGCAGCACCTGGACGCCCGGGGCTCGGGCGTTGAGCAGATCCGCCAGATTCGTCGGCGCGGCCTCTTCCACTGTCTTCGCGGCATCGATCGTGGCCACCGAGTGGCCCAGTTCCCGCCTCATCTGCTCGGCACCCGTCGCCGTCACCACGACCGCCTCGAGCGGTACCGCCGCTTCCGATAACGCGAAATCGACGACCGCGGTCTCGCCCGCGGCCACGCTCACCGGCTGCGACACCGTGGCGTACCCGATGAGCCGCACTTGTACGGTGTAGCGCCCCGCGGCCACGCCTGCGATGCGGTACTGCCCGTCCTGCCGCGTGCGACCTCCGAGGTTCGTGCCCAGCACCAGGACCTCGGCACCCGCCACCGGCTGTTGTGTGACGCGGTGCGTCACCCGCCCGGCGAGCGAGCCCTGCTGGGCGGCACTCCACGACGCTCCGCCGCCGAGCAACGCTACCCCTCCTACGACACCGATCAGCTGTCGAATAAATGGAATGTTCATCGGTCGATCCTCATCCGAAGAGAGGTTTGCACGCCCACAACACCAAGCCCCCCAACGGGACTTGGTCAGCGTAACGCGAGTGACCGCTTAACGCCTACATCGATGCCGGGGGAGCAGTGCGGAGAGACGATATCGCTGAGCGAACGAGGCGTGGCACATGATTCACCTCCGTGAACCAAGTGAGTCCGCACGACGGTCGAAACGACCGTCAAACGTGGCTTGCATTAGAGAAGGTCGCAAGAGGCGCGCTTCCTTGAATACACGGGCCTGAGCGGCGGGCGAGCTTCGAGCAGTTGGGGCGCGAGCCGCTACTTACAGAACGTGCGATCCGTGACCAGCGGTGCCACGAAGGTGCCCTGAATACTCAGGACTCCCAGGGGGTCGGCGTAGAGGTCGACCCGCTGGGCCCGGTACGCGAAGCGCCCGCTGATGGCCTGGCCGTGCACCACTGTCATGACCTGGGTGATGCCGAGCGTGCCGCTCCGGCGCGAATAGGCCGTGATGGACTGTGACGACCACTGCGCCCACGGACGTGGGGGGGCGCAGAACACGACAGGCTGGGCTTGCCCGGGTGCGGCTTCGCCGGGGCTCATCGAATCGATCGCATAGGCAGCGCCACCGACCACCGAGTCGGGCAATGTGACCTGGACGGTTTGGCTCGTGGTGACAGCCGACACATGCGTTCCCTGCAGCCGAAATGCGAGGTTGCCGTTGGTCCGGGCATAGTGCACGGCCCGGATCGCGCCTCCCACGTGGGTCACGACCGTGCCGAGGACGGAGAAGAAGAACTTCCCCCCGGTCGTATCGGAGAGCCGCAACACCGCCACGGCGCCGGTGTCGGCGATCGTGTCCGCGTGCACGATGTACGGCACCGGCCCGCCCTCCGCGAGCGCCCGGACAAGCCCGCTCACCGAGTCGATCGCGTATACGCCGCTCGCCGACGCCGGGGCCTCGTACCAGACGACCGGAGGCGGCTGGCTCTGTTTCTGTACCGCCACCGCCACGGTGAGGGTGTCGCCGGGCATGGCGTAAATGGTGTCGAGCAACAGCGTGAGGTCGAGGGCGTTGGAGACGGCGATAAGCGCCGTGCCCTGAGCGCTCCGAACGGTCGCGAGAATGAGCGCGACGCCGCGGCGGCGACCCGTCATCCGACCCGTGGCGCTATCGACGCCCAAGGTCGCGGGATCACTGCTCGCCCAGCTGACCTCGGTGCGCGCGGGAATCCGTGTGTTTCCCGCGCCGTCGTAGTAGGTGACCGACGGCGCCAGTAACTGGTCTCCGACCAGGAGCGAATCGAGGACGGGGGCGAGCACCAGGTACGGCGACCCCGACGCGGTCGTGTCCCGGCACCCGAGCCAGGCGCTCGCGGCGCACAACGCCGCCGCCACACGGCCGAGTCTCATAGAGGTGGCCTTAAGCGTAGCGTCAACGCGGAGTGCGAGCAATCAGCTCTCGCTGTCCCGTGGCGAGCGGCGCAGACGTCTCCGCGCCGCCCGGCCAGCGGATCCACACGGCGACGGGTCGCTGCCCCTCCGCCACGCCGAGCACCTGGATCGCGCCGTCCTGAGACCAGTAGCCCGATCCGGCGTGCAGCTCACGCGCTGGCCCCCGAGCCCCGTCGTCGTACACCAGGCGCAGCGTCGCACCGATCCCGTGGGGGTTCTCGCGCGGGCCCACCAGGTGCACGCGCAGCCCCGGCCGGGCGTGCTCGTTGTGATACAGCTTCGTCTCGGCACCGTTCTGAGACACCGCGAGGTCGAGCCGGCCGTCTCCGTCGTAGTCGGCGAACGCCGCGCCTCGCTGGTCCCCATACACGGTGATCCCGGAGACTTGCCCGGGCACCGGCACCAGCGTGCCGCCGCCCTGCCCGAGCAGCAGCAGGCCGCGACCGGCGTCGTAGCGCCGCGTCCCTATCTCGGTGGGAAAAAAGTTCTGGGCGAGAAACAGATCCTCGTGCCCGTCGCCGTCGAAGTCCGCCACTCCGGCGTAGAAGGCCGGGGCGAACTGCGCCTCCGGCGGCAGCGCCACTCCCTGAAACGTCCCGCCCCGATTGAAGAAGACCGTATGATCCAGCGTGGCGGCCTGGAGATGCTGCGCTCCCTCGAGCCCTCGTCCCAGCACGTCGTGGAGGGAGGCGTTGGCGTACGCCGCGAACGTGCGGGTGTTCAAGCGCACCGCGGGCAGCGCCGTCATCAAGCGGGGGAGCTGGGTGAGGGGCGCGACAACTCCCAGTCGCTCGTCGTATTGGGCTTCGATCATGTCCCAGCTTCCGGACCCGGTGAAGTCCCCGTAATACAACAGCAGCGGATGAGTCGCATCGACACGATAATTGGTGTTGCGACCCCAGCTTGTCGCCACGATGTCGAGACGCCCATCCCCGTCCAGGTCCCCCGTCGTCACCCCGTTCCAGCGACCCACCCAGCGGTCCAGCCCCCACTGGGCCGTCGCGTCGCGCAGCCGGCCGTGGTCGTTCAGGAACAGCTTGAGCGATCCCCACTCCGGCGCGAGGATCAGATCGGGCCAGCCGTCGCCGTCCACGTCGGAGAAGACGGCTGCCGATATCAGGCCGACGTGTTGCAGCAGACTGCTGTTCGCCTCGTCGAGAACGAACCGTGCCCCCCCGCGATTGCGGTACAGCCGCGACGACGCGGCGCTCGGATACGCTCCCGGCGCGACGCGCCCGCCCACCAGCAGATCCAGGCGACCGTCCCCGTACACGTCGGCGACCGCCAGCGGCCCGACACTGAACCTGTCCCCAGCCACCGCCGGCGAGACGCGGCCGCCGGCGGGCTCCACTGCGAGCACCGACGGTACCGCCCCGGCTTCGGCCGGCGTGAGCGACTCGTAGCTCGACTGGCCCACCAGCAACACGGTCGCACCGGCGGCGCCGGGCAGCGGCAGCACCGTGGTCTCGTCGTAACGCGCGGCGGGAACGTGGAGGTCGACCTTGCGCAGGCGACCGCGCTCGTTGCGGTAGTACGCCAGCGAGCCGCCCCTCCCCGACGTGATCAGCAGGTCTTCCGTGCCGTCGCCGTCGACGTCGTACCATGTGAGCCCGGGGCCCAGCTGGCTCAGCGCATGGGGAAGCAGCCGCTGTCGAGCCCAGTCGTTGTAGGGCGTGTCGACGTGGCGGTGACTGACCTCGGCCGACGCGTCCCGAAACCAGGGCGCTGACCCCGGGCGCAAGCCCGGGGAGCCCGGAACGCCCGGGGACTGTGCAGGCTCCTTGATCTCATACTCGCGGTTCGGCTTGACGCCGTGAACTATGGAGCGCCCGCCGCGCCGCCACGCCACTTCGATCGTCAGCTCCTGCGCCTTCCCAGCAGCGAAGCTGTAGAGGGGGTCGGAGCCGGAGAGGTAGCTACCGCCGAGCACGACCTCCTTCTGCTGGACCGGGACCGGGCCGCCCAACACGCGAATCTTGGACCCAGCGCCCGCGGTATTCGGCGCCTGACCGCGCAGCCGCACCGCCACGCGCGGGGCACTGACGAGGTTGCGGAACACCGCCGCGGGGGAGCCGAGCCGATTGACGACGATGTCCAAAGCGCCGTCCCCGTCCAGGTCCGCCATGGCCATGCCGTGCGAGATCGCGTCGTCGGCGCCGAACCCCCACCGCTGGCCCACGTCCGAGAAGGTGAGGTCACCGTTGTTGCGGAAGGCGACGCTCGGCACCGCGAGTTTGGGGAACTGCGCGAGCTCCCGTCTCCACTCCAGGCCCGAGAACGTCGTCCGAGCCCGCTCCCAGGTGTCCGCGTCCATGACATCCCACAGGTGCCCGGTCGTGATGAGCAGGTCCTCGTAGCCGTCGAGATCCACGTCCAGGAACTGGGCGTCCCACGACCAGTCAGAGGCCTCAATCCCGGCGAAGGCTGCGATTTCCGCGAAGCTGCCGTCGCCGCGGTTCTTGAAGAGCGTATTGCGCTGCCACTGGGGCCGGTCGTCGATCCGTCCGATCAGCTTCGGCAGAGGCGTGTGCGTGGGGATCTCGGTCTTGCGACGCGGTCCCCGACCCAGCATGTCCGCGACGAAGATGTCGACCTGACCGTCGCGATCCACATCGGAAAAATCAACCGCCATCGAGGAGTTGCTGGTGTTGCGGAGGGCGAGACGGGGTGCCGCGCGAAACGTCCCCTTCCCGTCATTCAGCCACAGGAAGTCGGGGTCCTCGAAATCGTCGCAGACGTACAGGTCCGGTGCGCCGTCACCGTCCACGTCGGTGAACTTGGCCGACAAGGCGAAGTATTCCGGCGCCGCGGCGAGGGGCTTGCCCGCTTCGTCGAGGAAGCGCCCCGACGTCCACGACGCCAGCGTGAAGTGTCCGGTGCCGTCGTTCAGGTAGAATGCGTCCGGATCGGCGCGCTGCTGCATCGCGACCATACCGTACTCAGGCCGGTCCTCGACGCGATAATCCTTCTGGAACTTGGGGACGACCTCGAAGCGCTTCCCCACCTCCCGAACGACCTGATTGAAAGCGCGTTCCTGCGGCGGATAGACGTCCATCGCCGACCGCGTCTTATAGTTGGCCACGTAGAGGTCGAGGTGGCCGTTCCCGTCCACGTCCGTCAACGTCATCGTCATGCTGCCCGTGCGCGCGGCGAGGCCGGCCTCCGCCGTCCGCTCGGTGAACACCCCGTGCCCGTCGTTGACGAACAGCGCCACGCCACCCCCCAGCGTGCTGACGAGCAGGTCCAGGTCGCCGTCGCCGTCCACGTCGGCCAACACCGCTCCCGTGGAGTGACGCCCCGTCAACGCGACGCCCGCCTTGGCGGTGACGTCCTCGAACCGCCAGCCACCCAGGTTGCGGTACAGAACGTTCGAGCCCTGGTTGCTCGTGAGATAGACGTCGGGAAGGCCGTCCCCGTCCACGTCGCCCAGGGCCACGCCGCCGCCCTGCGCCAGGTGGCGGTTCCAGAGCGCGCTGTCGAGGGTGATCGTGTTGGTGAAGTGGATGCCGGTTTGGGATGGGGAAAGCTCGGCGAACCCCGGACCGCCACTGCGCGCCACGCGCAGCTCGCGCCACCGGTACCCCGCCTCCTCGTGCCATGACCCGGGGGACGCGGCGCCACGGCAACCTGAACCGAGCGCGAGGCTCGCCACGAGAATGAACAGGCGCGCCGACGAGCGACGCGCCTGTTGGCGTCGACGGTACGACCGCGCGCTCAGGTTAGCGGCGGCGCGGGCCCAGTATGGCGTTGATCTCCCGGCGCGCCTGCGCCTGCCGCTGCATTTCCGTCCACATCTGGGGTGCGTTCGTCACCAAGGCCGCCACGACCGCGCTTGGCGCCGGGTGCGCGTCGCAGCTCCCGTCCGGATGACTTGCGCCACCGCACGTGTACAGCGACAACTTCAGCACGCCAAGCTCTTTCGCCGGCACCGGCATCTGGTGCGGCGTGAGTGGCTCCAGTTTGTCGATGCGCCGCTGGTTATAGAACGGCGCCGTGTTCGAGCCCGGCAGCTCGACGTCCTGCTCGTACTGCAGCTCCTGGAGCAGACCCGCCGGACCGTCGGCCGCGCTCGCCGGGAGGAAGCTCGGCTTCGCGGCGCTCGCGCCACCGCGTGGCCGCCCCAGTAGATCCGGGCCAACGCGCGTATGGTTGATGAGCGTGGCCGCCGTGACGAGGTCGGGCGTGCCCTGCCGGATCAGGGCTTCCGCCCAGATCAGGTCGTTCTCGGCCGCGAGCACCGCCGGGGCATCTCCCGACCCGGTAACCTCGCCCTGCGGATTGTCACCGCACGTGGCTAGGCTGTCATAGCGGACCTGCCCGACGGCGCTCTGGTGCCACGCACCCCGCGACTTGTTCTGGATCTCAGGGTCGGTACTCCAGACGTAGTCCAAGCCGCCCCGCTTGACCGTGTGCGTGTCGGCGACAGCCGAGATAAGCTTTGCGTACTTCGCTCCTCCCCGATAAGTCCCGTCGCCCAGGCGCTGGTCCGGTGAGTTGGGCTGGCTGTTGTTCACGATATTCCAGGGGTCCGGCAGATGGGCAGGATCCAGCAGATGCGCGACCCGGCTGTGGATCCGCATCGTGGTCATGTCGTTGCTCCACACCTTGAGCCAGTCACACCAGCTGGCGCACGCATCGTCATGGAAGACCCAGTCGAAGGGGGTCCCGGAGCTGATGCCCTTGGAGGCATAACCCGTCACCCTGGCCCAATCGACCGCGGCGTTTTGCGCGGCGTTGCGCGGGAAGTACGCCAGCGTCCGCGCGGCCATGGTGTTGGCGATCTGGGCGATGTGCACATTGGTGTAGCTCTGCGCCGGGCTGCCGAAGAAGTCCCCCGGGACGCCGAACTTGGTCGCGGCCATCGCGATTGCCGCGTCGAACTTTGCCAAGGCCGTGTCGCGGAGCGCGGTGTCGGACTTGAACGCCACGATCGGTGAGCCGTTCGCATCCACCGGGGTGCTGTCCGTCACGATGAAGCCCTGGTCGTAGTTCAGGGCGATGCCGCTCAGGCTCAACGCCTGCACCAGCGTCGCCATGGTCTCGACCATCTTCGTGTTGTCGGCATCGGTGATGACGATCCCCTTCTGCCGGATCGCTTTCAAGACATCGTTGGCGGACGACAGCGCCGAGTAGTATCCGTACCACAGCGGCTCGATCTGGGTGCGTTGCGCCGAGGCGGGGTCGTTTTGCCACTCGACGCGCGGATACGTGGCGCCCAGCTGCTCGGTGCCGCACGTGCCGTTGGTCGCCGTGGTGTACACGTCCCAGTTGCCGGTGGTACACCCGGTGTAGAACCGGATGTTGTAGTTATTCCACGCCGCGACATGGCTGCGCGCCATCACGACCATCGTGAGGGCCGGATACGCGTCAGCCCCCAGATCGCCTTGCATGGTGAGATACCAGGTCCGCACGGCACCCACGGCGATCGACTGCACCGTGGACGGGTCGGACAGCGCGCGGGGCGAGTCCGGCGCGTTGGGGTTCTTGATGTTGAGTGTGTCGCATCCGCCCGCGCAGATCAGGACCGTCGCGAGGCCCACGACCTCCGGGATACGCTTGCCCAAGCTCATAAGTCGCACGCTCCTAGAGAAGGTCGGTCCGCGGATCAGAAGTTGATCTCCGCAAAGCCCGTGAAGGTCCGGAAGTTCGGGTACGAGAAGCCGTCGACCCGGAACGAGTACGGGTCCCCCGATAGGCCGGCCACTTCGGGATCGTACCCGGAGTACTTGGTGAAGGTGAACAGGTTGCGCCCGATCACGCCCACGCGCAGGCTGTTGATCCCGAGACCGAGCTTCTCCAGCATGCTGCGCTGGAAGGTATAGCTGACGTTCAGCTCCTTGATCTTCACGTACGTGCCCGGTTCGACGAAGAAGTCGATGGGGTTGATACCGTTGTAGATGGCCTGGTAGTAGTCGGTCGGCTTCTTCCCGGTGCTGTAACAGGCGGGCAGAGGCACTTTATTGGCATCGACTCCGCATCCCGTCGCCACGGGCTTGCTGGACTGGTCGTACACGCGGTCGCGAAACTCGAAAAACGGCCATTGCCGCGTGGCGTTGTAGATCTTCCCTCCCTGCACCCAATCCACCAACGCGTAGGCCGAGAAGTTCTTGTACCGCACGTTGGTGGTGAAGCTCGCGTTGAAGTCGGGGTTCACGTCGGCGATCTTGATGATCGAGCTGCCCGAGGGATCCACGTACGGGATGAACCGCTCGCTGATGGTATGGTAGACATCCTTCCGCACGAGGAAGCCGTCTTCATTGACGATCACGCTGTCCGGGCTCCAATGCTGGTTGGCGCCCGAGAGCGCCTGCTTTTTCGGATCGGCGTACAGGTCGGCGAGGGTGCGGACGATCTTCGTGCCGTAGATCACGCCGAAGGTCTCCCCGGCCGCGATCTTGAAGTGCTGCACGACGTCATTGTTGCCGACGTAATCCGGCCCCACCAGGAACGGCGGCGTGTTCAGCTGCGTGATCCGTTGACGCGTGCGGTCGGCGGCTACATTCAGCCGCCAAGAGAACTCGGGCCGGTCCACCAGGACCGCGCCCAGCGACAGCTCGTGTGTATGCCCGAGCAACGTGGCGGCGTTCTGCCACTGGTTGACGTACCCGGTCGCTCCGGAGAGGGGCACCAGCATGATCTGGTCCTTCGTCTCTTTGCGCGAGTACGAGTACTCCAGAGTGACCCGGTTGTTGAGGAAGTCGATGTTGCCGCCCACCTCCGTCTCCGCCGAGCGCGCCGGCTTGAGGGTCTTGTTGCCGAGCGTCTGCTTCACCGGCACGCCGCCGATGACGGCAAACGTCTCGTACTGGGCATCGAACGTGGGCCGCAAGCCGGCCGTTCCGTAGGAGGCGCGCAGCTTCAGCTCGTCGATGCCGTTCAGGTGAAGGTCCTGCGACAGGCGGTACGCCCCCGAGACCCGGTAGTACGTCTGCCAGCGGCTGTCCGAGCCGAACAGCGACGAGCCGTCCCACCGCACCAGCCCATCGACCAGGTAGCGATCCTTGATGTCGAAGCCGGAGATGACGTAGTAGTTCTTGTTCCGGATCGCGATGTCGGCGGAGCCGGGCGACAGCGAGGTCCGATCGACCGCCACGAACTCAGGCGTGTTCAGGACCTTGAACGCCGCAGCCGTGTCCGAGAAGACCGTCACCGTCTGGTCCTCGTACACGTACGCGGCCTTGGTGGTGTTGCGCACGTTCCACGAACCGAGGTGGAACGCGCGTACGCTGGTGAGGGTCGCGCCGGTATTGAACGTCCGGCCGGCGCTGTCGATCTTCACGAGCGAGCCGCTCGTCGGCTCACCGTGCGAGTTCAGGAAGTTCTTCGGTACCTGGTTCGTGAAGTTGGACGTCTCCTGGTCGTAGTTGTAGTTCCCCTCGAACGACAGCCAGTCGCGAATCCGGTAGGTCGCCTTCGCGTAGCCGGTGAAGCGCGAGCGATCGGTTTTGATCTGCCGGTTGGCCAGGGTGTACAGCGGGTTCGTGGCGTTCGGTAGGACGTGCGGAATCTGCGCCGCGTACGGCGTGCCGTCCGGGTTCGGGGCAAACAGGTTGATGTTGGGCTCGATGAACGTCACCGCGAAGAACGGCGCGCCGGGACCCTGCGCGACCTGATTGTTGTTCGACTTGCCGAAGAACCCCCCGACCGACAGGTCGAGCCGCGGCGTCAGCGCCTGATCCACGTTCACGCGGAAGTTCTGCCGGTTGTAGCCCTTGAGCAGGATGAGAACGCCGTCCTCTTTGGTGTTCTGGAACGACACGTTGTAGTTCGTGTTGCCCCGCCGCTGCCCGATCGAGACGTAGTTCGTGTAGAATGGGCCGTGCGTGAGCAGCGCCGACTGCGCGTCGTACACGGACCGGCCGAACGCGCTGTAGGGAATGTCGGCGATGTGGTCGGCCCTTAAGTTCGGCTGCGAGTTGATGCCGACCAAACAACCGCCTACCGCACACGACGCGGTCGGGTCGCTCAAAGGTGGCGTGATGTAGTCCCCGTTCGTAACGGTGTTCCCCAGCGCATCCTGGTACGTCCCGACGGTGTCGATCAGGTACGGATGCGCCAGCGCCGTAGGGATCGCCTTGGGGCGGAACGACTGGCCGTACTCATTGCGCACCGTGACCACCAGCTTGCCGTCCGGGATGCGCTCGCCGCGCCTGGTGAAGATCTGCACCACGCCGTTGGCGGCATTCGAGCCGTACAGGGACGACGCCGCCGCCCCTTTCACCACCTCGACGCGCTCGATGTCTTCGGAGTTGATGTCCGCGAGGCCGAAGTGCGTGATCGTCCCGTCCACGATGATCAACGGACCCGGGACCTCGGTCGCCGCGCACGGGGGAACGGTGCACGCGGACGGCGACGTGAGGGCGGTGGCCCCGCGCAGCCGGATCGTCGGCTGGCCACCAGGGGCACCGCTGGAGTTGATCAGTCGCGCCCCCGCCACCTTCCCCTCGAGCGAGCCCAGCGCCGAGACGCCGGGCGCCTGCTGCAGCTGTGAGGCGTCCACGCTGCCGACCGCGAACGTGAGCTTTTTCCGCTCCGTCGCTTCCGCGACCCCCGTGACCACGACCGCCTCGAGCTGCATCGGGTCAAACTTGAGCTGGAAGTCCTGGGTCTGGGTCCCCGGCGTCAGCGTGATCTGCTTGACCCCGGGCTGGAAGCCGATGTAGCGCGCGCGGAGCGTGACGGTCTGCCCTTTCGTCTTATCCGCTGTGAGGGTCAGCGTATAGGTGCCGGCGGTCGTGGTGGCGACCGCGGCACCGAGCTCGTCGATCAGGACGAGCGCACCGCCGAGCGCCTCGCCCTGGCGGCCGGTGACCTTGCCGGTGATGACGGCCCCCTGCGCGTGCAGCCATCCGGCTGCGCCCACGAGCAATGCCGTCGTGATGGTGACGACTCCGAGTGTGCTCGACGTGGCGTGCCTCATCTGACCCCCTGACAAGAAGTGACGCGGGGTGAACGAGCTTTCGTGCTGCAACCTAAGGGACGGCAGGATATAGTGCGGGGCGTGCGGTACGGGCGCAAGATGCCCAAACTGCTCGCACCCGAACGAGCCACCCCCCCGGCTGCGGCTCTTTCCGGGTGGGTTTCAGGACGATACTATAGCGGTAGCAGGAGACTGCTCTGCACATCACACCTCGTCCCCATATTGGTCCCGCCGCGTGGCGCATCGTGGTTGCCGCCGGAATGGCTGCCCCTACCGTCGCGCCCGCCCAGCAGGCGCAGCCAGGGGTGCTCCACGGCCAGGTGGTGGCTCGGGCGAGCGGCGACGGCGTGAGGGGTGCCCGGATCGTGGTGGACACGCGGGACACCACCGCCGCCGACAGCGTCGGCCGCTTCGAGCTGACGCTCGCGCCCGCCCGCTACGTCCTCGAGGTCGCCGCTCCGGGGTATTCTCCGGGAGTATGGAAAATCACGTTCCGCGACGGCAAGACTCTGGAGCACGTCTTCGACCTGGACCCGGCTTACGAGCTGCCGGGGGTCGTGATCGAAGGGAAGCCGAGCTCCATCGGAAGGCGGTTCGCGGACTTCGAGCGTCGCCGGCACGCGGGGATGGGCTATTTCCTCACCAAGGAGCAGATCGAGCGCGCCGGGTCGGCCGCCCTCATCGATATCCTGGTCACGGTGCGCGGCGTGGAGCAGGTGTGCATCTCGAACACGTGTGTCGCCAAGATGGTCCGGTCGCCGCCGGGCTGCTACCCGCAATATTTTCTCGACGGCAACGAGTCGACGCCCTACTTCGCGCGCAACACGCCGCCCCAGGACGTTCAGGGCGTCGAGATTTACCGCGGCTCGTCGGAAACGCCGGGCGAGTTCCTCGGGAGCAACTCCGGCTGCGGCGTCATCGCCATCTGGACGAAGTCCGCTCCTTAAGGCCTCGCCGCGAGAAACCGGGTCGCCTCCACGAGTCCGGGGAGACTCGGGTCGGACCCATGCCAGATCTCCCGCAGCTCGCGGTAGGCGCGGGCTGCCGTGGCTGGGTCGCCGGCCGCGGCGGCCGCGCGGCCGAGGCCGAGCAGCGACAACGCCCGCTTGGGGGCGAGCGCGAGCGCGCGCGCGAACTCGGCCTGGGCCGCCGCCGGCCGGCCGGCTTGCAGCAGGATCTCACCGAGCAGCTCGTGTGATGGCTTTACGACCGCCGGAGGCCCAAACTCGAGCGGCATCGCGTCCTCGAGCGCCGTCGCTTCCCGCGTGAGCGCGACCGCGCCCGTGAGGTCGCCGTCCGCCTGCCGCAGCAGCGCCCGCAGCTCCTGCTCGAGGATATCCGGCACGCGGTCCCGTTCCTGACCCGCTTCGGGTGGAGCCCGATTACGATTGAGGGTGGCCAGGTCGACCAGGCGGCGGCCCGCGTCAGCGCGATCTCCGCGCTTCAGCGCACTGAGCGCGCCGACGAATCCGTCCACGGCTGCGTCCCTCGAGCGCACGGTCGAGAGGTCGATACTCCACTGCAGGCATGGACTGTCCCATTGCTCGGTGTTCACGACGTATTCAGCCCGCATCTGCGCGACGACGGCGCGTCCCCGGCGGCTCTGATTCATATTTTCGTGCATGCGTTGTAGGTGTCGGAACGCGTCGGCGTATCGACCCTGCTGCAAATACCCGTAACCCAGCCATTGGGTGTAATGGTGCGGGGTCCAGGCGGCGTGATCGCGCCCGGACGCCAGCTCGTTCTGCGAAACCACCTCGTCCCACATTCCCAACGCAAGGAAAATGTGCGTGGTCATGTGCTGCGCGTGCGCGGCGTCGGGGGCGATTTTCGAGTAGGCGCGCGCCGCCGCCAGGCCCAGCGGGGCATGGATCGGGTCGTCGTAGGAGTGAATCAGCAGGTGCGCCGCACCCGGGTGGTTGGGGTTCTCCCGGAACACCGTGTCGACGATGGCGGCCGCCCGCAGGTAACTCGGGACGTCCCGCACGCCCTGGTTCAGGCCCAGCAGGGAGAGCGCATAGAACACCTTGGCCTCGCGGTCCGCCGGAAACCGAGCGACGAGGCGCCCCATGGCAAGGGAGTAGGCCGTGTCGCGCACCGCCTTGGAGCCGTCGCCGTACAGGATTTCGACGGCGTCGAGATATGCCTGCTCGCGGCGTGTGGGCGCTTTGGCACGTCGGGCGTCGCGCGTCGCGGCGAGCCGTTGCAGCGCCGCGCGCGCGGCGTTCCCGTCCTGCTCGTTCCAGACCGGATGGGTGTAGGTCATCGCCTCACCCCAGTAGGCCAGCGCGAACCCGGAATCGAGCCGCTGTGCCTCGCGGAACGCCCGCGCCGCGTCCCCGTACTCGAAGCTGTGCAACAGCAGCACGCCGCGGATGAACGGCGCCCGAGCCGCGGGGGCCCCAGAGGTCGGAAAATCGATCGTCCCGAGGCGCGGCGCCTGGGCCGACGCCGGTCCGGCGGCGAGGCAGGCCAGCACTGCCCCCACACGGCCCAAGATCTCCGGTTTCATGCCACCAAGATACCGCCTTCGCCGGGCGCTGCCGACGTCTTACCTTAGAGCCCGAGTCCCAAGACAGGAAAGCGGACGATGACACACGCCCCGATCTCGCGACGGGCCCTCCTCGCCGGAGCCACCGGCGCGCTCGGCGCACACGCGCTGCGGGTGACGAAGCTCGCGCAGGATCCCACCAAGGTCCCCGGGTCCGCCGTGACTCCGCTCGGCGAGCGCTCGCCATTCGAGCGACCACGGCGAATCCCGCTCGGCAACGGCCAGGGCATCTCGTACACGCCGCTGCAAGACTGCTGCGGCATCGTGACGCCCGCGGACCTGCACTTCGAACGCCATCACGCCGGCGTACCCGCCATCGACCCGCAGCGTTACAAGCTGCTCATCCACGGGATGGTCGAGCGACCCACGGTGTTTGACCTCGAGGCCCTCAAGCGCTTCCCCAGTGTGTCACGACTCTGTTTCCTCGAGTGCTCCGGCAACGGCGCGGCGGGCTACGGGAGGAGCCGACCCGACCTGTCCCCGCAATTGGTCGATGGCCTCACGAGCACGAGTGAGTGGACGGGTGTGCCCCTGGCGACGCTGTTCCGCGAGGTCGGCGTGAAACCCGGCGCCACGTGGTTCCTCGCCGAAGGACAGGATGCCGCCGTGATGGCCCGCAGCATTCCCGTCGAGCAGGCCCGGGACGACGGGCTCATCGCGTACGGCCAAAACGGCGAGGCGTTGCGCCCCGAGCAGGGCTATCCGGCGCGATTGCTGCTACCGGGCTGGGAGGGAAACGCCAACGTCAAGTGGATCAGGCGGATCGAGCTGGCGGATCGCCCATTCATGACGCGGGAGGAGACGTCGAAGTACACTGATCCGCTCCCCGACGGCACCGCGCGCCAGTTCAGCTTCGTGATGGACGCGAAGTCGATCATCACGTTCCCGGCGTACCCGGTGACGCTCGGCGACAGGGGTTGGTGGCAGATCACCGGAATCGCCTGGAGCGGCCGCGGCCGGATTACCCGAGTAGAGGTGAGCAGCGACGCCGGCCGCCACTGGGCACCGGCCGACCTGCAACAGCCCGTGCTTCCCAAATGCCACACCCGATTTCGGTACATGTGGAACTGGGACGGCGGGGATACGACGATTCTGAGCCGCGCGGTGGACGAGACCGGCTACGTGCAACCTCCGGTCGAGCAGTTGCGCCAGGCGCGCGGGCTCGGCACCACCTACCACTTCAATCACATCCGGCCGTGGCGGGTGCGGAGGGACGGCACCGTGGTGTTCGGGCTCGAGAGCTGAACGTGCGGGGTGGGATGATGCTCGGCACCATGCTCCTTCTGGGAGGCTGCGGGAGCCATGATCGCCCGCAGGTTGGTGCAGCTGCGCCGGTGACATTCGGCTTCGGGAGGCCCGCCACCGCGGACGAGATCGCAGTCTGGGACTTGGACGTCAGGCCCGACGGCGCGGGGCTCCCACCAGGGCGCGGCACGGCGTCTCAGGGCTCGGCAGTCTACGGCCGCAAGTGCGCCGCCTGTCACGGCGCCACCGGAATCGAAGGGCCGTTCGACCGGCTGGTAGGTCGGGAGCCCCGCCAGGGCTTTCCGTTCGGCCGCCTCCCGCGCCTGGTGAAGACGATCGGCAACTACTGGCCCTACGCGACAACGCTGTACGACTACGTCAACCGCGCCATGCCGCTCAACGCACCCGGCTCGCTCAAACCCGACGAAGTCTACGGCCTCGTCGCTTTTCTCTTGTGGCGGAACGACATCATCGCGAGCAGTGCGGAGATGAACCCGCAGACCCTGCCCCGCGTGGTCATGCCCGCACACGACCGCTTCGTGCCCGACAATCGGCGCGGCGGACCGGAGATCCGCTAACTGGTATGCCAAACGCTCGCCCGTCGCGCCGCCGGCTGGTCGTGGCGGCATGCTGCGCGCTGCTCGCCTGCCGGTCCCCGCGCGCCGAACGCCCTGCAGGCTCGACCCCCGCCTGGTTGCTCGCGCGCTACAGCCAGGAGGCGGCGCTGGCTGCACAGTCGACGGTGCTGCACGACTTTCGCTTCACCGACCGGCGGGAAGCGAGCGGCATCACGTTCCAGACCCACATCGTCGACGACGCGGGGAAGGCCTACAAGAAGGTCCACTACGACCACGGCACGGGACTGTGCGCCGCCGACGTCGACGCGGACGGACGGCCCGACTTGTACTTCGTTACCCAGCTCGGCACGAACGAGCTGTGGAGGAATCTGGGCGACGGCCGGTTCGAGAACATCACCGATCAGGCGGGCCTCCATATGGAGGACGCGATCGCCGTCGCCTGCTCGTTCGCCGACATCGACAACGACGGCGATCCCGATTTGTTCGTCACCACGGTGCGTCACGGCAACCGACTGTTCGAGAACCTGGGCGGCGGGAAGTTTCGCGACATCACCGCGCAGGCCGGCGTCGGCTACAGCGGTCACTCCTCGGGCGCTGTTTTCTTCGACTATGACGGCGACGGCCTGCTCGACCTCTTCGTCACCAACGTCGGCGTCTACACCACCGAAGAGAAGGGGCCCGGCGGCTATTACGTCGGCCGGCCCGACGCCTTCCACGGTCACACGCACCCCGCGCGCGCCGAAGCGAGCATTCTGTACCACAACCTCGGCGGCAACCGGTTCAAGGACGTCACGCGCGAAGTCGGGCTGGTGGATCTCGGCTGGAGCGGCGACGCCACCGTGATCGACGCGAACGACGACGGCTTTCCAGACCTCTACGTCCTCAACATGCAGGGGGCGAATCATCTCTGGCTGAACGAAGGCGGGAAGCGTTTCCGGGACGAAACCAAAGACTACTTCCCCAAGACCCCGTGGGGGGCGATGGGAGCGAAGGTATTCGACTTCGACGGCGACGGGCGGCTCGACCTCTTCGTAACCGACATGCACTCGGATATGTGGGCCAATATTCCGCCCGGCGATTGGGCGACGGAGACCCGCAAGGCCGACTCCGCGCCGGCACCCGCCGATTTCTTTCCGGCGGGAAAAGCCGGCTTCATCTTCGGTAACGCACTCTTCGCAAACCTGGGTGGCGGCCGGTTCGAGGAGGTGTCCGACTCCCTCGGGGTCGAGACGTACTGGCCCTGGGGACCGAGCGTCGACGACCTCAACGCCGACGGCTGGGACGACATCTTCGTCGCGGCGGGCATGAACTTCCCGCACCGCTATGGGATCAATTCCGTGCTGCTGAACGACGCCGGCCGGCACTTCCTGCCGAGCGAGTTCCTCGTCGGAGTGGAACCGCGCTCCAACGGCGAAACCGAGCAGGTCTGGTTCACGCTCGACTGCAGCGGCCCAGACCGCGGACAATTCTTCTGCGGCGTCTGCCGCGACGCCGGCGCCTCGGCCCTGGGCTGTAGGTGGGAAGCCGCCGGCCGACTCACGATGATGGGCTCGCGCGGAACGCGCTCCGCCGTCGTACTCGACCTCGATGAGGACGGCGATCTGGACATCGTGACCAACGAGTTCAACGGGCGTCCGCAGGTGCTCGTCAGCGACCTCGCGCAGCAACACCACGTCAACTACCTCAAGGTCCGTCTGCGCGGCACGCGCTCCAACCGGGAGGGGCTGGGCGCCCAGGTGACCGTCGTCTTGCCCGACGGCCGGCGAATTCTCAAGCCGTTCGACGGCAAGTCGGGCTACCTGTCCCAGAGCGACCTGCCTCTCTACTTCGGCCTCGGAGCCGCGGACCACGCCGCGTCGCTCGAGGTGCGCTGGCCTTCAGGACGACGCCAGAGCGTTGCCGGCCCCATCCGAACCGGTCAGACCGTCGAGGTGGTCGAGCCGTAGACGGCTCTACCGCTCGCGATAGATGCCTATCTCATGGGTGCGATAATACAGGGCGGCCTGCTTCCCCGGAGTGTTGATCTGGATCGCGTTGGATTTCCGGTTAGGCATGTGGCAGTCTATGCAGGATGTCATCATGCGACCTGCGATTTCGTCAGCCATCGGATGTTGGCCCGTCTGATGACACGCCAGACACTTCTGCGCGAACCGCGCGACGTCTCGTTCCGGTCGATGGACGTCGTGGCAAGTCGAACAGGACATGTCCCGGCTCGCGCGAAAGCACTTGCTGCGCCGCAGCAGCCCCACCTGATCACCATGCACGTCCGGAATGGGAACATCGGCGTCGGATCGAGCGACGAGATAGTCGTCGAGCCTCTCACCCGGCCGGTATGAGAACGGCGGTCGTCGTGGCTCCCGCTCCCCGGAATGGCACAACGCGCAATTATCCACCCTTCGGTCCCTCGAGAAGCGCGCGGGATTGAGGATGGACGCTCCGCGCGTCTCCGCGGGATGCGACGACTGAAAGTGGATGTGTTCTCGCCCCTCGCCATGACATTTTTCGCAGGAGATGCCCAAGCGGTAACGGCGGGAGTAACGCACTGCACCGAGCTCCGTTTGGAGCGGAAACGACGTGCTGTGACACTCCAGACAGCGAGGCACGATGAGTCGTCCGAAGTCGATCTCACCATCCGAATAGCCGGGACTGTTGACCCACTGCTCGGGTCCGGTCAGATAGGAGACCGGCAATTCGAACAGGAGCCCGCCGGCCCAGTAGAGATACGATTGCCCTCGTCTCCCCGACCCGACGACCAGCTCGATCCGCTTCGTAATCGATCGACGCTGGGCCGAATCGACGCCCGTCTGATAGAAGGCACCGTTGCGCTCTTCCATTTTGAAGGAGATGCCGGGCAGCCTGGTGCGCAGCACGTCGTGCCCCGCCGAGAATCGTCCCTTGATGGACCGGGCAGTTGCCTCAGCGGACGTCGCGGCGTGGGCGGTCTGCCGGAACATCACGACGATCTCCTCGTGGCATGGCCGGCACGACGTTGCTTCGGGGGCGACCTGGTTGGCGGCGGCCACGGACGGCGCCCCTAAGGCGACGGTCGACACCAGCCAGGCGAGCAAGTGCTGACGCATCACCTTCAAGCTGCGGGCCCCGTGTGGCCGCGGCAACCGTGACCAGTGGCGCGCCGGGACGCGAGTCACTATGGTAAGCCCACCCTCGAACGACAGAGCCGACGATGCGTCTCGCCGCGGCCACGTGCGTACTAATGACCGCAGTTTCAGCCGCCAACGGGCAGGCCCCCCTTCCTCCCCCTTCCTCCGACCCGCTCGCCGCTCGTGCCAAGGGTCGTAGCGACGCGCCCGTGACCGTGTACGAGATGTCCGACTTTCAGTGCCCTTACTGCCGCGCCTTCGCCCTCACCACCATGCCGTTGCTGGAAAAGGAGTACGTGCAAACGGGCAAGGTGCGGTTCGTCTACATCAACCTGCCGCTTACCACGCGCCACGCCAATGCCGCCGCCGCCGCCGAGCTGGCGATGTGCGCGGCCCGGCAGGGGAAGTTCTGGCCGCTGCATGACCTGCTGTTTCAGCGCCAGGACGCCTGGGCCTCCCGCAAGGACCCCACCCCCTACCTCTTGGCGCTCGGCGACTCCGCCGGGCTCGATCACGCCCGGCTGGCGCGCTGCGTCAGCGCCAAGGCGACGGCGGCCGAGGTGCGCGAGGATGCGACGCGCGCCGGCGCCGCCGGCGCGGTCAGCACACCCACGTTCTACATCGAGGGAGGGCTGCTCGAAGGGGCGGCCCCCGTCGAGGTGTTCCGGACCGTACTGGACTCGGTCTACCGCAGCAAGACGGCCAACCGGGCGCGGTGATGGGGGACCGCCCTTCCTTCATATACCGGCTGAGCGTGCGGCTGGCCGAGCGGGCGCTGCCCCTCGCCGCCCGCTTCGACAAGAAGATCGCCCGCGGGGTGGACGCGCGTCGCGGCGTGCTCGAGCGGCTGGCGGCGTGGGGGCGGTCGCAGCGCGACCCCAAACGGCGGCTCGTGTGGGTGCACGCGCCCTCCGTGGGCGAAGGTCTGCAGGCCAAGCCGGTGCTCGAGACGCTCCGGGCCGAACGGCCGCAGTGGCAGCTCGTCTATACCTTCTTTTCCCCGTCCGCCGAGCGGCTCGCCCGCACGCTCCCCGTGGACTTCGCCGATTATCTGCCGTTCGACCGCGCGGCAGATGTGGCGGCCGCGCTGGACGCGCTACAACCTTCGGCGCTGGTGTTCTCGAAGCTCGACGTATGGCCCGAGCTCACGCTCGCCGCGCGGCGGCGCGGGACAAAGCTGGGGCTGATCTCGGCGACAGTGGCGCTCGACAGCTCGCGGCTGCGCTGGCCGGCGCGCCGCTGGGCGGAGCCCGCCTATCGCGCCCTCGATCGCGTGGGGACAATCAGTGAAGACGACGGCGGTCGGCTCCAGCAGCTCGGCGCCCGGCGCGAGGCGATCGAGGTGACCGGTGACACCCGCTACGACAGCGTCGCCGAGCGGGCCGAGCGGTTCGACCGGACGCGCGAGCCGTTCGCGCGGCTCGCGGTCTTCCCCGCCGGCACGTTCACGCTCGTCGCGGGCTCCACCTGGCCCGCCGACGAAGCGGTCGTGCTGCCCGCGTTCGTCGACCTGCTCGCCCAGGTGCCGGCCGCGCGCCTCGTGCTGGCGCCGCACGAGCCCAACCCCGATCACCTGGCGCTGATCGCCGAGCGCGCCCAGCACCTGAAGCTGCCGCGCCCCGTCCGCCTCTCCCAGCTCGAGCACGGAGCGCCCTCCCCCGTCATCGTGGTCGATCGCGTCGGCATCCTCGCCGACTTGTACGCCGTCGCCGACGTCGCGTTCGTGGGCGGCGGCTACACCCGAGCGGGGCTGCATTCCGTGCTCGAGCCGGCCGTGTTCGGAGTCCCGGTCACGATGGGCCCCCATTGGCACATGAGCCGCGACGCCGCGCTCTTGATCGAGCGGGGCGGCGCGGTGGCGCTGGCGGCCGATGGGCGCCATCCGTTGCACTCGCAATGTCTCGTCTGGTATCACGACCCGGCCGCGCGGCGTAAGGCGGGCGCCGCGGGCAAGCGGCTTGTGCAAGAGGGCCGCGGCGCGGCGGAGCGGACGACGGCTCTGGTCCGGGAGCTGGTGGAGGGCTAGCAGGCGACGAGGCCGGGGGCCCCGGAGCGACTGTGTGCCTGTCGCGTAGGGGCCCCCGGCCTCGTCGCCGCACCTACTTCACGACGACCCCCTCGAACGTGACCGACCGCGGCACCACCAGCCCGAACGTCAGCGCCGTCACCAGCAGGTCGCTCCAGCGGCTCCGCACCCGGATGCGGAGGTTCTCGATGCGCGCCCCCGTCCCCACCTGCCCCGCCAGCACGTCCTCCAGGTTCGGCTGCGACACCGGCAGCAGGCCGGCGACGAGATACACCGGGTGCTTGGTGACGCGAAACGGCACGCCCGAGTCCGGGACCGCGGCGGCACCGGCCAGGCTCACCGGCACGCCCAGCCGCCTCGAGTCGAGCGTGAGCGCACAGCCGCTCTGGGCGAGCGCCAGCGCGAGGATCGACGCTCGCAGGACCAGGGAACGACCGCTCACGTGACTCCTGGGAACGAAAGGGGCGCGCCGGGACCGGCGCGCCCCAAAGGTAGTGGCTTCAATCGCGCTTGTGAACCAGCATCACATGCCGAGCGGCACCTTGATCGCCACGTGCGCCCCGAGGCCGAACACCTTCTTGTCCCCCGTGTCCGAGTCCTGGTAATCGTACGCGGCGTGAAGCCCGAATAGTCCAAAACCGAGGTTCGCGCCCAGGACGAACCCGAACTTCGTTTGGGACGCGGAGGCGCCCGTGACCGGGTTCTCGAGCTTGTGGTAGCGGAGGCCGGGGGAGAAGTACGGCTCGATGCTAATCCCCGGCGTGGGCAGCGGCACGCTGAAGCCCACCGCAGCGGTCACGGTCGTCGTCTTGGGATAACTGGTCCCGATCTTCGCGGACGTCCCGGCCCCGAGCTGCGCGTTCACGGCGATCGGGAGCAGGCTGCCGCCGATCACGCGAAAGTCGACCTGGCCCCCGACGGCGGCCGTCTGGCTGCTCGAGCCCTCCGGCTTGTAGGACGCCACACCGGCGGTGAGCGTCACGGTTCCGATCCCGAGGGCGGCGCGGGCGCCGAAGGCGTTCCCCTTGCCGGCGGCCGAGTCCGGCCTGCCCCAATCGCCGCTGATAGTGATGCCGGTGCCGCCCTTCGGGCTGTTCCAGACCGGCATGCCGGTCCACTGCGCCGCGGCGGGCGCTGCGACGGATGCCGCTAACCCCACAGCCAAGACAACGCGCTTCATAGGATATCCTCTCAAGACGCTGGTGTCTCAGTCATCGGGACCAGGGCGCCCGGCCCCCCGAACAGCTCGCCAACGCTAGAAAGTCCCGCGCGACGAGTCAATCGCGTGTCGCTCTAATGCACCCACACGGCGCCGATCGACACACCCTCGCTGTCGCCCAGCCCCGCGCTGATGCGGGCGTCGAACACGCGGCTCAGCCGAAAGTCGCCGCCCAGGCCGAGCGCGAACCGCACGTGGTTGGGGACGGTGCTGCCGGCGAGCACGTACATCGTCGGCTGCACGTACGGCACGATGCTCACCGTCGAGCCCCGCGGATCGAGGCGGCGCCCGAGCGATAGCCCGACCGGGATGATCAGCTGCGACGCGCCGCTCACGAAGTTCCCGCCCACGCCGACGATCACCGCGCCGTCCAGCGGGAAGTCGATCGTGTGGGTGATCACGCGCTGCCGCGCCTCCGCGCCGAGCAGCAGCTCGGTGTCGCCGGCCCCGGACGGAGTGAAAAAACCGGCCTTGAAGCCGAGGTCGAATCCGTAGCGCGCGATCCGGTAGGCCCCTTCGAGCGCCGTGCCGCCGCCGTTGGGGAAGCTCAACAACACGCCGATCTCGGAGCGCACGAACGCGCGATACGGGGCGTTGAACGTCGTCGTGCCCGTCGCCTGGGCGGCCGCCCGGGCGGTGCCCGCGGAGAGACCGACAACCACGAGCAACGCAAGGTCACGCCGCATGCGCGTCTCCTTTCAGATCAGAAGCGGACGCCGCCAGTAAGAATGAAGGTCTTGCCGCCACCGAGCTCCCCGCGACCCTCCACGAACGGGATGAGTGTGCTGCGCTTCACCTTGAACGTCGTGCCGCCGAGCAGATTCAGCCCCGCCTTCGTGTCGGAGCCGCTCACGCCAGCTATTGTAACGGATGCATGGGCGATGTTCAGCCCACCGCCGGCGTAGGGACCGAGCGAACTGCGCGCGGGGACTCGGAAACGATACGCGACGTTGCCGTTGATCTCCCAATACTTCACGTTATTGCCGGGAAAGAAATAGTCGAACGACACGATGCCATCGAGCGGGGTCTTGGGAAAGAGCGACTGGAGCGGGAACACACCGCGCCCGCCGATCCCGAAGTTAGGGTCGTTTCCCCAATCGAGCTGTACCCCGAACGACGGGTGCTGTTGGGAGCGTGGGGCAGCCGCCCGCGCGGCCGGGCGTCGCTGAGCCGAGGCGAGCGTCGGTGCGATCGCGAGCACCGTCACGAGCACTGCACTGCCGATCAGCTTCCGCATACGGATAGCCCTCCGAGCGAGGAGTTGACGGGCGCGTGATACACCGCATTACGACGTTTGGACCTGGTCGGCGACGATGCGGACCGCGTCGCCCACCACCTGGAGGAATCCACCGGAGACCTCGAAGCGATCGCCGCCCCCGGCGACCCGCACCGTCAGCACGCCCTTACCCAGCAGCGTCATGAACGGCGCATGGCCCGGCAGGATGCCGACCTGCCCGTCGAACGCCGGGGCGACCACGGCGTCCGCGGCGCCATCGAATACGCCTCGCTCGGGGGAAATGACTGTGACGTGCATCACTCAGGCGCTGGCCAGGCGTTTCGCCTGCGCGACGACCTCGTCGATCCCCCCGACCATATAGAACGCCTGCTCGGGGAGTTGATCGAATTCGCCCGCGACGACGCGCTCGAACGAGCTGATCGTCTCCTCCAGCTTGACATACTTCCCCTCGAGACCCGTGAACTGGGTCGCGACGAAAAACGGCTGCGACAGGAAGCGCTGCACCCGGCGGGCGCGCCCGACCAGCTGCTTATCCTCCTCGGACAACTCGTCCATGCCGAGGATCGCGATGATGTCCTGGAGGTCCTTGTACCGCTGCAGGATCCGCTGCACCTCGACGGTGACCTTGTAGTGCCGCTCGCCCAAGTACTGGGCGTCGAGCAGACGCGACGACGATGCCAGGGGATCCATCGCCGGGTAGATCCCCAACTCGAAGATCTGGCGCGACAGCACCACGGTCGCGTCGAGGTGCGAGAATGCCGTCGCCGGCGCCGGGTCGGTCAGGTCGTCGGCGGGGACGTAGATCGCCTGCACCGACGTGATCGAGCCCTTCTTGGTCGATGTGATGCGCTCCTGCAGCTCGCCCATCTCCGTCGCCAGGGTCGGCTGATAGCCGACGGCCGACGGCATCCGGCCGAGCAGCGCGGAAACTTCCGAGCCGGCCTGGGTGAAGCGGAAGATGTTGTCGATGAACACCAGCACGTCCTGTCCTTCCATATCGCGGAAGTACTCCGCGACCGTGAGGCCCGAGAGCCCCACGCGCAGCCGGGCGCCCGGCGGCTCGTTCATCTGGCCGTAGATCAGGGAGCAGGACTTCAGCACCCCGCTCTCTTTCATCTCGAGGTAGAGGTCGTTGCCCTCGCGCGTCCGCTCGCCCACGCCGCAAAACACCGATCGCCCGCCGTGGCCCATGGCCACGTTGTGGATCAGCTCCATGATGATGACTGTCTTGCCGACGCCGGCGCCGCCGAACAGTCCGATTTTGCCGCCCTTCACGAACGGCGCCACCAGATCGATCACCTTGATCCCGGTCTCGAACACCTCGGTCTTGGGCTCGAGATCGACGAACTTGGGCGCCTCGCGATGGATCGGCCAGCGCTCGGCAGCGGACGGGATCGGCTCTCCCTCGTCCACCGGCTCGCCCAGCACGTTCAGAATGCGGCCGAGCGAGGGCTCGCCGACCGGGACCGTGATCGCCTCCCCCGTGTCCACGGCGTCCATCCCGCGCACCACGCCGTCGGTCGAGCTCATCGCCACGGCGCGCACCTGGTTGCGACCGATGTGCTGCTGCACCTCGGCCACGAGGTGGACGCCGTCGCCCGCGTGATCGACGCGGAGGGCGTTGTAGAGCTCCGGCAGGTGCTCCGGCTGGAACTCCACGTCGAGCACGGGGCCGATGACCTGAACGACCTTGCCGGTGTTCTGCTTGGACTCGACCGCGGGCTTCTTGGGAGCGTCCTTGGTTCGTGTCGCCATGAGAATCCTCTCTATCCTTTCAACGCTTCCGCCCCACCCACGATCTCCGCGATCTCCTGTGTGATCTGCGCCTGTCGCGCCCGGTTGTAGGTCCGCTGCAGCAGCTCGATGATGTCGCCGGCGTTGTCGGTCGCGTTCTTCATGGCCGTGCGCTGTGCACCGAGGAACGCCGCCGCCGTCTCTACCAGAGCCCGGTACACCTGGTTGCGGACGTACAGCGGCAACAGCTGCTCGAGGATCGCTTCGGCGGAGGGTTTGAGAATGTAATTGGCGGACCGGCCACTGACCCGAGGCGGAGCGATCGGTAGAATGCGCAGCACCGTCGGCGGGGTCGACACCGCGCTCCTGAACTGCGCGAACACCACGTCGACGGCATCGAGCGCGCCCGCTGCGAACTGCGCCATCAACGGCCCCACCAGCTCGGCGGCGTGGGCCGCCGTAGGCTTGTCGCCGATATCGGTCCGCTGCGATGCGATCGGGCGCTTCGCGAACCTGAAGAAGGTGATGCCCTTCTTGCCCACGATGTGCAGCCCCACGGTGGCGCCCTGGCCCTCGAGCTCGTCGATGCGGTGGCGCGCCTCGCGGATCAGGTTGGCGTTGAACGCGCCGCACAACCCGCGGTTCGACGTGATCAGCAGCAGCGCGACCCGCCGGCCGCTCGCGCTCCCATCCTTCGGCTGGCGCAGCAGCGGAAACCGCTCGGCCAGCTCGGGGGAGTAGAGGTCGCCGATCACCTCGGCCAGCGCGGCGGCGTACGGGCGCGCGGTCACGACACGGTCCTGCGCGCGCTTGAGCTTCGACGTGGCCACGAGCTCCATCGTCTTGGTGATCTTGCGGGTGTTCTGGACGGACTTGATCCGCCGGCGCAGCTCGCGGGGCTTCGCCATCAGCGCGTCGCGATTTTCTTGTACTCGTCGATGGCCGCGCGCAGCCGCGCGGCGAGCTCGTCGGCGAGCACCTTGCGCGTGCGGATCTCCTGGCCCAGCTCCGGATGCTGCGCCACCATGAAGTCGAGGAAGCCCTGCTCCCAGGCCTTGATGTGCTCCGGCGCCACGTCGTCCAAATAGCCGTTCGTCACCGCGAAGATGACCATCACCTGGCGCTCGACCGGCATCGGCAGGTACTGCGGCTGCTTCAGGACCTCGACCACGCGCTCGCCGCGGGCCAGCTGCTTCTGCGTCGCCTGATCGAGCTCGGAGCCGAACTGCGAGAACGCCTCGAGCTCGCGGTACTGCGCCAGGTCGAGCCGCAGCCGACCCGCCACCTGCTTCATCGCCTTGATCTGCGCGCTCCCTCCCACGCGCGACACCGAGATTCCCGGGTTGATCGCGGGCCGCACGTTCGAGTAGAACATGTCGGTCTCGAGGAAGATCTGTCCGTCGGTGATGGAGATGACGTTGGTCGGGATGTACGCGGAGACGTCACCCGCCTGCGTCTCGATGATCGGGAGCGCGGTGAGCGAGCCGCCACCCATCTCATTCGACAGCTTCGCCGCCCGCTCGAGCAGCCGGCTGTGCAGATAGAACACGTCCCCCGGGTACGCTTCGCGGCCCGGCGGGCGTCGCAGTACGAGCGAGAGCTGCCGGTACGCGGCGGCCTGCTTCGACAGGTCGTCGTACACGCACAGCGTGGCCTTCTTCTCGTCGTACATGAAGTACTCGGCCATGGCGCAGCCCGCGAAGGGGGCGATGTATTGCATTGGCGCGGGCTCGGCGGCCGAGGCCACCAGCACGATGCTGTAGTCCATGGCTCCGTGCTGCTTCAGCCGCTCCACCACCGCGGCGACGGTCGAGCTCTTCTGGCCGATCGCCACGTAGACGCAGATCACCCCTTCGCCCTTCTGGTTGATGATCGTGTCGATCGCGATGGCGGTCTTGCCGGTGCCGCGATCGCCGATGATCAGCTCGCGCTGGCCCCGCCCGATCGGGATCATCGAATCGATCGCCTTGATCCCGGTCTGCAGCGGCTCCTTCACCGGCTGGCGCTTGATGATGCCGGGCGCCACGATGTCGACCTTGCGCGTCTGGGTCGTGTGCACCGGGCCGAGCCCATCCACCGGACGGCCCAACGCGTCCACCACCCGTCCCACCAGCGCCGGGCCCACCGGCACGTCGAGCACGCGGCCCGTGCGCCGGACCTCGTCCCCCTCGCGCAGCACCAGATAGTCGCCGAAGATGACGGCGCCGATGTTGTCCTCTTCGAGGTTGAGCGCCTGGCCGGTCACCTTCTCGCTCGTCTCCGAGGAGGTGAACTCGAGCATCTCGCCCGCCATCGCGGACGTGAGGCCGTAGATGCGGGCGATCCCGTCCTTCACCTCCAGCACGGTGCCGACCTCGCGCACGTCGAGTTCGGCCAGGTCGGCGGTCTGGATTTCCTTGAGGAGGATCTCTTTCAGCTCGCCGGGTCGCAGGATGGAGTCAGTGGCCATGGGATCGGGAGTTGGAGTTTGTGAACTTTATCACATGAGTGCGGAATGCGGAATGGGGAATGCGGAATGGACCGCGCGATCGTCGAGCCGGACCGCCGGTCCCCTGGATCGACCCACCCGTGCAATTCCGCATTCCACACTCCACACTCCGCATTTTATATCCGCGACCTCGTTCTTCCTTTAAGGAATCTCGCCAGCACCCCCCGCGCCCCCACCTCCCGCAGCTCTTGCGGCGTCGCCCCCGCGACGCGGCGGGCCGCGCCGGCCAGGTGGCTCGGGGAGGCATACCCCAGGATCCGTACCACCTGCCTCACGCTGTAGCCCGGGTTGCCGAGCAGGTCGGCCGCGCACGCCGTGCGCGCCAGGTCGATCACGCGCTTCAGGTTCGGCGCCCCGCCCGCGGCGAACTCGCGCGACAGGTGCTCGCGCGTGACCCGGAGCGCCTGAGCGAGGTGCGCGGTCTGCGTCGGGACGCCGACGCGGCGCAGCACCTCATCCCACGCGGCCAGCTGCAGGCGGTCGGTGAGGCGCAGCAGCTTGGGGGCGTCGGCCAGCGCCGCGCGCCGCGCCACCTGCGCGGTCCGCGCCGCGATCCACTCGCCCGCGATCGCGTGATCTACTCCCTCCACCAGGATGCCGGTGAACCCCGCCGCGTGGCACGCCGACAACAGGGTGCCGTCGTCGGGGCGAAACGCCGACAGCACGTACATCGGGATGCGGGGGAAGCGCGCCGGCAGCGCGAGGGCGGTCGTCGGGACGGCCGGGGCCTTCACGTCGATCACCACGGCATCCACGAGACGCTGGTACAGGAGGCGCTCCAGCGCCTGGAGGCTGCGGCACAGACATACCGAGCCCGCTTCGCGCGGGTACCCCGACTTCACGGCGCGACGCGCCTCGCGGCGCGGATGGTATGCCAGGACGACGGCCGTCACCCCGCGCCGCCGCTCTCGGGCGCGAGCGCCTGCACCATCTCGGCCGCTCGCTCCAGGACCCCGCGGGCGTTGTCGTACGAGATCGTGCGCCTCGCCTGCTCCAGCGGATACCAGGCGCAGTCCGTGATCCCCTCTTCCGCCTGGGGCACCGGGTCGCCGCGGCGCGACTCGAACAGAAAGAAGTGACAGTACTTGTGAATCGTCTTGCCGCCGAACCGGAAGTACCAGTCGATCACCTGGATCGGGCCGTGCACGATGAGGTCGTCGAGAGCGGTCTCCTCGGCCACCTCGCGGCGCGCCGCTTCGGCCGGCGGCTCGCCCCGCTCGAGGTGGCCCTTGGGGAACCCCCAGTTCTCGTACGAGTCCCGGATCAGAAGAAAACGTGGCGGGCCGCCCGCCGCCCGCCGGAAGACGACACCGCCGGCGCTGGTCTCGCGCGTGGCCCGGGACTGGTGGCGCTTCATGCTTCGAACGCGAAACGCGGAACGCGGAACGCGGAACAGCGGTGGCAGCTCCGCGTCGCACGACATCCCATTTCTGTTCCGCGTTCCGCGTTCCGCGTTCCGCGTTCACACTGCAGCATTGGCTTAGAACACGCTGAACGTGAAATACTTGCGCGGGTTCGCCTGGATGTCGGACAGCAGCTGTCGCAGCTGGATCATCGTGAGGGTCGTCTCCTTGTACAACGTCGAGTCCGAGACGAGCAGGCCGAGCGTGCCGGTGCGGTTTGCGATGCGGGACATGACGCTGTCGGCGGCCACGAGCGTGCGCACCAGGCTCTCCTGGTTCTTGTGGGCGGCCTCGAGCAGGTCGTGGACGTCCTGCGACGCCGAGCGCAGGTTGGCGCTCGTCGCCGCGGAGTTATTGAGGATCGTGGCGAGCTGGCCCTGGTTGGTGGCGGAGTCGACCCGCCCCAGCGTGCCTTGCAGGCTCGTCGCGGCCTTGGCGAGCACGTCCGATCCCTGCCGCAGGTTCGACCCGACCGAGCCGATGACGTCCGCCTGTTCGTTCGTGACTCTGGCGAGCCGATCGGCGATCTGGCCGAAGTCCTTGATCGAACGCCGCAGCTCGTTCACCGCCTCCGAATCGAACGCGGTCTGCACGCGATTGGCGACGGTGGCGATGTCGGTGGCGATGCGGCTCGCCTGGGCCGTGAGCTGACCGATGTCGGGAAGGGTCGCGCCGGGCCATTTCCCGCCGCCCGCCGCCTGCGCCTCGGCCAGCGCCTGGCGCACGTTCGGGTCGGCCGGCGGCGGGTCCCGCGAGATGAGCGTCGCCGCCCACTCGCCGAACAGGGAGGCGGACGCGGCGATGACGGCGGGCGTGGCCGGCGGCGTCACGCCGGCATAGATCTTCAGGTCCGCCTCGACCCAGTTTCCCGGGGCCAGGCGGATCGCCTCGACGCGGCCGACCCGCACGCCCCGCAGCACCACGGGGTCCCCGGCGCCCAGACCCCCCACGGTGCGAAACCGGGCCGTGTACACCGCCTCGGTCCTCCCCAGGTGCGCGCCCGAGAGCCACAGCGCGCCGGCCACCACCACGGCGAACGCGGCGATGACCACGACGCCGACGGCGAACTCGTTTTCCCGCTTCATGCAGGGCGTCCCTCGATGAACTGCCGCACCACGGGATCGCCGGTCTGCTGGATCTCGGCGACGGGTCCGACCTGGCGAATCCGACCCTCGTACAACATGGCGATCCGGTCCCCCACGGTATAGGCGCTGCGCATGTCGTGCGTCACCACGATCCCCGTCACCCCCAGGTGCTCGCGGGTTCGCACCATCAGCTGGTCCATTACCGCTGACGTCACCGGGTCGAGGCCGGTGGTCGGCTCGTCGTACAGGAGGTAGCGCGGCCGCAGGGCGATGGCGCGCGCGATCCCCACGCGTTTCCGCATGCCGCCCGACAGCTCCGCCGGCATACGCTCCTCCGCGCCCGTCAGGTCGACCAGCGCCAGCGCCTCCCGGATGCGCTCCGCGATTTCGTCCTCCGCCAGCCCGCGGCGCCGCAGCCCGAGCGCGACGTTGTCGGCCACGCTCATGGAGTCGAACAGGGCGGCGAACTGGAACACGAATCCGATCTCGCGCCGCAGGCCGTACAGCCCCGCCCGGTCGAGCGCCGCGACCGGCCGGCCGTCAACAATGACGTCCCCGGCATCGGGGTGCAACAGTCCGACGACGTGCTTCAGCGCGACGCTCTTCCCGCTGCCCGAGTACCCGATGATCACCATCGTCTCCCCGTCGTGCACGTCGAGCGTGACCCCCGCGAGCACCGGCTTGCCGTCGAAGGCCTTGTACAGGTCCGCGAACTGGATCATCGCAGCAGCACCAGCGCCCAGAAGGCGTCGAGCACGAGCAGCAGCACGGCGGAGTAGACGACCGCCCGCGTCGTGCTGCGGCCGACGCCTTCCGCGCCGCCGCGGGTGCCGAGCCCCACCATGCACCCGACCAGGGTGATCGTGCAGCCGAACGTGGCGCTCTTGAAGAGCCCGAACCAGGTGTCCTTGAAGCGGTAGAACAGCTTCAGGCCCTTCACGAATTCCTGCGTCGACAGATCGAGCAGGACGAGGCTCGCGAGCCAGCCGGTGGCGATCCCGACGAGGATGGCGAGCGCCACGATCACCGGGAACATGAGGGTACCCGCGAGGACGCGCGGGATGACGAGGAAGCTCTGCGGGTCGTAGGCGAGCGTCTCGAGGGCGTCCACCTGCTCGGTCACCTTCATGGTCCCGAGCTCCGCCGCCATGCTCGCGCCGACCCGGCCGGCGAGGGCGAGCCCCGCGAGCACGGGGCCGAGCTCCAGCATCATCGTCTTGCCCACGAGCGTACCGACGAAGTACAGCGGCACGGTGCCGGTGAACGTGTAGGAAGCCTGCAGGGCGAGCACCACGCCGGTGAACGCCGCAATGAAGAGGGCGACCGGGAGCGAATCCACTCCCACCCGTCGCATCTGGACGACGGTGAGCCCGCCCCACGTCGCGACGTCCGGAAGGGCGCGGCCCAGGTCGGACACGAAATGGCCGAAGCGGCCGACGGCCTTGACGGCGTCGACGGTCCTTCGGCCGATGCGCTCGATCACGGGGCTAAACTAACGTTGCACGTTGCCCGTTGCCCGTTGCCCGTTGCCCGAAAAAGCGAAATGGCCAGCGGGACTCCGCCGGCCACTTCGGGTAACGTGCCGTCTTGCCGTCGTGAAAAGCCGTTACGCGGCGAAGCTGGCTAAGGCCTTCCCCACGTCCCCATCCCGCAGCCGCTTGAGCGCGCGATCCCGCAGCTGCCGCACGCGCTCGCGGGTGACGCCGAGCATCCCGCCGATCTCCTCGAGCGTGTGCTCGCGACCGCCGTCCAGCCCGAAGTACAGGCGCAGCACCTTCGCGTCGCGCCGCTGCAGCGTGTTGAGCGCCGACTCGATCTCGTCCGACAGGAAGCGGTCCATCGCCTGGTCTTCCGTGTCGGGGAGATCTTCGGCGATGAAGCGCTCGATCAGCGACCGATCGCCGTCGGGATCGAGCGGCGCGTCGAGCCGCACGTCGCCGGTGTTCAAGGCGGCGAGCGACTGCACCACCTCGAGCGACAGCTTGGTCGCGTCCGCGATCTCTTCCGGCGTGGGCTCGCGCCGCAACGTCTGCCGCAGGTATTCCGCAGTGCGGACGATGCGTGACAGGTCCGCCGTGCGATTGAGCGGCACGCGCACGGTGCGCCCCTGGCGCGCCAGCGCGGCGAGAATCGCCTGCCGGATCCACCACACGGCGTAGGAGATGAACTTCACGCCCTGGTCGGGGTCGAACTTCCGCGCCGCCGTGAGCAACCCGACATTACCCTCACCGATCAAGTCGGTGAGCGGCAGGCCCCGGTTCTGATACTTCTTGGCGACCGAGATCACGAAGCGCAGGTTGCGCTTCACGAGCTCCTGCATCGACTCCTGGTCCCCGGCCCGCACCTTGCGAGCGAGTGCGATCTCCTCCTTCTGCGTGAGGAGGGGCGTCTTGGACACCTCGTGCAGGTACTGGTCGAGGATGTCGCGCTCATGCTCGTGGTGGCCCAGCCCGGAGAGCAAACCGCGGCGCCGCCCGCGCTTCTTGGCGGGCTTCGCCTTGGCCGCCGGGGCGGCCTGCGCCGTCGCGACCGGCGCCACGGGGCGGCCGGCCGCGCGGGGCTTGGCCCGGGCGGGGGAAGTCGGCTTCTTCCGTCGAGTATGCTTGGCCATGTCTATGGTGTCGGGTCCACCCGCTGATACCGCGAGCGGGTGAAAAAGTTCACGCAAAAGCCTGAAAACGCTTGACATCCCTACAACGCCCCGGTAAGATGCCGTGTTCCCGCCGGAACGCTTTGCGGGGGCCCAATATAACGGGGGCGTAGCTCAGTTGGGAGAGCGCGTGAATGGCATTCACGAGGTCAGGGGTTCGATCCCCCTCGCCTCCACTGTAAGACTGGGAAGCAGGGGGCAGCGTCAGACACACAGACGCACCGCGGTATGCAGTGGTGAGGGGGCAGGTTAGATTTGGGCCGTCACGCGGGAATAGCTCAGTTGGTAGAGCACAACCTTGCCAAGGTTGGGGTCGCGGGTTCGAGTCCCGTTTCCCGCTCTGGCACAGCGACGCGGGGTGGAGCAGTCTGGTAGCTCGCCGGGCTCATAACCCGGAGGTCGTGGGTTCAAATCCCACCCCCGCTACTTCCATTGCGGATTGTGGATTGCGGATTGCGGATTGAGGCTCGCCTGACTCCTTCAATCCGCAATCGCCAATCCGCAATCCGCAATTGTTTCGGGCGGTTAGCTCAGTTGGTTAGAGCGCCACGTTGACATCGTGGAGGTCACTAGTTCGAGTCTAGTACCGCCCATGCAAGGCTGGAGAGTGGTCAACAGGAGCAGGTGAACAGACGCGCAGCGGGTGCCAGGACAGAGGGAACAGGACGGACTGTTTCGTGACAGCTGCTCACCACTGTGCGTCTCATACCACAGCCCGTTGACTGTTGACCAGCCTAGCGCCCATAGCTCAACTGGATAGAGCGCTTGACTACGGATCAAGAGGCTGGGGGTTCGAGTCCTCCTGGGCGCATGCCGTAGTACGCGGCGACCGCGCAGACACCTGACACGGCGCTGCACAAGGCGAGCGGCAGCGCAACCGAGTACCTGAGCAGCCACCCACCGATCGCCGCTCCGCCGACCATGGTCACAACCGAGGCGGCGCGCCTCGCCCAACCCTGGTTATTGCCGCCCGCGAGCCTCGAGTCCGCGGCCAGGCCCGTCATCGTGAGCGTCAGTACGGTCGTGGTCAGGTCCGGTACCGCGAGCCTCCGCGCCGTGGCGTTGCGGATGCCCATGGCGAGCCCCGTGAGCGCGATGACGGCATAGACGCGTGTGGGCTCGATGGCGAGCGCCATCGCAGCGAACAACAGCGCCGCCTCGGCCCCAAACGCGACGCCGGTCCAGCGATGCCGGGGGCCGCCGCTCAGGCCCGTCGCCATTCGCCCGCCGATCACGGCACCGAGGAGAAAGGCCACCACTGCCGTTCCCGATCGCGGCGCGGACAGCCCGTTCCCGCCGGCGGCAGCGAATCCCAGGAATACCACGTTCCCGGTCATATTCGCCGTGAACACGTGCCCGAGCGCGAGGTAGCTCACCGCATCAACCAAGCCGGTCACGACCGTGAGCCCAAGCAGCAGGGGCGCCAGGATGGGCTCGGGGGACGGCGATGATGCGGTCATACTCCCTCCTCAGGAAGGCTGCTACCGTTCGGTGCGTCGGTTGGCGCAGGTCTAGGCCGTCGCGCCTGTCAATTCAGCGGCCGCACCAGCGACACCCGTTCCCCGGTGCGCCCTAGGCGACGGTACGGAATGCCGTTGCGGACGTCGCTCGGGATCATCGCGTCTTCGGCGCCCGGGTGAGCAGCAGCGCCGGTGTCTTCGCGGACGCGCTCACCTGGAACCGGATCCACATCCCCGCCGCGCCGTGCCCCGCCACGCCGCAGAAAATCAGATAATCCCCCGCCGGTTGCGCCGCGAACCGCATCCTGTCCGTCGCTTCAGAGACGAGCCCCTCGGCGAGCCTGAGCGTGAACGCCCGCGGGATCGCGGCATCGACGGGCTGGATCGGGAGCGGCGTCTGCGGCGCGATCACCTCGGCACTGTGCGGCAGCATCTCATTAGCTCCGTTCAGTCAGACGAGTGGGTGCATCGTGCTCCCTCACCGGCGGACCGCAGTCGCACGCCACGTGCCACGCCGCAAGCCACGCTGGTGATGCGAGGCAAGTGGCTGCGCCGCCGAGCGTTCAGCGGCGCCCCGGTCACAGGTGCTGGCGGCGCCGGCATGGCGGGGGTGCGGAAGGCTGAGCAGAACTGCGCGGCACCCGACATGCGAGTAGAATGTTCTTCGCGATGGCTCGGCTCCACCGAAGAGACCCTCGGACCGGTGCTGAACGTCCTGGCGCAGAGTCTCGACGTCCGTGAGGTCTTTGCTTATGGAGCGCTTTGGGCTCTCGTAGGTGACAAATCTGTTGAAAGAGGTAATCGAAATGACCTCCAGCTCAACACGGCCCATGGTCGCCTTGGCCGCGCTCGGCGCGGCATTCGTCGTAATGGGTCCCCCGGGGAAGGCCGGCGATACGATGACGCCACACAGCGACAACGGGATTATTACTCTGCCGAGCCAACATTCCGTCGACCAGACCGTGGAGAAGCTCCAAGCCCTCCTTCGAGCCAAAGGCGTCACGCTATTCGCGCTGGTGGATCATAGCGGGGAAGCCGCGAAGGTCGGAATGAAGCTGCCTCCCACCAAACTCGTGATCTTCGGCAACCCGAAGGCCGGCACGCCGCTGATGCTGGCGGCACCGAGCGTCGCCATCGACCTGCCGCTGAAGATCCTGGTCTGGGAAGATGGGCAGGGGAAAGTCTGGCTCTCCTACAACAGTCCCGCGTACCTGCAACAGCGGCACGGCGTGCCCGAGGCGCTGCTGCCGACCATCGCCGTCGTGGAGGCGTTGGCGCGCGCGGCCGGGGTCTCCTCCCCCTAGAAGTGATCGTCCCTCACCTGTGACCCACCCAGCCGCGGGAGCGCCTTGGGTTTTTCCCACGCACTCGTCTGCCAGTTGTCCGGACGCTCTCCCTGTCGCACCCAGGGCGGCAGCGTCACCGCGAGGTGGCGCGCCAGTGCCGCGACGTACGGCTCGTACAGGCGTCGTAGCTCCGCCAGCTGCCGCGCCGCGCCGCCCGCGTCGCCCGCCTCGCGCCACGTGAGCCCCGCCTCGACCAGACGGGCCTGGAGCCGGGAGAACTCCGTTTCCGACAGCCGCTGCGCGGGCTCATGCGGCGGCGTGTTGAACACCTGGGCCAAGTCCACGACCGCGTGGCGCGCCATGGCGAACGTCAGCCTTGCCTGCTCCACGCACCCGCCTTCCAGCCCCACCAACACGAGGGCGCTGGCGTCCAGCATCGTCGTCAGCGCGGCCAGCCAGGACTGGTTGTAATGCTGCGATCGGAAGTACGCGAGCGCCGGATAGGACAGGTGACTCTCGAGCACGTCGGCCGCCCACCGCTCCCACTCCCGTAACAGCTCGGCGAGCGCGTCGCCGCTCTTGTCCCAACGGTAGCGCCACAGCAGCTCGCCCGCCGTGGGCGGCGATCCGGCGCGCGCATCGAGCAGCGAGATCGCCATCTCGCGGCGCGAGAACGCCTGATAGATCACGGGGAAGTAGCCGATCACGAGCGCCAAGAACGCAAAGCCCGTCCCGGCTTCGATGACGGTGAGCGTCTTCGCGATCGGCGTCCGGGGCACGACGTCGCCCAGGCCGAGCGTAAAGAACGTCGTCCCGCTCATGTACATGTCGGCCCCGAATCCGGGGTCGGCGCCGGTCATGCTGAGCGCCGAGCCGGCGGCCCATTCCAGCATGCCGAAGGCGAGCACGATCCCGGTCGCCCAAAGCGCCAGGAGCAGGAGCAACGAAAGGGGACCGTAGAAGCTCAAGAACGCATCCCCCGGCCGGCGCGGCAGCAGCGGGGCGACCGCCCGCCAGGGCGGCCAGGTAGTGCGGTAAAACAACTTGGCGAGTCGGAAGCGGCCGCTGATGCGGCGCGGCAAGATGATCGTCTCGAAGGCGTCCCACAGGACGATCGCCAAGAGGGCGATCCCGACGACGCCGACGACCCATCGCATGAGAGGAAACTTAGCGGACCTGGGGGAACTAGGCTTTGTTATGCTAGGAGTGGCTGAGTATAGCCCAAGGAGGCAACATGTCCATTCGGCCGATCAAGTCGATCATTCAGTCGCAGCCCACCATCGAGGGGGCGGGCGTGAAGCTGCGCCGCGCCTTCGGTTTCGGGGACACCGGCGAATTCGATCCTTTCCTTCTATTGGATGACTTCCGCAACGAGCATCCGGAGGACTATCTCGCGGGCTTTCCCTGGCACCCCCACCGGGGCATCGAAACCATCACTTATGTCCTGAGCGGCACGGTGCAGCACGGCGATAGCCTGGGCAACCGCGGCGCGCTGGGCGCCGGGGACGTGCAGTGGATGACCGCGGGCTCGGGCATTCTCCACCAGGAGATGCCCAAGGGCGACGAGCGGGGCCGGATGCATGGGTTCCAGCTGTGGGCGAACCTGCCCCGCTCGCTCAAGATGACCGATCCGCGCTACCAGGACATCCTGGCGAAGGACGTCCCGGAAGTGGTGGACGACGACGGGACGCGCGTGCGGGTGGTCGTCGGCGACTTTTGGGGCAAGACCGGTCCGGTCGAGGGCGTCGCGGCCGACCCACGGTACCTGGATGTGTGGGTTCCGCCGCGGGTGAAGAAGACGCTACCCGTCGAATCGTCACGGCATGCCTTCGCCTACGTGTTCGAGGGAAGCGGCACGTTCCGCGACGCCTCGGCGCCACGCGGCGTGCTGACCGAGCGCGTGGGGGAGGGGGCGTCGGGGCCACCGGTGCGTGAGGACGCCGGAAATCGCTCGCTCGTACTGTTCGATTCGGGCGATGAGATCACCGTGCAGGCAGGCGAGGCCGGGATTCGGTTTCTGCTCGTCTCCGGACGGCCGCTCGAGGAGCCCGTGGCGTGGGCCGGACCGATCGTCATGAACACGCAGGCCGAGCTGCGGCACGCGTACGCCGAGCTGCAGGACGGCACGTTCATCAAGCATCGCTGAGCGAAACACGCTCCGGCGTAGCCTTGGCGTCGGCTTGGTCCCTAGAGTGTACCCGGGGTTCCTTCGGGAGGCCACTGCGGAGGGTCAATCGTCCGATCCCTGAGCGCGGATGAATCGACATCCCGCGCCGCGTGCGGCCATTTTCTCTCGGCCGTTTCGACGATCCTGTGTACCTCGCCCCAGAGGGTGGCCAGCGAGAGGGGCTTGAGGAGGAAGCGCTCGGAGTCGACGAAGAGCGCCATAGTGCGGGGCTCCGGCAGCGGCTCCGAGCTGATGAGTACGAACCTGCCCCGTAGTTCCGGCCGTAGCGCGAGTGCGTTCTCCCAGAGCCACACACCGCCGCGCCCTGGCATGTTTACATCGCTTATGACGACGTCGAACGATCGACGGCGGACGGCCTCCAACCCCTGGAGGCCGTTGGCCGCGCTGACGATCTGCCACCCTTTGCGCTCCAAGTAGCGAGCAACCGCCGACCGAAGCGCGACATTATCCTCTACGACCAGGGCAACCAGCATCGATGTCGCACCCCAACTTGTGGTGTTGCTTGACTGCGTTGCGTGCCGCCGCTATCTTCGTGTAGCAGTTGGACTTTGGGACTCGCGAGGCGTTGCCGCAATGATCCATCAGGGCTCAAGAACGGTGGGTGTGGGTCTAGATCCACCCCCCGGCGGCTGGATCCCGGCATGATTCCTTCGGTGCCGAGCACGTCCTTCCCACCGTCGCTAGCAGATCCCCTCGATGCCTCTGGCCGCATGCACCGCGAAGGCCCCAAACCGATGACGCGCGCTCTCATTGCCGGGCGCTCCCGGGTCCATCGTGACGCGCTCGCTACGGTCCTCGCGCAAAGTGACCGGGTGCGCGTGGTGGGAACGGCGTCGGATCGCGCAGAGGTCCTGGCGCGCCTCGATGCTGACCGCCCCGACATTGTGCTGATCGACGTCACGATGTTCGACGCTGCGAGAACAGTGGCTGACATCAAGGCTCGCACGCCGGGCGTTCAGGTGGTGGCCATCACTCTCGGTGAGACCGAGGCCGAGGTCGTCGAGCTGGCCGAGGCAGGGGTTGCTGGCTATGTGCTGGCGGACGGCTCGATCGAGGATATGCTCGTCGCCGTGGAAAGCGCCGTGCGGAGAGAGCTCTATTGCCCGCCGCGCGTGGCATTCACGCTACTCCGCCGGGTCGGAGCGCTGGCCGCCCAAATCAAGGCAGAGGAGAGAGCAGAGGGCCCCCTGTCCACACTCACGCAGCGGGAATGGGAAGTTCTTCAGCTAGTCGATCAGGGGATGTCCAACAAAGAGATCGCCGGTCATCAGGGCATCGAGCTAGCGACGGTCAAGAACCATGTGCACAACATTCTCAACAAGCTGCATGTGCACAAGCGCATAAGCGCAGCGAACTGGTACCGGCGGGGCGGGTTCCACCTCAAGCTCGAAGGTTAGGTGGCCGCATGCGCTCGCCCGCGCGCGGCTTCCCTTAGGTTTCGTCGGCTTCTAGCTTTCGGAGCCTCGGGGCGTAGCGCAGCCCGGTTAGCGCGCCTGGTTCGGGACCAGGAGGTCGGTGGTTCAAATCCACTCGCCCCGACTCGTCGTGACAGGGTCCGTTCTGGACACATGGGTGACAGTTTATTCCGAGGACATAGGTAACACTTTCGGGCCGAAAGGGATTCTCGATCGGTTCGAGGCGACAGGTCTCGTCGCACCCGACTCGAATGAAGCCATCGGTGCCCTGCTCCAGCGCTATCCCGATCTTGGACTCGGCAAGGCGC
>Ga0209376_1000145_pt1 | contig 75161 bp, 62 predicted proteins | sample GraSoiAngelo_134_FD_185891 | JGI IMG/M metagenome (GOLD analysis project Ga0209376, IMG submission 185891) | Grasslands soil microbial communities from the Angelo Coastal Reserve, California, USA - 14_0929_05_30cm (SPAdes) (version 2) | ecosystem: Environmental > Terrestrial > Soil > Grasslands ... | reverse complement strand
CGACGGTGCCGTTGCGGATTACGGTGTCAAAACGCATCTGCGCTCCTTAGGAGTCGTTTTTGGTTGACTTGGATGGTGAGTCCCAAGAGGGCCCCCCACCCCACCTTTTTTTCACAAGTGTTGATTTTAAAGGGTTTTAAGTTCATCAGAATGAATACTTGCAGAAGTGTTGATTCTAAAGGAGTGGCGTTGCACCAAGACTGTGCAATTTTCGGAGCATTTTTTGCGCTGGATGAGGGCCGCAACGCAGGTAGGTAAGCGGCCAAGGTTATATAAGAAAGATAGGGTACCACAACAGCAACCGTTTGGCGAGGGGAATTTGCGGGAGACGCGGAGGCAGGCATCGGGAGGTTAGGAGAAACCGGCTGGCCTGGGCTAAGGACCTGCATGTCAGTGTTTGTAGTGGGGCAGGATTCTTTGCTGGTAGACGTCGAGGGTTTTTTCTTCTTCGCCGCACATTAGATAAATATTGAATTGGGTGACGCCAACTTTGCAGAGGCGGTCGAGCTTCTTGCGGTGGTCGTCGATGGGGCCGATGATGCAGAAGCGGTCGACGACTTCGTCGCTGACAAACTCGGCGTTGTCGCTGCCGACTTCGCAGTGGTGGAGATAGTCATACTTGCCGCGATCTTTGACGAAAGAAGTCAGCGCAGGAGGGAGTTCTTCGGGCTTGTATTTGGTGATGAGGTCCATAACGTGATTGGAGACCAGAGCAGGAAACCAGCGGACGTGTTCGCGCGCAGTTTTTAGGTCGTCGGAAGGCCAGACGGGAGCGGCGGCCATGACTTCGATCTTGCTGAAGTCGCGGCTGGCTTCCTTGGCGCCTTCGCGGACGAAGCCGAGGCACCAGTCGATGAGGTCGGGATCGGCAAACTGGAGAATCACGCCGTCACCGATACGTCCGGCGGTGCGAAGAGCCTTGGGGCCGTACCCGGCGACCCAGACGCGCGGAATTTCGCCGTTGGTCCAGGGAAATTTTGTGAGGACGCCGTCGAGTTCGACTGTTTTGCCGGCGTTCAAGTTACGGAAGATGTGGACGAATTCCTCGAGGTTTTCGAGCGTGGTGGGTTTTTTGCCGAGGACGCGACGGGAGCTGTCACCGCGCCCGATGCCGAGCTCCATGCGACCGTGGGAGGCGAGATTGAGGGTGGCAAAGAGGCTGGCGGAGACGGTGACGTCGCGCACGGCCGGATTGGTGACACAAGTCCCAAGACGCATTTTCTTAGTATTAGAGGCCATGAGCGTGAGGAGCGGAAACGGCTCCTTCCAGATGACGTGGGAATCAAAAATCCAGCCGAAGGAAAAGCCGCTCGATTCGGCCTGGCGCGTGAGGCTGAGGATACGGTCTATTGAGATGTCCGGTTTGATGGTGATGCCGAAGTCCATGGAAAATGGTCCTCCTCAGCCGGCTGGCTGCGTAACCGGTGCAACGCGGTTCATCAAGGCGAAGTAAACAAGGAAACTGACCAGGAAGCCGACGAACCAAGCGTAGTTGTACAAGACACGCACGGCGGGAACGGCCAAACCTATGAAGGCAACGCCCGCGCCCGCAGCCAGCGCCACAACGGCGGTCCAATTGAAACCGCCAGAATATTCATACCGGCCCTTGCACTGATAGAGATCTTCGACGAGGAGGACTTTTTTGCGCACGATGAAGTAATCGCAGATGAGGACGCCCGCGATGGGTCCCAGAAAGCCGGAGTAACCGACGAGCCAGCCGAAAATGTAGCTGCCGTAATCGGCCATCAATTTCCAGGGTTGCATAACGATGCCCATAGCGCAGGTAATGAGGCCGCCGGTGCGGAAACTGATGCGGCGGGGGGAAATGTTCGAGAAATCGTTGGCCGGAGAGACGACGTTGGCGGCGACGTTGACGTTGAGAGTGGCCATAAGCAGTGCGATCATGGCGAGGACGACGGCGAAGGGATTTCCGAGACGCGAGAGAACGGCGACGGGATCCCAGAGCGCCTGACCAAAAATGATCATGGTGGCGGATGTGACGGCGATGCCGATGAAAGAGTAGAAAGTCATAGTGGCGGGAAGCCCGAGAGCCTGGCCGACGATTTGATCGCGCTGGCTGTGGGCGTAACGGGTGAAATCAGGAATGTTCAGCGAGACGGTGGCCCAGAAACCGACGACGCCGGTGAGCGACGGGATAAAGAAGTGGAAGAATTCGCCGAAGGTCTGAAATTTCGAGGGTGTGGCGAGCATGGGGCCGAAACCGCCAGCTTTCGCGCGGGCCCAGAGGAGAAGCGCCAGTCCGATGAGGAGCAGGAACGGAGCGGAGATGCCCTGCAAGAAGCGAATCGTTTCGATGCCGCGAAGAATGACCAGCACATTGAGGAGCCAGAAGAAAATAAAGCAGATTGCCGGGCCAGACGAAAAACGCGCCCAGGACGGCGCGAGCGCGACGATCATGGCGTTGATGGCTTCGCCGCCGATCCAGGATTGAATGCCGAACCAACCGCAGGCGACAAGAGCGCGGAGGATGGCGGGAACGTTAGCGCCAAGAACGCCGAAGGACGCGCGCGCGAAAACCGGGAAAGGGATGCCGTACTTCGCGCCGGCGTGGGCGTTGAGCAGCATGGGAATCAGCACCAGCACGTTGCCGAGAAACACGGTGAAGAGCGCCTGCCGCCAATTCATACCCCCGGCGATCATACCGCTGGCGAGCATATACGTGGGAATGTTTACGCTCATGGAAATCCACAGGGCGGCATAATTGTAGGTACGCCAGACGCGGCGTTCACCGGGGACGGGAGCGAGGTCCTTGTTGTAGAGCGAACTGCGTTCGATGGTTTCCGCACGAAGCGTGGCGCTGTGAGAATCAATCATCGAGAAGGTCCATTCCCGTTCTTATCGCAAATCGCAACGGCATTTGCCGCGGACGCCGGAGACAAGTTAGCTGGCAGCGGCGCTGGTTGCAGCCTGCGTGCGAGTGATTTCGCCGTAGGATTCCGGGCGGCGGTCGCGGTAAAATTGCCAGGTGTCGCGGACCTTCTGAATTTCGTCGAGATTCAATTCGGCGACGAGCAATTCGTCCTTGTCGCGGCTGGCCTGCGCGACAATTTTACCGCGCGGATCGCAGAAATAGCTTTTGCCGTAAAACTCGCCGATCTTCCAGGGAGCTTCCAGGCCGACGCGATTGATGGCGGCCACAAAGTAAGCATTGGCGACGGCGTGGGCGGGCTGCTCGAGTTCCCAAAGATACTCGGAGAGGCCAGCAACTGTGGCGGAGGGGTTGTAGACAATTTCCGCGCCGTTGAGGCCAAGGATGCGCGCGCCTTCGGGGAAATGGCGGTCGTAACAGATGTACACGCCGACGCGGGCATAACGGGTCTGGAAGACGGGATAGCCGGCGTTTCCCGGCGTGAAATAGAATTTCTCCCAAAAACCCGGATGACAATGCGGAATATGGTGCTTGCGGTATTTGCCGAGGTAGCGGCCGTCGGCATCGATGACCGCCGCAGTGTTGAAGTAGACGCCGGTCATTTCCACTTCGTAGACAGGGACGACGAGGACCATCTGATATTTCTTGGCGAGCTTTTGCATGAGCGAAATGGTGGGTCCTTCGGGGATGCGCTCGGTCAGTTCATACCAGCGAGTCTGCTGCTCGGCACAAAAATAGGGGCCATAGAAAAGTTCCTGAAGGCCTAGGATTTGCACTTTTTTCTTGCCGGCGTCGGCGATCAAGCGCTCGTGCTTGGCGATCATTTTCTTCTTGATGTCAGCGAGCGAGAACTTTTCCGGAGACCACTCACATTGGGCCTGAATCAGGCCACAGCGAACCATGCGGGGCATGCCACACCTCCCGAGCAAACGCAGGCGAAAGTCTACTCTGTGCGGGTGTGGGCGACAAGTTTCGGCAGCCCAATGAGCCCAATGCTCGGCTCCGCTGGCGTCAACTAAGCAAAGGAATGAAGACAACAAACCGCGGTTGGATTGACGCTTTGGAGCGTGAGAACTGCCATCGACGGCGAACGATTTCTGAGAGAATCCTCATTGGGAAAGACTGACAAAGGGACAATCGCCGAGAAAGGCGCTGACCGCATATCGGCAGGTGCTGATTGTTGCGCCGAGGGCGAAATGCCTTGAAGGGAGCAGCCGAAGCGTCCCGGATTCCAGTATGTCCAACAAACTGCACGACCAATGTGAAGCTTAGTTTGCCATCAGATTTGGGCGTAATTTTGCATACGCCCTTACGCCGTCCCGGCTGGCAGGTAAATTTTCGGGGGCAGTGGAGCTTTTTTACTTGGAATTCGCACGGCAGTCTGTTGAAAACAAACATGTTAAGAGTGGCCTGGAGCTTGCACTTCGTAGGCAAGTGGGGGAGGCGAGCCGAGGATCCCTTTAGGGGATTGAGGGCTGGGCCGGTTCGCTACTCCCCCCTTACACTTTCGCCGACTGGTGAACTGGAAATCTTCCCCAGAGTCACCGACACCCCAAAACACCCCGGAAATTCCAAACTCGGCGAGGGTGTGCCAGAACACCCAAACTACACATTCGGGGCAAAAAAACTCTACACCAATCAGACGCAGTAGAAGACCTGAGGCGCGGAAAGCGATATGTCGTGGAGCCGGGTGTCATAATCGGCGAGCGTCAGAGCCAGCATAATCGCTAGCCAGAAGATAGAACATACGATGACCAGCTGGGTGCGCCTAGGGCTGTAGCGGGCGTGCATGAAATAGAGAACAACGAGCGTGGCTTTGATCGTGGCGATGCCCAGTGCGATGACGATGTTGTATTGATGAAAGTTCTGGAATGCGGCCCAAACGGTAAGGCCAGTGCCAAGCATTAAGGACGCGAAAATGACGATATAAACTTTTGGCGAAACAATGTGCTCGGACACGCGACCCTCCTACCGGTGCCTGTCAATCAGATATAACAACGGGAACAGATAGATCCACACAATATCGACGAAGTGCCAGTACAAACCGACGATTTCCACGGGGGTGTTGTATTGCGGCGTAAAGCGCCCGGCGAAGGAACCCTTGATGAGCCAGAGGAGGAGGCCGGCGCCCACGATCATGTGGAGGGCGTGCAGGCCGGTCATGCCGAAATAGAGGGAGAAATAAAGCTGGCCGTGCGCGTTGATGTCCGGGTCGTGCGCGAAAGCCTCTTCGACTTCGTTTTTCTCCAAAGCCAATTCTTTTGGATCATCGCCGGGCATGGGATGCGACGGGTGGTACTTCATGTCAAAGCCGCGGCCGGGAATGAGGTGGTGGTCGAACTTCTGCTTGTATTCGACAGCCTTGACGCCAAGAAAGACGGTGCCGAGGCCAAGGGTGGCGATCAGGAAAATGCTGACCAATTTCTTTTTACCAACTTGGGCAGACCAGACAGCCATGGCCATGGTCAGACTGCTCATAATCAGCACAACGGTGTTGCCGGCGCCCAAGGTGATGTCAAGAGTATTGCTGCCGATGCCGAAAGCGGTGCTGAACGCGCTGCGATTGATGGTATAAGTGAGGAACATGCCGCCGAAGAACAGGACCTCGGTCACCAGGAAAATCCACATGCCGAGCGTGGCGGTTTCCTTCTGCTGCTCGAGCGTTTGAAAATGTCCGTATAGATCGCCGGTGCGGTGCACTCGGTGCTCCTCTTTGCCATCCCGAGGATGGCGTCTAATTGCTTGCAACGCGGGCGGGGCAAGCCACGCCCCTACAAATCAACTAATCGTCTCCATGAGCCGGCGCGAGCGGCCGCGCTCCTGCCGTCAAGCCAAGATCGGGGCGGTTCTGAAAATCGTAGGGTTCCCAGGTAACTTCCGGCGTGACATGGAAATTCTCCGTGGGCGGCGGCGAATCCGTTTTCCACTCCAGCCCCGTGGCCGGCCAGGGATTCTGCCCGGCAACCTTGCCATAGCGCATGGACCAGGTGAGATAGGCCATCGGAAGCAAATAGCCCAACGCAAGAATCGATGCGCCCGCGGTGGAAAGAACGTTGAGTACCTGAAATTCCGGCGGATAGGTGTGATAGCGGCGCGGCATGCCGAGATAGCCAAGAATGAATTGCGGGAAGAAGGTCAGGTTGAAACCGATGAAGAGAACCACCGCGGCAGCCCGCGAGAGAGATTCCGGGTAGAGCCGGCCGGTAATTTTGGGCCACCAGAAGTGTAAGCCGCCGACGTAACCCATTACCGCGCCGCCAACCATGATGTAGTGGAAATGGGCGACGACGAAATAGGTGTCGTGAATGTGAATGTCCAAGCCCAGGCAAGCGAGGAAGAGGCCTGTGAGGCCGCCGATCACAAACAAGCCAATGAAGCCGAGCGCATAAATCATGGGCGGATCCCAAGAGATCGAGCCTTTGTAGAGTGTCGAAGTCCAATTAAAAACTTTTACCGCCGAGGGAATCGCCACCAGGTAGCTGAGGAACGAAAAAGTGAGGGCGGCGTAGGTGGACTCGCCGGTAACAAACATGTGGTGCGCCCAAACCAGGAAGCCGATAACCGCGATGGCGATGCTGGAGCCGGCGATGAAGGCGTATCCGAAGATGGGTTTGCGCGCAAACGTCGGAATGATTTCACTGACCACACCCATCGCAGGAAGAATCATGATGTACACGGCGGGATGCGAATAGAACCAGAAGAGATGCTGAAAGAGTATGGGGTCGCCGCCGAGAGCGGGATTGAAAAAGCCCAGGTGAAATATGCGTTCAAGGCCGACGAGCAAAAGCGTGATGGCGATAACGGGGGTGCCCAGAATCATGACAAGACTCGTGGCGTAATGCGCCCAAGCGAAGAGAGGAAGGCGGAACCAGGTCATGCCGGGCGCGCGCATGGTGTGGATGGTGACGATAAAGTTGAGACCAGTGAGAATGGAGGAGAACCCGTTGATGAAGATGCCGATGACTGCAGGCGTCACGGCGGAATTGGAATACACGCTGCTGAGCGGGGTGTAAAACGTCCAGCCGGTGTCCAGCCCGCCGGTGCCAAACGAATACAGAACGAAGGAACCACCGAGGATGTAGATGTACCAACTGAGAAGATTTACCTTCGGAAAGGCCAGATCCTTCGCGCCGATCATCAGGGGGATCAGGAAATTGCCAAGGACGGCAGGAATCGAGGGGATCAGGAAAAAGAAGATCATGGCCACGCCGTGCATTGTGAAGAGCTTGTTGTAAGTTTCCGGCGTGACGAGCGCCCCGGTGGGCGTCAGGAGATGGATGCGAATCATGGTGGCGAGGACGCCGCCGATGAAAAAGAAAACAGTAACCGAGGCGAGGTACAGCAAGGCGATGCGTTTGTGATCGGTGGTGAGCAGCCACGAACGGATGCCCGAGCCGTAGGTAGCGTTCAAATAATGTGTATCCGGCAATTCGTTGTCTGGCGCTGGCGGCGTGTTGCTCATAACTTATTTGTTCCCCGTAGGCGGCGCAATCCCGGCGCCCTTCGCCGGGATTGGCTGTGACTGCAGCGACTTGATGTAGGCGGTGAGAGCGAGAATCTGCTCCTCCGTCAACTGTCCCTGGAACGTGGGCATCAACGGCAGATACCCGGCCACAATTTTTGCGTTTGGCTGAAGAATGGATTCGCGGATATAGGCATCGTCGGCGGTGACGGTGGAGCCATCCGCAAGGAGAACTTGCGCGCCATACACGCCGTTGAGGGAGGGAGAACGTCCCGTCCCATCAGGGACATGACAAGTGATGCAAGCCTTTTCCGCAAAGAGTTTTTCGCCCGCAACGACAGGATTGGTGCTACCCCCGGAGGAGCCGGAAAGCCATGCGGCGTAGTCGGAGGGCTCCATGACGGTAACCCAGCCGCCCATGATGGCGTGGTTGGTTCCGCAATACTGCGAGCAGAAAAAGTGATATCGGCCGGGCTTGGTGGGGCGGAACCACATGGTGTTGTAATGCCCGGGAACGACGTCCATTTTGACGCGGAATGCGGGAACGAAGAAATCGTGAATGACGTCTTCACTGGCCAGGATAAGGCGGACATTGCGGCCGACGGGAACGTGCAACTCATTGATTTCCATCAATCCATTAGGCTGCTGCGCCTTCCACATCCACTGCTTGCCGATCATGTAAACGTCGAGCGTGTCGAGCGGCGTGTTGCGATAGTCCACATAGACGACTGCGCCCCACCCAAACATGGCCAGGGAAAGCATCAGGGGAACGATCATCCACACCGCCTCGAGCCGCGAATCTTCGTGGGTGACAATGCCGACGGCGTTCGAATCTTTGCGGTGATACTTGAAGAAGAAAAAGACAATGGCAATGGTAATGGCAGCCGCAAAGAACACGCAAATCCCGGTGATGAAAAGCATCAGCGCGTCCACGTGCGGCGCGAAGTTGGACGCTTGCTCGGGATAAATTGGCAATTGCGACTGCACGGCTTAGTGAGCTCCTCGTTCCAGGCCGGTGGCGGGCGGCTGGCGCAAATTCCGTGCCGCTGCCAGCGTTTCGCGGCGGCGGGAAATCAAAATACCTCCGACAATACAGAGAATCGTCAAGACGCCCCCCAGGCGGATAATCTTGAGAATCGAAGCGCTATACTTGGCGGTGGTGGGATCGTAGTGATAACAAAACAGCAAAACATGGTCGATGGGCGTGCCGATTTTCCCCGCGGAGGCATCCACAAGTCCGAGGCGCATGTCGCGGCCGGGAAATTCGACGCCGTAGAAGTAACGGGAGATGTGGCCGCCCGGGGTGAGAAGCAAAACGCCGCTGGCATGGGCGAACAGATTATTTTTCGCGTCAAAGGAGAAACGGAAGTTCGCGGCTTTGGTCGCGGCCTCGATGGATTCTTCCGAACCGGTTAGGAAATGCCAGCCGGAATCGGTTTCCGGGCGGCGGAAATGAGCCACGGCCTTCTTTTTCTTTTCGGCGGCCATACCCGGAGTTTCGCGAGGATCGAAGCTGACAAAAACAACTTCGTAATCGCGCCCAGGATTGAAGCTGAGCATGCGCAGCACGCCGACAACGCCTTGCTCAACCTGATCGCAGAGCATGGGACATCCGTAGTAAACGAAGGCGAGGACGACCGGTTTCTGTTGACCGAAATAGTCGCGAAGTCGAACGCTGCGGCCGGTTTCGTCGCGGAAAGGGAGGTCCAGCGGCATTTGCCCATCGAGCGGCGGCTCGAACCCGACGTTCTGCAAAACCGCGGGCATGGCCGAGGACGCAGGGCCGGTGCGGCCAGGAACAGCCTGCGCGCGCAGTGTCGTGCCAGCGACCAGCAGGAGCGCGGCAATTCCGGCGACGTGGTGGACTATTTTCATCGCGCTATTTCTTTTTCTCCGTCGAGGCTCCGGGAGCAGGGGACAAACCCTTTTCGGCGACGATCTTCATGGCGTCCTTAACGGGAATTTGCACGATGCCACTGGATCGATCAATCCACTCCAGCTTTTCATTGGCCTCGCTGTCTTCTTGAATCTTCTTACGCAAGTCGGCTTGCGGATCGGCTTTCTGGCCAGGAAAACCAAAGCCCTGAAGCCGCGGCTCCGGCGGCAATTCCCTCTGATGAGTCTCGCGTGATGGCGGCGGAGGCGTATCAACTGAAGCCGCGTACTTTGCCGTGAAGCGGAGAATAAAAACACAAATCAGCAAGGAGGCCACGACTGCCAGGCCGAGGGCGAACAGATACCCGTAAATCGTTCCGGCCTTGATGTCGCGTTCCTCGAACGAGACGTCCGTGTGGCGCGGCTCGTGGCCCTTGTTGTGAGATTCAGTGCTCATGGTGCTCAATGGCCTCTGGAAGATCCGGGTCTCCGAGCGGTAGCAGCGGGCACTGCTTCAAGTTGAATGCAAAGAAGCCGAGCCACAATCCACCGAGGGCGAGGGGCAAAACAATATCCAGCCACGTGGGCATAGCGCGAGAAGTGAATTCCGGACGCGTCATCCAGAATAGATCCACAAGGCGCATGAAGATGAGCCAGACAGCGATCCGCGGAAGCACCTTGGAGTTGCGCTTCACATCCTGCGAGAGGAGCAGGAAAAAAGGCACAAAGAAGTGGAACACCAGCACGATGACCGCGACGACGCCCCAGCCGCCATAGAGCCGCGTGCGGTAGAAGCTGATTTCCTCCGGCTGGTTGCCAGACCAGATGATCAGGAGCTGCGAGAAATCGAAATACGCCCAGAGCATCACGAAGGCAAGGAGCAGTTTTCCCAGGTCGTGCAGATGGCGCTTCTGCAACACGCTGGCGAAAGGTTCGGTGCGCGCTAGAAGCACGACGACGGCGATCATGAAGGACATCGAGGAGATGAGCTGTCCCGCCACGAATAAGAAACCATAGATGGTGGAAGCCCAGTGGGGCGAAAGCGACATGACCCAGTCGATGGCCGCAAAGCTCATGATGAAAACGTAAAGAATGATGCCGGGGCCGGCCAGCATTTTGAAACGAAGGCGCAAAGCGCGGTCTTCGGGTCTGGCGTCCTGCTGCTTCGACAAAACGTTGAAGATGAACATCAGCAACAGCCAGACTGCAAAATAAATGACCGCACGAATGTAAAAACCATGCAGGGTGAGGTAGCTCTTCTGAAACGGGGAAAGAGCGCTTTCGCCCGTCGGCGGCGCATTGAGCCAGCCCTTCTCGTCATCGTGGCCCGAATAGAGATAGGGCATGCCAAAAATCGCGATGGGCAGGAAAGCGGCGGCCATGAGTGGCAGCGTCCGCGTGGCCGATTCGAGCGGGCGGCGGATGATGATGCCCCAATGTCCACTCGTCAGATGCTGCAGCATAACCAGGCCAAGCGAGCCGACGGCCAAGCCAAGAAAGAGCAAAAAACTCATCAAGTAGGATTGGTAGAAATCCCCCGGGCTGCGCACGGCGCCTACAATGGAAACAAGCAAGGCAACGCCACCAATCGACAGCGCCCGTTGTTGAAGGCGGTTGATGCCCTCCGGCGCATGATATTCCTGCGCAGCCATCAGAAGCGGCCTCCTGTCGAATCCTTCGGGGCACTCGGTTTCGCTGCCGGAGTTGCGCTTTGGTTCAGTCTCTCGCGGAGCTCCGCGGGGAGATCGGCGGCCTTCATGTTACGGCTGAGCTGCAGCGCGCGAATGTACGCGATGATGGCCCAGCGGTCGCGGAGCGGAATCTGCGCCGAGTAACCCAGCATCTGGCCGAAACCATTGGTTATAACGTCGTAGACATAACCGTTGGGCACCTGGCGGAGGCGTTCCTGGTGATAGCTGGGCGGCCGCTTCATGCCGCGCATGGCCACCATGCCATTGCCGTCGCCCTGCAAACCGTGGCAGGGAGAGCAGAAAATGTTGTAGCGTTCTTCCCCGCGCCCGAGAAGCTTGAGGTCCACGGTCAGCGGGAAATTGTTCGAGTCCTTTGGCACGAAGAGTTCGTCGTCGGCAATCGCTCCGTGTGCCACAGCGTTTTCCACCAGGGGGCGCTCCGAACGGCCATCGCCAAAGAATTCGGAAGGCGAAAGCGGCCGGTTTTTCGGCTGGTTGGCCATGTCCTGCCGCAGGTATTCGCAACCGCCACCGAAAATCAAGGAAGCAACGGCGCAAGCAGCAGCGAGGCAGCGCGAGGCGTTAGTCAAGGGCCACCTCGGTGATATGGTGCGCGTGAACTTCCTCGAGAAGGCGCGCGCATTCCGCAAGATCGAATTTCCGATCCTTGGATTCGATGCAAACAAAAAAACGGTCTGACGATGCATGCGTGAAACGATGCACGTTGAAAACCGGATGATTCGGCTGGGGCAGTTTGTTGAGGGCGAGCATACCGAAAACCGCAGCGAGCGACGCTCCGAGAATGGTCAGCTCAAAGGTGACGGGAATAAAAGCAGGCCAGCTATTGAGGGGACGGCCGCCGATGTTCAACGGGTAGGTGCTCGCCATAGCCCAGTATTGAAAGAAGAATCCTCCGATGCCCCCCGCTAGGCCACCGAGAAGTGTGATCGCAGGCACCAGATTGCGCTTCAGGCCAAGAGCTTCCGAAAGACCTTCGACAGGGAAGGGAGCAAAGGCATCGAAGCGGCGGTAGCCCGCCTCGCGGACTTTCTCTACAGCGTGGAGGAGTTCTTCAGGCGTGCCGAACTCGCCCATCACACCGTAAATGTGCGAACGGTGCTGCATCATTTCTTTTCCTCGGACGTATCCGCCACGAGTTCGCGCATCTCCGCGATGGAAATCGCGGGGAGAACGCGCACGAAGAGGAAGAGGAGTGTGACGAACATCCCGATGGTGCCGATAAACGTGGCCCAATCCCAGACCGTCGGGCTATAGCGCCCCCAGGCGGAAGGCACAAAGTCACGCGTCAGACTGATGACCACGATAACGAAACGCTCCAGCCACATGCCAACATTCACGACGATGGACATGATGAAAAGAACGGCGACGTTGTGGCGCAGCTTGTACGACCAGAGCAGTTGCGGGGTCAGGATATTGCAAAGAATCAGCGCATAGTAAAACGGCGCATACGGGCCGTGGAGGCGCTGTTGGACCAGGAAAACGTCAAATTTATTGCCGCTGTAAAGCGACAGGAAGAACTCGAAGAAATAGCCGTACGCGACGATAAGCCCCGTAGCAAGCATCACCTTGGCCATATTGTCCAGGTGGCGCATGGTGATGAAGTCTTCTAGGTCATACGCTTTGCGAAGCGGAATCGCGATGGTCAGAACCATAGCGAAGCCGGAATAGATGGCGCCGGCTACGAAATACGGAGGAAAGATCGTGGTATGCCAGCCCGGAACAATGGCGATGGCGAAGTCAAAGCTCACGACGGTGTGGACGGAAAGAACCAGCGGCGTAGCGAGGCCGGCGAGAAGCAGATACGCTGACTGGTAACGATGCCAGTGACGCGCCGAGCCACGCCAGCCCATCGACAGCATGCCGTAAATGATTTTCAGGGGCTTCTTGACAGCGCGATCTCTCAGTGTCGCCAAGTCCGGAATCAGGCCCACGAACCAGAACACCAGAGAGACCGTGCCATAAGTCGAAACCGCAAAGACGTCCCAGATCAGCGGGCTGCGGAACTGCGGCCAGAGTCCCATGGTGCTGGGATAAGGGAACATATAAAACGCCATCCATGGGCGGCCGGTGTGGATGAGCGGGAAAATGCCTGCGCAGGCTACAGCGAAAAGCGTCATAGCCTCCGCGAAGCGATTGATGGAGGTGCGCCATTTTTGGTTTAAGAGAAACAAAATCGCGGAAATGAGCGTGCCGGCGTGGCCGATACCGATCCACCACACAAAGTTGACAATCGCAAATCCCCAGCCGATGGGGATGTTGATGCCCCAGATGCCGACGCCCTTGATGATCAGCCAGCCGATCGCGATCGTCATCATGCCCATAAGGCTGAAGGCGATCAAAAATCCAATGTACCAGCCTAAGGAAGTCGGGCGGGTTAGAACGATCGAGCTGATCTTGTCGGTGACGGACCCGAAGGTATGCCCCGGTCCAATCACCGGAGTCAGCCGGCGGATTTCGGGAGAATCGACTGGGGGGTTCCAATCGCTCATGCCGACTCCAATTCAGGGTTCGGATTACGCACAGCCGCGAGGTAGGTAGTGCGGGGGCGCGCGTTGAGTTCTCCGAGCAATGAATAATTGCGCTGCTGGGCTTTCAGTTTCGCAACGCGGCTGTTCTTGTCATTGGCGTTGCCGAAGACGATGGCTTGGGTCGGGCAAGCCTGTTCGCATGCCGTGACGATTGCGCCGTCGGGAATTGGAGCGTTGGCTTTCTCCGATTCAATGCGCGCGTTGTTGATGCGCTGCACGCAATAGGTGCACTTTTCCATGACGCCGCGGCTGCGCACGGTGACTTCCGGATTGCGCAATAGCTTGAGCTGCGGCGTTTCCCAATCCTGGAAGCGCAGGAAGTTAAAGCGGCGCACTTTGTAGGGGCAGTTGTTCGAACAATAGCGCGTGCCGATGCAACGGTTGTAGGTCATGTCGTTCAGACCTTCAGCGCTGTGCACCGTGGCGCCAACCGGGCAGACCAGCTCGCAGGGAGCGTTCTCGCACTGCTGGCAAGGAACCGGCTGGAAATAAGTTGGCGGATTGTCAAGCGAATCGTCGTACCCCGACGCGTCGCCAACTGTCGGCTTAAGCTTTTCATAATAGCGGTCGATGCGGATCCAGTGCATTTCGCGGCCGCGCATCACTTGATCCTTGCCGACCACAGGAATGTTGTTTTCCGCCTGACAGGCGACTACGCAAGCGTTGCAGCCATTGCATTTGTTCAAATCGATGGTCATCGCCCACTTGTCGCGATCGTAGGGATATTCCGCTTCGCCCTTGTAGAGCGAAAGTTCCTTCGGGGGCAGTTGCGCAAGCTCATTGGCGAAATTCGGATTCTTGTGATACTCCGCGAGCGTTCCGGTCGCCAGAATTTGTCGGCCTTCCATATTGAAATGATATTGGGTGCAGGCCAGCGGATAATCCTCGCCGGTTTTCTTGATCGCGCTGCTGGGGGCGGAGGCCATCCAAAGCGCGCCGGAAGTTCGCACGGCATAAGCGTTGAAGCCCTTGTTCGTCCCCGTGTACCCAGCCTTCTTGCGGCCATATCCCAGCGGGAGGACTACGACGCCATCGGCCTGGCCCGGCAGGCTCCACGCGGCTGCGGTGACTTTACTGTTCGAAAGCGCAATGTCGATGACGTTCGAATAAACTTTGCCGTGCTCCCCGCCGCGCCATGCGATGTTGTGCGCCAATTCCAGTTTTTCCGCGGTCTTGGGGCTGATCAGTGCGGCGTTGTCCCACGTGAGCTTGGTGACTGGCTTTGGCAATTCCTGCAGCCAGCCGTTATTGGCGAAGCGCCCGTCGTAGACGCAAGGATCGGGGCGGAAAATGAATTCGATGTCCGTCGGAGAAGTGGTTTTCGCGGCGGGGAGGCTGGCCGCGCTGAATTTCAGAGTCGCGCTTATCGGCGCAAACGCTGAGCCAGCAACCAAGCCGTCGTTCAAGGTTTTGCGCCAGAACTTATCGAAATCGACGGAAGGATTCACGGCCTTCAGCCGGTCGCGCAGCGCATCGTAATCCGAGAGTCCGGGTTTGTCGCTAAAAGCGGCAAGAACTTCACGAGCGGAATGCGTGTGGTATAGCGGCGCGATCAGAGGCTGAATCACACTCAGCGTGCCGTCGAACGCGCGCGCATCGCCCCAGGTTTCGAGGTAATGTGACTCGGCAACATGCCAGTCGCAGAGCTCGGCGGTTTCGTCAAAATGAGAACCGACATAGATGGTGTTCTTGACGGGTTTACGATTTTTCTTTTCGTCGAATTTGATCTTGGAGGCAAAATCAAAATCGTGCGGTGCGGTATAAACAGGGTTGACGCCCAGAATTAGCAGTGTCTCAACCTTTCCATCGTAGATGTCGCTGCACAATTCGCGCAGCGATTCGAGATTGTTCTCTGGATGCGCCTCCACGGGCTCGGTGTAGTAGAGCGTTTTCCCCACGTTGCCAAGCGCCGCGTTGATCGCATGCGCCAGCGCGTGGACTGCCGCGGGCTGGTGTTCCCCTGCGACTACGAGACACCTGCCTTGATGTCTAAGAAGGTCTTTCGCCACGGCCTCCAGCCACTTTTCGCTCCCCGCTGGCGGGGCAGGATTCGCTAAAGCAGACTGTCCGGGTCTAACCGTAACATCAATAACTTTCCCTGCTAGCGCGCGCGCGAAAAGCTCGACATCCGAAGCTCGCAAAGGCAAACGGTGATCCGCGGTCGCGCCGGTGACACTGGGTGTCGGTTCGACCACGTACAACCGGTTCATCTCAGGGCGACTGCGATCTTCCTCGAAGAATTGATCCAAGTTGCGGCGGCGCGAAAATTCCCTCGCGTAGCGAATGTGTCCTGGGCCACTACCCAGGAAATCGGAGTCGAGCGAGAGGATGACTTCGGCCTTCTCCACGCGGTAGACGGTGTTGACGTAGCTTCCAAAGGCAAGTTTCGCGCCGTCGCGCGCGCCGTCGCCGACCGCGGGTTCCCACTGATGCCATTTGGCCTTGGGAAAAAGCGTCAGAAGCGACTGAATCTGCGCGGCGAGCGTTGGCGAAGTAACAATTCCGGTCAGGATGCGGAAGCCCGCTCCATTGTCGGCCTTCATCTCCGCTGCGAGTGCCTGCGCGCTTTCCACAAACAACGACCACGTCTGGATTTCGCCAAATTTGGTCACCGTCTGCGTGCGATCCGGATCGTAAAGATTCAGGATCGAAGCCTGCGCGAACACATTCGTGGCCCCAAGGCTCGAAGGATGATCGGGGTTGCCTTCGATCTTGGTCGGACGACCTTCGTGGCTTTCCACCAGCAAACCGATCGCGTCTGCGCCAAACGGCATCGCCGTGGCATAGAACTGTGGCTTCCCGAGGGTCATCCCATCGGGCTGCTTGACGTACGGCACGACGTACTGCTCAGGAGTGCGGCCGCACCCGGAAAGGCCCGCAAATGCCAGCGATGCCGCCATCAGCTTCAGGAAATCGCGCCGGTCGACGGCGTCGTCCCATTCTGAAGGCGCCTGTCGCGGAAATTCGCGATGCAGCAACTCTTCAAATTGCGGGTCGCCGACGAGTTCCTCGAGAGTGCGCCAGTACTGCTTGCCGGTTTTCGATTGAAGTTTAGCGCGTACTGCCGCCAAATCCAGCGGGCCTTCGCGCAGCTCGGTATCTCCGGCCGCTTCGTCATGAACGTGTTCGCCGCCGACGTGCCCGTGTTTTTCGTGTTCGCGCATATCGTCCATTAGCGGTGGCAGGTCGAGCAACTGGTTAGCTCGGCTGTGGTCCGAAGGTTATACGACTTTCTGAGCTCAGCACCGATTTCCGCCTGATTGCCGGGCGCCTTCCAGTCCATATTGAAAACTTGATCCCTCGGACGAAGAACTTGCTCGGGATTGCGATGGCAGTCCAGGCACCATTGCATCAGCAAGGTGTTGGCCTGGAATACCAGAGGCATCTGGTTGATTTGCCCATGGCACGTCGAGCAGCCGACGCCCTTATTGATATGAATGCTGTGATTGAAGTAGACGAAATCGGCGAGCCGGTGGATTTTCACCCACTGGATGGATTTGTCGCTGCGATAGCTTTCGCGGATCGGCTCGAGGTAAGACGCATTATTGAACAGCACCGAATGGCAATTCATGCACGTTTTCGTCGGCGGAATGCCGGCCACGGCGGAAGTTTCGACGCCGGTGTGGCAATAGCGGCAGTCAATGCCATCGTCGCCGACGTGATGTTTGTGGCTGAATTGCACCGGTTGCTCACGGGTGATGTTCTGCCTCGTCATATAGGGCGAACGCGCAACTGCGAGCACAGCCACGAGCGCAATTCCGACCAGAAAAAGGGCCGAAAAAACACTGAATCGCGCGATGAAATTTGTACTGCGATGAAAAATCTGGGCCATGTCTTTTCAGCACAATGCGAGGGAGCGCTCCGGAAAGGAGCTGCGGTCAGGGCGTCCCACGAGTTGACCGGACAGTGCAAACCCGGGTCGTGCTTGACGCGATAGTGTCCAACAAAACTTTCGGGAATGCAACCTCCGCGCCCGCTTGTTTCAAACAATTTTCTGCAACTTCTCCTGCAGATTCCGCGACAGCTTCAAAACTTTCGAACAGTGTTCCCGTTTCGTTGTTTCGACTGGAAGGCTGAACAACGTCAAAGGAACGCATCTCCATTCGATCGTCCTGCTTTCCCCTGCACTCAACCGTCGTCACGGAGTCTGATGCTTGAACGAATGGAGAAGTTGAAACAATTTTTCAGTGCATTTTTGATCTGGACATTGCCAAGGGCAGAGTCAGTCGTGGTATCTTAGAGGTACCTTCCGGCGCTCTTTTTTGCGGCGGAGCCTACTCTATTCCGCGCGCTCCCGCCGGCCGGGGTCCGTGGCACGCCGCTGGGGCGTGGTCCAACTGGTAGGACACCTCACTGTTAATGAGGATGGTGAAGGTTCGAATCCTTCCGCCCCAGCCAATTTTCTAAATTGCGAGTTCACTCTGGCGACGTTAGTCTTTGGCGATCGGCAAGCCCGCTTCCAGCCAGCCTTTCCATCCGCCGTCCATCGATTCCACGTTGTTGTAACCCATTTTCTGCAGATTGTCCGCCACCAGCGCGGAACGGAATCCGCCGCCACAATACAGAATGAGTTTCGTGTTCGTATCCGGGACGCGCTGCTCGATGTCGCGCTCGATCACTCCTTTGCCCATATGAACGGCCCCGGGAAGATGTCCCTTCGCCCATTCGTTGTCTTCGCGCACGTCCACGAGGATAAATTTTTCACCCGCGTCGGCCCGCCGCTTCACGTCCGCCACCTTGGTTTCCTTGATCTTTTTCTTAGCGTCGTTGACCAGCTTCAGGAATTGCGGCGCGTGCGCCATTTCAATACTCCTCCTGGCGATTGAATCTTAAGTGAGAATAACATATGCGGCAGCGCGTCCAGCGCCAAACACGACGGTTTCAATCTTTTCTCGGTGGAAGGGAACAGGCCATGGCTAGGGCTGCTGCGCTCTAGGGGCTTTCTGTTTTCGGTTTATCCCCGGCATCTTTCTTGGCAAATGAGCGCACCAGGTTCACGAAATTCCAGCGTAGTCTTTCCTTTGTTCGATCGCCTTCGCCCGGCATTTTTCCTTTGCCGTTGCTGATGATCCAAAAAAGTTCGCCGTCGGTCACTTTTTCAAGCGTATTAGCGTCGCGCCAATCGCGGAGATCGAGCTTCATGTCCGCGGCCAGGTCCCCTTTGCCATCACCCATTTTCCCATGGCACATTGCGCAGTTGTAGCCGTAGAGCTTGCGCGCTTCCGCCAATCCCTCCGGAGTCGCTGGAACCGGGTTCTTCTTGGCCGCGTCTTCCGGCGTGATTTTTTGCTCCGCGGTTCCCGGCTTCTCCTGGGCGAAATGTGGATTGGCGTATGAAATCCCGAAACTCGCGAGCAGAATCGCGCTCAGGAGCAGAACTGTCCTGCGCATAGTTTCCTCCTGACAGGATGGACCGGCCGAAGGAGTGAGTTCGGCTTGCTTGTGAGCGGATTCTACGCCCACGCGCCCTGGAAGAAAAGAGTGAAGAATGGAAAGGGCGGTTCGAATCGCCGCCCCTGCGAACTACGGTCTCGGCTGAGACTCCGAAGCAACTGGCTGGGTATTTCTCTTCGCGGGCATCGAGCAGCCGCGCTTCGCCGGCGCATCGCCAAATCCTGCGCGAAAGCGGCTCGATTCCCGGACGCGCGTGCGCAGCCCATCGATCACCGGCGGAATCGGATCGTGCGGAACTCCGCGTAGGAGAAAAATGACCAGCGCCGCTTCGCCCGGAGCGTCGGCGCTGGAACCGATGCCTACTCCCTGCACGCCGGCCTTCTTCATCCATTCCTCCGCATGCGCGGCGTGCACGATTTTCGCTCGCCCCACTTCCGCATCAGAAATTGGATAGACAAGCTGCGGCGGCGCAACAGTCTCCTCGAGCGTCGCACTCTCAGCAGCAGTAACCGCGCCGCGCTGCGAAAAGAGGTCTCCTTCAACGATGCGCGTGCGTATGCCCACGATCTGCGCGGGTAAATTGCTCCGAGGCTGTTCTTTCGTCACAAAGAGCAAAATGGCAGGCTCAAGCGAATTGTCGTAACTCGCACCCACGCCGACGGCTTGCATTTCAGGATATGCCATTAACTGCGCGAGATGGGCGTCCCGCACGGTGAGGGCCCTTTGTACCGCTTCCGGGGAAGCCGCCGTTCTCTGCACGGCCAAACGAGCCGCCGTCGCGGACTGAGGCCCGGGCAGGTTGCACGCGGCGACTGTATGCCCGTTGAGACTGTTGTCTCCGACGATGGCGGGCTTGGACTGAGGGTTCGCTGGATCCGCCAATCCATTCAGGACATCGGAAATTGGATTGCCTACGGTGTCTGATCCGCTTCCGGCATAAAGCAAGGCCACTGGATCGGCGGTGTCCTGTGTAACGATTAGAGAGCCGGAGTCGCCCTCCGCGCTAAAGCCATTGTTCGTAACGTCGACCTGGTTGGTGAAGGAAACATTGAAAGTGCTGCCCGTCCCGCATCCCTTCTGATACTGCACGCTAACATTCGTTTGTGTGGCAAAGATCGCAGAACAGGTCAATCCTGTCGACCGGCCACTCTTCGCAACGGTTCTGCCGACGGTCGGTGCAACACCGGAGCCGCCATGTGGCGGTCCGTTCGTCGGCGGGTTGCTGGCCGTGCCGCCTAATTGCAGGATCGTACCGGTTGTTTCAACGGCGCCTGAATTAATCAGCGCCAGCGCCGCGTCGATTTTCGGCGCCGGCCCAGTCTCCATATTGAAAAATTGAGAGAGCGTGGCAACCGTTGGCGGCGTCGCGCAATTATTGTCAATCAGGCCGGGTTGCACAATCGGATCGCCAACAGTGCCTGAATCGCTCATCGCAATGGCGTGGTTATTGCTGAGGATATATAAATTACTGCCGCGAGAAACCAGTGCCCCGAGCGTGCCCCCACAGCATAATTTTTGGCCGCTCACCATGGAGGAGTCTTTCGCATTTCCACCGGAGACTCCCAGCGGCGAACTCGCGCCTTGCGCATTTTGTTGCGGCGGCACGATCGTCACCAGCACGGAATCCATCGCCGTATTGTCTGCCTGCGAAATCGCCGTAACCACCACTTCGCTCGTCTGCCCGTCGTTGTTTCCGCTCGCAAGCACGGGAACCGAATTCGGCGCTTTGAACAGTCCGGTTGTCGAAATTGCTCCGGTTTGCGGACCTCCTCCGGTCACGCCATTCACTTGCCAGGATACCGCCGTGTTCAGATTGCCGGTGACCGTGGCAATAAATTGCGTCGAGCCAAACGTAGGAACCTGGCTCGAACCCGCGGTTATCGATACGCTGGTAGCCGGTCCGGCCTGAAGGGTCACCGCTGCCGTCCCTGACTTCGTCGGGTCCGCTCCGGACACAGCTTTAATGGTTATGTTCGGCGGGCTCGGAACCGTCGTCGGCGCAACGTACGCGCCTCCGTTTGAAATAAATCCATGCGTCGAATCGCCGCTTTTGGGCGTGGCCTCTGCAATCTCCCAAAACACGTTTTGGTCCATCGTCCCATTCACCGTCGCCGTGAACGTCTGTGACCCACCCTTGTTCAACGAAACAGTGGCGGGCGCAACGATCACACTGTTAGTCGTAGGCGGAGGAGTCCCGCTGCTTCCATTGCTCGTGCCACTACAGGAAATCAAATATGGACAAATCGCAAGGCTGGCGACCAGGGAGAGAGAACAGCGCATAGGGAGCCTCGTTCCGAGGGCGGGGCCTCTTACGCTAGCAGAATCAATTTGGACCGGGCGCGGATTCCAATTGTAAAGTCAAAGGTTTGACGGCCGCAAGCGTTACAAGGATGCCCGCAAGTTTTCTTCTTGAACTTGTAACCGACGACGGCCTAGTCTCGAATCAATCCAAGTCGCGCCAGTTGGGCCCAGCGCCGATTTCCACAGCGATGGGCACGATCAGTTTATGGACACCTTCCATCTCTTCCCGCACTAGCTTTTCCAGCTTCGAGCGCTCTTTTGTAGGAGCCTCGAAGAGCAGTTCGTCGTGCACCTGAAGGATCATTTTCGCTTCAAGCTTTTCCTTCGCCAGCCGCTTGTCGATATTGATCATCGCCAGTTTGATCAGATCGGCAGCCGTTCCCTGCAACGGCGAGTTAAGCGCCGTGCGCTCGGCGAAGTTTCGAAGCTGCATCTGGGGTGAATTGATTTCGGGGATTGGCCGGATTCTTCCGAACAAAGTTTTCGCGACGCTGGTCTTGCGCGTCTCGGCAATAACATTGTCCAGGTACTCCTTCACTCCCCGATAGCGTGTGAAATAGGCGTTGATGAATTTCGCGGCTTCCTTTTGCTCGATGCCCAGTTGTTGCGCGAGGCCGAATGGCGAAAGGCCATAGATGATGCCGAAGTTGATGGCTTTGGCGGCGCGGCGGTGCTCCGCATTTTGCGCCATCGGCCCCACGCCGAAAACTTCTTGAGCTGTCCGCGCGTGAATATCTTCCCCGTTGCGGAAAGCCTCGACAAGCACAGGGTCCTTCGAAAAATGCGCCATGATGCGCAGCTCGATCTGTGAATAATCCGCGGACAGCAATATCTTGCCCTTCTCGGCGACGAACGCGGCGCGAATCTCGCGGCCCAGCTCGGTGCGGATGGGAATGTTCTGCAAGTTGGGATCGCTTGAGCTCAACCGGCCTGTCGCCGTGCCGGTCTGAGAAAAGCTGGTGTGCAAACGTCCCGTTTCCCGATGAATCAGTTTCGGAAGCGCGTCCACATACGTCGATTTGAGCTTGGCAATTTCCCGGTACTCGATGATCTTTGCGGGAAGCGGATGCTGCGCGGACAATTCCTCTAGAACATCGGCGGCGGTCGACCGCGCTTTTGCTTTTCCGCGCCGGGCGTTGGGCTGCAGATTCAGCTTGTCAAAAAGAATTTCCGCAAGCTGCGTCGGCGAATTGACGTTGAATTCCGAGCCTGCCAGCTTCCAGATCTCCTTTTCCAATCGGCGGACTTCTTTTTCCATCGACCGCGACATCTTCTCGAGTTCTTTGGGGTCCACGCGAATGCCCGTTCGCTCCATCTCCGCGATCACCGGAGCGAGCGGCAAGTCTATTTTCTCGTACACCGTTTCCAGCCCCTGCTCCAGGACTTGTGAGTGCAGTGCCGGTGCTAACCGCTGTAGATAGTCAGCGCGCTCGCCCGGCCCGCCGCCCATCATGGCGTTAAATTGCCGCATCACTACATCCGCGAAATTGTGGTTCGCCGTCGTGGGCCGCAACAAGTAGGAATAAAGTTGCGTCGCATGCCCGATACCCGGCGCCCGGCCCGTAAGGAGCTGGAAGAGTTTTGGGTCGTGAACAATTTTCTGTCGCTTCGAGTCCTTCAAAAGTGGCGCAAGGGCCTTCAGCGCCTCGCCCGCCTCGTCCATCCAAACGGCCCGCCCTTCTCCTGTCTTCGAAGAAACCTCCATCGATGCGATGCGCGTCCCGAATCCCTCCGAGTCGCGTTCGCCAGTTTCAAGATTCAGCCAGATCGCCAGCGGCTCTTTGGCGGGAAGTTCGGACAAGTATTCGCGGAACTCGGCTACGCCAGCAAGCTGCGCGTAGTCCGCCTCTACGGCTGGTTCGGAGCCCGCCGGCGCGGAAGGCGCCGCCGCATCTGTGCCCAGCTCTTTCAGCAGCGAGCTGAATCCCAGCTCGCGATAAAGCTCTGCGAGCGCCACGCCGTTTGGCGGGCGCAGTTCCAGATCCTGCAGCTTGACTTCAATCGGTGCGTCCTTGGCGATCGCTGCCAACTGTTTGGACATTAGCACCTGTTCGCGCTGTTGCTGCAAAGCTTCCCGGTATCGCTTGTTGGACACTTCGCCTGCATGATCGAGCGCGCTCTCGACACTTCCATATTTCTTGATCAACTCCGCCGCGCCTTTTTCGCCGATTCCCTTTGCTCCGGGAATGTTATCGATCGTGTCGCCCAGCAGCGCCATGTAGTCCACCACTTTTTCCGGCGGTACTCCCAGGAGCTCTTCGACCTTCTTCTCATCCACGATGATGTCGCCCTTGAGGCCGCCGGAGCCGGTGCGTAGCGTTCGCACATTTTTTCCGACGAGCTGCATCATGTCTTTATCATTGGACACGATCAGCACTTCCAGATTGTGATTCCCTGCTTTGACCGCCATCGTTCCGATCACATCGTCTGCTTCGTAGCCTGTGACCTCCAGCACCGGCAACCGCATCGCTTCGCACAATCTTCGGACGAAGGGCAGCTGTACGCGCATTTCGTCGGGCATGGGCTGCCGCTGCGCTTTGTATTTTTCGAACAGCTTGTCGCGGAAAGTCGCTCCGGGAGGATCAAACACAATTCCGATGTAGTCCGGCTGATAGTCCTTGATCAACCGCTTCAGGATGTTTCCAAATAGAAAAGGAATGTTGGTGGGAATTCCGCCGGGACCAGTAAGCCTCTGCGGCATGGGCGCAAAAAAAGCGCGGTAAACGTGGGCCATCGCATCGACGAGAAACAGTTTTTTCGGAGGAGCAGGCATGCGGGCGAGTATAGCAAACGCCAATTATGGAATGCCGGACCGCTCTCTGCCTTTGGTTGCGGCGATGAGTGACCACAAATGAAAGGCCGCATAGGAAAGAATTCCTATGCGGCCTTTCAACCCAAGAACTAGATCTTACTGCTTGTTCGGCTTGTTGGGTTCAGACTTCGGCTCTGATTTTGGCTCCGGCTTATTCGCCGAAGTCTGCTTGGACGCGCCTTGTCCGCCGCCCTGCGAAACGAGCAGCATCCGCGTGCCGCTGTCCAGATGCACGTTCTTCCCTGACGAAGTAACCACCGAACCCTGGGTAGCATTCGAAGCTGCGGCGTTCAAGTTCAGCCCGTTCAGCCCGAACACCCCTTGGCTGTTGGAAGTAAGCTGACCTGCGGCGTTCAAGCCGCCGACGGCTCCCTTCGAAGCACCCGCGATGCTCCCGCCTGCGTTCGCTGCGGAGTTGACCGCACCGCCGGCAACTCCACCTGCACTAGCCGCGGTGTTCGTCACCGCGCCAACCGCGCCGCCGGCAGCGGATGTGACTCCACCAAGCGCGCCGCGTCCGCCGGCCATTCCCGATCCGGCCGCCGAAGCGCCCATACCGCCCATCGTGTCGATGTCCGATCCAGCGGCTGAAGCCCCGGTTTGCGCCGCCGCAATCGCCTGGATCCCGACGCTCAACGGAACCTCCTCGCCCCTTTTCAGAATCGCCCTATCAAACACGATCCCCAACGCTGATTCTGATTCACCCTTGGCGCGCGCCGAAGCTTGCGTGACGTGGCCGACTACCTTCGCACCCTTGGGAATCACGGTTTTTCCTTCGGACTTTACAGCTTCCGTGGTGCGTGCGTTTACCGGATCACCCGGCTTGCACTTTTTCGAGTCAACTGGCGAACTCAGCGCGGCGTTGAACGCCGTGCCGGCCGCCAGCGAACTATTCACTTGCCCGTTCTGCGCCGACGCCGAAGTGGACACCGATGCGTTGCCTGATGCTTGCGCCTGCGTCTGGCCGGCTTGCACCGACGCCTGGCTGCTACTTTGCGCGCCAGCCTGTGCTCCGGTTTGCGGCTGGGCCGCCGCGCTCATGCAGAAAAATGCCCCCACAACAAATGCCATCCCTGCGCGATTCATGGTCGTAAGACCTCCTTAAACGTGCGTTGGCGATGAACTGGATTCCTAGCTTCAGTCATAAGGGTATTCATGGAACCGATCTGATAGAGGCAAGGTTGATGCCGATAGCTAAAGAGCTTATTTTCTGCTAGTTACACGGCTGTTTGAGCATTCTGACTCCCGGAAAAAGGAGCAGTACTAAGCAGGTAGACGTGACAAGTCACAGCACGGGGACGTCAGGAAACAATGCCCAGCGGCTTCGCCACTTCCGCCAAGATGTCCGCCGCACGCAGGAGCTGATCGCGCTTGTGAGTCGCGCTCACCATGGCGCGAAGCCGCGCCTTCCCTTCCGCCACCGTAGGGTACCCCACGGCGGGAGCAAACACGCCCGCTTCAAACAATTTCTTCGAAAATTCAAACGCCTTGGCCGCATCTCCCACGTGAATCGGAATAATCGGCGTCTCGCTCACCTTGAATTGAAACCCGCGCTTCTTCAATTCCCGCTTGAACATTTTCGTGTTGGCCCAAAGTTTCTTCACCAGCTTTTCGCCTTCCGGCGAATCGAGAAGCGCAAACGCCGCCTGGCATGCTGCCGCCGTAGCCGGCGGGTGCGAAGTCGAAAAAAGGAACGGCCGCGCCCGCAGATACAGAAAATCGATCAGATCGCGCGAGCCGCAAACGTACCCGCCCATTGCACCAATGGCCTTGCTCAGCGTTCCCACTTGGATGTGGACGCGCCCGTGGCACTGGTGATGGTCCACCGTCCCGCGCCCGCCGCGGCCCAGCACTCCCGAAGCATGTGCGTCGTCCACCATCATGATGCAGTTGTATTTCTCCGCCAGGTCGCACAGCTGCGGCAGCGGCGCGATGTCACCGTCCATCGAAAACACGCCATCCGTTAGGATGAGCTTCTTCCCCGGAAAATTTGCGTTCTCCTGCAGGATCCGCTCGCAATCCTGCACGTCCTTGTGCTTGAAAACCTTAATCGTCGCTTTCGAAAGCCGCGCGCCATCGATAATCGACGCGTGATTCAACTCGTCCGAAACGATCAGATCATCCTTGCCAAGCACCGCCGAAACCGTTCCCGCGTTGGCCGTGAATCCCGACTGAAACACCACGCAGGCTTCCACGTTCTTGAACGCCGCGATTTGCTCCTCCAGTTCTATGTGAATTTTCATGGTGCCGGCGATAGTTCGAACCGCTCCTGCTCCCACACCATATCTTTTCACTGCGTCCAGCGCGGCCTTGCGCAGCGCTTTGTGCGTCGTGAGGCCCAGGTAATTATTGGAAGCGAGGTTGATCACTTCTTTCCCGTCGAAGATACAGACGGGCTTCTGCTCCCCTTCCAGCACCCGCAGCCTCGGCGCAACTCCCTTCCCGCGCAATTCCTTCAGTTCCTCGGTGACGTACTGCAGAGGATTCTGCTTCGATGTAATCGTTGCGGTATCAGACATATCGGCACTCCTGATTTGGACTCGGCCGGGAGGAACAACCATTCTGCGTCACTGGGCGGTTCGCAGCAAAACAATTCGGATGTGCGAAAGGCGATTCGCCTAGCGCGGCATTCCATTCGGGTACAACAAAATCTTACCAGCCAGGCCGCCCTGCAGCAACGCGAATGCACTCTCAAATCTGTCTAGCGAGGCGCGCTCCCCAAATAACGGATCCAGATTCAGCCGGCCGGCCTTCAGCAACGAAGTCATCTGCACCCAGGTTTCATACATCCGCCGCCCGTAAATGCCCTGCACCGTCGCGCCCTTGAAAATCACGTCGTTCACCAGATCGAGCGGTACGCTTTCCGTCGGAATCCCCAGCAACGAAGCGCGCCCTCCCGCCCGGAGAGCTTTGAATCCTTGCTGAATCGCCGTTGCATTCCCGGACATTTCCAGCAGCGCGTCTACGCCGGTGCCGTTCGTCTCCGCCAGAATTTTTGCCACCGCATCTTCCTTCGCCGGATTCAGCACCATGTCGGCGCCCATTTCCTTCGCCATCGCGCGACGCTTTTCATTCGTCTCTGTAGCAAAAACCGTCGAGCTTCCGCAGGCTTTCGCAACCGCGATAGCCATCAACCCGATCGGCCCACATCCCGTCACCAAAACGGTCTGTCCCGCAATCGGTCCGGCCAGCACCGTGTGCACGGCATTCCCCAGCGGATCGAGTATCGCTCCGTAATGTTCCGGGATCGACGCGTCCAGCCTCCAGATATTCGACGCCGGAATGTTCACAAATTCCGCGAACGCCCCGTCCTGATCGATCCCAATGATGCGCAAGTTCTGGCAAATGTGCGCCTGCCCCAGCCGGCACTGGTGGCAATGTCCGCAATTCACGTGCATTTCTGCGCTGACAAAATCCCCCGCCACGACCGCGCGCACTTCATCGCCCACGCGCTCGACCGTGCCGCAGAACTCGTGTCCTAGCGTCACTGGCGGCTTGATGCGTCCTTGCGACCAGCGGTCCCACCCATAAATGTGCAAGTCCGTCCCGCAAATGGAAGCCGTCTTCACGCGTACCAGTACTTCAGTCGGCCCGATCAAAGGCACCGCGACCGTATCCATTTGCAGGCCTTTCGCCGCTCGCACCTTCCGCAGCGCCTTCATCGTCGCCACCATCTACTCAGACTCCCGCCCTTCTAGGGGCCGCTCTTTCGACCAGTTCGTTCTCATACGACCCGTCAGTGTATGCCCTCGACTCGCATGCGCAAACTTCCATGCTAGCATATCCGCTCCGCGTGAGACTTTCATAACCCGTCCTCCGAATTACTTCTGCTACTCTCTCTTTGTCGCTCTCACTAGCGTCAAATCCTATGTCCACTTCGCGCAGCCTCACGGCGCGGCTTATCCTCCGCAGCCTCATCGCTGTCATCTTCGTCGCTGCGCTTCTTTTCCTTCCTGCCGGTTCTCTCCGTTTTTGGCAGGGTTGGGTCTTCATGGCTATCTTGTTCTTCCCCATGCCGGTTACTTCGGTTTATTTTCTGAAGCGCGATCCCCAACTCGTCGAGCGCCGCTTGCGCACAAAAGAAAAAACCAGCGAACAACAAACCATCATTCGCGGGGCACAATGGATTGCCTTTGTGTCATTGGTGATTCCGGGATTCGATTACCGTTTCGGTTGGTCGCGCGTTCCACTTTGGCTAACGATTCTTTCCCAACTCTTCGTCTTCACCGGCTATCTCATCACCCTTTGGGTCATGAAAGAGAACAGTTTCGCCTCACGCACCGTACAAATCGAAGAGGGGCAGCGAGTCATCTCCACAGGACCGTACGGGCTCGTCCGCCATCCCATGTATTTTGGCGCTGTTCTCATGTTGTTCTTCCTGACTCCGGCGCTTGGCTCCTGGTGGGCGCTGCCGGGCTTTCTCCTCGTCATCCCTTTGATCGTCCTCCGCCTCCTCAAAGAAGAAAAAATGCTCTGTCGCGACCTCCCCGGCTATTCCGACTACTGCCTCCGCACTCGCTACCGCCTCCTCCCCCTCCTTTGGTAACTTCCGCAGTGCCGCAAGTACCGTAGGTGCGTCAAAATTGAGCCTAGGGGTCGGACCTTTAGGTCCGACATACGTCGTGCCCTTCCTCGCGGTTTTCGCGCCGTTTGCGTTCCGGTTCCCACCGGGAAGCCGCTTAGGAATTGGTTTCAGCGTGCCGGCTGCCGCATACGCGGGTTGAGCGTTTGGGAGTTTGACTTTTCCTTCTTCTGTTTGGTGACAAAGCCACTCTTGGTTGTGCGCCGAAGACGAGGCCAAACGTTACCGGTCTACTTTCCCGCTTTACACGGAAACGCGCCTGCCAGCGCGATCGACGCTATGTAACGCGTTGGGCGGTGCGCTTTCCCAGGATTGTCAGCGAGGTATTTCCTAAGGACGCGAACGATTTGGATCGTCGTAACTCCACGCGGCAGGCAGGCCATCCGGTCCCTTCTCGGGACATTCAGCAGCTCCCCATACACCAGGAAGCCATCGGCAAAGCCTGCCACCCAGCCGAGGCAAGTAGCGTCTCGTTGGATGCGAGCAGCGTCTTTGTTCCCTTCACTGTCTACGCCGGCGCAGACTTCCAGAAAGTCGCGGCCAGATCTGCTGATGTCCGGTTGCTCCGCTGCGCTCTTGGGGCCAGGGTTGGCACGCGAACCAACGAAGAAAAGTCCAAGCAGTACAGAAACAAGAAGTACGCGCACGGCAGCCTCCCCTCAACCGCGCGATTCTATGTCTGATTTACGATGCTGTCAGCATTGTGAGACTTCGACTTCGTCTCGTTATTTCACCTGCTCCACCACGCCAATCTTTTCCAGCGCCTTTAAATACTCCACGACTATCTCCAACGGCATTGGCCCATACTCCGCTGACACCGCATCGCGTATCTCCTGCGCATTCCTTTTCCCATCCGCAAAATTTAGCACTTCGTACGCGCACTCTTCCCCGCCGCCCCACAACCCCTCATAACTCAGCACCTTCGGCGTCGCCACTCCCGCCACCTTCGCATGCTCCGAAAAATAATCATACCCAAACACTGCCAGCGGTCCCCGCGGTTCTGCTTTGCGCGAATAAACCGCGAGACCGTCGTCGGTTGCTTTCGGCGCTCAGCTTTTCCCTGCTTCCCGTTCCTTAACTCCTTTCCTTGCCACACTTCCGAGATCACCACAGTTGTTGATCGGAGACCCCGGCTCGTCCGGGAGCCCCAAACGCCTCGGCGCTATTTCACCTATCCCCTTTCCGTTCAACTTCTTGCGCACTCTTTTGCACACACGAAAAACGCAACCCCTTTTCTTTCAAGAGTTTCTGCACTCTTTGCAAAAAACCACCCGGGTGCGGTATCCCTATTTTGCTACCCCCTTGCCTCACGACGTCGAGAGAGGGCAGCGACTCGGTTTTCTTTACTTCCTTGCTTCTTTTCTTCGGTCCATTACAATCGCTGCGCTTCCATGCGGAGAAAAAATGAGCTTCCGCCAGCGATTCGACGAAATCCGCACCGGCTTCGAGCGCCCCTTCTGGGTCGCCAACATCACGGAAATTTTCGAGCGCCTTTCCTACTACGGCGCTTTCGCTTCTCTCGCCAACTATCTCCACGAAAAGCTGAATTTTCCTACACAGCAGACCGGCACGCTCGCTGGAATCTTTGGCGGTATGGTTTGGTTTCTCGCGATTTTTGGCGGCGCGATCGCGGACCGTCTCGGTTTCCGCCGCGCGCTCTCGCTGGCTTACTTGATTCTTGCTACGGCCTATTTTTTGCTCGGCTCCATCGACGCGCCGTGGCTTGTCCCCGTCCGAGCCGCGGTTCCGCCTGTGATTTTCGTTGGCTTCATTCTGATTTTGCCCGCGCTCGGCATTTCCATGGTCAAGCCTTGCGTGGTGGGAACTACCGCGCGCGCTTCCAAAGAAAACGTTCGCTCCATCGGCTACTCCATCTACTACACCATGGTGAACATTGGAGGTGCTTCCGGCCCGTACGTCGCTTCCTGGGCGCATCGCCATCTTGGCGTGGAAAATGTTTTTCGCGTTGCCGCTCTCAGCGTCTTCCTGATGTTCTTCGCCGTCCTGATTTTCTTTCGCGAACCCAAGCGCGCCAGCGACGCTCCGCCGCCCAGAGTTTCAGAAACGTTGAAAAATTTTCTGACCGTTCTCGGCAACCCGAAATTCATGCTCTTTTTGTTGATCTTCACCGGCTACTGGATTGTTTTCTGGCAGCAGTACATCACGCTCCCCGGCTACATTCACGGCTACATCAGGGCCGGCGCCGATGTCGAGCTCATCCTCATCACCGATGGGCTCTCCGTCATTTGCCTCACCGTGCTCATCAACTACCTGATTCGCAAGATGCCCGCATTCCAGTGCGTGATTCTCGGCACGCTCATCACTTCTCTCTCCTGGCTGATCCTGGCGTTTCACCCCACCGTCCTCGGGGCGGTCCTCGCCATTTTCGTCCTCGCGCTTGGCGAAATGATTCAAGCGCCGCGCTACTACGAGTACATCTCCCGCCTCGCGCCTCCGGGACAACAGGGCACCTACATGGGTTTTGCGTTTCTGCCCATTGGCATCGGCTCGCTGATCGGAGGATGGTTCGGCGGCCGCGTCATGCACCAATTGGGCGAAGTCGCGCACCAGCCGCAGTGCGTATGGTGGGTCATTTCCGCCGTAGGAGTTCTGACCGCTCTATTGCTGTGGATTTACGACCGCATCGTCAAACCAACCGGGCAGGAAGCGACTGGGTGAAGGGAATGAATCCCGAAAATCGGAGGAGATTTTTCTTAACTAAAAACTTAAAACTGACGCTAAAAACTCTTTTAGTTCACCATGCGGCGAAGTGAAGCTAGGGCCTGGCGTGCTACCGTATAACGCGGCTCGATTTCCAGGGCTTCCTGGAAGCAGCGCATCGCGTGGCTGTACATTTCTTTTCCGAGATACGCGCGGCCCAGGTTGTAATGCGGAAAGTGGCGCGGCTCGTAGCGGCGAGCTTCCGTGGCGCGTTCCAACCAGGGAATGGCTTCCTCGAAACGGCCCAGTTCGATCAGGTACGCGCCAATGTCGTTGTAAGGATTGCCGAATTCCGGATCGATTTCGATGGCGAGCCTGCACTCGGCAATGGCTTCTTCGATGCGCCCCTGGAAATGATACGTCCAGCCGAGAAACGTGTGCGCTTCGGCCGTGGGATGAAGCTCCAATGACGATTGATACAGCTCGACGGCGCGGTCGTAGTCGCCTTCCATCTGGGCCTGATAGGCGTCTTGCAGGACCTCCCAGGCCCGGGTGAGGGTTTCCATGCTCATGGGACATAGTTAGCACACGATTTTGCCCGGGTCAAAAGTACGAAAGTTCCGGAAGTGCAGGAGAGGCACCTGTACTTCGTGACGGGGTAAGAGTGGAATTTCTGGCCGCAATTGGAGAAAATAGCTGTGTTCGAGCGTGGCTTCATCACTCAGCGGTATCGACGATTTAGAAGAGGGGGCATCGTGAAGCGGAATTATCTGATTCTAGGGATCGCATCTCTGGCCGTGGCGGGGGCGCTTCTCGCGCAGGATCCGCCTGCCAAAACAACTCCCAAAAAATCCGCGAGTCACGGCGCGGCGGGCTCCGCGGCGCGTGGCAAGGAAGTGTTCGAAAAGAAATGCACCATGTGCCATTTCGCGGACAGTGACGCGAAAAAAATCGGCCCCGGCCTCAAAGGAATCTCCAAACGCGGAACGTTCACCGTGAACGGCAGTAAAGTCACGACGGAATCCCTGACGACGTGGATCGAAAACGGCGACGCCCAGATGCCCGGCATGAAGGACAATCTCGAGCCCGCGCAAATCAAAGACGTGGTCGCCTACGTGAAAACACTTTAGGAACTGCGTCGCCCCAGCGTCGCGTCTCTTACGTAAGAATCTGTAAAGGCATCGCAAAAGAGAAAAGCCCCCAAAGGCTTGATCACTCAAGCCGCCGGGGGCCCAAACTCAGGTAAAAACTGCGTCTAGCTCAGGATGGCGTCCTTAAACGCCTTTGACGGGCGCAAGCGAACCACAGTCTTCGCCTTGATCTTGATCGCCTCGCCGGTCTGGGGGTTGCGGCCCATGCGCGCCTTGCGGTGCGCTTTTACGACGCGGCCGATCCCCGGGATCACGAATTTGCCCGCCCCGCCCTTGGCTTCTTTCACGGCGAGCTTGAACAGCTCTTCAAAGAATTGAGCGGCGGTTTTCTTCGGTGTGCCGACTTTCTCGGCGATGTGTCCCACAACCTTGGTCTTGCTAAGTGGCTTGGCTGCCATCTAGTATGCTTATCCTCCTGATTTTTCTTTCCACTCCGATTCGAATCGAAGCAGGCCGCGAGCCAACTCCCCCCATGTACCAGCGAAAAAACTCGGGCCGGAAGGGACTATAGCCAAGGAAAAAGCAGAACGCAAGGAAAAATCGCAAAAAAGGCTGGAAAAATGAAGATTTTCTTGGAGGCGTGTGGAAATCACCGCTTAAACAGCGGGTTACGAGCGATTCGAACGCCGTCGGAACAGGTCCGAGGGGTTGAAGTGGAGGGCAATTCCCCCATTTTGGACGGGTATCCGTCATTTCGGGCGGACGGCCAGCACGGCGGACGCCCCCAGGACCATGGTCGGTTTAGAGAGTGGCGAGATCGGAATAGAAATGGGCGACGGCCTTGATGCCGCCGAAATAGTTTTCGAGCGCGATGTGCTCGTCAGGGGCGTGCGCGTTTTCGTCAGGAAGGCCGAAGCCAATCAAGACGCAGGGCACTTTGAAGGTGTCATACATTTGCGTCACGAACGGAATGGAACCACCCTCGCGAATGAACACCGCTTTTTTGCCAAATCCTTTTTCCAAAGCAGACTGGGCCTTCTTGAAAATGGGATTGTTATAGGGAGCGACCCAGGGTTTTCCAGTGCTCAGAACTTCGAACTTGCAATGGACGGTTTTCGGAAGAAGCTTTCGAATATGCTTCTCCACGAGTTTGGCGATTTTCTGCGGGTCTTGATTGGGTACGAGACGCGTGGAGAATTTTGCAAAGGCCTTTGACGGAATGACGGTTTTGGCGCCCTCTCCCTGATAGCCGCCCCAGATGCCATTTAATTCGAACGTCGGACGCGTCCAAAGCCTTTCGATGGTAGTAAAGCCCTGTTCGCCGAAATATCCGGGTGCGCCAACGGCTTTCTCAAAATCTTTTTTCTTCCAAGGCAAGGCGTTCAGAGACTTGCACTCCGCTTTCGAGACCTTGGCGACGGAATCATAGAAGCCCGGGACAGTGACGCGGAAGTTCTTGTCGTGAAGTTTCGCGAAGAGCTCCGTCAGGATCGTGAGTGGGTTGGGGACAGCGCCGCCATAAACGCCAGAATGCAGATCGCGCTCGGGTCCGGTCAATTCGATCTGGTAATAATTCAAGCCACGCAAGCCGTAAGTAATCGAAGGAACGCCCTTGCCAAGCATGGAAGTATCGGAGACGACGAGAGCGTCGGCTTTGAGCTTTGCTTTGTTCTTCTGGACAAAATCCCAGAGGCTGACGCTGCCGACTTCTTCTTCACCTTCGACGAGGACCTTTATATTGATGGGGAACTTGCCGTTCACTTTCTGGAGCGATTCAAGCGCTTTCAGGTGAATGTGGACCTGGCCTTTGTCGTCAGCCGTACCGCGGCCGAAAAGATTGCCGTTACGAACGGTGGGCTCGAAGGCGGGAGAGGTCCAGAGATCGAGCGGTTCGGCGGGCTGCACGTCATAGTGCCCGTAAAAAAGAATGGTTGGCTTGCCGGGAGCTTCCAGCGATTCCGCGTAAACGAGCGGGTGGAGGGCAGTGGGAACGATCTCTACATGCTTGAAACCAGCAGCGCGAAGATTGCCGGCAACCCAGTTCGCGCCGCGCTCGATATCCGGTTTGTGCTCGCTCTTGGCGCTGACGCTGGGGATACGCAATAACTCATACAGCTCCGCGAGATGCTGGTCGCGGCGGGCGTCAATATACTCAGTAAGATTCATGGGAGGCCCTCAGGGGACAAGAGTCCTTTCGGATGTGAATACGCAAAACTTGATGCGAATGTTTGCGGCAGCGGAATGCTTGCGGAATTGTAGGTTACCTACCGTGGCCGCGCGTCTATTCTAGGGCTGCAGCAGGTTGGCGCACAAGGCGAGCGGAGTCCCGGGCACCATGTGGCGAGGCAATGGTCGTGGCGTCGCGCGGCCTAAGCTAAGGACCTTCCGGAAGCGGACTTCTGGCCCGGAATGATTTCCGATTAGACCTCATGCGCCTTCGGCGCACCACCAGGCATGAATTTTCATAGCAGCCCGATTGAATCAATGTGATGGAAACGCCTTGCGATGGAGCTTTTCCCCACGCATGGCAAGACCATAGATGACGAACGCCGCGACGGCTGCAGACTGTTTCAGGTCGTTTTCCAGGACGTGGTCAAAGGTATCCATGTTGGTGTGCGGGGCGCGTGTGTTGTTGCCTTCCATATAGTCCCGGATCCACTGGAAACCCAGCAGGCCAATTTCATCAAACGACATGTGATCGGTGGCGCCGATGCCGGCGACGGATACGGTAGAAGCGCCGAGGTCTTTGAATGGCTCGAGCAAGTCGCGAAAAACCGGCCTGGCCGCCTCATTGCCTTGTAAGAACACTCCACGAATTCGGCCAGTCCCGTAGTCGAAATTGAGGTAGGCATTGAACTTTTCGTACTCGGGTTTGAACTCGAACCGCGCGTGACCGGGCTGGCCGTCTGGTGGGTCGATTCTCCGGCCGAGGTGAGTGGCTACGTAAGCATGAGAACCCCGAGTGCCCTGCTCTTCCGCACTCCAAAGGCCGATACGGATGGTGCGCCGGGGCTTGCTCCCGAGAGATTGCAAGATTCGGGTGACTTCTAGAGCAGTGGCGGCGCCGACAGCGTTGTCGGTGGCACCGGTTCCCGCGTGCCACGAGTCAAGGCTGGCCCCGAGCATCACGACTTCGTCTTTTAAATCCGTGCCGGGGATTTCCGCGATTACGTTGTAACTCATGGGATCGTCATCGTAGAAACGCACGCTGATGTTTACTTCCAGTCGGACGGGGATCCCGCGCGCAACGAGGCGGATGATGCGGTCGTATTGCTCGGCCGCGACGATTGCCTGCGGTATAACCACAGGCTTGCTAATGTCCCAGGCTTGCACGCGTTTTTCAAAGGGCACATCGGGCGGATACGGAACCGTAGAAGAGGTGACGTAAACCGTTCCTGCATCGCGAAACGAGGGCTGTAATACCACGGCGGCGCCTTCGCTTTGGATAAGCTGCCACTTGCGATAGTTGAGTTCCTCGACTGCACCCTGCTCTGCTGTGAATTGGAAGGGTGGAGGGTCGGCGGAAGGCTCCGCATTGGCAAGGCCTAGTAACTCTTCGTCCGTCTGCCGATGCGCAGGCGGATCGAAAAGAGGGTCCACGTTACGAGCTGGTGAGAAGAGCACGATCTTGCCTTTGAGCTTGTCCTTGTAGCTGTCGAGGTCGGCAGTGGTCTTGACGTCGAGAAAAACAACTTCACCGCGTATAGTGCCGTTCGTGCTGGGGCTCCAAGCCTTAGGATAGGCGATGAGCGGGCTAAAGGCGGGAGAGAGCATGTTGGCCGTGAAACCTTCGAGCGACCAGCCGCAGCCAAAAGGTCCCCAGGCTTCGAGATGCGCGTTGGCAAGGCCCCACTGACCAAGTCTATCGCGGGCATATTCTTCGGCCTTCTTGAGGTTGGGCGAGCCAGTCAAGCGTGGACCGGTGACGTCGGTGAGATATCCGACCATCTCCATTATTTGAGAGTGGTTTAATGCGGCGTCGCGAATACGGTTGGCTGCGTCGAGGTCTGCTTTCTCCTGTGAGAACGCCACACCGCAAAAACAGAGAAGAGCCGCGCCCAAGAGGATCTCAAGGATTCCCGTGTTATGGCGGGAAGGACAATGTGTGTGCGTCGGCTTTGACATTAGGAAGTTCAAGTTATGAAGACGAGATTGCGGCCGGAACTGTTAACAAGTGCACCTTGACTGTAAGCGGGCACCTACTCCGAAATCATTCCGATCGTCCCGAGCCAAATCTCCACCAGCTGAGGCCATCCCGTAATTGGAAACTTCGTGCGCCGCAGTCCAAACGCATGCCCGCCCTGCGCATACAGATGCATCTCCACGGGGACGCCGGCGTTCTGCAGTGCGATGTAGTAAGCCAGCGAGTCGTTTACACTGTCCACGTGGTCATCCTCCGCCTGCAGCAAAAATGTAGGCGGCGTCTGGCGGGTGACATGGAGATCGGGATTCAACCCAAGCTCTTTATCGGCGAGCGGCAGATGCCCCGGATGAGCAACTACAAATTTTTTGGTGCCTTGCTTAGCATCCCACTCCGCCGCGGCAATCGACAGGTGCCCCGGATAGAGAGCCACCGCAAAATCCGGGCGGCAGCTTTCTTTGTCGGCGGCATCCACTGCCGGATACAAACGCTTTGCAAAATGATTGCTCATCGCTGCCGACAAATGCCCGCCTGCCGAAAACCCGAGCACTCCAATCTTGTGCGGATCGATATGCCACTCGGCGGCGTGAAAGCGCGCCAGCCGCAGTGTCCTCTGCGCATCTTCGAGCGCCATAGGTGATTCCGGATAGGGCCCTGACTTCGGATACGGTGCCGACTTTGGGTAGTATTCCTCACCGGGCACGCGATACTTCAGCAGAACACACGTAATCCCTTTGGGCGTCAGCCAGTCGCAAACCTCCGTGCCTTCCAGGTCGATGGCCAAATCCTCATAGCCGCCGCCAGGGAACACGACGACTGCAACGCCCGTGTTGTTTCCCGTTGGCGAATAGACCGTCATCGTGGGCTGCGTGACGTGGTACACGGTAAATCCACCAGGAGGCCCAGCGGGGCCTGCTGGCCACCAGTGACTCTCCTCCGGCTCCGCGACAGGCTGCGCGTCAGGCGGTGTCCCCGGCCAAATCGGCACCTGCGTATGTCCCGGCGACGGCTGCCAGGTCGGCGTCTGCCGCGCGCTCAGACCACCACACGCAAAGACAAAACAGAGAGCAAATAGCAAAGGCTTCATCACAATCCTCGCAAAGGCAGAATACAGCAAGACGAACTCTCGTCTGAAGATAGGTCAAACGCCGAGAGCGCGCCCAACTAGCAGAATAACTTCTGGATTCGCCACAATCGGCCCGCAACAGGGCGCGCGAGATTTTCTCGTTGGCTTCGCGTTTATTTTGCGGCGAGCGTTTGCTTTGCGAATTCTGTACGGAATTCTTGCTCCTTTTGAGCTACAAACTTTTTGTAGCCGCTAGGATCGATAAACGGGTTCGCACCGCCTTTTTTCATGAGCGGATATTTTTCTTCCAACCCGAAGTAACCGCCGTGGGCGCCAAGGAAAATATCGCACGGCAATGACTTCAAAACGCTCCACATGCGTTCGTAATCTTCGGCGATCTGCGGATAATTGCTGTTGCGGATGAGCTTGTAGCCTGGGTTGACATTGGGACTGCCAATGATCACCACGTTGTAGGTGTTGCCGCCTTCGGTAACCTTCATGGTCCATGTGGTGCAGCCTTTTGTATGCCCTGGAGTAAGGTGCGCGACGAGCACCGCACCGCCAAGCCTCACTTCGTCGCGATCGTGCAACAGGCGATCGACTTTGGTTGGTGGATAAAGAAAACCAGGACTGCTGCCATACTAAAAATCGGCCTTGCCGCCGGATTCGACCACGGGTACGTCGGCATCCATTACCATGTAACTTGCTCCGGTCATCTCCTTGACCTTCGCGCTTCCGGCATCGTGATCCCAGTGCGCGTGACTGATTAGCAGAACCTTTGTGTCTTTGAATTTGAATCCGAGCTTTTCGATACTTGCTTCGATCATCGGCACATTCGATTCGAGATCACTATTGATAAGAATGTTCCCTTGCGGCGTCGTGAGCAGATAATTCGCCAGCCCCTTACTGCCAACGTAGTACAGGTTGCCGGCGATGTGGAAAGACGGAAATGGCTCGGTCCAATCCGGACTGCCCTGCGCGAATGCACTGTTTGCAAGAGGCAGAGCGAGAATCAAGCCAAGCCAAACGATCGCTATACTTTGCCGCAACTTGCCCTCCAAACAACGCCGGATGCTGTCTACACCGGGCCGAGTATAAACCGTGACCTAGAGCATTCGTAAGCGAATAGGTTATGGTGATTCGGCGTGCGAACTCTCGATTCCTCTCGCCCCTGGTTACCCGGACTGCATGCCGCCGCCACGACGCCACTTCTTTGTTTTGTTTCAAGGAAAAGAATGTCACGTAGAACATGTACAGCCAGGGCGGTTGGGCACTCTCACGGAGATTGTCGCGCTAGCACGCTGGCTCAGCGCGAATCCGGGAGTGCAATCCCTCATGATTATCAGCAATGAGACACATCTGCGGCGAATCAGAATGTGTTGCCGATCTCTCTTGCGCCGCGGCGTAGAAATAGCCAGGTTGCCGCCCCGAGCTCTTACTCGGACCACGCGGACCGACCGTGTTCCGTCATTCAGTCCACGGCCAGCGACGTGCTAGAAATGTTAAAAGTCCTGGTCTATCGCGGCTCCATCGCCGCAGGCGATCTTCTTCAAGCTGAGCGGCAAATATCTCTTGATCCGCGTCACGGAAGATGCCAAGCAAGACTTCGCTTCTCCGATTCATAGCGTTTGTCAGGCAACACCGAACGCGGCTAGTGCGGCGGAGCGCCCTCGATCGGAGCCACTTTCGACTGTGCCCCGCTCTGCAAGCCGAGGTTCACCCGCGCTCCGGACTGAATTAGCTGGGTTTCGCCGGGACCTTGGAGAAAGGTGAATCCTGGGCGATCCTTCCAGGCCTGCGGTCCCCCTAGCCTGATCCCGTGCAGCAAGGTCACATCGTGGATCCTTGTGACCAGGGCTTCGTACTCCTTGTCGCCTTGGCGGTGTCCGGAAAAATTGCCCAGGTCGGTGCTGGCGGCGAAGATCACATCGATCCCGGGAACGGATGCAATCTTCTCAGCGTTTTCGACGCCTATGGGGGTTTCAATCATAATCACCACCACCATGTTTTCATTGGCGGTCAGCCGGTAGTCGTTTCCCCACAAAGCCCCGTACTGTCCGTTGCCTTGGCTGCGCCGCCCGTCCGGCGGGTACTTGGACCACTTCACCGCTGCCTGAGCTTTCTCCACTGTGTCGACCGTCGGAACAATAATCCCCACAGCGCCGATGTCCGTCGCTTTCTGGATATCGCTTTCCGTCGCATCCGGGACGCGAATAAAAGGCATTGCCGTGGCCCCCCTGCAAGCCCAAATCATCCTGGCCACGTCCTCATACGTAAGGGGACTGTGCTGCATCTCGATCCATAAGAAATCGTAACCGGCGTTCGCTATTGCGCAATAGATATTCGGGTCGGGAGAGAAAACCGTGGCGCCGACAATCTGCTTGCCTTCCACGAGTTTCTGCTTGGCGGTGTTGTAAAGCCGCGCCGGGGCCTTTTGTCCTGGCGCTTGCGCCTTTCCAGCCGTCATCCAGCACAGGGCCATACAAATCAGAGCGAATGAAACAACTTGCTTTGCTCGCATCGGCTTCTCCTTGGACAGAAGCATCATTGCAGGCGGCCGCAGAAATTTATACTACGCCAGCAAAAAAAGGCGTGCATCCGCCCGCCAGGTGACCGCCATTCTTACACGATAGCGTACTGGGATTACCTGAAAGTTGGGACAGTAGAAACCTGCAAAAGCAGAGTTTTTCACCGTCCCAACTATTTTCCAAAACTACTCCATCCCTTAGAGAGTGTTGTAAGTCATTCCAGCCTGAGGATGGTGTTGCGCCCTACTCCAACCCAGGGACGCAATTCGTCCGAGAAAGAACCAAGGGGGAAGTCCGTGAAAGTATCGTCCGTGTGCCTATTGCTTGTCGTGGTTGCGCTATTCGTGGGGTGCTCCACCGGAATGAAAGCAGATCCACCTAGTCCATCTTCTCAAGTCATTTTGGCGCCGAGTGGCACTCAAGCCATCGACTTCGGCCAGAAGGTAAGCCTTAGCGCATCGACAACGAGCGGCACGTCCGTGCAAGGAGTCACTTGGACGTTAGGAGGTGCAGGCTCCCTTTCCGGGGAGACGCCAACTTCGGCAACTTACAATGCACCACCCAACTCTGGAAATGCGGGAACTGCCACGGTGACCGCTACTTCTGTCGTGGATTCCACGAAGTCCGCATCGATAACCATTAACATCACGCCAGCTCCCTCGGTGACGACAACGTCGCTTCCAGGAGGGACACAGGGCACGACGTACAGTCAGACCGTGGCGACCTCCGGAGGCGCCGGGACCGTGACGCTGATGGTCAGCAGCGGAAGCTTGCCGGCTGGATTGAGCATGGACTCGTCGGGGCACATCACGGGCACGCCGACGGGGCCGAGCGGCACAACCAGCTTCACGGTGAAGGCCACGGACTCGAGCAGCGCAGGCGCGCAATCTGCCGTGCAGAATCTGAGCATCACTATAAACAGCACAGCGCCGCCGCCAGTGATGTCCTGTGGATCTGGCCACGAATCTCTTCTGAACGGCCAGTACGCCTTCACCATACAAGGTTTCGATGTAAACGGGGCGGTGACGCTAGGCGGGATGTTCGATGCCGACGGCGCGGGGCATATCGCGCGGGCAGTGGGCGTGGAAGACATCAACAGCAGCACAGGAGTTCAAACGAACGTTGCTATAAACAGTGCGAGCAGCTCGTATTCTGTGGGAGGAGACAATCGGGGGTGTATGGCTATTGCGACTTCCGCTGGGACTTCGATCTATCGTTTTGCTCTTGGTGTGATCAGTTCGGGCGTGGCCAGCAAGGGCCGTTTCATCGAGTTTGACAATACCGGAACGCTGGGGTCGGGGGTCTTCGAGAAACAGGATCCCAGCGCGTTCTCGACGTCAAAGATCACCGGCAACTACGCGTTTGGCGCAGATACGACAAATACGCTTATCAGAAACGTTCGCAACCGATTCGCCATGGTGGGTGCGTTTGTCGCGAACGGAAGCGGAGGCATTACTAGCGGCGAGCTGGACGCCAACGACAGCGGCAACGTCAACAAGAGCGGCGGCCTGAATTATCCGGCGAGCGGCCTGCCTTTTACAGGGAGCTATTCCGTGTCATCGAATGGCCGAGGCGCGATGACTTTTGCCGTGGGATCGCAAACCGTCAACATGAGCTTGTACATGATTTCAGCGAGCGAAGTATTGTTTGTTAACGCCAACTCGCAGTCCAGCGACGCTCCGTTTACGGGGTCGGCACTGCAACAATCTGGAGGGCCATTTTCGATTTCGTCGGTGAGCGGCCCGAGTGTGCTTTACGTGAGTGGACTCTGCGGAAGCTGCGGGCCGAGTTCGACGCCAGCTTCGGACCTGATCGCGGGTATTTTCACAGTGTCGAATTCCGGCAGCTATTCTTTTACTGGGGAAGAAAGCAAAGCCGGAGGCATATCGTCGTTCAATGATGCCGCGACTGTTAGCGTGGCCTCCAACGGCCGGGTGAGTGCAGTGGGGGGAGCGCGGCCTCCTCTCCTTTATCTAGTGAGCCCGAGCAAGGCATTTGTGATGCTGGTCGACGGAGGAGTCTATGCAGGCTTCGCGGAGATGCAAACCGGAGGACCGTTCACGAATCATTCAGCGAACGGAACGTACGTCTTCGGCTCGATCACGGTGACGCACCAGAACATAACGCACGAGTCCGGCGTGGCCACTTACGACGGAGTGGGAGCAGTTGCAGGAACAAGTGACACTGCGTTGGTGGGCTCAACCTCGTCGGATCCCAGCCTAAGACCTGATCAAGCATTCAACTATACGTACCTGGTTTCCCCAAACGGGAGGTTAGCGCTGACGAATGGCCCGGTGATCTACATCATTTCGCCGACTAAACAGGTGGTCTTGAATTCGGACCCCTCGGATTTGTATCCGAGGCTTGAACCAGTGGAGCAGTAGGGAAACGACCCAGCGCCCAAATCTAGTAAAGCGCGTACGGAGTTCAGCTACCTTTCAAGGGCCCCACGGTCCCAGTTGCCAAGAGTTGCCGCGGCTTCGTAAGTGCTTTGGCAAAACTCGAGCAGTGAGGCCGTGGGCGACTCCGCCTTGCGTACATCGTCGTACATCAGGAGGAATTCGCCGAGCTGCTGGTCGTAAAAGGCGCTATCCGGACGGACACGCTTGTCTTTGAACCCCTGCGGCTCGGGAGCGGCGTACGAGTAGAAAGCCGCGCCCTGGACGTTGCCACTTCCAGGCCAAAAGCCAACACTGCTCACTTCATGGGAATAAGCTTCTCGAGTCATGGCGTCGACGCCGGGTCGCTCCGGTGCCCGGCGGCCTGAAAACCGGGTGACGGCAAGATCGAAACTTCCCCAAAAGAAATGCACCGGGCTGGACTTGCCGATGAATCTGGCCCTGAAGTGGTTGAAAATAGTGTCCACGGATAAAAGAATGCGCCAGAATTTCTCGACCGACGCGTGATCGTACGAGGCGTGCACGCGATCCTGATCAAAGGCAATCGGATTGGGAATTTCGACCGGCATTCTCCAGATTTTCAGTTCAATCCCCACCGATCGAAGCAATTGCATGAACTCCTCGTAGAACTCGGCCACTGAGCGCGGCACCAGCGGAAGTGTTTTCACCAGTCCGTCGCTCGTCTCCAGCACAAGCTGATGCCGGATGAAGTCAAACCAGAGTTCGAGTGCTTTTTCGCCATAGGGAATACGAGATGTCGTCAAACCGCGAGCGGTTACGTACAAGGGGACGTTCCACCAGTGGTTCACGACGGGCGTCTGAAGCAACCGGACCTTACCAACGATCTGGGTCCACATATGGAGCGTTGCGTACGTGTCTTTCCACGAACTGAGAGGCAGAGCGGGCCAGCATTCTGGCTGATCGGCAGCAGGGTGAGCCATGGAGACCTCATCGATATACTACGCCTCGGTGAGAGCCTTACTCCACTACCCTGAGAGCGTGTTGAAAAACGACTCATTGGCAGCGAATCACTTCTGGCCACAATCGTCGGCCACGTGAGCTTTACCGAAAGAGAGTAGTACTTCGACGATGGAGCGATGTGCCAGAGCGCCGCGCATGAACGATTGGTGCCCGACCCGTTGGCATCCGTGACGCGATAGGCCTGTTTGGTGGATCTTGGGTGAAACAACTCCCGCAACAATCCACAGTTCAGAAGATGATCTTGCCGGAAAACCAAAAAGTGCGCTGACCCGTGAGGTTGCCCGCTTCACTGGAGAACTGCGGTCCGCTCGCCGTCGAAGTGATGACCCCGAAGTTCGAGCTGTTGGAAGTCGAAAACGTTGTGTTGGGGTTGCCGAAATTCGGCGTATTGGTCACGGCAAAGGCGTCCACGCGGAATTGAAATTTCACGCGCTCGGTGATCGGGAAGTTCCGCAACAAGCCGGTATCCAAGTCAAAGAAGCCAGGGCCGCGGAGGATATCGCGTCCGGCAGTGCCGTAGCGCGGCGTCGCCCCAGTCACTTGAGCAAATGAGGTAACCGAGAAGTACTGGCAGGTTGGGTCGTTGAGGGCGCAGTTCACGAATTTACCCGTCGTCGGATCCTGGTGCTGAACGTTTCCGGTAATAACGATTGGGGCGACGAGATCGGGCGTTAGAGTGGCTCCAAGGGCGTGAGTATTGTCCGTCCCTCCAGTGACGGTCAGAGGAACACCGCTGTAACGGCTCATGATCCAGTTCCATTGCCAGCCGCCAGCCAGAATGTTTCGGATACCGTGTTGCGCCCAGCGCTTGGTGTGGCCGAACGGCAGTTCGTATACGCCATAAGCCTGGAAGTTGTGTGGGCGGTCAAAACCCGCAAGAGCCTTGTTGTCTGCCCAATTAGCGGGAAAGGGATGAAAGACTGCCCCCTCGTTCTCACCGTAGTCGATGGCCTTAGAGAACGTGTAAGCGAATCCGATTACCGATCCGCCGGCAAACCGCCGCGCAAGCTTAGTTTGCAGGGAATCGTAGTAGGTAACCTTGAAGGGTGTCACGGCATTCAGATCTCCCCAGCAGTTGCCACTGGGACACACTGCCGGATTCGCATTGAGCAGGCGCCTCGTGGGCGCAGTATTTGCCGGCCCGGGGGAGCCAGCATTGATGTTGAGCCCCAAAGGTATGCGTATGCCGCGTGTGCCGACGTAGCCAGCCTCGGCCACCCAACCGAAGAATTCATGCTGCACGATCAGGTTGTAGGACTCTGCATACCCACGGTGGAAAGGATTGGCCACGGTGGTCGTGCCCACGAAGTTGGGGAGCCGAATCACGCCATTGCCAAGCCCGGTGAAAGGTACCAAGACGATACCCGTTGGGAGACCTGGGTAGGGAGCCAAGCTCGCCTTCGTACCCGTAAGGCTTGTCGAAGGCGCAAAAGTACTTCCGAAGATCTGGCTCGCTTGGTAGTCCATATTGGTGATGTTGGGGAAGGTGTCGCGCAGAGCCCTGAAGTTATTCGGATCCACGCTGATTCCGTAACCCGCCCGGATCACGGTCTTGCTTCGGAACCGGTAGGCGATTCCGAAGCGAGGGGCAAACAGTCCATGGCCCACGTCGACGCCGTCGTCCTCCGGGACGGACCCGAGTCCCCCGATGAAAACGTTGCCCGCCGTAGGATCAAAGTACTTCGCGCCGGTATGGTCGCTGGTTGCGAAGGGATAGTATTCCCATCGCACGCCATAGGTAAAAGTGAGTTTGGGAGTCACTTGCCAGCGGTCCCGCGCGTACCAAGCCCAGGTGGTGAAGCGCAGCGCGTTTGGGTTGATGTTCTGGACGACTTTGCCGTCTCGTTGCGGGAGTCCGAGCAAGAATTGGGCAAAACTATTGTAAGGGTTGTTCGTGCCAGCGGCATACCCAGGCGCGCCACTCAGAGAAGTCACGCTTCCGTCGAACCCAAAGGTGCCTCGCGGCGTTCCGAAGGTTCCCCCTTGAGGCTGGAAGTGGTTGATCCCACTGTGGTAGTACTCGAGGCCGAAGCGAACATCGTGCCGTACTTTGATCCAACTCAGGTTCGTGTTTGTTACGTATTGGTTGTCCCGAAAGATGAATGGATTGCCCGTATTCGCGTTCCCCAAATTGGCGAATGTATTTTGAGCGAACTGGAACGCCGGAATGCCTCCATACGGGTGATCGGCTCCGTTGGTGCCTGGTATGTGCAACGTGTCGAGCCCGAAATTCGTCCCAATATCCACGTTTTCGGCGTTGAGGCGCAGTCGCGTGTATCCGGCGTTCAGGTCCCACAGCATGCTCGGCGAGATTTGATAACTGCCGCCCAGCGCCACGCTCTGAACGCGGCTGAATGCGTTGCCGTTCTGTCCGCCGCCCGTGGCGTCGCCGCCTGCGGGTCCTAGAGCCGGCGGATCGAAGATGAACGTGGGCGAAATGCTGTACCGGGCGAACACCATGGACTTCATGCTTGGCACATAGTTGACCTTCGCATCAATTCGGCTCAGGTTGTATTGTGGTGCGCCGACTGGAATGAAGTTGTTGGTGATATTGGTTGCGCTGTTGGGATCGCCGACATTGGGTGCTGGAATCAGCGAAGCCATCTTCATGGCGGCGGGATCGATTCGGTTCGCGGGAATGATGTTTCCCGGGAACGCCGTGCGCCCGGTGCCGTTGGCGTTTCCAGTGTTCGGATCGTAGATGCACCCCGCGGCCGGCGTGGCATTGCAATCAACAAAGGCCACGCCGTTGGAACCCGGAATGATGGATCCGACTGCCGGCAAGAGGGCGGAGAAGTCGCCGTTCCGGATGGAATTGGGCGCGACGTTTTTTGCCGCTCCACCGGCCGTCCGGATTTTAGTGCCTTCGTAAGCCCCAAAGAAGAACAATTTGTCCTTCTTGATGGGTCCGCCGAGAGTTCCACCATACTGGTTGAAGATGTTCTTTGGCTTCACGGGTTGCACGACTGCAGGTCTGAAGTAGTTACGCGTGCGAAGCTCATTGTCGGTATGGTACTCGAAGGCAGTGCCGTGAAATTGGTTGGTGCCTGATTTGACGGTCACGTTTGCCGCGAGGCCACCGGCCATGCCTTGCTCCGCGTCAAAGTTGTTCGTCACCACGTTCACTGATTCGATGGCGTCCGATGAGGGGATGTAGGCGACATTGGCCGGCAGCCAGGTGTAAGTGTCAACGGCACCGTCAATCCGGGTATTGTTGTTATTAATGGACAGCCCGTTGACGTTTGTGGTCATGGCCCGCTGGGGATTGCCAGCGGCCGAGTTGTTTTCTCCGAGCAAGCCTGCTCCGGGAACGATGCGGTAGGCCGATTGGAAGTTCCGGCCGTTGGAAGCCAGAAGGGGCAGGTCCGAAATCTCTTTTGCGTCAAGGTCGGTATGTACGTCGGCGCGATCCGTCTGGAGCAATGGCGCCGCGCTGGTTACGGTGACCGCTTCGACCTGTTGCCTGATTTGGACCTGCACATCAACACGGCGTGTCGTATTAGCATCGATGCGCACGTTATCCGCCACGTAAGCGCCAAAACTCGTGGCCGTCACTGTGATTCTGTACACGCCAGGCAGCAGTTCGGCGAATCGATAGACGCCAGCCGAATCGGTAGTTGCCAGACGCGAAACGCCAGTCGCTGTGTCGAGCGCTTCTACTTGCGCTCCAGGCACGACTGCTCCCGATGGGTCGGTAACGTTCCCTGTCAGCGAGCCGTAGAGGACTTGCGCTGTCGCTGCGCCGGGAAAAAGAGATAAACCTAGGAGCGGGGCGCAAACTAGCGCTGTGAACCAGATCTTCGAGTAGGAAATGATCGCACTCCGAACGAGAGATTTCTTGGACATGACCCCTCCACCCAAGTGAGACTTGTGATCCAAGCGCCGCAGCACCCCGCCACTTTGCCTGGAGGTGTTTCTAACTGCTCATAACTTGGTTCTCTCTAGAATCCTCAGCTTCGAGCTCTTGTAGGCCTGCGGACGGGCCAAAATGCTTTTGTAAGACCAAAGCGACGGTTCCGCGCAGCCGGGCCATTGTCCCCTCGGCCGGCCGGACACGGGGAGGATGGCCGCCGGGAAGGCCCACGTCCAGTTCCGACTGAATCGCCGGCCCAAATCGCCGCCACTGGCGAGTAAGCTCACCGACAACGACGACTTCCTCGGGGGCAAATCCAGAGACGAGCATGCGCATCCCTCTGCCGAGTGCATGGACCATGCGATCGAGGGCTTTAGCCGCGAGCGGATCTCCCGAGTCCGCCAAAGCAAGGAGATCCGGGAAAGTCAGACCATCGGAGGATTGGATCGATTCGTGGTAGTAGCGCAGGGCCGCACGGTTGGATGCGTAGACCTCCCAGCATCCCCGCCCGCCGCAAGTACAAAGAGGTCCATTCGGATCGAGAGGCACGTGGCCAAATTCTCCAGCCATACTGTTGAATCCGCGGATCAATTGGCCGTTGGCGAACACTCCGGTGCCGATCCCTTCGGAAACAGTCACCACCACGAAGTCGCGGACCTTTTCTCCGTGTCCAAACCAAACTTCAGCGAGCGCGCACGCATTTGCAGCGTTTTCCAGCTCTACACGCATGCCCGTGGCTTGCTCGATAGTTCCTTTGAAGTCGAATTCTGGCCATCCCAGATTCGGGGCGAAAACAATTCGTTGTGAACTCTCGCTGAAGCGCCCCGGTATGCTGATTCCAACCCCCTCGAAAACCCGGTCGGAGTGAACCGTCATCAAGTGGCGAATCTTCGCTGCAAGTGCTTCCGTCGTGAGGCGCGAATCGCGGGTGGTGGGCATTGTTTCCTGGGAGAGAAAGTTCCCATTCACATCGGCAACACCCACAGTCGTTTGAGCAGGGCGCAGGTCGGCGACCAGAATTGCGCGCCGATCATTCAAACGGAGGAAGGTAGGGCGTCTCCCGCGAGGCAACCGGCCGATGGGTCCATGAACCACCCATCTCTCGCGAATCAGTTGTTCAGTGATAAGCGAAACGGTGCTTCGCTGAAGCCCCGACACGCGGGCGAGATCGGCGCGGGAAATCGGCTGGCGGCGCCGGATAAGGTTGAGAACAACACCGCGATTGATGCCGCGAGCAGTCTGGCTCGAAGCGACCTGAGTATTGGTGAAGTTGATGCGTCGCATTTAGTTGTTGACTCAAATTATATTGGCAAACCACGAGTGAAACTTAATCCAATGGCAGCCCTAAGTTGTTAAATCCGGTCCCGACAAAATAGCTTGAAACAATTAAATTCGTGTTGCGAACTATATTTTGAGTCTTTGCGACTGTCAAGCAAGACTTCCGTAAGACTTCCGTTGGCAGGCATACAAACCCTAGTGGTGAATGTAAAAGCCGCTTAGGCTCCGCTGAACACGATCATGGTTACCACCGCAGCGAATTCCGCGGCATAGGATCGCAATATCGCCAAACCATTCGGCCACCGCCACAACTACACGGATTTGAAGGCAACCCTCTTTCCGGGTTGTTGCTGGCGAACACCTGTACGGAGGGACAGATTGACGGTATTACGAGGGGCAGTCGAAGATGGGTGCCATGAGCGAAGTCACGGCAGCCTCACCCCGGCGAAGTTCGCGAGCCTTTTTTAAGATGCGCGTGCAAGCGCAGGGCCGCGCCCACAGCGGAAAGAAGTTCCGCGAAACGTGCGAGACGGTGGTCGTCAATGCCTATGGCGGCCTCTTGCTGCTGAAGCACGAAGTGGCCTACGGCGAAATGCTGGTGATTACCAACCCAGAGACCCAGGAAGAATTGGAATGTCGCATTGTGTATCTGGGCGATCTGGGTGCGAAGGGGCAGCGCGTGGGAATCGAGTTTCTTACGCCCGCGCCGCGCTTCTGGGGAGTGGACTTCCAGGACGCCGCGCCGACGGACAATTCCTCAACCATTCACTGAGACGCTTGGAGCTGTGACGCGCGAAGGCGCTTGTCTTCTGCGCTTAAAAAACCAGTCGCCCAATCTCCAGAGAAGAAGAATTCCGACGAGCACTCCGTAGAAGATCGGCATACGCACATCGGATTTGACCTTCCAGTAGTAGTGAATGACACCCGCAACGGCCGCGAAATAGATGCCGCGATGCAGCATTTGCCAGCGCTTCCCGCCGAGGCGGCGAATCCAGCCCGCTGTCGAAGTTATTGCCAGCGGAACCAGGAGCAGGAAACCGAGAAAGCCGACAGTGATAAAGGGGCGCTTGGCAACGTCTTTCCATATGGCGGCGAGATCGAAAGACTGGTCGGGGCCAAGATAGGTGAGGAAGTGGAGACACACGTAGAAAAAGGCGAAGAGACCAAGCATGCGGCGGAAACGGATGAGATCGGGGAGGTCAAGGAGCTTGCGGAAGGGCGTAATGCATAGGGTGATGATCAGAAAACGCAAGGTCCACCGGCCAGTAGTGAGCTGAATGAATTCGACGGGATTTGCACCCAGACCATTGTGAATAGCGCGCCAAATCAACGCGTCAAGGGGAACCAGGCAAAGCAGAAAGACGGCAACCTTGGTCCATTTGCTGGTGAGAAGAGCACGCATTCGGGAATTCCTGGCTAGTAGTTCTTCTTCAGGTCCATGCCGTTATACATGCTCGCAACCTGATCGCCATAGCCATTGAACATGAGCGTGGGGCGTTTAAAAATTTCGCCGAGACGGCGTTCCTTGGCCTGGCTCCAGCGCGGGTGATCGACGTTGGGATTCACGTTCGAATAAAAGCCGTACCAATTGGGCACGGACAGATTCCAGGTTGTCGGCGGCATCTTCTGTTGGAACTTGATCTTGACGAGCGATTTGATGCTCTTGAAGCCGTATTTCCAAGGGATGACCATGCGCACAGGCGCACCGTCCTGATTTGGCAACGACTCTCCGTACATCCCGACACAAAGGAGCGTGAGGGGATTCATGGCCTCGTCCAAACGGAGGCCTTCGACGTAGGGGAATTCGATGCCGGCCCAGCGTCCCAGAGGCATCTGGCGTGGATCATAGTAGCTTTGGAAGGCTACGAATTGCGCTTTCGATGTGGGTTCCACGAGCTTTATAAGACTGTTGAACGAAAAACCAATCCAGGGAACAACGATGGACCACGCTTCCACGCAGCGGTGACGGTAGATGCGCTCCTCAAGGGGCGCAAGTTTGAGGATTTCGTCCATGGTGAACTTGTGGGGCTTGGCGACTTCGCCTTCGACGGAAACCATCCAGTTGGAAGTGGTAAAGTTCTTCGCATTCTTGGCAGGATCGCTCTTCTCAGTACCGAATTCGTAAAAATTGTTGTAGTGCGTGACGTCCTCGTAGGAGTTCTCTTTTTCGGAAGTGCTGAAGGGGCTCTTGGCCAGGGCGCTGAATTTCGTCGCGGCAAGCGCGTTTTGCGGCGGCAACGCCAAATCGAACAGGCCTTTGCCGGCCGCGGCGGTGGCACCCACAATCCCCATGGCACGAAGGAATTTGCGACGGTCCAGATAGATGGACTTGGGCGTGACGTCGGCGTAAGTCAAATCGTGGGCTTTGCGTATCAACATTTCTCCCGATCTCCTGGGGCAATTCGGCTTCCTACCATCATATATCTATTTGATGCTGGCACTTTGCCACAGAGCTTCCCCATTCCGTGCGGACTGAACAGGATGGCTTCCGCCCCTTGGCAGTGAGAGTCTTCTCATGCGGAAAAGTTACAGGCTAAAGTTCCCGGAATTGAACTGGGAATTTACATCGCACGCTAACCGTGGAGCTTCTTGTGCACTTTTTGGGCGGCTTCGACACCGTGGAATTGGGCTTCCTCGAAGATAGAAATGCCACTCAGGTCGGAGTTGGCGAAGAGGATGCGGCCGTCGAGGCGGGACAGGCGGCGGCGTTCTTCCGAAAAAATCGAACCGACCGCGGGGCGAATCATAGCGTGGCCCATGCGCATGATGTCGATTCGGGATACGCACTGGCGAATGTCGGAGTGCACGCGTTCGAGGTCATGGAGAATGGCCTCCTTCCAGTAGGTCCAATCTTTTTCAAGGAGAAGCCTGCGGTTCTGCGCGGGGGCGCCTTCGGAGAGGGCCCAGTAAAAAGTCCAGACGGTGCGGTCGATGTGGGTGCGCAGGCTCTGGTGCATGGCGTCAACGTAGCCGAGCGTAGGGGAGTCGAGGAAGACCGTGTCCCAGGAAGGCTCGGCGCCGCGGGAGTCGGGATAGCGTTCGAGCGTGAGGTTGGCGGTGAGCCATGGGGAATAGGCGAAATCGTGGAGCGGGGGAAAATTCTCGAGAAGATACGGAGCGAGGAACATGGGCGCGGCAAAGATGACGAATTCGGATTGGAATTCGACGTCGCCCGCAAAAACGCTTGCGCCACGGCGCGTTTGTGCGATGCGGTGCACCATTTGGCCGGTGCGAATATTTGCGCCAACGCGTTCGAGGAGGCGGCGGGTAATCCAGCCATTGCCTTCGGGCCAGGTGAGCGGGCCTTTTTCCTCAGGCTCGCGGGAAGAGAAATAATGGATGCCGGCCCAGGCGGAAGTGTCGCTCGCGAGGGCTCCGTAATCGTCGCGGCAAGCGTAGTTCACGTACCAATGGAGAAGGCGGGAGTCGAGACCTTGCTGACGCAGCCAATCGGAGAACGAGAGGCGATCGAGGTGCTGAAATTTTGAGGACAGGCCGAGTTCGAGAGGAATAGTGAAGGCACCACTCCTTCGGAATTCGCTGAAGAGATTTTCAAGACGCTGGAACTGATCGCGGTCGTTTTGTTTGAGGCCGACAGCGGGCTCGATGCCTTCCTGCCAGCGGCCGTAGAGGAAGAGCCGCTCCTGCGGGGAAAAAGCGAGATAGCGCTCTTCCCATTGACCGTCTTTCAAGACGCCGAGATCCTCGAAGAGTTCTCGGACATAGATGGCTTTTGGGCCGGGGACAGGCACATAATGCGCAGCCCAAGGATACGCGGTGACTTCATTTTCGCCCCAGCGAGCGTTGCCGCCCGCTTGTGGATTCATCTCGAGAAGAACGAAATCCGTGAAGCCGCGCTTGCGGAAGCGCCAGGCGGCGCTAAGACCGGCGATGCCGCCACCGACGATGACGACCGGGACTTTTTCGATGTGTTTGGCCGCGGGGAACGCGGCGCGGTCACGCAAGAGATGCCCCATCTGGAAGGAATCGTTGACGAACGAACCTTTGATCTTTTGTTCACTTTTGAGGGAAAGGCCGGCGAGCGCCGCACTGCCAAGACCGAGAAACTTGCGGCGACCCAGCTTCAATGACTGATGTCCTTCCAGTCGTTTTCGTAAGTGCGGACAAGAACCTGGCTGTTGAGATGGTTCGCGGGCATGGGAAGCGGCGCCATGTCCGGCGGAAACTGAAAGAGCGCGGAAAGTCCATCTACGCTAAGGAAACGCAATCCAGCGGGAAGCGACTTGGGCAGGGCGTAATCGTGAGTACCCGCCAGGACAAATCCCCATTCGCCGAAGGAGGGGACGTAGACGTGATACGGATAGGTTTGCAAGCCGGATTGTTTCAGCGTCTCGGCGATGCACCAGAAGGAATCGCGGGCAAACATGGGCGACGTACTTTGCACGACTATGAATCCTTGCGCGCTGAGATGGCGCGCGACGGCGCGGTAGAACGCGGTGGTGTAAAGCTTGCCGAGCGAATAGTTTGTGGGATCGGGAAAATCGGCGACGATGAAATCGAAACTGTCGGCGTTCGAAGCAACCCACGGAAATGCGTCGGAGTTGATGACGTGCACGCGGGGAGAGAGCAGAGAGTTGTCATTGAGCCTGGTCAGCATGGGATTGGAGGAAAAAATCTTGGTCATCTCGGGATCGAGATCGACGAGAGTGATGCTTTCGACTTGTGGATACTTCAGAATTTCGCGAACGGCAAGGCCATCGCCGCCGCCGAGAATCAGGACCCGGCGCGGGGCCGGAACGGCGGCCAAGCCGGGATGGACAAGCGCTTCATGGTAGCGGTATTCGTCGCGCGAGCTGAATTGCAGATGACTGTTGAGAAAGAGGCGAAGGTCGTCCTTGAAGCGCGTGAGCACGAGATGCTGATAAGGAGTGTCGCGGGCAAAAATAATCTCGTCGGCGTAGATATTGTCTTCGGCCGTGGCGGTGATGTGCTTCGCTTCGGCGATTCCCGTGCCTAGTCCAAACAAGACTAGTAAACAGGCCACTCTCAATTCGCGCGTGCGAGAGAGCTGATTGGCGAACAGGTACGTGCTCCAGAACGCGACCGCGGCGTTGATCAAGCCAAACAACATCGCGGAGCGCACCAGACCAAGACGCGGAACCAGCAAAATTGGAAAGAGCAGCGACGCTCCAAGGGCGCCGAGATAATCGAAGGTGAGGACGTGCGCGATGACGTCGCGGAACTGGTAGCGGTGCTTGACGATGCGCATGAGCAACGGAATTTCCAGACCGACAAGGACACCCATCACCACGACCAGCGCGTACAGGATCAATTCGAATCCTTGGGTAAAGGCAAACGCAAGCATCAGCAGCGTCGACGAAAATCCGCCGACAACGCCAAGGAGAAGTTCGATCCAGACGAAGCGATTAGCAAGGCCGCGATTGATGTAACGGGAGAGCGCGCTGCCAATGCCCATCGCGAACAGATACGTACCGATAATGGTGGAGAATTGAAAAACGCTGTCGCCGACGAGATAGCTCGCCAGCGTGCCGGCTACAAGCTCATAGATGAGGCCGCAAGCCGCGACCAGCAACACGGAAATGAACACCAGGACGCCCATGGGCTAGTGGATCGCGGCAGCAATGATGATACAAATGCCGAGAGACATGGCGCCGACAAGGATGGCGAGCGCCATGTTGTGCTCCTGCACGATTTCCTTCCAAAGGTGGTACGGCGTGAGCTTGTCCATCACCACGAAGGCGACGACGAAGATAAAAATTCCCACAAACGCGAAGACCAGTGCAGCAACGACATTGCCGAGCGGAACGAGGTTCATCTCATTTGCCTCCTGTGTAATGGTGATAGCCGCCGTAAACCGAGCGGTACGAGCCGGGATTATCGCGGACGGACTTCGGAATGTTTTTTAGCTGATTGATTGTGTCGAGGCTCCAGCCGCGGTATTGACCGAAGGCCGCTGTGCCGAGAACCAGGAATCCATAAAGAAGATAGAATTTTCGGAACATTATTCATCGTCTCCCGAGCTGCTGGACAATTGCATGGGCGGATGATCGCTTTCGGACCACCGGGACCGCTCAAAGGTATAAGCGCGAAAAGAAATGATGATTACCGGCACGAGTAGCGCGAGAAACGCGATGCCGTAAATTCCGTAGACCGGCACGTCGTGGGTGACATCGACGGTGTACGGAATGCCGGAAAGCGAAGGATCCGCCTCCGGCTCAATGCGAAGGTAGTAGTGGCCTGGGGGCACGCTCGGAATCACGACATCGTCATTCTGCTTGCCTTCGGTCCAGGACCCGTCGCTGTCATAGCCGTAGTAGTAGCGCACTTCGCGACCGAAGTCCCAGGCTTGCCCGGTGTCCTGATTGATGAGCGCATAGTTCAAATAGATCCAGTGGTTGCTGAGCGGGGCGTAGGTCTTCACTTCCACAGTTGAAGTGCGGCCGGTAAGTTCGAAAACATCCGTAACGAAGGAAGCCTCGGCTTTCGAATCGGCACGATTGTACCGGTAGGTCTCATGAAAAACCGGTTCCTTTTTTGCACGCATAGCGAAACCAGACATGAGCGCCAAAAGGAAAACGACAAAGCCCGCGAACGCAACCCACATGCCTGTAACGTTCGTACGGACGGCCGAAGGCTGATTTTCGTAGACGCCCATGGCTTCGGGCGGCCGGCCGGGCAGCTTGAAGGTCTCCCAGATTTCGCGGCCATACATGTACTCGCCAATAGACCAGGTGACTTCCTGGTCGAGCTGCTCGCTGGACAGCACGCGAGGCGGATGCACGTAGTCCGTGACGGCAGCCTTTTCGCCGACGCGAACCTGCCACGGGAATTCGCCGAGGACGAAATCCGTGTTGGCGTCTGCAGTCTGAAAATGCTTGTAGGATTCTCCGAGATAGTTGGCCGTTAGTGACGAACCGCCGAACATATTGTGGTCCACGGTGGGCAGAACCTTGCAGATGCTGATGTCGTTCCAATGGCCGTTATATTCGCTGAGGTAGCCAACGCCTTTGTAAGGATTGTAGAGAACGTATTCGTGCCAGCAGTAAGTGATTCCATCGACCTGTGTGCTCCGCCGCTCGAATCCGATGACTTCATAGTCCGTACCACGCAGCTTGCCGCGCGTACCCAAGGGAATGAGGGGTCTTATGTCACTGGTCTCAATTTCGAATTGCTGGAGGATGGCCAGGTTGGGGTCTTTGGCATCGAGGATGCAATGGCAGCTCGCGCACACGACGGTTTCGGCCTGGCCGAACGAGCGCAGCACAATGGCAGCCCCGCACTTCGGGCAATTCAGCGCCTTCGCTTGCGGCTTGGGAGGCCCGGAAAGTGGTGGAGCGCCCGTGCTCATCACCAGCCCGCGAAACTACGCAAATTTTTCAACTTAAGATCGTCAAATTCCACGAGTTCGCCGAGGTACAGAGCCGGTTCGGGATCGCTGTAATCGAGCGTGGCGAATTTCCGGGACTCGCTGCGCAGATCAACGAAGGTGACGTCCGTCTTGTCCCAATATTGAAAAGGCAGTTCGCCCTCGACCCCGCGATAATGCGCAGGTGTGATGACGCTGACAGTGTAGGGCTGGTTGTTCCAGATGAACTGCTGGCCGATGTGGACCTGGGCAGCGGCGGGAAGATTTTGCGCCTTCGAAGATAATGACAGCGCGTATTCATTCTGCGCATCGGAGAGCCAGGCGCTTGTCCCGTCGTTCATCATGACGTGCCACTCGTTCCAGCCGCCTTGATCGTACTCATAAAGGATGCGGCCGACCACCACGAACGCCTTGTTGCCGAATTTGCCTTCGGTATTGATCTGAATGGGTGAGCTGTCCGACGGGAGATCGGCTACCTGGCCAACTTTCTTGAGGTCCACATCGGTGCGCACAAGAATGCTCTTGCAGAACTCGCAAACGGTCTGGACGCTGCTGGACCATCGAAAAACAATTTTGGCGCCGCAATTCGGACAGTTGGAAACGGGCTGAGTCATCGCGTGGGACTCACCAGGTGTGCGGCAATGCGTTTTGCCTCAGTCACCAGCAACCTGCTTCCAATTGGATTGGTAGGGTCTTCGCAGACGGCGGATCGAAACAGAATCTGCGTCAAAGAGTTGCCGGAGAATCGTTTCGAAATCCCATTCAGCGCGCGGAACGCAACAGAAAAGATTGAGGCAGAGCGAGCCGTGCTCCGGAAACGTATGACACGCGAGATGCGACTCCGCGAGAAGGCAAAGGCCAGTGATACCGCAAGTGCCGGGAAACTGATGCCACTGCGTTTCGCCGACGGGCCGGAGCTTCATCTCTCGAATAATGCTGCTGAATAAGTTTTGCAAAACAGCAACGTCGCGCAAGGATTGCGAGGAACATCCGAAAGCTTCGACAACCCACTCGATTCCACTCATGGCAGACGGTGGCGCTACGTCTGAGGCTTTCCACATTCCGGGCAGAATTTGGCGCTGCGGGAAATGGACTTGCCACATTCGCTGCAGAATTTAGTTTCCGCAGAAGGAGCCCCGGCGGGTGCAGGCGCTGCTCCAACAGCGGGAGTCGAAATAGACTTCTTGACAGCGTCCATCATGGCCTGTCCCATGGCCACGCCAGCGCCGAGCCCCGCGCCCATTCCCACGGCGCCTCCGCCTTCATTCCCGGCCGCGATGGGGATGGCTTGCGCCACCTGATATTGCGTAAATTTGCCCATGTCGCCGAGCACGTTCATGCTGATTCGCTGGTCAAGCACTTTTTGCAACTCGTCCGGAAGCGAAAGGTTCTCGACCACAAAGCTGTCCAGCGCGAGCCCATAATCTGTGAATGATGGTTTAAGGGCTTCGCCAATCTTTTCGGCGAGCGCGCCCTGGTTCGCAGCCATATCGAGAAAAGGCACCTGGCTGGCGGCGAATGCATCCGTCATCTTGGCGATGATGGTGTTGCGCAACTGGCCTTCGAGATCGGCCACATGATAAATATCACGAGTGCCGCTGATCTTGCTGTAGAACGATTTAGCATCGCTCAAGTGATACGAATAAATGCCGAAGCCGCGAAGACGGATGGCGCCGAATTCCTTGTCGCGGATGGAAATGGGATTCTGCGTACCCCAGTGCTGGTCGATCTGAATTCGCGTGGAGAAAAAATAGACATCGGACTTGAAAGGCGACTTGAACGCTTTGTCCCAATTCTTCAGATAAGTCAGGATGGGCAGCGTTTGCGTATTCAACGTGTACAGTCCCGGGCCAAAGGCGTCCGCAACTTTGCCTTCATTCACAAAAACCGCGGCTTGCGAATCGCGGACCGTCAGCTTGCCGCCATTCTGGATTTCGCGATCCTGCATCGGATAACGGTAGGCCAGGAGTCCCTCTTCCGGCTCAACCCATTCGATGACATCAATAAACTGTTTGGTGATAAAGTCACGAAGGCTCATGAGAGGCCTCTCTTGGGGCGCGCTCGTGAACAGAAGTTTGCGCCCCGGTGAAAGCGATGCTACGGTGCGGCATCGAACGTGTCAATGGTGCGCATAAGAATACAATTGCTCGAATATAGCCAGGCGCAATATGAATAAAGCAGCCTCCGCAACCCTCAGCAAACTTAAGGAGTTACATGTCTGACCGCATTGCAGACGTATTATAGAATTTACTATGAAGCGATGATCAAAAAGAGGGAGACAAGCTGTGCCATGGTGTCTACTGGGCCCCCCATTGCCGCTTGCCCCTGGCTGGCTATATCCTGTTCTTTGCCATAAACGGAAAAGGCCCCGAGAGAAAGTTCCTCCCTTTTCCGCCGCAATTTGAAGTTTTGGGTCGCACTATCGGCTAATTAGAACGCGTAATTCGTTTATCATTAGGCCAAGCCGGAGTGATTCCCGGTCCGCATCTCTGCCCTTCGCGCCTAAACTAGAAATACTCAGCGTATGTCTTCATCTCGCAGACTCGCCTGGATGGTAGGGACGTGGATGCTCATCCTCGTCATCTACTCCGCACTGTCGCTGCTGTTGAAGCGCAGCTCAGATTCGCTCAATACTTTCGGCAACATCGTGCAGTGCATCGTGCCGCTCTTGGCCAACGCCGGCCTTCTCTTGAACGCGGGAACGCCTCACTGGCGGAGAAATATCTTCTGGATGCTGCTCGCCATGAGCTGCACGCTCTGGATGATCGGCCAGTTTGAGTGGACCTACTATGAGGTCTACCTCCACCGGCCACTTCCCGAGATGTACCCGGGAGATATCCTGTTCTTCCTGCGGGGAATCCCCATGATGGCCGCGATTGCGTTACGTCCCCATCTTAAACGCGGGGAAATCCAGTTGCGTTTCGGCTACCTGGATTTTGTCTTACTCCTGATCTGGTGGACATTTCTCTATGTTTTTGTGGTCCTTCCGTGGCTGTACGCAACGCCGTCTCTCGGCCAGTACAATCACACGTTCAATTTAGTCACCAACATCCAGAACATGGTGATTGTCGTCGGATGGGCCATCCTGTGGCTGCAATCGAGCGGGGCGTGGAGGGTGGTATACGCCAATCTCTTCGGCGCTTCTACGATTTACATGTTTTCCTCATTGACCATCAACATCGCCATCGACAGCCACAAATATTACACGGGAAGTTTGTACGACCTCCAGTTGCTGTCGGCCTTCCTATGGTTTGCCCTGGCCGGCGTTATCGCCCATCAGAATCAAGACAGGCTGGACGCTCCCTCAGAAAATGTTTACGACTCGGACCCCGATTCAACCTCGGACCAGAGCGTCTGGCCGGCGCGGCTCGCGATGGCGGCGGTGATTTCTCTTCCGCTGTTTGCCATTTACACCCTGCGATTCAGTCAGGATGATGCCCAAGTTCGCGATTTCCGTCTGATGACTACCTTGCTTGCCTCCGTTCCCCTCGCATTGTTGATCTTTGTGCGCACCCATCTGGCGGACCGGGACCGTTCACGGCTTCTCTCGCAGTCGGAGCAGTCCGTCGAAAATCTCAAACGCCTGCAGGCACAGATCGTGCAGTCCGAAAAACTCGTTTCCTTGGGCCAGCTAGCCGCTGGGGCGGCGCACGAAATCAACAATCCGCTTGCGGCCATACTTGGTTTTTCCGATTTGCTCGCCGACGACACCACCCTTCCGGAGAAAGCTCGCACAACCGCTTCAAAAATCCGCGAACAGGCACGCCGCACAAAAACTCTGGTCGGCAACCTACTGAGTTTCGCGCGCCAGGTGCCGGCGGAGCGCACGCTCCTTGACATCAATACGGTGGTGAACAACGCCGTGCAGCTTCGCGCGCTCGACTTGCGCTCCGGAACAACACGCGTCGAATTGCAGCTCGAGTCCGTCCTCCCGGGTGTTCGAGGAGATGGAAATCAGCTGATGCAGGTTTTCTTCAACATTATCAGCAACGCTCTGGAAGCCATGGAAGCGGCCAACGGCGGCGTTTTGACGATCAAGACGATCCGCGACCGCGGGAACGTCGTGATCCTGTTCTCCGATACCGGCCCCGGCCTCAAGGACCCGCAGCGCGTGTTCGATCCCTTCTATACGACGAAACCCGTTGGGAAAGGCACCGGCCTGGGGCTCAGCATTTGCTTTGGCATTGTCCAGGAGCATGGCGGAAAAATCCTTTCCTACAACCGGCAGGAAGGCGGAGCCGTATTCCGTGTCGAATTACCCGCGGTCTTGGCGGCCTTTCCGGCGAAAGAATTGCAGCTCAGCACCAGGTCGGCCACGCGTCAAAAACCCTCCTGACAGCGCTCCAACTCCTGACATCTGTCCGATGTTGTCCGGGAATCAACACAAGCCGTGCTAGAGTTTGGCATTCCGCTCTTGCTGCTCGGAGGGGACTCGCGATGACCGAACTGGCCATTCAGACGCAAAAACTGACCAGGACATTCGGGAACCTCACTGCGGTCGACAGCATCGATCTCCGCGTGGCTGCCGGGCAATTCTTTGGGTTTCTGGGACCGAATGGGGCGGGAAAATCGACGACCATCAAGATTCTGACGGGCTTGCTTGCGCCAACCTCCGGCAGCATGCAGCTTCTGGGCCTGGACTTTGCAGCGAATCCGGTCGAAGTAAAACGCCAGATCGGCGTGGTCCCGGAAGGCATGGGCCTTTTCGAGCGCTTGACGGGTTCTGAGTATCTTAAATTTGTCGGGCGGATGTATGGCCTGGATCGCGCGACAACCCAGCGCCGCTCAGAGGAGCTGCTGGATTTTATGCAGCTCGCCGACCGCCCCAAGACGATGATTGCGGATTACTCGCACGGAATGCAGAAGAAGCTGGCTCTCGCTGCTGCCGTGATTCACGGGCCACGCATTCTGTTTCTCGACGAGCCGTTCGAAGGCGTAGATGCGCTCGCGGCAGGCGCGCTGAAAGCGCTGCTGGCGCGCATGACCGAACGCGGCACTACTATTTTCCTGACGTCCCACGTCCTGGAAATCGTCGAACGGCTGTGCAGCCATGTGGCGATCATTCATGAGGGACGGCTTGTTGCGCAGGGCTCACTCGAAGAATTGCGTGCGGGAATATCAGGCGAGGCCGGAGACAAGACCACGCTCGAGCAGATTTTCCTTTCGATTGTCGGCCAGGACGGCGCGGAACGCCCGCAGCTTGAGGAGCTTTCATGGCTGATGTGACCCCATCCGTCAGCGTCTTCGAGCAAGTCCAGCTGATTGCGGGACTTCGCTGGCGAATACTGCGCAACAGCCTGCGCAAGAAGAATAGTCGTCTCGATCTGATCGGACTGATTCTTACAGGCGTTTTCAGCAGCGTCCTGGTGATTGGATTCTGTTTTGCATTTTACGCCGGCGCCCATACCTTTGTTAGCCAAGGCCGTCTGGAGTGGATGGCATTGCTCTTCTGGGTCATTTTTATTTTCTGGCAGGTTTTCCCGGTCTTTGTCGCGGGATTCGGGGCAAATTTCCAGTTCCGCACGCTGCTGCGATTTCCGCTGAGCCTCCGCGCCTTCTACATTATCGGATTGGCGTATGGATTCGCCGATTTCTCTGCGCTGGCGTCGGTCGTCTGGCTGCTGGCGATGACCGCGGGAGCCACGGCAGCCAAGCCTGGAGTGCTGCCCGCGATGTTACTGATTGTTCCAGCATTTATGTTGCTCAATGGAACGATCGAGAGGCTCATCGGCTCCTGGCTGGAGCGTTTGCTCGCGCGCCGCCGGACCCGGGAACTTTTTCTCGGCCTGTTTATTCTCTCGATGGTTTCGTTGAACTTCGTTTCGCCCCTGATGCAGCGGTACGGTGCGTCGGCGCGGCCGGTCTTCCTGCGCGTGCTGCCGTATTTTGGATGGTTCCCGCCTTCGCTTGCCAGCCGCGCCCTGGCCCAGATCGTACGTCTCGAGCCAGCGGGGTTTCTATTGAATTTCGCGGTCCTTCTGCTGTATGTACTCTTGTTCAGCGCTTTCTTGTGGCGCCGGTTTGCCGCGCAATACCGCGGGGAAGAACTTAGTGAAACTGCAGCACCGGCGCTTGCAGCCGTTCGCCCGATCGCAGGAAAGGACGAAGGACACGATCACCTAAGTTTGCTTTCTCCCACTGTCGCGGCAATTGTTCGGAAGGAGTTCCGCTATCTCACTCGCAACAGTTTTGCGTATTTCACGCTGCTGTTACCGCCGTTGCTCATACTTATCTTTAGTATGAATTTTGCCGGAAGGCATCCGGCTGTGGGAGGTAGGGGCATCTCCGCGGAGATGTTTTTTCCAGGCATGATGGCATATCTCATTCTGATTCTGATGGCGCCGGCTTACAACAGCTTTGCTTACGAAGGCCGCGGCATTCAGACCTACTTCACTGCCCCGCTTCGCTTCCGCGACGTATTGCTGGGTAAGAATCTGATGCTCGTTTCCGTTCTGTCCGTAGAAATCGCGCTTTCCTTCGCAATGCTTGCGTGGCGCGTAGGCTGGCCTTCGCCCCATATGCTCGTTGCCACATGCGCCGCCATCATTTTCACAATCGTGGGTCAGCTCACCGTCGCCAACTGGTCATCAATCACGTTTCCACGCAAGATGGAATTCGGGCAGATGCGCGGCCAGCGGCAATCCGGCATGGCTGTGCTGGTTGCGTTTGGCTCGCAGATCCTGATGGGCGGCATTTCTGCGGCGATTCTTTTCATGGGAAATTTGACCGGTAATCACTGGCTTCCCAGTGAAGCGTTCGTTTTACTCGCCGCGGTAGCAGTGGGAGGTTACTTCGCCTCGCTCGACGCACTGACACTGCTGGCGGAAAAAAAGAAAGAGAGCCTGATCGAGGCCTTGTGCCGGTAATCCTTTGGATCTCCCACGTGCAAGGCCGCGTGGCCTACTCCACTCCCCGCATGAATGCTGCGTAGCGCGCGGCAATTGCGGGCCACGAAAAATACTGCCGCTGTGCCACCCAGCTTCGCTGTGCCAACTCGGCGCGGTAGTGCTCATCCTTCAAAACACGAACGAGGACATCTCCCAGGTCACCCTTCCTCTGCGGAGAAAAGAGCGCCAGCCCCGCTTCGGTGATCGGCGCGGCCGTTTCCGAACCCGCACACGCGATTACCGGCAGTCCACAGGCAATCCCAGCGATTGCGCTGCCGCGTCGGGTGGAAATATGGCCGCGCACGAATAGCAGAACGTCGGAAATGGAGAGGCTGCGCACCACGTCTTCTCCCGGTAAAACTCCCAGCACGTGGAGTTCAATAGGGCAATCTTGAAATCGCTCCCGCAATTCCACTTCGGCGCTTAGTGCGTTGCGGCCCAGAACAATTAACCGCAAATTGCTGGCGTGCGCAGCAGCAAACCGGACTGCTTCCACGATTTGTTCAATTTCCTTTCGCCCCAATTCCCCACCGGTGATACCAAAAACCGCGACGCTCAGTTTATCGCGTGTCAAAATACCCTTTCTCGAGTTGGCTTTGCTGGCCGTGGGCAAATTGGCTCCGACAGGAATGAAGCATCCTTTCCCACGTTGGTTCTTAATCCAGGAGATTTTTTCTATTGGAATCGTGAAAACTGCCGCATCGCAAATGCGCAGCGCCTTGCGCATGGTGCAGAGCTGTACGCGGCGGCGCAGTCGGTCAATCACTCGCGTTCCGCCATAAGGTTCAACGTCGTGAAACACCACTCCCAGGTGTACGCCGGCGGCCTTGAGAATCCTAAGGAGCCGCGGAAATCTCAGGGGAAACCCTCGCATCGACCACGCCAGTGCCGTGTATTGCACCAGAACCCACGCTCCGCGCCATCTTTTTGCATGGCGTCGAAGCCTCCGCCCGGCGCGATTCCACCCGCGTTCGGGCCACGCCGCTCGCTCGATGATCAACTTGAACCCTTCTGCCATCAAAGCGTCGCCGAGGTAGCGGCAATACTCTTCGACCGCGTCGGTAGGCGCGTCGCGTCGTCCGAGGAGCGCGATCACGCGCTGCCTAATCATTTCACGGTGCTCATTTTTCGACGAGAAAGCTTCCGATCACCAGCGCGTCCATGCCAGAGCTGAAAAATGTCCTTATTGCGTCGGTCGGCGTGTGCACGATGGCTTCCCCGCGCAGATTAAACGACGTGTTCATGATGACGGGCACGCCCGTATGTTTGCCGAATTTATCGATCAGCCGCCAGTAGAGCGGATTGATCTCTTTCTCCACCGTCTGCGGCCGCGCGCTGCCGTCCACGTGCGTGACAGATGGAATTATGCTTCGTTTCTCCGGGCGCACCTGGGCTGTCAGAATCATAAACGGCGAATCTATAGCGCTCTCTAAGTATTCGTCGGCAGCTTCCTTCTTGATTGAAGGCGCAAACGGGCGCCACCACTCCCGGAACTTTACCGCATTGTTGACCTTGGCGTTCATTTCCGGATCGCGGGGATCGGCCAGAATCGAACGGCTCCCGAGCGCGCGCGGACCAAATTCCATGCGTCCTTGAAACCAGCCTATAATTTTCCCCTGCGCAAGTAGTTCTGCCGCAGTGGACGCAGGGTCCGCGAGTCTCGTGGAGCGCAATTTGTATGTGAGCAGCGCGCTTTCGATGGCATCGTCTGCGAAACATGGCCCCCAGTACGGGTGCCGCATCGGCTTGTTCGGCAATTTTCCGTTTCCGTCAAGCAAGGGAGCAAGCGCCGCGCCGAGGGCCACTCCATCGTCCGAGGCTGCGGGCTGCACGAACATTCTTTCCACCAGGCCCGATGCTGCGATTTTCCCGTTGGCCTTCGAGTTCAGCGCTACGCCCCCGGCAAGGCAAACATCGCGGCAGCGCGTCTTCTCGATCGCCATCCGCACCACGTTCATCATCGCCGTTTCGCAAGCATCCTGCACGGCATAAGCAATGTCTTTGTGACGTTCGTCGATGCCGCTTTCTGGAATACGCGGCGGGCCCAGGAGCGCTGCCATTCCGGCAGACGACGTCGCACCGTTGGCAAACAGTTGCCGCGCGTGGACACGATAGGGTGCTGCGTTCACATCCATGAAGGCGGATAAATTCACGCCCGGCTTCCCGTAGGGCGCCAGCCCCATCACTTTCCACTCGTCACTGTTGCGCTGAAAGCCGAGAAACTCCGTAAATTCGCTGTAGAAGTGTCCCACCGACTCTGGAAACGGAATCGTCAACACGGGGTCGAGCCTGCCGTTGTGCCCGTGCCACATGGTCGTCGCTTCCCACGCTCCGCGGCCATCCATCACCACGACGGCAGCATCGTCAAATCCCGAGTACGCATACGCGCTGATCGCGTGTGCAAGGTGATGATCGACAAAGCGCATTCTGGCTTTCGTTGGCCCGAATTGCTGCGCGAATTTCTTCGCCCCACTTTCCTGATGCCACATGCTCATGAAGTGAAGCGTCGAATTCAGTCCATTTAGATAGGTCAGCGGGACTTTCCCGGTGGCGTAACACTTCAGATCGTGCCGGAACACCGGCCCCGCTGTCTGCCATCCGAAACACACCTCGTCCAACCGCTGCGCTCGCACATTCGCAAAATCCAGGCATGCCCGAATTGCATTTCTCGGAAAGCCGGCGTCGTGCTTGAGCCGGCTGATGCGCTCTTCCGCCACGGCAAACAACAACTCGCCGTCGCGCACGATGCACGCCGACGAATCATGCATCTGCGAATAATTAATCCCCAGTGTGATCATGCGCCATCGCGTTCCCGTTTTCGAACGAACACCAATGAATCCACCTCTCCGAGGATCACCCAGGAAGAGAAAGGATTACTACGAAACACTCGATCCACAAAACGAACCGGCCCATATTCCGGAGAAGTCCATCCGCCCGGGAATAGCCGCGCATCATGGAAGGCGACGATCCCATTTTCTATCATGTAAGGATGCCAGTCGTCCCAATCCTGTTCGACAGCTTCTTCTCTGTGATCTCCGTCGATCAATAGAAAGTCGATTGGCCCTTTCCACGTCGCTGCCGCTTTACGGCTGAAGGCCTCAATCCAGACAATTTTGGCGCCTGATTTTGCGGCGACCGCGCGTCTGGCCGCGCGGCGCAGAAAGTTCAGCATGGGCACTCTTGAAAGATGGAACGGGTCCACAAGATACAACGTCCCTTCCGGATCCATCGTTGTCCGCAGCGCCACCGCCGAGGCGCCTTCGGCAACGCCGATTTCTACCAGGCTCTTGCATCCTCGAGCGTATTTTCCCAGCGCCTGATGTTCTGCCGCGGTATGCTGCGCAATCGGCCCCCGCAATCCGGCCCATGCGAAGAAAGGGTGTTTTGTTGCCCGACCCACCCACGTCTCTTGCTTTGGGAGTTCGGAGTGAATCTCAGCGAATCGAATCCTTGGTGTGTTCACGTCGTTTCCGATTCTTCCCCTAAGATTGAGGATTAGTTTAGGGCGCAAACCGGGGGTTCGTTGCAGCAAACAAATCTGGCTCAGATGTCTGAGTCCCCAATCCCGCAGAGGTCTCTGGACGGATACCAATGGCACGATTGAAAACCGCTTCCGTCCGGCGGGCGGTTTTCTTCCAGGTATAGCGCTTCATCTTTTCCTGCGCGGCACTCCCAAGACGCACCCGCAATTCGGGATCGCGGCAAAGCTTGACAATCGCCGCCGAAAGCGATTCCGCGTCTCCGGGAATGACAAACAGCCCGTCGTGAGAATCCTCAACAAGATCGGTCATGCCGCTGGATTCCGTGGTCACCACTGGCATACCGGAGGCCATGGCTTCCAACAGCACGAGCGGCATACCTTCCATCAGCGAAGGTAATACGAAAATCTCATGCTCAGCATACAAACTCGAGATTTCCGCGCGTGCTACAAACGGCCAGATTTCCAACGCCGCTTGAGCAACTTGCGGAAAGAACCGACGCACTTCTTCTTCTGGTTCCTGGCATCCAGCAATCGTTAACCGCGCATCAGGAACGGCTCTGAGAACTTTTTCAAAAGCCTCTGTCAGATAATAAATTCCTTTGTGGTCGATCCACGTTCCGACGAAGAGCAACTTGTTTGCAGTTCCACCGGAGAAGGACCGCACGTGGAAGAATTCCGGTCCAACACCATTCGGCACGAGCCATACTCGGTCCGGAGGCAAGTTGTAATGCAGTTCAAGAAAGAGCAGTGCTTCCCGGTTTGTCACAATACATTGATCTGCGGTTTTGAAGGACCAGCGATAGGTCGGCATATGATAAAGGCTCTGCCACACCCGATTCTTCCACCGGAAATAATCCGCGTGTCCTTTTCTCGCTTCTCTTCCCATCGCGTAATTTCGCCGTTCCTCGAGACCATGCATAGTCATCACGTACGGAGGACCCGCCTGCGATTGGTGGTGTCGTCTTTGCGCGCCATACCAAAAACCGAAAGGCGCATGGATATTGATAACGTCGTATTTGGTTCGTACCTCCCGCACATATCCAGAGATTCTTCTCGCAAACTCGATCGTGCGGAAGCGATTCGGCCACGACTGCGTGGGCAGCAGGTCTTCAAAAAAAAGAGGCTTCACGCTGTGCCCCAGGTCGCCCAGTTCCTTCGCGAGATTGTAGACAATTCCTGCGACCCCGGCCTCGGCCTTTCCCGGCACACCCGCTATCATCAAAATTCGCATTTACGCCTGGCCTCGCTTTGTCGTCTCGCCAACATTACGGGAAATCACTGTTCCGCGGCAGCCGTCCGCTGTTCCGTCAAGGTTACGGTTTTAACGCAATCCGGCCAGTGTAATCAATTCGGTTTAGAAGAATCGGGATGCGATTCTGCGCGAAATACTCATCGCAGGCTTCCCTCGCTCCTCTCCAATGCCCATAGTCGTCGATGATGATCACACCAGCCTTGGACAAACGTGGGAACATGTGAATCAACTCATGCTTAGTGGAGTCGTACCAGTCGGTATCGAGCCGCAGCAGTGCGATCGGCTCTGGCGCAGAAGCGGGTATAGTGTCTTCCACTCGACCTCGAACGAAGTGAATTCTTTCGTTTGGGTAGCCCGTCCCGCAAAGCACTTCTTTCACTTGTTCCAGCGGCGCGTCGATGCATCTGTCCCCAGGGCAACCCGCTAGAACTTGCGAGGCTTTCTTGCCCGTGTAATCAAGGTCTTTCGCCGTAGGCTCCGTCATCCCTTCAAAGGTATCGAACAGATACAGTTCCCGGCTCACGTCTTGTAGCTGAAGAAGGGTTCGGGCAATGGCGGCAACGCTGCCTCCCCTCCACACACCACATTCGACAATGGCTCCCGGTATATCGTTCGCGCTCACGTACCGTACAGCTTGAATGAGCGCATAGATTCTATCCGGGCTAACCATAGTCCACCGGCGGACTTGGCGTAGGATCTCAAGCTCATCTTCGCGAAAATCGGGAGGGAACGCCTGTTCCCTGGGAGGGAACTGAGTGATGTCGAAGCCGAAGAATCTGAAAGTCTTATGAATCGCCGACTTGATCATTATCCCGCGTGCCAATCCTTCTGGATGTGCGTCATTTCAGGAGCCGGAAGCCAGCGCGCCCGCACACGCCCATAAAAGGCGCTTCGGGCGATTGCCCGTTGCATGGCGTAAAAGCGCTTCGGCGTTACCAGCAAAGCCCCCAGGAGGCTCACGAATTTGAACACACGATGAGTAAACCGCGCGTCCGGATGCAGTATTTCATAGATCTTCCATTCGGTCTTCGCGGTTTCCCACGGCCAACCGCCATCGAGCACCAACCGAAGTTGGTTCGCACTAGCCTCCGTGTATTCCACTACCGTGCGACGCACTTGGGGGGCAATGCCATATTTCTCGAGCTCTTGCGAGAGACGGACTGCGACAATCGCGAGCGATTGTTGTTTGTGGCGTAGTTTTTGCTGGTCATGGCTTGCCAATTGAAAACTGTTTCCTTCATGAAGACGGTAGTAAGTGAGCGCTTCTGGTAGAATCCATGCGGCAGCCAGCACGGTCGCGAGCGTAAACAAGTACTCGTCCGCTTGAATTTCTATTTCCGCTGGAACAGGCCCGATCCGTCGGAGCAAATGGGCGCGGATCGTCATACGGCTAGTTCCCAGAAAAGCACCACGCCGGCGAAACAGGAGCGCACCGTCGATCGTATTAGCCTGAAAATGAAACCCTTCTCGAAGGACCTCCGCCCGATGGCGCCCATCGCGCTGAACATTGACAATGCCGTGCCCCACAATTCCGACGCTCGGTTCCGCAGTCATAGCTTGCGCCACCTGCATCAACTTATTGGACGCCCACCAATCATCGCCGTCCAGGAACGCAATAATTTCCCCCTTGCATTCCGGGATGCCCTTATTGAACGCCGACGCTTGCCCGCCATTTTCCTTGCGCAGCAACCGCACGCGGGGCTCGAATTTCTTCACGATTTCCGGCGTGCGATCCGTCGAGCCGTCATCGACGACAATAATCTCACGCTCCGCCGCCGGAAAATCCTGTTCCAGGACGCTCACGATCGCCTGTTCGATGAAGCGCTCGTGGTTGTAGGTGTCAATCAGTACGCTGACAAAACTTCTCGCCAATTACAGCTCTCCAAAATTCTTCAGTCGCGCTTCTGTGCCAAACAATATAAATACGTTCCCTTAAAACCGCGCATTCGAACGTACGGATATGCCGCCAATGCCAGAGGGAAACAGGCCGCATATTTGATCCGGCTCATTACCCCCATTGCGCGTTGTCGTAAAGTTGGCTTTGCCCGTAAAACCGCCTCAGCTTGATCGGGCGTCATTTGTATCACCTCCGGAAAACTCCTCGACGCTTCGCCCGTTACGGCCCGCGACGTCCCCGTACGCAGCGCGATATTGATCATCCGAGCCGTGTGTACGAGTCCAGCCGGTTGTTCACGGACGGCCAGAATCTCGAATCCCTGTGCACTCAAGAACTTCCCGAGCGCGCTAGCATTCCATCGCAAAAAATGATTTGGCGGATAATCCAGAACATCAGGCGCGGTCAGCCACCGCTCGCGATTTGGCACGCTCATAGCGATCGCCCCACCCGGCCGCACGCACAATTTTACTTTCTGCAGAAATTCCACCGGTGAGGCCTGGTGCTCCAGCACTTCGAAAAATGTGATTACATCAAACAGTTCATCACTATAGCGTTCCGCAAACTCCGAAATCGTGAGCGGAAGGACTCTTTGCAGACCGAGTTTCTCTTTTGCAAAGCGCGCGGCGTTCCGGTCGAGTTCGATTCCGCTCACCCGAAAACCCGCGTCGCGCGCAACTACCAGAAAATTACCTGTCCCGCAGCCGATATCCAGGAGGGTGCCGCTTCGTGGCGCTAGTGGATCCGCAAGAAAATATTTGTGGCCTGGCTCAAGTGGGAGCAACTTGTCATCTCTGCCGCCGTACATCTGTTCATACCATCGCGCGCCCGGCATCTCCCGTGGTTCCCAAAACTGCAGTCCACACGCCACGCATCCAAAAAGATCGTACCTCCCAAATTCTTCGACAGCTGGCTCTCGCGTTATTTCACCGCATGCAGGGCAGACGGGAGCGGCTGCCGGTTTTGCGAGCCGGCCTTGTTCCGAAGCTGCAACTGTCCCCGCCCTCATTGCTCTATGTGACGCCATGAGTTCTCATTAGATCTTTGCCGCGAAAGCTTCCTGTTTTGTCCGTCCCCCGTGCTCTCCTTTGCAGAAGAATTGTACACGCTCTCGCACTTCATTCGAACGTCATCAAGAATTCTTGCCTTTCTTGGTTTATTTCGCCGTGGTCCGCGCTAACTGTTCGCGTTGCGACGTAATAATCTCTTCGAAAATGGAGTCCAATCCGCGCGTAATTTTCCAATTCGGATAATGGTTCTGGAATTTTGCCAGATTTGAGATATAGCAGATGTGGTCGCCTTTCCTCGCTTCATCCAAGTAGCGCCAATCCAGCTTGCGTCCGATCATCTGTTCAATCCGCTCGATCGCTTCCAACATCGAAATGCTGTTCGCGCGGCCGCCGCCCAGGTTGTACACCTCGCCGGGCCGTGGATTTGCGGCAAATTCCTCGATGGCGCGCACGACGTCATAGCTGTGAATATTGTCGCGCACCTGCTTACCCTTATAGCCAAAAACGGAATACTTCCCGCCGCTTAGCGTCACCTTCGCCAGATAAGACAAAAAACCGTGCAGTTCTACGCCAGAATGTGATGGCCCCGTCAGGCAACCGCCGCGAAAAATTCCTACCTTCATCCCGAAGTAACGCCCATACTCTTGAGCGACAAGATCCGCTGCCGCTTTCGAAGCGCCAAAAAGGGAATGCAGCGTCTGGTCGATCCGACAAGTCTCGGCGACACCCGCAAAATCCTCGGCGCGCGCGTAGTCGTACCGCTTCTCCAACTCTTTCAGCGGAATCTCATTTGGCGCATCGCCATAAACCTTATTCGTGCTCAGGAATACGAACACTGCCTCGGGCGAATGTTGCCGCGTGGCTTCGAGGAGATTTACCGTCCCGAGCGCATTCACTTCGAAATCGAGCAGGGGAATCTCCCTCGCTTTATCGTGCGAAGGCTGCGCCGCGCAGTGGACGATCAAATCAAACCGGTGAATTCGCAAGAGTTCTTCGATGCCCGTTCGGTCGCGAATATCCAGCGCCGCGTGTGTAAATCGCTTGGTCAAACGCTTCAACCGCTCCAGATTCCAAAGCGTGTCGCCTGCGGGACCAAAGAACACCCGACGCATGTTGTTGTCCACGCCAACAACTTCGTGCCCCTGCCGGTCGAAATGCTCGACCGCTTCCGAACCAATCAGCCCGCTGCTGCCGGTGACCAGAACTTTCATTCGTTCGAATCCGCTCCTCTCCCTGTGGGCCCAAAATCATGAAAAAGGGTGCAATTGCACATACTGCTTTGCTGAAATTCCTAAGATCAGAGACGAGAGGTCTGCTCCCTCACCAGAAGAGTACCAGCAGTCGCCTCGTAATTTAACGCCCTGACAAGTGGACGCGTTCCGCTGCGCCGGAATCCCCCGCTTACGCAGCTGAAATTGTGGCGGTCGAAGGTTGCGGTGCGGGGGACGGCGCCCCTAGGCGTATGTAGTGGACGTTTTGTGAACCTTCCAAGTGCGGAAGAGAGCGCCAGCAATCGATGACCACGCGGCGAGTGGCATGAAAACTCGGGCCTGAACGGAACGGCTGCATCCAGGCTGAGCCGGGAAGATCGCGAAATTGTTGCCAAGGCGTAGCCAGAACCACGATAGCCGATTGCGCGATGCAATCCTCCGCGGAAGCTGCGATGCGCACAGATTTATGCACGGCGAAAGTGCGCGGCAAATCCGCGGAAGGATCGAAGACCACAATGGGGAGACTTGCCGAAGCCAGCTCAAGGGCAAGCAGCAGTCCGAACGATTCTTCCACTACATCGGTATCCGGCTTGTAGGTGAGGCCGAGAATTCCGATCGGAAGGCTTCCGGATTGATGGGACTTCACCAGCTCGGCAAGAGTCGTTATCTGAGCGCGGTTGAAACGGTCGGTGGCCTCGGCAAGATCGGAGAACGCGCCGCTGCGGGCAGCCAACGCGGCAAACGCGCGATTGTCACGAGGAAAGCAGGGCCCACCGTAGCTGACGGCGCCTTTCAGATACTTGGAGCCGATCCGGGAGTCGAGTCCGAGAGCGTAGGTGACCACGCTGACGTCAGCCTCGGGAAGCTTTTCGCAAAGCCGAGCGAGCATATTGGCGTAGCTGATTTTCGTGGTGATGTACGTGTTGACGGCCAGCTTGGTGATTTCCGCATTGATGAAATTCATACGCGCTATCGTGGGGGAGTTCTTGCAAGTCCGCGCGTAGACGTCGGAGAGAAGGTCTCCGGCGCGAGGATCGGATTCGCCGATTAAAAGAAAATCGGGATAGTAGAAATCGCGGATCACCGTTCCGAGCGCGATAAATTCCGGGCTGTAGCACAGACCGAAGTCCTGGCCGCAGCGCTTGCCGCTGGCGCGTTCAAGCGCAGACTTGATTTCGCCTCCGGTGGAACCGGGCATGACGGTGCTAGTGAGCACAACGAGGTGAAAAGAATTCTTGTTGCGCAACGCGCGGCCGATGGCTTCGCAAGTGGGAATGACATACCGAAGTGAAAACCCGCCGTCCGGTTCGCTGGGCGTGCCGACAACGATGAATGTAGCCTCAGAATCGCGGATGGCCGCTTCAGTGTCCTGCGTGGCCCGAAGGCGTCCTTTCGATTCCTTCAGAAGCTCCGCGAGTCTAGGCTCGTGCACGGGAGCCGCGCCCCGGCCAATCGCGTCCGCTTTTTGTGCATCAATATCTACCGCGATGACTTGAAAACCGCGCGCGGCAAAACAAGCCGCTATGGGTGCCCCGAGTTTGCCCAAACCAATAACTGAAATCGTCGAGAGCATGCGCCTCCAGAGAGAGGCCCTAGTTTAACGTGAGAAGGTGTCGGCGGGAAGCGCGCGGATATCGGGTCCGTCGCACTTTGCTAAGCAACATCAAGACCAAATCGAAAAAATCAATACGTAACGCTCAGGAGCGCTGATCGCTCGCCGTCCGCCTCAATTCCCTGCGAAGGCCCAGCACTTTCCGAAACGACGCTGTTCGTCGCACGAAAATCTCCCACCACAATTGCCTAATTTTGAAAAGGGGCTTGCGCAAGAGCACTCTCCGGATCGAGCCGGCGGCTGTCAACTTGTGCGTTACATCCAAAAGGGTGTAAGCGTGTTCCACTCCGCCATACAACTGAAAATTTCGTTCCGCTTCCGGGCCATGCCATATCTGCTCTTTACCGCCGGTCACGTGGCCATAATCATGATTCTGATGCAGCACCGGTGCGACCATTGACGCATCCACCACCGGCAGATTCTGCTCCCGCACCGCTTTGATCAGCCAATGGTCAAACCACAGCCGCCCGATCGCGAAATCGGGAATCTGCGGATACATTCCTTTTGGGAACACGAACACATCAATGGCTGTGTAGTGTTCGTCCTTGCCGGTAGCGCTGGCGCGCCGCTTGACGGCCTCTTCCCAGCCCGTGTCGAAACTTAGCTTTTCCGCGATTTCCAGGTTGATTCGCTTGGAGACCATCAGCGATTTCGCGAATTTTCTCTGCACAGTTTCCGCGGCCCACAGAAACTCGCTCAAGAGAATAATGTCCGCATTCACGTAACACAGGTACGGTGACGTGGCAGCCGACTCAGCCTGGCGGAAGAGATCGCTAAGCAACGGCGTGCCGTCGTCGCTGGTCGTCACATTCGGCAAGTGCCGCAAGCCAAAGCCGCGCGCCACCTCCATCGTTCCTTCGTCATTTCCCAGAAGGATGATTTCAGGCCGCGGTTCCAGCTTCGTCCAGCTCTCAATCGCATTGCGCTGGATGACTCCGGCGTGCCGCTTGAACGCCTTCGGAATCGAGAAAAGTGTCAGCACTCTTCAAGGATAGCCAAAAAAGCGTTCGCAACAAGAGGGTAAAGGGGCCGTCATGTACAGACGTAATACTAAGTTCGCGCGGTGCAGCGGTGCCGGCCGTTGCCGCGTTCCATTGTCGCCAAGAAAAAGCGCCCCGCAATCGAGCTCCCGTGCAAAAATGTCTTCGCACGTTTCATCTACAAGACTCTTCTGGAGAGGGAATGCCTCGGCTAAAATCCTCGACACCTTCGAAAGGCCGCCACTAGATGCTTCTCGTCTCCGCCGTGGAAATTTTTCTCACCTGGACCGTCATCGCTTTCGCATTCATCGGAATCGGCTCCATCATTCTTGCGCTATTCAGCAGAGATTATTCTTTCATCGACGCTTTCTGGATGGGGCTCGCGATCTCCGTGGCTGTTCTTGAAATTTGGAATCTTGTCCTCCCTATCACTATTTCCATCACGTCATCTCTCTTCGCCTTCGGCATACTCGGCCTCGCGCTAAAGCGTTCCTCTCTATGGAGCCTCCTCCTCGCCACTTGGCAAAACTCCCGCTGGCTTCTCCTCCTCGGCCTTGGCATTGTGTTCCTCCTCGCCGTGCGCTCCTGCGGCCCTTGCGAGTATTACGACACTGGCCTCTACGGCACCCCCGCCGTTCGCTGGATCCAATCCTTTCCTGCCGTTCCCGGCCTCGCCAATCTCCACGGCAGACTCGGCTATAACAGTTCCGTTTTTCTTTGTATTGCCGCGCTCGGGCAAGGACCTTGGAAGGACTTAGGCTTCCATCTCTTTACCGGTTTCCTGCTCTACGCTTTGTGTGCCACTCTGGTGCCTGCCTGCGCCCGTATCGTCCGCGGAGCGGCTACCTCTCCTGCCGACTGGTTTCACTCCATCCTCGCGGTCCCAGCTCTTTTCTGGACTACGCGTGCCCGCATCGTCGGCACACAAACCG